>Ga0209755_10000194_pt1 | contig 116601 bp, 129 predicted proteins | sample TergutCo191P1_FD_187301 | JGI IMG/M metagenome (GOLD analysis project Ga0209755, IMG submission 187301) | Cornitermes sp. P1 segment gut microbial communities from Petit-Saut dam, French Guiana - Co191P1 (SPAdes) (version 2) | ecosystem: Host-associated > Arthropoda: Insects > Digestive...
GAGTATGGCGGCAAAAATCGCGCCGATTTGGACCACGCGGGGGTTAAAGACCTTTGTGAGAGCTACCACGCCCACGTTTTCGCCGTAGGTGGTGGATGCGGGGCCGCCCACTGCTCCCGAGAAAGTGGTGGCTAGACCGTCGCCCACCAGGGTGCGCACAAGCCCCGGGTCTTTGGTGAAATCTTTGCCTGTTATGGAGGATAGAGCTACCATATCGCCGATATGTTCTGCAATTGTAGCAAGTGCGAAAGGTGCCATTATTAGGATTGCCATAATGCTAAATCTTGGTGCCATGAATGGCGGAAGCCCCACAGCGCCTGCCTCGGCAATGGCGGTAAAGTCAAACATTGGAAGGATTACCGTGCCTGCGCGGTTTGTGACAGTGGCGTCAAAGCCAAAGTGGAGGATGAGAGCAATTATGTATGCGCCTGCAAGCCCCAGCAGTATGGGTATAATCTTGACCATGCCTTTGCCCCAAACCGAGGCGATTATGATGATTGCAAGGGTTATAAGTGCAAGCGGCATATGGGTTGAGGCTTGGGAAATTGCCCACGGAGCAAGCATAAGCCCAATCAGGATGACCGTGGGGGCTGTAACCACGACAGGGACGGCTTTCATGAACTTTTCAACGCCCACAATTTTTACGACCCCCGCCAGCACAAGGTACAAAAGTCCCGAAATTAGGATTGCCCCTGTGGCGTAAGATAGCATATAGGCTTGGTCCAGCCCCTGTCCCGCAAAAAGCCCGTGTTCTGGGTTTGTAATAAGCTGAATACCTGCCATAAAGGCAAATGACGAGCCCAAAAACGCAGGCACCTTACCTTTTGCAAAAAAATGGAATATGAGCGTGCCAATACCTACGCCAATCAGAGTCACTTGCACGCTAAGCCCTGTAATCAGGGGCACCAGAACCGTTGCCCCAAACATTGCAAACATATGTTGCAGCCCCATAACACCCATTTTTAGTGGGTTCATTTTCTTTTCACCAGTCATACTAATTCCTCCTCATAATTTTTAGACTATGAATCATAACCATTGTAACGATTGCCGGCGTCACCAAGACCAGGGACAATATAGCCCTTCTCATTTAGCACTTCATCAATTGCGCAGGTGTAAATGTTAACATCTGGAAATTTTTTATGTAGATTTTCAAGCCCTGGGCGTGAGGAAATTATGCTCACAAGGCTGATATGCTCCTGAGGCACCCCGGCTTTGCCCAAATATTCAATGGCATAGTCAAGGGTAGAGCCTGTGGCAATCACCACATCCAGTATAATCACCTTATACTCATGCAAATTTGGCGGCAGATTGCAATAGTACATATCCGCCTCAAACCCCATGTTTTCAGCGTCATCCTGCACCTTCTCCCCGACGCGCTTAATGCCTACATATCCAAATGTTGCCATTGGCAGCACCCGTTTAATGGGGTCAAACATGGCAAGCCCCGCGCGCAGGATGGGTATAATCAGCATTTTGTCAAAAAAATAAGCAATATCAGCTTCGGCGACGGGGGTCAAAACCCTCTTTCTAGCCGTGTTGACATTGCCTGTAATGCTAAATGACATAAGTGAAACAATACACTCCACCGCCTGAACAAAATCGTTCTTGCAAGTGTTTTCATCTCTAATAACACCCACATAATGGTCAATAAGAGGGTTTGTTACTTGGATAATCGCGTTTTTCATCTTCATCACCTCCCTTCTGTTGCCTTAACAGATTGTACCAAAGCTTGTCCAATTTGTCAAGCATTTTTTTCAAAAAAACAGGCGCGTATATTTCGCGCCTGTTGATTATGTTTAATTATAGTTTAAAATAAGCCACAAGCTTTTGAAGCATTTCGGCTTGTGAATTAAGCTCTTGCGATGCTGCCGCCGTTTCTTCGGACACAGCCGAATTGCTCTGGGTCACTTTAGAAATTTGCGACAGCCCTCCGCTTATTTGTGAAATAGACTCTGCTTGCTCATTTGAAGCATCTGCAATTCCTTTAATAATTCCCGAAACCTCGGCTACATTTTGCACTATAGCGTCAAGGGTTTGGGCGGTAGCTCCAGCTATATCCGAGCCGGTTTCAACACGGCTTATGCTTGTTGCAATAAGCTCGTTTGTTTCAGATGCACTGTTGGAGCTGCGCCCAGCCAGCGTGCGCACCTCGTCCGCCACCACAGCAAATCCTTTGCCGTGCTCGCCGGCGCGTGCGGCCTCAACGCTGGCGTTAAGTGCAAGCAGGTTTGTCTGGAAAGCAATATCCTCAATAGCTTTTATTACCTTAGAAATATCGCTTGAAGATTCCTTAATTTGCGCCATTGCCCCAAGCATTTCCTGCATGGAAGTATTGCCAAGCTTGGCATTTGCAGCTGAGCTGTCAGACAGCTCGCTTGCCGACGCTGCCTTTTCGGCATTTTGGCGGGTTTGGTGGTTGATAACGTCAATTGTGGCACTTAGCTCTTCAACTGAGCTTGCCTGCAAGCTCGCACCATTTGCCAGCTCCTGCGCACTGGTGGATATTTGGTTAGCACCAGAGAGCACTTGACCTGCCGCTGAGGAGATGTCGGATATGGTTTTGTTAAGAGTGGATGTGATATTGTTAATCGAATTTTTAATGCTCGCAAAATCACCCACATATTCTCTTGTTATTCTTGCAGTCAAATCTCCGCTTGCAATGGCGGCAAGTGTTGAGTTGACCTCATCCACATAGCCTTTGATAAATTTAACAGCTTGATTCATAGTGTCCCCAATAAGGGCATAAGCGGCGGCGGCTTCTGCGGTGTCGTTATCGTGAGGCTTGGGCACAAAGTCAAACTTCAATATGCCTTTGCTCAAGCCTTCTTGCAGGTGTTTTGTAACATCTTTTGCTTCAAGGTCTTGGTAAGTACCGATTTTTTCACTGCGCTGCTTTGACTCCATTGTTGTTGTCACATCGTAAGAGAAGTTTAAGAAAGCATAAATATTGCCCTTTTCATCCCTAACAGCCATTTCCGTATGTTCGGACTGCAATATGCCTCGGGAGGTGGGGATGTCAACAGGATATGTGTAAGATTGACCAGTTTGCGCCGCAAGCTCGTAGTGCTTCATCATTACAGCCGCAAATTCTGGCTCAAATCCCTCGTATACTGTTTTGCCAAACAATTTTTCAGTTTCAAAGCCTTGTGCTTCGTTGTATGTGTTTAAGAATGTACATCTAAACTCCGCATCTGTTATAAAGATACCAGCGGGCAGGAGGTTGAAATACTGCAGAATTGCAGAATTAATGTTGTCAACACCATCAAAAATCTTTTGGAAATCGCCTGGGGCTTTATAATCCACATCGCTTACGGTAAGCTTACCAATGCGAATTTCTTGGCTACGTTTAGTAACTGCGTCAATCATAGCTGAGATTGTGCCTTGCATTGAACTAAAAGACTGGGCAAGCTTTCCAAGCTCATCACTTCTGTTTGTATCAAAATTAACGGCTAGGTTGCCCTTTGCTATTTGTTGGGCGGCGTCGTTGAGTGTGTTGATGGGTTTTGTTGTTCTTGCAATTAAAAGGAACATGACGACGCCTGCTGTTAAAAGACCTATGACACCGAAGATTATCATAACGAAAACCAAAGAGTTTGTGGCGGCTACCGTACTTGCATTAGAAAAGCCCACAAACATCATGCCTATAGGATGCCCGTCAAAGTGGGTCAGTGGCATGTAATATGCGTAAAAAGGCTCGTCCCGCAGTGTCAAAGGGGTAAGATAGCTGCGCCCTTGACCTAAAACAGCATTTAAGACCTCAGGCACTTCCACGACAGTTCCAAGCATGCGGTTGCCGTCAGGTCCAGTAAATGTGGAAGCAACGCTAGTGTAGCCGCCCGGCGCACCAAAGATAACAACCTCGGCACCCATAACACGGGCAAATTCGTCAACAAATTCATTGGTGTGCAGGAAGTATAAAGCCGTCATAGAGCCTATAATTTGACCTTCGTACCAAATGGGAACTTGAGTGCTCATACCAAGCGGCATGGTCGCTGTCGAGTTAAAAGCCGAAGAACTTCGTCCTTGCTCGATAGACAAAACTGCAGCTGCAGCCCTATCGTTATCACCAAAATTATCAGGGGCATGCGAACGCAAAACAACATTATAATTTATGTCGCGTATCAAAAAACCATTTACATTATGCCGCCTTGCAAACTCAGTCAAATATGCCAACATTGCCTGTCTGTATGTAATGTTTCGGTCAAGCCGCTCACCTGCTGGGGCGGGATTGGCTGCCCAATAAGCATTCCACCCAGCTAAATTAGATGCAACAATATAATTACCTGCTGCAGCTTCTGCCAGTATCATTTGGCGGTCCTCCATATCAGAAAAGCGCGCCTCTGCCGTATTCACCGCTGCATCTATCCTCTCAGCGGTCAAATCGCTAGTAAGGTCTGATACAGAATAAGCGGCATAAATTACAATTATCGCTACCAACGCAACCAAAACAATGACACTTGGAATAATAATTTTGCCTTTTAAGCTCTTAAACATAAGTGTTCCTCCTAGACTTATAAAGTATTGGCGTGCTAATTTTGCAACGTTACAACACAAGATAACATAATTCACATACATTGTAACCGTACTAAGGGGGGGTCATTAGACATGATATAAAAGTATTTTTAGTATTTTAAGCGTCTTTGAGTCAAAAAAGTTAATTTTTTCTATATTTATTGAGCAATTAAAACCCAAGTCATGTAGGCTAGGTAGATTATGAGCATTAAAAGCCCCTCCAGCCGCACCAGCCGCTTGCCTGTGGTGGCAAGGCGGTAGAAAAGGAGAGTGCCTAGGGTCAAGACTGCGGTGTCAAAAATAACGCCCGAATCCACAGCAAGAGGGATGATGACCCCTGCCGTGCCCAGGACCACCAGAATATTGAAAATTGACGAGCCTATGATAAAGCCTAAAGCAAACTCGCCTTGTTTTTTGCGGGCAGCAATTAGGGTTGTGACAAGCTCAGGCAGGGATGTGCCCATGGATATGATGGTTAGACCTATAATGCGCTCGGATACACCAAGGGTGGTGGCGATATTTACGGCAGAGCTGACAGTAAGCTGCCCAGCACCAATGATGACGCCAATTCCTACAATCATCAAAATTATACTAAGCCAAAGGGGCTTTGGTTTTTCCTCAGGCTCGCACTCGTCAGTTTTATTTTTAAGTGCATGGCGAACCACAATAAACAAGTAGACAAAAAAGAATATAAGCAGTGCTGCGCCGCCCCAGCGGGGAATTTGCCCGCCTGAGTAGAGCATCACTAAAATAAGCAGACCAGCAGTGGCACCCACAGACACCCAGTAATCCCTGGAAATAGTCTTCATCTGCACAGAAAAAGGGTATATGAGTGCGCATATACCCACTATAAACAGCAGATTAAACAGATTTGAGCCCACAGCATTGGCAATTGCCAAATCCGAGCTGCCGCCAAGAGCCGCCGATACAGAAATGACAATTTCTGGAGAGCTTGTCCCAAAAGCCACCACCGTAAGACCTATGACGACGGTGGGAATCCGTAGCTTGTGGGCAATGCTGACACTAGAGTTCACAAAAACCTTAGCCGCCTGAATCAGCAGCACAAACCCCACTGTAAGCAAAAATAAATCAAGTAAAATATTCATGAGTTTATATTTCCCAAATTCTATTTTTTAATGTCCACCTTTACTTTCTCTACTTTGATGCGCCGCCCTTTCATTCGTATGCTTGAAAGTTTGGCAATAATCACATCTGCCATATCTTTTGGAACTTCTACAAATGAATAGTTCTCAAAGATTTCAATATTTCGTATTGATTTGCCTGCAATGCCGGTTTCGCCTGCAATGGCACCTACAATATTGCCCGGCAGTATGCGGTCTTTTTTGCCTACGCTCAGCATCAGGCGGATGCGGTTGCGGCTGTCGGAAAAGCTTGTGCCTTTTGCGCCCTTTTGGGGCTTGCCAAGACGCTGGCGGCTTTTCCAAATGCGCCCTTCCTCTTTTTTGAGGGCATCAGGAGCATCTGCAATGTATTCTTTATCTGATACATAAAGCATTTTAAGAAGGGCTGCGGCAACATATTCAGCATCAATGCCCTTTGCGGTGAGGGTTGCCACAATGCCTTTGTGCTTTTCTAAAAGCCCGCGGTCAATGGTGTCTTCAATTTCTGTGGCAATGCGCCCGGCGCGGGCTCCCTCCACCTCGGCTAAAGAGGGGACCCCCACAAGCTCCAGCGGCTGTTTGGTAAATTTTTCAAGCTGCCTCATTGCAATAAAGTCCTTGTTGCCTGTGATTAGGGTAAGGGACGTGCCCGTGCGCCCCGCTCTGCCCGTGCGCCCTATTCTATGGACGTAAAACTCCATATCCGCTGGCAAATCGTAGTTTATAACATATTCCACATGGTCAATATCAAGCCCGCGGGCTGCCACATCAGTGGCAATCAAAATATCCACCCGCCCGCGCTTAAAGCTGTCCATAACTTGGTTTCTGGACATTTGCTTCATGTCACCATGGAGAGTCTCAGCAAAATAGCCCTTTGAGCGCAGGTTATCCGACAGCTCGTCCACCATTTTTTTGGTATTACAAAAAATAATTGAGCGTTTAGGGTTGTAATAATCAATCAAACGGCACAGCACCTCAAATTTTGTGCCGCGGGGAATGTCATAAAAATATTGTTTGATATTAGGCAGCACCATGGCTTTTTGCGCCACCTTCACCACCACAGGGTCAGTTTGATATTTGCCAGTAATTGCCATGATTTCAGGAGACATAGTGGCAGAAAACAAAAGGGTCTGCCGCTCGCTTGGCACATCTTGCAAAATGGTTTCAATATCCTCACGAAAGCCCATATTTAGCATTTCGTCAGCTTCGTCAAGGATAATAAGCCTGAGGTGGGCAAGCTTTAAGGTGCGCCTGCGCAAATGGTCCATAACCCGCCCAGGCGTGCCAATCACCACATCTGCCCCCCGTTTTAGCTGCCCTATTTGCACATCAATACTTTGTCCGCCGTAAACACAGACAATCCCAATCCCTTTTTTGTATTTGGCAAATAGCCGCATCTGGCTTGCCACCTGCTGGGCAAGCTCGCGGGTAGGACAAAGGATTAAAACCTGAGTTTTGCCTTTAATTTCAGGCTCAAGCAGCTCAATGGCAGGTATGCCAAAGGCGGCGGTTTTGCCTGTGCCCGTTTGGGAGTGCCCAATCACGTCCCGCCCAGAAAGCACCGCGGGAATGCCCTCGGCCTGGATGTGGGTGGGGGTGGTAAAGCCCATATCCTCAATTGCCCGCTTGATTTCGTCAGACACGTCAAAATCTAAAAAACTAAGTTGTGACATTTTATTTCCTCATCTCTTTCTTTTAATATCGGAACATGAATATGGGAATGACGGTGTTAGGGTCATTTACATAGCCAACTCCCGGGGTGTTCCAAATGTTTCCGGCTTCGTCCACCATAACTGCATAAATCTCTCCAAACATCTGGGCAATTTCAAAGGATGCGTTATCGTCCATGGTGTACAGCACCGTTGTGAGAAATTCGCCAATAAGCCCCGATGGGGCAACCACAGAAATATGCACAAAAGGCGATATTACAGGCTCGCCTGTGTCCACGTCAAGAATGTGGTGAAAACGCCTGCCGTCACGGATAAAATAGCGGGATGTGGTCCCTGAGCCCACCACAGCATTGCCGCCTTCAACCTGAAGGACAAACAAAGTTTCACCAAAAATCTCGTCAGCCAAAGGGTCGCGGGTACCGACAGTCCACACCCTGTTTACTGGATGCTCGCCCACAAGCACAATGTCCCCAAAAAAGTTAACAATTGCGTTAACCCCATGTCCCTCCAAAAAAGCCGCAACATAATCAGCTGCATAACCCTTTGCAATGCCGCCAAGGTCAAGGCGGGTCTCGGGATGCCCCAGCCGCACCCGATTTCCGTCAATGTATATAGCAGCCCCAACAGACTCCAGTGCCCTGTCAATGTCTGCGCGAGGCGGTATTATGCCCTCATTATGAAAGCCAAAATCCCAAAGATACGTGACAGCCCCAATGGTCACATCAAAACGCCCGTTAGATATTTCACGAAAATTCAAAGCATGCTGCAAAACGGCTATGGTGTGACCGTCCACCTCCACATACTCGCCGCCGGCGTGGTTGATGCGCCAAATGTCCGAGCCTTCGGCATATTTGTTAAACAGCTCGTCAAACATATATGCCATCTGGGCACCCTGACGGGCTAAATTCCTGTAATGCCTGGTGCTTCTCCCGCTGTCTTCTGCATAAAAAATACTTATGGTTATACGGGTGTCCATTGCCCACGCTTCCTCATAAACCACCCCTTCACTATTGTCGCATCCAACCATCATACTTGCCATCAAAATTATGATAACACAAATTAATATTTTTTTCACCAAAAAATCACCTCCTTAGTTATATTAACACCTTAAAACAAAGTTGTCAAGTTTTAACTTTTACTTGACAAGCGGAATTTTATGGTGTATAATGTTACTAGATTATTTCTTTTCCATTAAAATACTATTAAAGAAGCGAGGTGTGCCTATGTATGTGCGCGATGATGTGACACAAATCAGGAGAAATCTAACGGAATATGTTGGCTCAAGGGTAATGCTTGAATCCAACAAAGGCAGACAAAAGTCGATGGTGTCTTCAGGCACTATCCAAAAAACCTATCCCTCAATCTTCACCATTGTGCTGGATGAAGTGGCAAACCAAGGCCCGGCACGAACCGTTTCATACAGCTATACAGACGTTTTAACCAAAAATGTGGAGATTACGGTGTTTAGCAACTAACCTAATACTAAAAACTTTAACATGAAACATGAAACCAAAGGATGTCTGGCTATGGATACACAAGCTGAATTGATAAAGGATAGCATGATGCGTATTCGTAGATTAGAACTTGCCTTAGAAAAAGAGCCTGAAAGCAAAGAAATCAAAAAACTGCTCCAGGAAGAACGAGACCTCCTTGACGAGGTTAAAAAATCAAACTAATCAACAAGCCCCCTAAACACGAAGGGGGCTTTATTTTGCCTTAATTTAACGCGACGAGATGTTGTTCTTTGAAATGACCTTCCAAAATTGTGTGATGTAAAATATGGCAAGCAATAAACCATATGCGTAAACTGCTATTTCAAATACCGCGTTAAATGGCGTCATCTCCCTTAAAGAGCCGGAATAAAAACCAAACATAAAACCATTTAATGCGTGAAAAATCAAGCCTCCTGCGCTTAACAGCCCTACTAATACCGCCAATGTGTCAATTTTTTTAAGTAATGAATACACTAAAAGCCATGACAGCAGGGTGAAAACAATGTTTGGCAGTGCAAAGGACATAAACCACGGCACGTAGCCATAAACGACATCCTCAGGCGCAAGCACCCCAAAAAATCTCAACAAATACAATGTGTTCACAATTGCGTGAAATATGCTTAGTGCACTAAGTAATTTGCGTTGTGGCATATAAACCCCCTCCTTCAAAGTAATTTTTTAACATATAACTATACGTTGTGTTTTGTTCTATGTCTGAAAAAAATCTTTTTTAGAATTTATGCTTGCATTTTTTTTCAAGATTTGGTATAATTGTGAAAATATGGAAAAAATTAACTGCTATACAAAGGAGGAATTGAGTTGGATATAAACTTTGTGGAGAGAAATGGGAATTTGATTGTTAAGATTCGGGGTGAGATTGACCATCACACTGCGGACAGGATAAGGCATTCGGTGGAGTCGCGGTTTGCAAGCTCTGACGCGTCCAATATTATTTTTGACTTTGCCCATGTGGGGTTTATGGACTCGTCAGGCATTGGGATGGTAATTGGGCGGTACAAGGAGGCGCAAAAGGTTGGCGGGCGGGTGTACGCCATCAACATTGGCGGCGGCATTGACCGTATATTTGAAATATCGGGCTTAAAAAAGATTATACCGTGCTTTGCCGGGCTTGATGAGATTGAAAATAGATAGGGGGAACTTTAGATGATTGAGAATAAGATGGAGCTCAAATTTAGTGCACAGTCTGCAAATCAGGCGTTTGCGCGGGTGGCGGTTGCGGCGTTTGCCACCCAGCTAAATCCAACTGTGGCTGAGGTGACAGAAATCAAGACCGCTGTGAGTGAGGCTGTCACAAATGCCATTATCCATGGCTATGGGGATAGTGATAATGATAATGAGGTTGTGGTGCGTGCCCAAATTTCAGGGCAAGAGATTGTTGTTGAGGTGGCAGATACAGGGCAGGGGATTGAGGATGTGGACCAAGCCCGCGAGCCGCTTTTCACCTCAAAGCCTGACGAGGAACGCTCCGGCATGGGCTTTACAGTTATGGAGGAGTTTATGGACAGCCTTGAAGTCGAGACCACGCCTGGGTTTGGGACAACTATAAGGATGAAAAAGACTGTTGGGGGGTGATGTCCACATGGAAAAAACAATGGACAGAACCCTTGAGCTGATTGAGCTGTCACAAAATGGCGACAAAAGGGCGAGGGATACGCTGGTTGAGGAAAACACAGGGCTTGTTTGGTCTGTGGTAAAAAGGTTTATGGGGCGAGGCTACGAGGCGGACGATTTGTTTCAAATTGGCTCAATTGGGCTGATGAAGTGTATTGATAAATTTGATGCAAGCTTTGGAGTGAAGTTTTCTACTTATGCAGTACCTATGATAATGGGCGAGATTAAGCGGTTTTTGCGGGATGACGGGATGATAAAGGTCAGCCGGCCCCTTAAAGAGATTGCTCTGAAAGCAAAATATGCTCAGGAGAATTTGCAGCAAGCAACAGGCAAAGTGCCCACAATTGCCGAGGTTGCCTTGGCACTGGAGATTGATGTGGAAGAACTTGCCCACGCCATGGACGCAGGCGGCGAGGTGGAATCACTCTACGCTGTGGTGCACCAAGGCGACGGCAGCCCTGTGTATCTGTTAGACAAGCTGGAAATGGCAGGACATGACCACGGACAAGCCCTTATTGACCGCATTGCCCTAAGGGAATTGATAACTAAACTTGAGCCTAAAGAGCGTCAAGTTATTGTTATGCGCTATTTTCAGGACAAAACTCAAAGCCAGATTGCAGATGCTATAGGGGTGAGCCAGGTGCAGGTTAGCAGGATTGAAAAGAGAGTGCTGAAAACACTTAGGATGAAGCTTGAGGCGTAACCAACACTTGACAACAAGGGCGCGTATGTATATAATATATATATGTATGAATGGGATGAAGAAAAGAATCAGATGAACATTGAAAAGCATGGCATTTCATTTGAGGTTGCGAAGGATGTTTTTGATGACCCCAAACACATAATTCTTGTTGACGAGCAACATTCCCAGAACGAAGAAAGATTCTATTGTGTTGGTCTTGTTGATGACATGGTTTTAACTGTGCGCTTTGTATTTAGAGATGGGAAAATTCGTATTTTTGGCGCAGGTCACTGGCGAAAGGAGAAAAAACTTTATGAGAGAAAAAGCAAAGTACGTAGAAGTCACAGACGCTCCCAATGATGTTAGGGAAAGCTTTGACAGGGCAGTAATTGTACCAAATTTTGAGCTTACCCCCGAGGGCATCAAAGCTTTTGTTGAGAGCAGGGCAAAAAAGCCCGTGAACATCTACCTTTCCACACAAACTGTTGAAAAGTTCAAAAACGAAGCAAAAAGGACAGGCAAGCGTTATCAAACAATGATTAACGATGTTCTTGACGCCTATGCCCATCAGTATTTATAGCCTATTTTGTCATTTGTTTGTATGTGTTGTAATAGACGTCCTTACGCTCCTCATCTAGGCAGTGCGCCAGCTTTTGCTGCAGCTCATTGCAGTTTTTTAGAGCCTTTGCAATGTCTGGGTTGTATCTGGTGCCTGCTTCGTGCTCAAACTCCCCTATAACCTCCTGCAATGTCTTGGTTTGGGCGTAGCTTCGCCCTATATTGTCTGTGGCAGCGTCTAGGGAGTCGGCTATGGATACTAGCTCTATGGCGAATTTGTAGGGGGAGGCAGAATTGTCAAAGTCCTCAGGATAGCCCTTTGTGCCGTCATACCATTTGTGGTGCCCTCGTATAACGTCAATAACCAACTGGTTTTTTCCATTTGCCGAGCTTATGAGCTTTGCTGTGTTTGTATGCTCTTTTATAATGTCAAATTCATAATCATACAAACGGCGGGTGGCTAGGGCTGTGGTGCTGATGTAAAGCGCCTTGCCAATGTCGTGGCAAAGGGCGGCGCGCCCTATTAGGCTTAGGATTACTTCGCGGTTTTTGAGCACATCATCCTCGTCATCTGAATTGCAAATGCTAATAAAATGCTCAGGAGCCGTGTCCATAAAATGCTCTGCTATGATAAGAGTGAGCTTTTGGGTCATGACCGAGTGGACGCGGGTGGACAAATGGGTATATGTAGTAAAGTTCAAAATAAGGTCGAGATAGTCATCAAAATCCAAAACGGTGCTAAAATAACGCGAGGCTATGGCTATAAACCTGTAAAACATCTGCCTGTCCATGTCCTCAGGAACGTTTTTGCAATAATCCACCACCATGCGGACAATTTTTTGGATTTCTTCCATAGTCTCTGGGTCTTGTTTAGCGTCTGGAGAAAGCTCAAGGTGCTGAATAAGCACAACAGAAAGATAGGTCATGGAAAAAAGACCATTTATAGAATAATCATTTACATCTGTAGCATAAAAGGTGTTTCTGTATTGTTGAAGTGCCGCTTGATAGCTCATTCTCTTGCTAACGTACATGGCGGCAATGCGGGTGTACTCCCTCCGGGCTCTTGTCCAAAAGTCACCAAAATTGTCGTGGTTGCCCATTTTTGCAAGAAAAACATAACTTTCATAGCCAAGCTGGGCAAGTGCCTTGTCCCGGCTGCCCTCGGGCTGCTGGCGCAACCAATACAGCACATTGCTCATGTTTTGATAAGAAATATGGGTCATTACATCCCAAGGCAAGTCAGGGTCATGGGCGCGGACTTTTTCATCTGTAAAAAATCCAATGGTTTCTTCCACAAAATTAAACAGATTTTCAACTTCTTCTTCTGTTTCTATGTCTGAAAAAAAGCTTACATACATGCTGGACAAACACCTGCAAATAAACAGGCGTGTTTCGCTGTTTTCAATTTCAAAATACCGCCGTCTAAACATTGTTCCTTGGCGCAAGTAGTTAATGGCAGGATTTCTAAATTTTAGGTTGCCCATGCGCTGCATATGCTCATGAATCATGGAATATATGCGCCCGGCACCAAACAAAGAGCGGATGAGACGGTCAGGGTCGTCATGCCCCTTTGCCCAAACCACAAGGGCTTTGTGAATTTCAAGGGAAAGTCCCATGTCATATGTTTTAGGCTCCAAAAATTCTTGTGCAAGCTCATATAGGCTGTCCACAGCGGCAGGGGTTAGGCTTGAAACGTCAACAAGCAAAGGCCTAAGCGACCCTTCAATAATTTCGTTATTTTCTGCCATAAGCTTAGCATTTGTCTCACTACGGCTTTTGAGTATCTGCATCAACTCATCTTTAGACAATCCGCTTGAAAAGACCTTAGCTTCTTTAGTTCTAAACGCCTCAACATTTGCCAAAAGCTTATCAGCAAACTCCAGAATCATTCAAGCACCCCGATTTTTTGGAATCTTTGATAATCTTTAATAATTATAACACAAAAACTACGCTTAGGCAAGTATAAAAAAATAATTTGCTTTATTTAATGATAAATACTTGACGCTTTGGTTAGAATTTGGTACAATGTGAATCAGAGTATTTTTTATAGCAAGTTTTTAAGAGCAAGGGGGCGTTTTTATCAAATATCTAATTGTACCAAAGCCCATTTTGGGACGGGATATGTCTGTTATGGCATATACCTTTAGGCATGAGTCGGCACACAACTACGTTTCTGACGCGCCAAGCCGCGCTTTTGACGGGGTGGTGTCCTTGCCTGGTCTTGGCATCTTGGAAAGTGTTGGGCTTAATGCTTTTACAAATGGTGCGGCTTTATTTGTGCCTGTCAGCCATTTTGCCCTGCTTACTGACCTGACATTGCAATGCACCCAGCCTCCTGATAAAATAATTTTTTTGCTTGATAACAAATTCCCTCCTGAGGAGCCTTTTTTAACCTGCATGCGCCAGCATATTGAAAAAGGCTTTACATTTGCCATTGAAAATGTGACGGATTTTGAAACCATGCACCCAGTTGTGGAACTGTGCAAATTTATTAAGCTGGGCTTTAGATATGACATGGACAGCCTTGACATTTTTAACAAAGTTCAAAGAAAATATAGAAAGCATGTTTTTATTGCAACTGATGTTAACACAATGGAAGTTTTTACTAAATTGCAAAGAAGTGGATTTTATTATTTTGAAGGCAGGTTTTACAAACTTCCCGTTCCTCAAGGAGATAACGCCATTTCTCCGCTGAAAGTGAATCGTATTCAACTCCTAAACATTGTGCGTGAGGAGGATTTTGACGTTGACGAGGTTGTGACTGTTGTTAGCCGCGACCCTTCCATGTCCATATCCCTGTTAAAGCTTGTTAATTCGCCGCATTTGGGCATTTCCCAACAGATTAAGGGCATTCAACAAGCAGTTGCTCTCCTAGGGCAAGCGGAGGTGCGCAAGTGGGTGACAACGGCAATTTCGGGGCTTTTGGCTGAGGACAAGCCTAGTGAGCTGACACGTCTGTCTCTGCTTCGCGCAAAATTTGCAGAAAATATGGCAAAGCATTTTGAGATGGCAATGCACTCAAACTCTCTGTTTTTGATGGGACTTTTTTCCATTATTGATGCTGCCCTTAATATGCCCATGGAAGAAGCCCTTGAAATGGTGCAAGTGACAGATGATGTTTATAGTGCGCTGGTTAAAGGCGAAGGCAAGTTTATGCCTCTTTTGGACTTTATAAAGGCATATGAAGCTGCTGATTGGAACAGCTGCAAAAACATCCTGACCCTAAACAATATCGACCCAGGTGACGTTTTTAACGCCTATATAGGCACTGTGCAGTGGTATGACACTATAATATCTACAATTATTGACGAGCCCGAAGAAGAAACCGACACGTAGGGGCGCGCACTGCGCGCCCGTTTTGCGTTAAAATATGAACCATTTGAAAGAGGTTTTACAAATGAGCAGAATAATTTCAATAGCGAATCAAAAAGGCGGGGTGGGCAAGACCACCACCGCAATAAACCTGTCCGCTTGTCTTGCGCAGGCAGGCAAAAAAGTCCTTGTGATTGATTTTGACCCTCAAGCAAACACCACAAGCGGGCTGGGGCTTGACAAACACGGGCTTGAAGCTTCTGTGTACAACCTTTTGCTGGGGGACAAGCGTTTTGACCAGATTATTGCCCAAACTGCGGTGGCAGGGCTTGACATTTTGCCTGCATGTGTGGAGCTTTCAGGGGCAGAAATTGAGCTTATAAGCGTCACCGAGCGGGAGTTCATATTAAAACGCATTATGGTCGATATTAAATATACATATGATTTTATTTTAATAGATTGCCCGCCGTCACTGAACATCCTGACGGTCAACGCCCTTGCGGCGTCTGACACGGTGTTAGTACCCATTCAGTGCGAATATTTCGCCCTTGAAGGGCTTAGCCAGCTTTTACGTACTGTGGAGCTTGTGAAAAAACGGCTCAACAAGCGGCTGGAGCTTGAAGGGGTCGTGTTTACCATGTATGACCCGCGGACAAACCTTTCTAGCCAAGTTGTAAACGAGGTTAAGGAGCATTTGGAAGGGAATGTGTATAACAGCGTAATTCCGCGGAATGTAAGGCTTAGCGAGGCACCAAGCCACGGGCTGCCCATATCCCTTTACGACCCAAAATCCAAGGGAAGCCGCGCATATCAGGATTTGGCACTAGAAGTTATAAACAAAAAAGGGGGCAAGGCAATATGAAAAAGGGACTAGGCAAGGGCCTTGGAGCTCTCATTACCAATTATGAAGAAGCCTTAGAAACCAATAATCAAGAGATTTTAGAAATTGAGCTTGAAAAGATTGTGCCAAATAAAGACCAGCCCCGTAAAAAATTCAAAGAGCCTGAAATTGCCGAGCTTGCTGAGTCTATTGCTGAATTTGGCGTCATACAGCCCCTGATTGTGAAAAAATCCGGCGATAGTGACACATACACCATTGTGGCAGGGGAGCGCAGGTGGCGGGCAGCGCAGGTGGCGGGGCTTGCGGTGCTTCCTGTGATTGTGCGGGATTATTCCGACTTTGAGATTTTGGGAATTGCACTCATTGAAAATATCCAGCGGGAGGACTTAAATCCCGTGGAAGAAGCGGTTTGCTACAAACGCCTAAATGAGGAGTTTGGCATGACTCAAGAAGATATTGCCAAAAAAATCGGCAAAAGCCGCAGCCATATTACAAACTGCATTCGCATATTAAAACTTGACGACCGTGTACTTGAAATGGTTACTAATGAAAAGCTTTCCATGGGGCATGCCAAGGCGATTTTGTCTGTAAATGACCGCGACGGGCAGTTTTATCTTGCCACGGAGATTTTGGAAGAAGGTATGAATGTGCGCCAAAGCGAGGACTTTGTGCGAAAATACATAGCCTCTGCCGCCCAAATTGAGGAGGAGCTTGCAGGCAAAAAAACCGCACCTAAAGCTGATACTGAAATTTACACAAATTACCAAAAAAGACTGCAAGAGCACCTTGGCACCCGCTGCAACATAAAAACCGCCAAAAATGGCGGCGGCGGGCGCATTGAAATAAATTATTTTTCTAGGGAAGACTTGGATAGGATTATTAGCATTATCAAAAAGTGATGGTGCATAAGCGTTTGTAGCTTCCGCCTTCCTAAAGCGAGCCAAAGTGCCGCGGCTTTAAGCGGACTTTGGCGAAGTCTTTAGGACTACGGAAGGTAAAACTGCTATAAGAGGCTGAGTTAGCGGCAAAAACACCAATCACTGCCATCCCGCGTCAAGCGCGAGGTGACAGTGGTCGGTTTTGCGGATTTATTGCATTTAACTGATTGCGCGGCTGCCGGGCTTTATAGCTGCTGTTTTGTTCTCCTTGCAAAGTGGGCAATTGTCGGCTTCGTAGCTTTCTATGCTTGTGGTAAGTGCCGCGAATTTGGGGACTGAAAAGTCCACTGCCCCGCCGCTTCTGTCCACCATCAGGGCAACCGCCACCACCACTGCCCCTGCGGCTTTTACAATGTCAACAACTTCCTGCGCGCTGCCGCCAGTCGTGACAACATCCTCAGCCACCAAAACCCGCGCACCCTTGGGGATTTCAAACCCGCGCCGCAGGCTCATTTTGCCGTCAACACGCTCTGTGAAAAGGCTAATCGCACCCAGTTCGCGGGCTAGTTCGTATCCAAACACAATGGCACCCACGGCAGGAGCGACCACAAAGTCGATTCCTTCGGCATCTAGGGCATTGTCGTCAACTAAAATGCCTACGATTTCCTCCACATATGCGGGCTTTTGCAGCACCTGCGCACACTGCATATACTTAGCCGCATGACGCCCGCTGGTCAGGATAAAATGCCCATTTAGCAGGGCTCCCGATTCTTCCAAAATTTCAACAATTCGTTCCATAAAAAACCTCCACAACTTTTTTTACATTATACAACAATTTTTTATACCATGCAAGGATTATATGAGGTGTTAAAAAATGTCAAAACGCAAAAAAGCGGCGCAGCCTGTGGTTTATGAGGAAGCCCCGCCCATCCAAAAGGGGATAGCCGAGACCCTTGAAACCAATTTTATGCCCTATGCCATGTCGGTTATTACATCACGCGCAATCCCTGAGATTGACGGGTTTAAGCCCGCTCATCGCAAGCTTCTCTACACCATGTACAAGATGGGCTTGCTCACAGGCGGGCGGATGAAGTCGGCGGATGTGGTGGGCACAACCATGCGCCTTAATCCCCATGGCGAAGGGGCTATTTATGAAACTCTGGTGCGGCTGACTCGCGGAAACGAGAGTTTACTGCATCCTTTTATTGACTCAAAGGGAAATTTTGGCAAGGCTTATTCAAGGGACATGGCGTATGCGGCGTCAAGGTATACCGAGGTGCGGCTTGCCCCCATTTGTCAGGAAATTTTTAAGGATATTGATAAAAATACTGTGCAATTTACAGATAATTACAATGGGACCATGCAGGAGCCCACACTTTTGCCCACCACCTACCCAAACCTGCTTGTCACGCCAAATCTTGGCATTGCGGTGGGCATGGCAAGCTCAATTTGCTCCTTTAACCTAGAGGAGGTCTGCAACGCCACCATAGCCCTCCTAAAAGACCCTGAATCCGACCCTCTTGACCATATGACCGCCCCTGATTTTTCTACAGGTGGCGAGCTTTTGTATTGCCGCGAGGAAATGGCGAAAATTTATGAAACAGGGCGGGGGAGCTTTAAGTTGCAGGCAGTGTGGAGCTTTGATTCTGCCAACAGTTGTATTGAAATTACAGAAATTCCATATACTACCACAATTGAAGCCATTATCGACAAAATTCATGTCTTGGTAAAGACTGGAAAAATGCGTGACATTACCGATGTGCGGGACGAAACCGACCTGAAAGGGCTAAAAATCGCCATTGACATTAAAAAATCCGCAGACCCTGACGCCATCATGCAGCGACTTTTTGCATCCACAACACTTTTGGATAGTTTTTCCTGCAATTTTAATCTGCTTATTAACGGACGCCCACAAAATCTGGGCGTTCGGGGGATTTTGAGCCATTGGATTGCCTATCGCCGCGCCTGCATCCACGGGCGACTTAACTTTGATTTGGCGCGGAATCAGGAAAAACTCCACCTGCTGGAAGGGCTTGCCAAAATACTCCTCGACATTGATAAAGCCATTGCTATTATTAGAAATACCGAATCCGAGCGGAAGGTAATCCCGAATTTGTGCGAAGGATTTGGGATTGACAAGGTTCAGGCTGAGTTTATTGCAGAAATTCGCCTTAGGAATCTGAATAAGGAATATCTGCTCAAGCGCGTACAGGAGCAAGACGCCCTAAATGCCGAGATTGACAAGATTAACGATATTTTGGCAAATGAAAAAAAGCTACTGGATATTATTATTGCGGAGCTTAGAAGCGTTGTGAAAAAGTACGCACAGCCGCGCAAAACTCGGATTGTAGAGGGGCAGGCGGAGGTAGCGCGGCCCCAGGCGTTTGTGGAAAATTATCCCATTGTGCTGTGTTTGACCCGTGAAAATTACTTCAAGAAGATGCACGCCACCCCACTGCGCTCAAATCCCCAAATTTACGTAAAGGAAGATGACGGAATAATCCAGCAAATTCCAGCACAAAATACTGATGACATACTGTTTTTTACTAATAAATTCAACGTTTTCAAGACCCGCGCCCATGAGCTGGAGGACAACCGCCCAAGCCAGCTTGGCGCGTATTTGCCGAATTTTTTAGATACTGACAGTGACGAAAAAATCATTTATATTGCCGCCACCACGGATTATTCGGGCTACATGCTTTTTGCCTTTGAAAACGGCAAATGCGCCCTTGTGACACTCCAGTCATACGCCACCCAAACCAACCGAAAAAAACTTCTTAATGCTTATTCGGAAAAGTCAAAATTAAAGCATATTGAGCAGCTTGGCGGACATAAAGATTATTTAGTGAGGACAACAGACTTTAAGGGCACCGTGCGCGTATTTATATTTAACACCGCGCAAATTCCCGCCTACAACTCCAAAAACGCGGGCGGGGTGCAGGTGATATATTTTGGAAAGGCAATTATTAATTATCAATTATCAATGATTAATTGTGAAGTGTCTGCGCCTAGGGCTCAGAAGCTGCCTAGCCGCGGTGAGCCTGTTTCAGAGGATACGGAACAACTAATTTTGACAGAGGTGGACCATGCAAAAAGGTAAAATTATTTTTCTAAACGGAGTTTCCAGCTCCGGCAAAACAACGGTCGCAAAGACATTGCAAAAGAAATTAACCAAACCATACTGCCTGCTAAGTGTTGATGAGTACCTTCACAAAATGGACGAATGGTTTCTTAATGACCAAAAGTGGCTGGGAGATGGCGGAATTGAATGGATATGGAAAGCCTTGGAGTGTTTCCACAAATCAATTAAACTTTTTTCGGACGTAGGGCTTAATGTGATTGCAGACCATGTGGTGCAAAAGCAGAGCTGGCTGGATGAATGCCTTGATTTGCTCCGTGATAATGACGTTTTATTTGTTCATGTAACTTGTCCTGTGGAAGAATTAAATCGAAGGGAAAAAGAGCGCGGAGACCGCCAGATTGGGCAAGGTGAAAGCCAGCTTGAAATGTTACTCCCAAAAAGTAAAATTTATGATATAACGGTTGATACTTTTAGTAGCTCTAAGGAAGAATGTGCCGATGAAATCATTAAGCTATTAGACCAACCTGAGAATTTCAAAGCGTTTGAAACATTGAGAGCAGGAGGTGGATTATGAAGATAATAATTAACGACAAACAGGGCTTTCGCGAGTTGCCTTTTGGCAAAAAGCTACTGATAGTAGCAATTGTTCCGCTGGTCATCTTGCTTGCAATTGCAGCTGTAATTTTTGCCATAACCCTGACTTTGGGCATTTTGGCAATAGTGCTTCCCATTGTGATTTTGGTGGCTGTAATCGCAATTGCGGTAAAACTCTTGACAAAGAGGTGAATGTGGTGGAAATTTCCATACCTTGGGGGGCACTGGAGATAATAGAGCGGCTTGAAGCCGCGGGATTTGAAGCTTTTGCTGTGGGCGGCTGTGTGCGGGATTCGGCTTTGGGAAAATCTCCCACAGATTGGGATGTGACAACAAATGCCCTGCCTGCCCAGATTGCCGCGGTTTTTTGTGATGCCAAAAAAATCGAGTTTGGCGAGCGGCATGGGACAATTTCCGTTAAAAGTGACTCTCAGTATTATGAAATTACTACTTACCGTATTGATGGGGTGTATTCGGATGGCAGGCGTCCCGATTCTGTCAGCTTTACGCCCTCTCTTGAGGATGATTTGCGCCGCAGGGATTTTACAATAAATGCCATGGCATACAGCCCTAAAAGCGGGCTTGTTGACCCATTTTCTGGGCATGACGACCTTAAAGCCGGGCTTGTCCGCGCTGTAGGCGATGCCAATGAGCGTTTTAGAGAGGATTATTTGCGGATTATTCGGGCTTATCGGTTTGCCGCAACTTTGGGCTTTGAGCTTGAGCCAGCCACCCGCGCTGCCTGTCTCGCTGGCAGGCATAATTTGGAAAAAATTGCACGAGAGCGTATTGGGGCGGAGGTTTCAAAGCTTTTGGCAGCTCTAGATGTGGAGGCGGTTGTGCGGTTTTTGGAGGATGCGGCAGATGTGATTTTTCCTGATTTGGCGGCACTTCGCGGGCTTAGGCAAAATAGCACCCATCATATTTATGATGCTTATGAACATACCCTCTACGTTATAAGAAATACGCCAAACACCCTCCACCAGCGGCTTGCCGCCATTTTTCACGACACAGGAAAGCTTGCTGCCCGCACCACAGATGCACAGGACAAAGACCATTTTCACGGGCATGCGGCGGTTTCTGTGGAGATTGCAGAGAGAGCTTTGTCCAATTATTGCCTTGACAATCGGGTAAAGTCCAAGGCTTTGGGCATTATCCGCCATCATATGCGCCTTATTGAGCCTGAGCGCGAGGCTTTGAAGCATTTGATGAATAAACTTGGCGTTAACACTTTGGAGGATATTTTACAATTTCAAAGGGCTGACAACCTTGCAAAATCAGCAAAAGCCGCGCCGCGCCTTGAGGCAATTGAGAGGGCTCAGGCACTTTTGGCTGAAATTATAGCAGCGGGCGAGCCTGTGACCATTAAAGACCTTGCCATAACGGGGCAGGACGTGATGCGAACCCTAGGACTTGCGCCATCTCCAGCGGTTGGGGCGCATCTTAACCAATTACTGGAAGCCGTAGTAAAAAACCCTTCTCTAAATACCAGAGAAGGGCTTATAGGCTATCTTCTTTCAAAATGATGGTAATCTCTAGGAGACGTCCAGTTGCCGCCCCATATCCAACCACGGCTGATAAATGCCGTATATACAGCGTCTCCGGGGATTATCATCCCTGGGCGCACATAACTTCTGTCCAAATACGGCTCGCCAATGGCGGGCTTTATTGTTTGCCCGCGCTGGTACGGATTTTGGATGGGATTGATGTCAATCGCCATGCCAAAGCCGTGGCGGGAGATGACGTTTGTGCCCGCAATATAGCGGAAATTAAAGGCTGACGAATTATTTGCCACAAGTGAATCATAATCAACAGCATCAAAATAGTCAATAAGTTTTATGGAATAAATTGGGAAACGCGCCTCATAAATTTCTTTGAAAATCGCAAGCACCTCGTCGGCAATATCAGCCGCCACAATCATATGCCCATGCCGAGAATTGCCCTCAAAATCAGCATGAGTGACAGTCAGATACGCCAAAAAATCAAAGCCAAAAGGGGTCCAGCCTTCGTGGAAGGACACCCCTGTTATTTGGTTTATGATGTGCTGGGGCAAAGGCTTGCTCATGAAAATTGGGACAAATGGCGGCTCTGTGACTTCTGGGATGTATGGCGTTGTTGCGGGCGTTGGCGTGGTTGGCGCAGGAGTTGCTAGCGGCGAAGTTTGGGCGGTTGCGGTGGTTTCAGGTGGTGCTGGCCCGTAGGCAGCCTCACGCGCGGCACAGCCAGCCATCGTTAGCAAAATAACAACCAAAAGTATCCTTAACCTCAAAAAATCCCCTCCTAGTTAGGTGCTAGAGCCACCGACTGCTATTTCGCCTTAAACCCGCATAATCTCCATTAAGACATCATCAACAAACCGCCCCTGAACAAAAACTGATTCGCTCCGCCGTCCAAACTCGGCAAAGCCGACCTTTTTGTAACATGCGATAGCTTGTTCGTTATCGGAATGCACTTTAAGCATGATATTACGCAGGTTAAGGGTGTTAAACCCATAATCTACTATCAGGCGAAGTGCCTCCCCGCCATAGCCTTTGCCACGGTTGTCCGCGTCGCCAATAAACAGCCCAATTTCAGCCGTTTGGGAGATGTGGTTAATGTCCTTAAAGCCAATATTGCCAATTAAAGTGTGGTCATTTGTGACAATGGCGTAATTATGCCCTTTGGTAGTGAGTTCCTCAAGAATTTTTTGCTCATTATTCAGGGAAATTAAATTTTGATAAACCCCAAGGCCAACGCTCACATCAGGGTCATTCAGCCAACTCGCATAAATTGCTGCATCTTCCAAGTTCATGGGCGAGAGGTATATACGCTCACCTGTAATTTTTTTGAAATATTTCATTTATTTTCCTCCTGTGTTCAATATTATGGCAGCCAGCGTAGTAAGCTGGGCACTTGGTTTTCAAACATTATGTCGAATGAGCCGCCAAAGGGGAAGCTGGGCGGCAGTTCGTATGGGTTTGGGGCTGTGAATGCGCGTGCGGTTACGTGCAGCGGCGCGAACATTTCGAGATAGCCCCATTCCATCAACTCGGTGGTGAGGCGGTAAACTTCTATGGGTGTGGAGTGCGGCACTTCGACTTCATAATACATGCCTGTATTTTTGAAAAAGTGATGGAAAGGCCTGCTCCAGTCACCTGTCGTAATTCGATACCTAGGGTCATCGCCCTCAAAATCGCCAAAAAACGCGACTACGAGGTAAAGCTCCTCTCCCGTGCGCGCATTGCGCAGGCGGTCATTTGGCATAAAGCCTTCGGGATTAACTGCGGTATGGGTGAATGTGTCGCCGTTTATTTCAATGGAGCCTGCAGCACGGGCGGCGGCGACCTCGTCGGGGGTAAGGGTGTCTGTGACGATGGCTCCTCTGAGGAGTGCGTGGCTGCCCTGCTCCTCGACGCTTGAAAGCAGGAAACGATAGCTTGGGTGGAAATCCCAACTGGTCAATTGGTTGTAGTGGCTCTCTGACTCGGAATCATTGCCGCAAGCCGCGAGCATGCCTGTTAAGAGTAGCAGGCATAAAATGGTTCTTATTTTCTTCATCAGCATTACCTCCATATTTATAAGCACCGTCTTTGTGGGCTCATGTCAGTCTGATTTGGGCGAGAGCCCACAAGTCCCGTCATTCCGCGCTTGACGCGGAATCCCCTCAAGATAACCGAATGACTTTAAAGCGAAGAAACGTTCGGCTAAACCGAGGGGACCCCGCGTCAAGCGCGGGGTGACAGGTGGGGGAGACGTCCTATCACAGCATTTTGCACATCCCTACGAGGTGGATTTTTTCTTGGTTAGGGCGCGCAGGATTAGCAGTGTGGCTATGCCTAGGGCGGAGAAGATTGCAGCGATTACGAAGGCGGGGAACATATAGGAAATGTCACCGTAGGTGTCGGCTATGTTTTTGAAATGCCCGCCGATTTGGGATGCCACAATCGCGCCTGTGCCAAATCCAAGCAGGATATAGCCATAATTGCCCGCCATAAATTTCGCGCCAAAGGTGTCGGAGGTGAGAGCGGGGAAGGTGGTCAGTATGCCACCAAAGCTAAAGCCGATTGCGGCAATTACCACAAAAATCACATAACCTGACACTATGTTTACAAGGAGAGCTAGAGAACCAGAAATTACCAGTAGGATGACAAGAGTGGGAATACGCCCAATACGGTCAGAAATTGTGCCCCAAAATAGGCGTCCCACCGAGTTAAAGAGGGCAATTGCCAAAACCCCTATGGTGGCGGCATGCTCAAGACCCCTAGCAATGGCGATTGGGCGGGCAAAGTTAATCATCATAAGCCCTGCCACAACCGAGAATATAAAAGCAAGTATTAGCAGATAACATTCAGGAGTTTTCAACATTTCTTTTGGTGAATAGTCGCGGGTGGACGCTCTTACGGCAGTTTTTGTGACCTTATCGGCAAGATAGCCCTCAGGGGGTGTCACCATAAAAATTGAGCCAACGGTGCAGACCACCAGAAATACGCCGCTTAGCACCATCAGGGTGTTAAGTTCGCCCATCCCAAAGCCGCCGAATGTTTCAATCAGCCACTCAATAATAGGCGTGAAAATTACCCCGCCAAAGCCTAAAGCTCCCACAATAATCCCGGTAATCAAGCCTTTTTTGTGGGGATACCACTTTTGAGCCGCTGCAATTGTGGTGGTGTAGGCAACGCCCATGCCAAGCCCGCCCATAACCCCGTAGCTAACCCACAAAAGCCAGCCAAACTCAGGCTGAGTAAAGGACGCAATAAATGTGCCCACAGAAATTATAATGCCGCCAATAAAAACAACCATCCGCACAGAAAATTTAGTAGCAAGCTTGCCACCAAAGATGCCGCCAACCCCAAAAAACATGAGAACCAGTGAAAAAACAAGCCCGGCAGAGGCATTGTTGCCATCAAATATCTTATCAGCAATGCCTGTTTGGAAAACGCTCCAAATGTAGATGATGCCTAAGGTGAACTGTATAACAACCGCCGCAATAACGGCAAAAATACCTTTTCTTGCATTTGCTTCCATGGTAAAATCCCCCAAAAATAAAGTTTTATATTGCTTTAGGAAAGTATACCATAAATTTCAGCATAGAGCAAGAAAAATTTCCAAACACCCACAGCAACCTAATTTGAGGAAATAAATACCATAATGATATAAATTGTTGAGGGAAATTAGATTGCCGTGACCGTGGGGAAAACAGCTTGCAAAATTTTTCTAACTGTGCTACAATCTTAGTTAGATGGTGCAAAATGTTAAGGAGGGGTATTTATGAGGCTGAGAACGCACATCGTCGCTGGCATGTTTATGGTTTTTATCATGGTTGCGGTTGTTGGGGTAGCAAGCATACAGCAAACCGGTCAAAACGTCACAAATGCCGACGAAGTCACCACCCTCTCTGTCAAGTCCGCCGAAAATGCGCATAAGGGCAATGAGGACATGAAGACCATGCTGGCGGCTATGGGTCAAATGAGAGAATCCTCCAGCAATATTTCAAACATCATCAAAACCATACAAGACATTGCTTTGAAAACCAACCTGTTGGCACTTAATGCGCCAGTAGAAGCCGCCCGCTATATCGCAGACACCAACTCTCTGGCACATAGATTTGCTAGATAACCAATAAAAGCAGGTATGCTTGTGATAAGAGCATACCTGTTGTTCATTGTAGCAGGAGGGTGAACGCACCAAAATGAATGCGTTTTTTTGAAAGTTCAATACTAGGGAATGTGGACACGAGATTGGCACACGCCTTTTCGGCTGATGTTTCCGTGCTTTTTCCGCCATTAATTTTTGGCTTGTCTACGGGCAATACCAAAAATCGCTGACGAAAAAATCACGAAAACTTAAGCTCGAAAATCCGCGCGCCCCTCTCGTGTCCACACCCCCTAAGCGAATGGGATTTAGTGCTTTATTAAGGAGGTCACAATTATGCAGGGATATTTGCTTATGGTTGAAGACGAGCCGCAGGTTCAAGCCAACAACAAGCGGATTTTAGAGCGGCGGGGGTACAAAATTAAACAAGCGTTTAATTTGGCTCAGGCGCGGGAGCTTACGGCGGAGCAGATGCCCGCCGCCATTGTCCTTGACGTTAATTTGCCTGACGGGCTTGGCACGGACTTTTTGCAGGAATTTCGCAAAGTGTCCAATGTGCCTGTGCTTATTTTGACATCCAAGGGCGCGCCTGCCGACATTGTGCAGGGGCTTGAGGCTGGCGCGGATGATTATTTGGTCAAGCCCTATGATTTGGACATTTTTTTGGCGCGGATTGCTGCACTTATGCGGCGGGCAAGCATTATGCCTGAGAGCCTTAACATTGGAAATATAAGCATTAATATTGCTACAAGCAAGGCTTATGTAAATGGCGAAGATTTGGGGCTTTCCCAAAAGGAGATGTCCCTTTTGCAGCATTTTGTGCAATATCCCGAGGAGATTGTACCGGCAAAGGTCCTGTATGAAAAGGTGTGGGGGCATGAGATGGGAACTGCGGAAAACGCCGTAAAAGTGGCGATTTCAAAGCTTAGGGCAAAGCTGGTTGGTTCTGGGTACACAATTTCGGCTAGTCGTGGTGAGGGGTATTATTTTGAGATGGAGTAGGTGTACGTTTCCGGGGACAGTCCCAAAAACCATGGGACAGTCCCCTGTTTTCACTCGCCGCCATTTGGTTAAAATCTAGAAACATTTGGCGCATTCCTCATTTCCAAAAAATACTATGGATATGAATGGTTTAAATGGCTAAAAATAAAAGGTTAAATCTCAGAAACCTTTGTTTTAGTTTGAGTTTTATTGTGGTATAATATTTTTATTGAACTAAAAACCAGCGGTCGATAAGTTGCCACACGACTTTTCGGCGAAAAATCGCGCTTAAAAATCCGTGCGTCCCATTATTGACCGATGACTCTAAAACTTAATATTGAAAATTTGGGGAGGAATTTTTGTGATAATGAATTTGAGATTTTTTAATGAAGAAGACAATAATCCAGTCAATCCACATGTTGAGTATGCCGAGGCTCAAGCCGCTGCCGCTCAAGCCGCTGCTGATGAAGCTAAAGACAATATAGAAAATTATAAAAACGCTTTGTATGAAGCTAAAGATGAGCTTGCCGGCTATCAAGAGGCATATGAAGCTGCATATGACGCCATAAACGGTGAAGACGGATATAAGGATGCGGTCGATGCTGCCCGCAACGACCGCAATGAGCAATATGTCAAAATTCATGGTGAAATTGTTGAATATGATGAAGATGGCAATCCAGTTCGCGCAGGCGGCTTGGTTTATGATGCTAAGCAAATTAAAGAAGATTTGCGTGCTGCAGAAGAAGCGGCAAATGCAGCTGTAAGAGAAGCAAACGACGCAATAAATGCTCATGAAAGTGCTGTTAATGTTCAAAATTCTTTTCAAAGCACTGTAAATGACTATCATAGAGCAATCCATAATGCAATGAATGGTTCGGGCAATGCTGATGAGATTGACGGGCTTCGCACAAGCCTTGCACAGGCACAGCAAGACCTTGCATACTGGGTCCAGTCTCAAGAGTATGACCTTGATGCGCTTGAACAGCTTCGTGACCAAGCAATCTCACGTGCTGAAGATGCTGTTTATGTTATTGAGCGCGAAGGCGGGCTTTTAGACCAGCTTTACGAAGCAAATCAGCTCCTTGCTGAAGCTGTTGCGAGACTTAATGAGCTTGAAAGTGATTATCATGATGCCCAAGTTAACCTTTCTACTGCTACAGACCGCCTTAATGACGCCATAAATAGCCTAAATGACGCCAAGGCGGCTGTGTTTAATGCTGAAAAAGAGCTTGCTCAAGCAGAAGCGTATGCTTACCATCTTCAAGAGGTGGCAGATGTGAAGGAAGCCCATGCGCAGGCTGTGCGTGATTTTGCGGCTTTGCCCGGGCGTTATGATGAGGACGGCAACTGGGTTTTGGGTAGCTATGTAGATGGTGAGTGGGTCGAGAGAGAGTATATACCAGGTGAATTTGTAGGCAGCGACGGCAATTCTGGCACGCATGTGTTTGTTTATGTTGATGGCAGATGGGAGTTTGTTGAAAGAACTGACGATAATGCCCGTGAAACAAATACTTACACTTACGCGCCAGCTACTGGAGGCAGTCTTGGTGCTTATGTGCAAGATGCTGACGGAAACTGGATACCGCGCCCTGAAGGGTTCACCCCTGGTTGTCCTGGCTGGACATACGAAAGACAAACTTTGGGTGCTGTTGCTGTAGACGCGCCAGGTAATAACGATTCTCTTGCCCATACTGTCAGTGATGACGCTTCCAGAGAAAATGCCGTAAATGCCATTGATGGGGCACAAGATTGGATGTTTTCTGGCGGACCAAGCTCTGGCAGCTGGAACTCGCAGGTTCACAGATTTACCCAGTGGTGTCCAGACAGAAATGAAAACCTTGAGTTTCATGTTTGGATTCGCAGAGAGGGCGGAGCTTATACACAAAATGACTTCGGCGTAGATGGTCATGCTCACTTTTTTGTGGCTCACAATGGTCATGTAATGACACAGCGGATTCATCAGGATTATGTGGGGCAGATAAACAATTGGTTCTCTGTTTCTGGATTTGAGCAAAACGTATTTTTAGAAGTTACTGGACATATTAACAGAACAGTCGGCAATGCCACCATAGGAAGCATTAATCTAAATGTTGAAGAGGTATATATTTACAACCTAGTGCAAGTGCCTGGTGCTGACCGTGTGACTGTAGAAGTTGGGGCTTACAGAGAGACATTTGCCCGCGAAGATGGCGAGTGGGTCGGTGGATATTTCGAGCAGGTTTGGCAAGCGCAGGAAAATCCTGTGGAAAGACCAACGCTCAGCCCTGAAGATTTGCCAACAAATGACTTTGTGTTTGAAGGCGCGCCTCCAACTGCTATATTCACTGTGCCGCCTGTAGCCGCCCCGCCGCAACAAAACAGACACGACCCGATTGAGGTTGAATTTGAGCCTGATTTTGGGGTTATTAATGGCATTGATAATGAGCTAAATGTTTATGAAGGGCTTGATTACGACATCACGCCACCTGTGCCAACTACACCTGCACCAGAGACTCCAACTACCCCGCCACCTGCGCCTGAATCAACTCCATCTCCACAGCCAGATTATGAGCCACAGCCAGATTATGAGCCACAGCCAGATTATGAGCCAGGATTTACGCCACCTGCGCCGCCTGCTGCTCCACCTGCGCCACCTGTTGTGGAAGTTCCAGAGGTTGAATATGTGGATGATTATGAGTATAACTACGAAATAATCGAGCTTGAGGACGAAGATGTGCCGCTTGCTGCATTTGAAATCGAGGAAGCTGAGGGATATGTGCTGACCCTTGAGGACGTGCCTGTGCCGCTTGCCAGCTTTGATGCGGCTGATGACTTCTATTATGGTGTTGAGGAAGCTGACGACGAAATAGATGTTGTTCAAGATGATTATGAAGTGATTGAAATTCTTGACAGTGCTGTGCCGCTTTCGGCTATGCCTGCAACTGGGCTTGTTGATTATGGCTCGGCGGCTTCTAATGGGCTGTTTATGGCGGCGTTTGTTACCGCTATGGCAAGCCATGGAGTGCGTAAGATTGTTAAAAAGAGTAAGGCTGAGAGTGTTGAGGCTTAATGTTTAGTATTTTAGAAATTTAGAAATATGGACGGCCGAGGGCGTCCGTCCCTACAATGGGGCGGGCGTCCTTGTTGGTGCCCCGCTGGCGCGGCATTTGACGGGACATTCGTTGTGTTTAGCTTAGGAGGTTTTTCATGAAAAAGTCTAACAAAAACAAACTTTTTGGGCTTGTTGCCCTACTTGTGCTTGGAGTCTCTGGCATGGCATATTTTGGGTTTATGTGGATTTCGGACGCACGGGACACAAGTGCTGGGCAGGATTTTTTTGTGGCACAGGCTGAGTATGTGCCTGTTATACCTCGGGTCCATCTGCCTGAATTTTCGCATGGGGATTATTTGTCCATGAGTGAGGAAGATGCAGGTTTTACGCCTGTGGTGGATTTTGATGCCCTACGCGCCACCATGCCCAATTTGATTGGGTGGATACAGTCTTATGGCACAAATATCAACTATCCCATTGTGCAATTTAGTGACAATGATTTTTATTTGAACCACCTGCCTGACGGCAGCCGCCACCGCATGGGCTCAATTTTTCTGGATTATCGGCATTGCCTCTATTTTTCAAGCCCCGCCATGATTATTTATGGGCACAACATGGCAAGTGGGGATAAATTTTCGTCTTTGCACAATTATTTGAGCCATCGATATTTTTTAGAGCATGACACAATGTTTATTTTTACCCCTGATGGGAATTTTGAGCTTAGGATTTTTGCTGGCTTTGATATTGACTCCACTTTGGAGCACCCGCCCCTTTACTTTCCAAGTGAGGAGCATTTTAATCGATTTTTTGTGGAACTTCAAAACCGCTCGTTTATCCAAAGTGGGTGGACGCCGCGCCTTGGGGAACAGATTGTGTATTTGGCGACCTGTATTTACGCAGGGGACAGCCCTTGGCGGCGCATTATTGCTGGGGTGCTTGAGCCTGTTGACTGGTAAGTTACAATTTTGTTAAATTAGGCATTATGTTGTTGACAATTCCTTCAAAAAGTGATAGAATATATGTATAAGGAGGGTGAACTATGAGGAATCGGTTTTTTAAGGTTGTTGCAACACTTGCTATGGCGGCCATTTTGGCTGTGCCTGTGTTTTTGATGCCTGTTTTGGCTTTGGACTTTGTTCCTTACAATTCCCGCGGAAATCTTACTTTGCCTGTCCTTGGCGGCACAAATGTGCAGCGCAATGCCCAAAGTGAAATTGACTATTCCCGTGTGCGGTATGGATATGTGAAGGTGCGGTGGCTTGACCGCGCTGTGGAGAATGTGGTGGTGCAGGTTTTGGGTCCTGGCGGGCTTACCTATCGTTACAATATCAACAATATGGGCAGATGGGAAACTTTGCCGCTTACTTGCGGCAATGGTGAATATACTGTTCGTGTTTTGCGCGGCTTGAGCGATGGGCGTTTTGCTGTGTCAAATTCCTTAAACATTAATGTCGCACTTGTTGACCAGTTTGCCCCATTTTTGCGCCCTAATCAGTTTGTGTATTTTAATGAGGATTCCACCGTTGTTGCCTTGGCTGGCGAAATTACAGCTAATTCCCGCACAGAGCTTGAAAGTGTGACAATTGTTTATAATTGGGTTGTTGATAATATTGAATATGACTTTGAGCTGGCGCGGACGGTGCGCTCGGGATTTGTTCCGGATTTGGAAAATGTGCTTTACAACCGCCGCGGAATTTGTTTTTGCTATGCTGCCCTTATGACCGCAATGCTTCGCAGTCAGGGGATTCCCACACAGCTTGTTTTTGGCTTTGTTGGGGATGTGTATCATGCTTGGATTAGCATTTGGACCGAGGCTACCGGGTGGGTTAACAATATTATCCAATTTAATGGCGAAACTTGGCGGATTATGGACCCTACTTTCACATCAACATCAAACAGAAGCTTGGAAGCGCGGAATTTGGTGGGTAATGGGGAAAACCATAATCCAACTAGCTGGAGATAATGATTTCAAGGGCGACCAATGGTTGCCCTTTTTAGGCGGAGGATTCATGAAAAAAAGAAGTCTTACAAATACATATCTGTCGACTTTGTGCTTGGAAATGCACATGCTTTTAGATGCGGGAATGACAATTCACCACGGGGCGCAGGTGATGCTAGATGACGAGCCTGACAGGGATGCCAAGGAGGTTTTGCAGGCTTTGCAGAGAGGGCTTGACGCGGGGCAGCCTTTGTCGGGGGCTTTGCGTGACAGCCAGTATTTTCCAGACTATATGGTGAGCATGGTTGAGATTGGTGAAAGAACTGGGCGTCTGACAGACACCCTCTATGCCCTAAGCCAGCATTATGAGCGGCAAGAAAGGCTTAAGACCGCTGTGCGCTCCGCCACCCTTTATCCTGCAATTTTGCTTGGAATGATGGTTGTGGTGGTTATGATTTTGATTGTTCAGGTTTTGCCTATATTTAACGATGTTTTTGGGCGCATGGGTGCGCAGATGTCGCCGCTGGCTGAAACACTCATGAATTTCGGTGCTTGGTTTAGGGGGGCTTCGGTGGTGATTGCAGCTGTTGCCTTTGGGATTTTTTTCCTGCTCTTTTTGGCATGGGCAATCCCTGCGGTGCGAAACGGGCTTGCCAAATGGTTTAGGAATAAATGGGGCGCACGGGGGATTTTTGGGCGTATTCACGCATTTCAGTTTGTATCGTCACTGTCTTTAGGGATGTCGAGCGGGCTTATGACCGAGGATGCGGTGCGGCTGGCGGCGTCACTAAATAAGGATTCTCAGGCACTTCAAGCAAAATATGACAAATGTTTGGAAATGGTAAATGCTGGTGAGAGCCTTGCGGACGCCCTTAAGGCATCAAAGCTTTTGTCGGCGCGGGATGGGCGGCTTTTGTCCTTGGGTGACCAAAGCGGCAAGGCGGATTCTACCATGGTGGAGATTGCGCGGCGCAGCGACACCTCGGTGCAAGACGAGATTGCGCGGGTGGTCGGGAGGATTGAGCCTACTTTAGTCATTACAACTTCTGTAATTATTGGAATTATTTTGCTGTCTGTTATGCTCCCACTTATTGGAATTATGACATCTTTGGGGTGAAATTTATATGAGAGTTTTCAAGAAAAATCCTATACATTCGCTACTTGTAGCCCTTAGTCCTGTGCTGTTTACAGGGATTATTGTGATGGGGATGGTCATCGGGTTTGGCACGGCGCGAGACGAAGCCGCCGCTGAGGGCATGCGGCTTTTGCAAGAGAGCCTGACACGCGTGGCGATTCACAGCTATTCTGTAAATGGGCATTTTCCTGAAAGTTTGGATTATATTGTCACAAATTACAATATTTTCATTGACCGCACACGGTTTGTGGTATTTTATGAGGTTTTTGCATCGAATATATTGCCTGATATTCGGGTTTTTGAACTAAGGTGACTTATTGTATGAAAAAAAATGCTACAAGTAGAATGGGTACGCCCTTTGTTTTGATGACATTTTGCATTTTTGCAATGTCGGTTTTTTTGGTGCTTATTCTTAGCGGCTCGGCGTATCGGAACATGGTTGATATTTCCAGTTATGGGCTAAATGAGCGCGTGGCACTGTCATATATCCGCACGAAAATTCGCCAGTCCGACAGGGCGGGAGCTGTGGAAATTGCCGATTTTGGCGGCGTCTTTGCCCTTACCCTCCATGAAAGTATAGGGCACGAGCATTTTGTGACCCGCATTTATTTTTATGATGGCTGGGTTAAAGAGTTATTTTCCGAAGCGCATATCGAATTTTCACCTAGGGACGGGATTGGACTGGTGCAGGTGGAAGCACTTTCATTTCATGCCCATGCTAACGGCATGATTGAGGTGATTGCAGGGCACCACGGCACATTGCGCCTGTTTCCCCGAAGCGGAGGTGCCCGCCCATGAATAGCTCAAAATCAACCTTACAACTAATTGAACAGATTGTTGTGATTGTGGTCTTTGCCATTTGTGCAGCTGTATGTGTTTTTATAATCGCAATGTCTTATTTAATGACCGTGGACGCTGTGGACACCCGCAACGCCCTGACCGTGGCAGAGACGATTGCTGAGAACTTTAAGGCAGTGCAAGGGGCTGAGCATTATTCCGAGCATCTCTTTTTTGACAGTAATTGGCTTTTTGTTGCTCAAGAAGATGCAGAATTTTTGCTAACTTTTAGCCGGCGAGAGTGCGAATGGCTTGTTTATGCTGATATTGCCGTGTATAGGATTGGCGGCGAGCGGCTTTTGGAGCTCACAGCGGCGACAAGGGGGTGGGTGCCATGAACCGAGGCGGAATTGGTGCGGCAAGCATAATTCTGGTGTTTGTGGTGCTTTGCCTTGTGATTTTTGCGGTGGTCGCCTTGCGCCCTGCCCTTACCGACAGAGAGCTCGTGGAGCAGGAGGTGGAGCTTGTCCAAGGCTTTTTTGCCGCAGATGCCCTTGCTGAGCGGATTGTAGCAGAGCTTATACACATGGACTACGCACCTGCCGAGCTTTTGGGCATTGAAATAACCAGTTATTGGGATTGGGATTTATTTCTTGAAATAGCAAGTTTTGGTGTGCCAATTAATGAAACGCAAATTTTGCATGTCGAGATTGGGCTGGATTTTGGGCATTATCAGATTTTTCAGTGGCGGATGGTCAGCCTGCGGGAATGGGAAGCCTATGACGGCATTGACGTTTGGCAAGGTGACGATGACTTTTTTATAGGGTGGTAGAATATGGAAAATTTAACTGCTAGATATTGGCTGGAAAAAGCTGTAAAACAAAATGCCTCCGATGTGTTTTTTGGGGCTGGGCGGCGAGTGTCATTTCGCATAGATGGCGTAATTGCAGGGCAGGGCGAGGAGCGTATTAACCCCGACCAGTCCGAGCGGATGGTGCGGGAGCTCTACAAAATGGCAGGAAAATCCATTTCCCGGTTTGAGGACACAGGAGATGACGATTTTCCCATCACAGTCCCCGGCATTGCCCGCTTTCGCGTGTCGGCATACAACCAGCGGGGCAGCTTTGCCGCAGTTATTCGCGTAGTTTCTTTTGATTTGCCAAATTACAAAGATTTGAATATTCCTGACGAAGTTATGAGCATTGCCAATGAAAAAAACGGCATGGTGCTGGTGACAGGGCCTGCAGGCAGCGGCAAAACAACCACTTTGGCGTGCATTATTGACGCTATCAACAAGACGCGAAACGGGCATATAATCACCCTTGAGGACCCTATTGAATATCTGCACAGGGATAATATGAGCCTTGTGAGCCAGCGGGAGATTTCCACAGATACCCAGAGTTATTTGACGGGTCTTCGCGCCTGCCTGCGCCAAGCTCCTGACATTGTGCTCCTTGGCGAAATGCGGGACTTTGAGACCATAAAAACTGCCATGACCGCTGCTGAAACAGGGCATTTGGTCATCTCCACCCTCCACACAGTTGGAGCTGCCAACACCATCGAGCGGATTGTGGACGTTTTCCCGCCTGAACAGCAACAGCAGGTGCGGATTCAGCTGTCCATGATTCTCAGAACAGTCGTGTCCCAGCAGCTGATGCCGCGGGTTACAGGCGGCATTGTCCCTGCCTTTGAGATTATGCACGTAAACTCGGCAATTCGCAACCTTATACGCGAATCCAAAACTTACCAAATTGACAATGTTTTACAAACCTCCGCAGGCACAGGGATGATAAGTATGGATTCCTATATCATGAACCTGGTCCAAAGCGGCGAAATTACGCGGGATACGGCTATTGTACAGTCGTCAAACCCCGAACAAATGCTTAGAATATTGGAGAGAATGAAAATATGATAAAACGCATTAAACAAGGCATTGCAGTGGTGGAGCAGTTAAGGCGCGGCGGCGTTGTGAATATGAATGTTTTGAATTATTTGGAATATGAGCCAAATGCTGACATTTTGGTTTTTAATGACGACCTCAGCCGAGGGCTGATTGTGAAATTTCCCGACGAGGAGGGATATTTTGTCGCCACAAATGATGGCGAATTTTTGAGCCAGTTTTGGAGTGAGCTTGACGCAGGCGACAAGTTTTTTGTTTGTGTGCCAAGGCTTGCGGCGGAGGTACTCATTAGCCTTTCCCAGGGCAAAACCATTTGGAAAAGCCCTTGCAAGACCTTTATTTACGACCCTGAGGGTCAGTGGAATATTGTGGATGACGGCAAATTCCCTGAAGCCGAAATGACTTTGGATGATGTTTTGGTGGTGGATGAATTTTACACTTATCAAAACGAAGGCTCGGCAGAGCTGTTCAAAAAAGCTGTGGATGCTGGATATTACAGCTGTGTGAAGGCAGATGGCGAGCCTGTGGCGTGGCTGCTGACACATGTGGAGGACGGCTCCCTTGGACCGCTGTATGTGAAAGAATCCCACAGAGGACATAAACTTGGCGAACTTGTCACCTCAAGGCTGGTTAAAAAGCTCGTCAAAAAAGGCAAAACTCCTTTTTTGCACATTGTAGAAACAAATACAGCAGCCCTAGGCATGCTCCAAAAATTGCCATTTAAGTATACCCATGATGTTGTGTGGTTTGGGCTCAAAAAGTGAAAAACCAAAAAACCGCTGCAATCTTGCCTTTGCAGTGGTTTTTTGATGCTGTCAATCAGCCTCCACAACATCAAGCTTATAGCCCAAAGCACCCAGATATTTATTCAATGTACGCACATCAGTGGCAGTGCCAATACTTTTTTCTGTTTGATTAACTGTCTTAGTATCAAGCCCTGCTAGCTCTCCTAATTGTTTTGGTGTAAGCCCTGCTTTATTTCGCGCAAACACAAGCTTTTTGCGCATCGCAAGTTCTGGCTTGTTGTAAAATTTCATAAAAAAATCCTCCTTCTGCCTTTTTTGGGCTTGACAAAAGAGGCTCAAGTGAGGTAAAATTATCACTGAGCCTTTTTGGCTGTGTAGCACGCTGGGCGGGGAGGCTTTGGGAGTTGTTGCCCACCCAGCGTGTTTTTTTGCAGCCAAACTTGCGGTTTACGCAAGACATTTTAATTATAACCTTGAGCTTTCCTTTTGTCAACATTTTTCTTGAAAAAATAAAAAAGCCGTGAAAGGGCACGGCTTGGAATTAGGCAGCATTGCAAGTTGGTATTAAAGGTTCAGCACTAGAGGGAATAGGGCTATAACCAGCAAATACGCCAAAAGGTTGAATAGTCCACCAAATTTTACATAGTCAATAAAACGGTAGCCTGCTGAGAGGGTCATGGTCATGGGCGGCGTGGAGACAGGGGTGGCGTAGGAGATGTTGGCGGCAATGACAATGGCTAGGACCACACTTCTCACGTCCATGCTCATTTGCACAGCAATGGAGATTGCAACAGGCAAAAAAAGTGCAGCTGTGGCTGTGGCAGACATAAAGTTTGACAAAATCACCACAACAAGGGTCAAGCCCGCCAAAACAAGCCATGGCGAAGCATCGGCACCTAGGACATACACCACAGTTTCAGCAATCAGCTGCCCTGCCCCTGAGTGCTGCAGCCCAGCAGAAAGCCCCAGCGAGCCGCCGATAATAACCACAGTATTCCAGTCCATAGTAGCAAATACGCGCTTTTGGGTGATGCAGCCCGCCACAATGCAAATTACAGCACCAAGCATTGCAACAACCCCAAGGGGCATGCCATGCCATCGGTCTGTCAAAAATCCGACAATGCAAAAGATGAGCACAGCCACCACAACGCCCATTTTGAAAGGACTCCTCGGTGCGTCATCCTCTTTAACATCCGAATCCACGCTCTCTGGCTCAGGGTTTTGTTCATTGGCTTTTCTAAGAATCATACGTCCAATTGTTAAATAATAAATCAGCAAAAGGGCGATTATGGGCGCGCCCAAAAGGGCAATATCAAAAAATCCAAAACTAATGTCATAAATGCCTGCATCCTCAATAAGCCCAGGTGCCATAAGCTGGGGTGTGGAGCCAACCATGGTAAGCCCGCCTGATGTCACAGCCGCAATACCAATCACCATAAAGGTGTTGCGCTTGCTAAATTTGCCGCCTGACGCAGCAACAGCAGAGGCGGCAACAGGTAGCATCATGGCAGCCGCCGCCGTATTGGACAAAAACGCCGCAGGGATGGTGGCAACCAAAATCAGTACAATAACAAAAATCTTCTCGTTGCCGCCTGCAACCTTGATTATTCCGTCACCCATAATCTTTGCAACGCCAGTCTCAAACATGGCATTGCCCACAATGACCATGCCCACAATCAAAAACACCATGTTGCTGGCAAATCCCCCAAATGCCTGACCAAAATCAAGCACTCCAAAAAGCACCATGGAAATGCAGGCAAGCACCGAGGTGGTCGCAATCGGTATCCACTCAGTAATATAAAAAACAAGTGCCACCCCGATGATTATCAGGGCAATATATGCAGTGTCCAAAAATATCTCAACTCCCTTTTTTGTTCCTACACCTTTTGCTTAATTCCAGCATCTTTCAAAATTCCATTTGCTGTATGTCTGTTTTCGATTTTGTCAACCACGGTGAATGGTCTGTGGCTGATGGGGCTATACATACTTTGTGCGAACCTTTGCCACGCCTGAGAAAATAGCACCCATTATCGGATAGTAGCTTTAGCACTTCTCTAGTGTAATCAGCCATTACGCAATAGCCTCCACATCAAAATTAACAGTTCGGTCTACTTCCAGTTTCAGCCTGACCTCGCCTTTAAACCCAAGTTCATTTTCTGCAATGTCTTGGATGCACATTTTCACACGCTCTAGAAGTGCGTCAAAAGAGCCATGGTCTAAAGTCATAGCAAAGTTTTCCGAAGATGAAGTGGCAAGCCAAATTCTTTCATCATCATACCATTTGAAATTAACAATAAATTCCATTCAACCAATCTCCTTAAAAATTGCCATTATTAAACCTCCACTGAGTACGCTTGCCGTCATAGACAATTTCCTCCGTAAAATTGCCGCCAGTCATTTTGTCAACTATCCCGCGCCATTTTTCAATTGCAATAGTGTTTTTGTTGTCTGTGTTAAGTGTCCAGTCCCCTTTATGAGCCTGGAAAATCCTGTTGCAAAGGGCGTTTGCAAGCCCTCTCCTGCGGTATTTGCGCATGATAAAAAACTCACAGCCATAAAAGTGCCCGGGCTTAGTTTCTTGAACCAACGCAAAGCCCGCAAGCCGCCCGTCAACCCGCAAAAGGTACGGAAAGCGACCTTTTTCAGTCCAATAATAATCCAGCCACCCATACCCATAAAGCCCGGAGCTATCAAGCTCCAAATCGTCACAAAACTCGCTTAAATCGTAAAAGTAAAGCTCAAGCATATGCCGCAAAACAAGCTTTTGCGAAACATCCGCAAGAAAAATCTCAGTCATGCTGATTCTAGTATCAAAATCCATTTTTATCCTCCTTAGCTAGTAGCTCGCGCCATTTATACCGCTGTCATTCTGCGCTCACGTCATTCTAATTTGCACGACAAGCCCACAAATCCCGTCACCCCGGGCCTGACCCGGGGTCCCATCAGTCCCGCCAAACGCCTATGACGCGATTTTTCATTCGGCGAACTTGGTGGGATTGCGGGTCAAGCCCGCAATGACGGGTAGGTTATTCTGGCACAGGCACCCAAATGTCGTCACCTTTTTCAGCGGCGTCCTTGATGTATTTACGGTTTAGAAGATGCAGCGGGATGCCCTGGGGGCACACGCGGCTGCACTCGCCGCAGTCTGTGCAGCGGTTTTCCACATGAAAAGCGCGGGTAACGTGAAACATTTGCCCCTCAAAGTCTGTGGTGTTCGCCTTGGTTGCCATGTCAAATTTGTCACCGGAAAACACGCATTTTTTACAATTGCAGACAGGGCAAGCATTTCGGCACGCATTACAGCGTATGCACTTTGACAGCTGATGAGACCAGTAATTATACTGCTCCTCACTTGAAAGCTGACTGATTATATCAACCATTTCAAAACGTGCAGTATCATCTTTAGCAAGCCGCTCAAACAAGTCTTTTCCAATGGTCTCGTCCACATCGGGGTGCGTGGTCTTTGTGCAGGTCTGACACTTCTCAAAAAGCCCAATTTCCTGCATTTCGTCCACATACACACAGCCGCCGCAGCCCACGCCAATAACGTGCTTTTTGTCACGTTCAACCACATGCTCCTTAACCATACGCTCAAACCCATAAGAATCGCAAGGGCGCAAAAACACAGCAGTTTTCCCCTCAAATTTACTATCCCCAAGCCAAGGCGAATCCATTAAATATTTGCTAAGATTAGGCGAGCAAAACCTATTATAAACCATATCTTCAATCTCATGAGTATCATAAAAAGCCGCAGGCTCAGGCAAAACCTCAAAATCCCCCTTCTTCCAGCCAATGACCCTATCAGCCCCGCCGCTCACCAAAAGCTCTTTGGCTCGCGCCTTCATCAAGCCCTCAATCTCCGCCATCTTACCAGCATGCCCATCATCAATTGCCACATACTCCTGAACATAACCAAAAGACGTCCCCGCACCGTCATTGCGGGCTTGACTCGCAATCCCATCAACGGATACATTCCTCCAGTCCACCAGCCTAGTATTTTTCCCAAGCTCCATAATCTTCTCGGTAAAATCATTCATAACAAGCATAAACTTTCTTGCCTCAGCCGCAGAAATCCACTCCAGCCGCATCCGCTCTCGCTCAATGCCCATAAATTCAAGCTGTGAGAACAATAAAGCGAAACGCCTGCGCGTATGGTAATTGCCGGTAGAATAATGGCAATCCCCGGGATGGCAGCCGCAAACAATCACCCCATCCGCCCCCTTACCAAAGGCACGCATAACAAAAATAGGGTCAACACGGCACGAGCAGGGCACCTTAATAATCTTTACGTTATGGGGATAGCTAAGCCTGCTTGTCCCCGCCAAATCCGCCCCCGCATAAGAGCACCAATTACAGCAAAACGCCACAATTTTAACATCACTATTATTTGACATAATTTCTTCTCCTTAATTTGATTTGAGTTTGCCTGCGCTATCAAGGATAAATCTCTCGTCAGGTCTTCCAAAAAACTCCAAATCACTAAATAACTCCTGCCACGCCTCAAATAAATCGTTTTTGTTATTCTTGATAAACCTGCATATACGACTTAATTCAGTGGCGGTGAGCTCTCCTGCGTATGCCACCTGTGTGTTGCCCTCCATGTCAACCCAAATTTTTGCAGAGCCCGCCACCTTGGTCTGGGTCCATTTAGGCACTAAACTCACCTCGAATTTCATCAAAGTTAATTGCCAAGATTTGGTTAAGTTTATCTTGTCGTTTTATGTCAGAAAAAGTAGACACTTTTTCTACAAGATTACCATTTTCAAAGATGAATTGAGCACGTTGCTGTTCATCTTTTAGGTCAACCACATAAAGAAAAGGTTTGCCAAAGTCAGAATCTTTCACGTTTTCAAAGGAAAACCCAGCAACAATCATGAATGGTTCATCCATTTAATACCACCTCTATTTCATAATCAGAAAAGTCCTTATCTAGCCTAATATATTTCAAGGCGTCAGGTAAATAGATGCTTTCCTCTCTGTCATCATTAAAAAAAAGAGTGAGATAGCCATCTTTTTCCTGCTCAAGAACTTTTTTGATTGCAGTCAGCTTGTCAGACACTAAAAAGCGCAGCCCGAAGTCTTCAGCTTTGAAAACTAGAGCAGACCTGTAAACATCAAGACTTAAACTGGCTTTTTTTAGCACAACACATCAACCTCCGCTTGCAATTGCAAGTTAGTAAACCCTTGCAAATTCATAGCCCCAGATGGGCACTGCACCGCACAAGCACCGCAGCCTTGGCACAGAGCCTTGTTCACGTGGCTGACCCGCTCAAGGCTCACTTTGCGACCGTGGTCCATCACCTCGGCTTCGCCATAGCTAATGGCACCATATGGGCACATAGAGCCGCATAGCGAACAGCCGTTACAAGCCATCTCGTCAACCTTAGCTGTACATGGATTTGACAGCAAAATGTCCTTGGACAAAAGCCCCGCGACTTTTGCCGCCGCCGCCGACGCTTGCCCCACAGTTTCTGGAATGTCCTTTGGTCCTTGCGCCATCCCTGCTAGGAATATGCCTGCTGTAGGGCTTTCCACAGGGCGCAGCTTTGCGTGGGCTTCGGTCATAAAATGGTTGGAATCCACACTTGCCGAGAGCATGGATGCCAAAGGCTTGGTGGTGGCTGGCGGCTTCACGGCACTGGCAAGAATTACCATGTCCGTTTTAAGCATAAGCTTTTTGTTGTCAATCAAATCAACACCTTCAACAGTCAAATAATCGCCCATGTCAATGACGCGCCCCACCTGACCCTTGATATACCGCACACCAAAATCCACCTGAGCGCGGATATAAAACTCGTCATATGCCTTGCCCGGGGTGCGCATGTCAATATAAAACACATTTACTTCTATATCTGGATATTTATCTTTAATTAATATTGCATGTTTTGCGGTGTACATACAGCAAATTTTGGAGCAATATTGCTTGCCGCGGCGACTTACATCACGGCTGCCCACACACTGTATGAAAGTGACTGATTTGGGCTTTTTGCCGTCAGACAGGCGCACCAGTGCCCCCTCGGTAGGACCTGAGCCATGGGTAATGCGCTCAAATTCCATAGATGTAATAACATCAGGACTGTCATAGTTAAGCTCGCCAAACTTATCAAGGTTAATGGTCTCAAAGCCTGTAGCAACCACAACCGCTCCGTATTTTTCGGTAATAAGCTCGTCTGTCATCTCAAAATCAATAGCACCTGGCTGGCACACGCTCTGGCACAGCCCGCATTTGCCTGTTTTGAACTTAATGCAGTGCTCGCGGTCAACAGCAGGAACAAGAGGAAGTGCCTGAGCAAAGGGAATATAAATCGCCGTGCGGTTTGAAAGCTCCATCTCATACTCGCTGGGAATCCGTTTAACAGGGCACTTTGCCCAGCAATCGCCACAGCCTGTACACTTTTCAAGGCACACAGTCCGCGCCTTTTTGCGGATTGTAGCAGTAAAATTGCCCACATATCCCTCAAGCTTTTCAACCTGAGAATATGTCATGATATTGATTAAATCGTGCGAAGCTGCATCCACCATCTTAGGCGTCAAAATGCAGGCAGAACAGTCCAGCGTGGGAAATGTCTTATCCAACTGCGCCATGCGCCCGCCAATGGATGGCGTCATCTCGACCAAGTCCACCATAAAGCCTGTGTCGGCAATGTCTAAAGCCGCCTGAATCCCCGCAATCCCGCCGCCAATGACCAAGGCACGCTTAGTAACCTCAATCTCGTCAGGATAAAGGGGCGCGTTAAGCTTAACCTTGGCAATTGCAGCCTTCGTAAGCTCCACAGCCTTGGCAGTTGCCTCACCTTTGTCCTTATGTATCCAAGAGCAATGCTCACGAATATTAGCAATCTCAACCATATAAGGGTTAAGCCCAGCACGACCAGCCACCTTCCTAAAGGTGACCTCGTGCATACGTGGGCTGCATGATGCCACAACAATCCCATCAAGTCCATGCTCGCGGATGGCGTCCTCAATCAAGCCCTGCCCCGCCTTAGCGCACATATAGGGATACTGAGCAGTGCAAACCACGCCCTGAAGCTCCCCCACTTCCCTTAAAATCACATCAGCATCCACAGTAGCCTTAATATTGCTACCGCAATGACATACAAAAACACCAATCTTTTCCAAGAGTTCCTCACCTCTCTTTATTATTCCAAACCAGCTTTCTGTTTTCAATCTTTCTTATTTCTTTAGTTGCTTGCCAAAATATGCCACCATATCCTCATAGGAGCTAAGACCGACAAACTTGCCCTGCTCAATTTCGGCAAAGGAGCGGTTAATGGCGTCACTTTGCCCTTGGTCGAGGTAATCAAAGGCGTCTCTTTCATCAACAAAACAAACTGCAATTCTATAAAGTGCATCAAGTTGTTTTTCACTTAGCTCAGGGATAATCCGTTGCAAATCAAGAGCTCGTGTTGGCATAATAAAACCCCTTTCAACCTGAGTTCAATGAAGCAAAAACCCAAAGCCTACCGTCATTGCGGGCTTGACCCGCAATCCCCCCTAGATAGCCGAATGACCATGCAGCGAAGAAGCCTTCGGCAAAACCGAGGTGATTCCGCATCAAGCGCGGAATGACGGCTGTAAGCCTTACTGATACTTCCTAAAAGCTGCCACCAACAGCTGCTGAGGCATATCAGGTTCAAAGGACTTGGCCACTTCTTCTACAGTGATGTGGCTTTGACCCTTAGGGCGTATGGCACTTTGGCGTACCGCCTCAATCAGGCTGGCAGGGGCGACCCCGCGGGGGCAACGCTGCACACAATTAAAGCACGACAAGCACGCCCACAGGCTTGAGGATTCCAAAAGCCCGTCAATATCCCCACGGGAAAGATAGCTCACAAATTGGTGAGGCCTGACATCCATATCATCATAGCTTGGGCAAGCTGCCGAGCACCGCCCGCACCTCATACATTTTGCAATATTTGTGCCGCTTATAATTTTAGTTTCTTCTAGTTTATAGGCTGTATTATTCATCATCATGCTCCCTCATATCATCAGCAGACATCCTTAACACACGGCGCATAAGATTTTCGGGCGTCTCGCCATTTATTTCAGCTATCTCGGAAAAAAGCGCGTAGTCCTTGCGCCTAACAACTACCTCTACTTTTTGGCAAAGCTTATCAAAAAATGGATTTTTTGCAGCTCGCGCAAAGTCGTCAGCGGTCAATTCTTTTATTGTCATTCAAAACGCCTCCAATACAAATCGATTTCTTTTTTTGTTGCTTTTCTTGCTGAAATAATTCTAATAATACCCTCACCGTTGCGATAGCAGTAAACGACAGTGAGTTCACGCAAGTAAGTATCAAGACCAATCAGCATGAATCTTTCTTCATCGGTTGCGTGTATCTCGTCATATAGATAAAGACCGTTTTCGTCCTCAAAAACCGTTTCAGCTTCTTCAAAAGTTATATTATGCTTCGATTTATTAGCCTTTGCCTTTTCTTTATCCCATTCAAATTTATACTCACTCATCTTTAACCCCCAAGGCTTCAGCCAGCATCTCGGTAAAGTAATAAATGGGCAGCGTCCCCTCCTTGCCAATATTATACACACAAAGAGGGCAGGCAGAAATCATAAAATCAGCTTCCATACGGGCGGCGTCATTTGTGACTTTTTGGGACATCTGGGCTGCTTTGTCAGGCGTGGTCAGGCGTATGTAGCCGCCGCAGCATTCGGTGCGCAAAGGCGACGGGATGGGGGTCGCCCCTAGTGCCTTAATGAAATCCTCCATTATTGTGGGGCGTTCAGGGTCGTCAAAAGCCATGACTGCCCCTGGGCGCAGCAGCATACAGCCATAATGGGCTGCTATTTTTTTGCCTGTTAAGGGGTTTTTGACTTTTTTGGCAATTTCATCAAAGCCTATATGGTTTTTAAGGACTTCCAGATAATGCAGTACCTCGCCGCCGCCTGTATATGCAAGTTCCGGGTCGTGACGGGCTAAGGTGTCCCTAAAGTTTTTGTCATCCACCACATCATAATTCGCACGTTTAAGCACATGATGACAGGCAGAACACAGGGTCACAAGGGGCTTATTATCAGCCTCTGTCGCCTTTAGGGCCCGCACAGCGGGAAGCCTTTGGGCTATCTGGTCAACTCCTAAAGGATAAACCGCGCCGCAGCACTGCCACTCATCAATCTCACAAAGCTCAAAGCCTAGGGCATCAGCGCACTTTCTTGCATACTCGTCAAGCTCCACAGCCTTGGTTTTTAGGGTGCATCCAGGGTAATAATTAAATTTCATAATTTTTTACCTCGTTTTATAAAATTTTCGTTTGTCATTTGTTCATCGTTGTGTTATAATCAATATACCACGAAAAATTAAAAATGTCTATACCTAATTAATAATTTTTGAAACGGAGGAAGCTTTGATATGTATAGAGTGACTTTGGAGGGGTTAAAAGCTGTTTTTGCACATTTGAGCCTTGAAATGGGCGTCTATGCTCCCTTAAGAGACGGCAATGAGCTAAATTACGGGCTTTATAGCGATAGCACTCAGGTTGACCTTGACGGCTTAAAGAGCCTAAACACGCCCAAAGACCTTATTTTGCCCCAGTCTGAGGATTTGTATAAGGCAAAGCTTGGTCACGGCAAAATTGAGATAACATCCCAAAATACCACGCCCCAGCCTTTTGCAATTTTTGGCATAAAAGCTTGCGATATTAAGGCAATTGAGGTGCTTGACAATATTTATCTAAAAGGCGACTTTGTGGATGATATTTACAAAGCCCGCCGTGAGCAGGTCTATCTGGTTTCGCTTGCTTGCAAAGACCCAGGAGCTACCTGCTTTTGCGCTGCCTTTGGGCTGGACGCTGCAAACCCCGGCGGGGATGTGGCCACGTGGATTATCGATGATTATGTTTATTTTGAAGGGCAAACTGATAAGGGCACAGAGCTGTTGAAAAAAATCACACATCTGCTAGAAAAAACCATTGAGGAAGATGTGGAAGTTGAAAAGCATGAGGTCCAGCAAAAAGTTAAGGCTCTGCCCTATGTAGACCTTGATTTGTCGCACTTTAAGGGCGAAAACACAATGGAAATATTTAATGACGAAAAATGGGACAAAATATATGGGGCATGCCTTGGCTGCGGGGTTTGTACATATATCTGCCCGACCTGTTCCTGCTACGACATTCGCGATTTTGAGGGCAAATGCGGCGAAATTCAAAAATTCCGCTGTTGGGACTCCTGCATGTATCCAGAATTTACACTGATGGCACATGGCAACAACAGAAACAGTCAAAAAGAAAGGTTTCGCCAGCGTTTTATGCACAAGCTGGTTTACCATCACGATAAATTTGCCGAGCATGGCTGTGTGGGCTGCGGACGGTGCGTAAACAAATGCCCAGCTCAGCTAAATATCATTAAAATCATCAAAACCTTTGGAGGTGCGAATTAATGAAGGATTTATTAGTGCCTAAGGTGGGCATCATAACAGAAATATTTGAAGAAACACCTGATGTTAAAACCTTTAGGGTTGTGGATGTTAATGGAAATAAGGCTTTTGACCATATGCCGGGGCAATGCGCTATGCTTTCTGTGCCTGGGGTTGGGGAAGCCATGTTTTCCATTTCTTCGCCGCCCACCACCACCAAATATATGGACTTTAGCATAAAACGGGTAGGGCGTTTGACTGAATATTTGCATAAAATGGAAGCGGGCAGCCAAATCACCATCCGAGGTCCCTATGGCAACCATTTCCCTGTGGACACGGAACTTAAAGGCAAGAATATCCTGTTTATAGGCGGCGGAATCGCCCTTGCCCCTCTGCGCTCTGTAATCAAATATGTCTTTGATAAACGTGATGATTACGGCTATGTTGACATTCTCTATGGTGCACGCTCGGTCAAAGACATTGTATACCACAAAGAAATAGTAAAATCATGGGCAGAAAAGCCGAATACCGAAGTTTTCCTAACCATAGACCGCCCCGACGAGGGCTGGGACGGGCATGTGGGCTTTGTGCCTGATTACCTCAAAAAAACAGGCTTTTCCACTGACAAAATGGTAGTCCTATGTGGTCCGCCTATTATGATTAAATTCGTTATGCAGGCTCTACTGGAAATGGGCTTCAAAAAGGAGCAGGTTTACACCACCCTTGAACTGCGCATGAAATGCGGCGTGGGCAAATGCGGGCGGTGCAATATCGGCTCGAAGCTTGTGTGTGTGGATGGTCCGGTGTTCCGCACTGACCAGCTTGATACCATGCCTGATGAGTTCTAAATTTTAAGGAGGAATTTTTATGTTAGCCGAGCTTTTGATAGAACAAGACCCCATTAAAGTAAATAAATATGTTCAAGACATGGGCTTCAAAGATGGTGATATGTTTGAGCTTGTGGAAATGGGCGGGAAAATGCGCTTGTTCCCTCTTGTGGACTGCTCGGATGAAGCTGTTGCGAAAATCGAAGCTATGATTGAGGAGCGCAAGCCCGAAGGTTCGCGTACGACTTACAAGAGCATGGAAGATTTAATTGCAGCCCTTCACGTTGAAGTGGAGGACGACTAGGATGTTTGAATTCGAATATGAAAGAGCCTTTCTCAAAGGTCATAAAGACTTAAAGCACAAAAGGTTTACGAGAGTAGTGTGAATATGAGCATCAGGATTTTATGGAGATATGAGGATGGAAAAATTATTCTTTTGATGAACGTGGGACACCACGATATACTATAAATTGGATAGGAGGAATTTTATGAGAGTTGAAATTCAAGCAGACCAGGTAATTAATTTGTCAAAAGGATATATGGAATATATGGACGTTAAGGTTGGGGATATTTTTGAGGTTGTGGAGATAGGCGGGGAAATTGGCTTAGTTCCGCTTATTGAATGTTCGGACGAGATGTCAGCAGAAATTGACAGGATTATCGCAGAGCATGAAGCTGACCCCAATCCTCACAAAAGCTATTCCTGCGTTGACGAAATGTTCAGGGACTTAGGGATTGATTTGGGGGATGAGGATGATGTTTCAATTAAAACCGACAAAGGGTTTCTTGAAGAGCCTTGCAAAAATGAGCAAAGTAGACCAGCATAGGGTGGATGAAAAAATGAAGCTGCTTGCTAGAGACCCCCGCCATAAGTCGCTTAGAACAAAAAGGTATCACGGGTCGGTTAAGGACGAAGTGTGGGAAAGTAGTGTGAGCATGAGCATCAGAATTTTATGGAGATATGAGGATGGAAAAATTATTCTTTTGATGAACGTGGGACACCACGATATATTGTAGAATTGGAGAGGATATTACTATGGAAAATTATGCTAATGTTTATTTTGATGGCAAGCATTATCTTGTGCCTGATGATTTGACTATTATGACGGCTATGGAATATGCGGGAATCAAGCTTGTTAAGGGCGTGGGCTGCCGCCACGGCTTTTGCGGGGCGTGCGGGACAATTTATCGCATTAAGGGCGAAAATAAGCCTCATTTTGTGCTAAGCTGCCAGACCAAGGTTGAAGAAGGGATGTATGTGGCAACTTTGCCCTTTTTTCCGCTTAACCGCAGGGATTATGAGCTTGGGAAATTAGAGCCTAGTGTGAATGTAATTATGGAATATTTTCCTGAGATTTTTGGCTGTGTGGGCTGTGGCTCGTGCACAAAGTCCTGCTCCCGCGCCCTAAATGTTATGCAGTACATAGCATATGCCAAACGGGGCGACTTTGAAAAATGCGCCCATGAGTCCTTTGACTGCACCGCCTGCGGCATCTGCTCTGCCCGCTGCCCTGCCAATATCTCCCATAATCTGGTAGGGCTTTTGGCGCGCCGTTTGACTGGTAAGTATATCCAGCCTGAGTCCACTCATCTTGTGGAATGTGCTTGTGCCATTGCTAATGGCGAGTTTGACGCAGGGATGAGTGAGATTATGGGCAAGTCTATGGATGAACTAAAGGAGATGTATGATAACCGAGAATTTGAAAAGTAATATGGTAATAAGACTTGAAGAACCAAAAGACCACAGGGCGGTGGAGGAGCTGACCCGCGCTGCCTTTGATACTCCCGACAACGAAAACCTTATGGAACATTATTTGGTTCATTGTCTGCGCAAAAAAGATGGGGTGATGGAGCTTAATTTTGTAGCTGAGATTGACGGTAAGATTGTGGGGCACATCATTTACAGTCACGCCCATATTGCCAAGATAGACGGCGCGAAACTGGACGTTCTAAGCTTTGGTCCTGTAAGTGTGCTGCCCAAATTACAAAAATGTGGTATAGGCTCGGCACTTATGAGCTTTTCTATCGAAGAAGCTAAGCGGCTGGGCTACGGAGCAATCCTGTTCTTTGGACATCCCGAATATTACCCGCGCTTTGGCTTTGTGGAAGCCGCCACTTTTGGCATAACCGACTCAAGCGGCAAAAACTACCCCGCCTTTATGGCTATGGAGCTTGCCCGCGGCTACCTCGCAAACGCCGCCACAGGACGCTTTATCGAATCAGACGCCTATAACGACAACCTAAACCGCGAAGCCACTTTGGAGTTTGATAAGCAGTTTGTGTAAAATTCACCGTCATTCCGCGCTTGACGCGGAATCCCCTCGGTTTAGCCGAATGCTTTTTCGCTGTGTAGTCATTCGGCTATCTTGACGGGATTGCGGGTTGTGCGCTTTCGCTTTGCGAAAGTGGGCTTCGCCCAGTTTGCCACAGGCAAACCGCGTGCCCGCAATGACGGAAGCATAATAGGGTAATCACAATGTTTGTTGGATTTGAGGAGGGATGGCTTTGACTTTGGCTTTGGTTGAAAAGTTTAGACGCCGCAAGGGCTGGGTTATTTTGGGTGTTCTTGCGCTTGCAGTCCTGATTCTTCTGCTGATTGTCAGCCGCCCAGGAAGTGTGCGCATGTCGTTTTATGCCACTTGTTTGAGTGGAGAGGTTGTTTATGTGGAGTTTGACATTCGCCGTCGTCTTTTCACCTCTTTGGGGCGTGAGATGTCTGGGACAATCACCATAAATGGGCATGAGCATACTCAGGTAGAGTCCCCTGTGTGGCGGGGGCTGCCCTTTGGGATTCGCCTGCAAGGCTACTGGCAGGAGGTGCTCCGCCGCAGTGACTATTTCGCCATTGTTCAAATGCGAACTCACACCGACGAGCATGGAGCTAGGCATACCATAGGGACAGCATTTTATGGACCTGCATCTACAATTGCAGACGCGGTAAATTCGCCAAAAAGATGGCTAAATGAGGTTAATGGAGGTTACCATAAACCGATTTTGGATAGATGACTTGCGTTAGGAGGTTTGAATTATGTATATAACTTGGGAAGAAGCCAAAGAAAAATATCCAAACAAATGGGTAATCCTTCGTAACCCGCAGTTTGAGCAGCCTGACTTTTGGCATGGGCTGATTGGCGGGGAGTTTGTGGCGACTGCTAATGACCAGCCTGAAATGTTTGGCATGATGCCTGACGAGGATGATGGTTTTATGTATTTGGCAGAACATACAGGGTTTGGGGGTATTGAGTATGCAACTTTTAGTTTTAAGTGATGCTTTTGAAAGCGGCACAACTTTAAGTGTGCTCGTCACTCTTGCTCCTGCCAATAAATCGATTAGGCAGCGCATGCACCCATTTCGGGCAATTTTGGATACTGGAGCAGTCAACACCACTTTGTCAAAAGATTTTTTGGCAAGGCATGGATATGGAATGTTCGGCGCACCAAGAAGTGCCAAAAGAACAGCTGCAGGCTTAGTGGAATTTAAGACTTGCAAAATAGGCGGGCTAGTTTTGTCTAATCAATTTAGTTTTGATTCTATGGTTGTCGATGTTTTTGAGGACTGGCAAGCCAGTGAATCTGTCGGGGTGATTGGCATGGATATTTTGTCCCAAATGACATTCATCCTATCCCACGAACATAAAAAGTTTTTACTGACGAATGAAAAAATACCACAATTAGGTCCAATATTTAGGAGGTAGTTATTATGCAAACACCATATTTTGCGCATATGCTTGAGTCTATTGAGAAGGTGGAGGCAACAAGAGCCCAGCGTTTGAAGAGTGAGCCCACAAGGCTTACTGCGGACGAGAAAAAGGCACTTTTGAGCGAGTTTCATCCTGATTATGGGGACAAAGGCTTTGCGGACATTCAAATTGGCGCAAATGCTGGCGAGAAGGCCCCCAAGGAGCTTGCGGAGCTTTTACATTCCAAGAGCAAGTTAAGCGGCGTAAAGCTTAATCTTGATAATGCAGAGCATGAGGTTGATGTGCTGATTATAGGCGGCGGCGGGGCGGGGGCCTCGGCGGCTTTGGAGGCGCATTATGCTGGGGCAAATGTTATGATTGTGACCAAGCTTCGCATGGGGGATTCTAACTCCATGATGGCAGAAGGCGGCATTCAGGCGGCGGACAAGTCAACCGACAGCCCAATGCAGCATTATCTGGATTCTATGGGCGGCGGACATTATAAAAACAAGCCTGAACTTTTACATAGGCTTGTTATGGACGGTCCTAAGTCTTTGGAATGGCTGAATAATCTTGGGGTTATGTTTGATAAGCATGAAGACGGCACAATGATGACCTTTCCAGGGGGCGGGCTGTCGCGCCGCAGGCTCCATGCTTGTGCAGATTATACAGGGGCTGAGATTACCCGTGTGCTTCGTGACGAGGTGCGCTGTCAGGGCATCCCGATTGTTGAATATACCGCGGCTTTGGAGCTTTTGCTTGATGAAAACGGTCAAGCGGCAGGTGCTGTGCTAATGGACATGCTTACAGGCGAATATTCCATAGCCCGCGCAAAGACCGTCATTATGGCAACTGGGGGTGCTGGAAGGATGCACTACCACGGCTTTCCGACCACCAACCACTATGGTGCCACCGCCGACGGCATTGTTATGGCGTATCGTGCAGGCTGCAACCTGCTTTATCAGGATACTATCCAGTATCATCCATCAGGTGCAGCATTTCCATCCCAACTTTTTGGCGCGCTTGTGACGGAAAAAGTGCGCTCTATTGGCGCGCAGCTTCTAAACGTCAATTCTGTGCCATTTGTCCACCCTCTTGAAACCCGTGATGTGGCGGCTTCTGCCATTATCCGTGAGTGCGGGCAGCGAAAGCTTGGCATTGAAATTCCAGGCGGGCACGCTGGCGTGTGGCTGGACACCCCGCTAATTGAGATGATTCACGGCGAGGGCAAAATCCAATCCGCGCTCCCTGGCATGCTTAGAATGTTCCTAAATTACAACATTGACCTTAGGCTAAAGCCGATTCTTGTTTACCCTACTTTCCACTACCAAAACGGCGGGATTGACATTGAGGCAAGTTCTGCAACCAAGCATATCCCAAACCTGTTTATCGCAGGCGAAGCCGCAGGTGGCATCCACGGCAGAAACCGCCTTTTGGGCAACTCCATGCTCGACATTATCGTGTTTGGACGCTTAGCCGGGCAAAACGCGGCAGCACTCTCAAAAACCACCTCAATAGCCGGCAAGCCAAATCTTAACCATGTGGATTCCTACGAAAAACTCATTGATGATAAAGGCTTGAATACTGGTAAAGCATCCCCAATCCTTTTGCCTGACTATGTGCGTGACGTAAACGCCACAAAAATGGCGTAAAAATGACAAAACGGGCGCGTAAAACTCGCGCCCGTTTTAATTTATGTATGCCTATTTCTTCTCGCCTATTTCTTCTTGTCTAATTTCTTCGGCCTTTCAATTTCTTCACTTTCCGCCTTGGCTGATTTTCTATCATTAATTTCGAGTACCACCCAGTAAATGACAAAAGCAACAAAACCTACAACAAAAAGTACAATTAGTATAGAATCCACAAAATAAAACCCCCTTCGTTTTGGCTTAAAATTTTGCTTGACTAACAGGCCTGAGTGAGGTATAATTCACACAGGCTATAAAGGCCTTGTCAGGACACGCTTGTCGGTTGATTGTCAGGTCAGAATACGACTTGCGTGTCCCTTTTTGCCTTATATGTTTATACTATATAACAATTTCGTGCGTTTGTCAACATCAAATTTGACGGAGGGCTGTGAAAGATTTGGGTTTATTTCGTGAAAAATATTCATGTGTAGCCCTGCTTCCTGCGGGGCTGTTTGATGTTCACGTTGCAAGTGAGCTTTTGCAGATGCACAGACGGGGCGTGAAGCTCTATATTGTGACAGATTGTGAGGATACTTATGCCCGATTTGATGTCGGTTTTCATTTGGAGCTATATTTGGTAAAGGGCATGAAGTTTAGGTTTGCCCTTAGTTTTGATGGTGTGCTGCCTAAGTTTGTGCAAAAAATTTTGGTCAAATTGGATAAAAATTCCAGCTTTAACTATGCCCAGTTTGTTTTGGAGCATTCGGATGTCGGGGCGGATGTGATGGTCAAGGCAGGGGCGGGCACAGGCAAGACCACCGCCATGGTCACGCGCATAAGCTACCTGATTTACCGCCACGAACTTGACGCCCACACCCTGCCTGACTGGATTTGGATGTTCACTTTTACCAGAGGTGCCGCAGCCCTAATGCAGGAGAAGCTTTCCCAGTATTTTCAGGCATATTTTGAGCTGACTAGGGATGAAGCCGCCCTTGCTATGGCGCGGGCGGTGGACAGGATGGGGATTGGCACCATTCACGCCTTAGCACGGCGGATTTTGAATGTTGAGGTAGTTTGCACCAAGGCAATTAAGGAAAGTTTTTTGTTGCAGGCATTGGATAAGCACGATAAGCCCGAACTTTGCGGGGTTTTTACGGAGCTTATGGAGCAGCTTAGCCAAAAAAATATCGACCCCGCCGACCCGCGGCTAAATTGGGGCAAACCCAGCTGCCCCGAATTTCACACCATGATGCTTGATGTGCTAAAACGTGCCAGCGAGGGCATCCACAGCCACCTTGCCAAAAGCCGCCAGGCGGGGCTTGACGAACTCGTCCCCATGGCACTAAAGTCCAAACAGGGGCTGCGCCTTGACTCTGCCCCGCCCCATTACGTATTTATCGATGAATTTCAAGATACAGATGACAACCAAATCGCCCTAATTCACGAGCTTAAAAGTATTTTGGGCTTTAAGCTGTTTGTTGTGGGTGATGTAAAACAATGTATTTACCGTTTTAGGGGTGCCACCGCTCAGGCGTTTGACATTTTGGCACCATCCAAACAAGGCTGGTCCATTCACCACCTTACCAAAAATTACCGCACAGACATAGAGCTTTTGGACGCCCTAAACCGCCATTTTACCCTGTGGGGAGCCCGTGGGCTTCTGCCTTACAAGAAAAAAGACCGCTTGGCAGGCGTGCATAATTTCAACATCCCACGCCCCGTCACACAAATTGATGAACCCGTAGATTCCGCCTTGCTCCGCCTTTTGCAAAGACTTGACTGCAACGACATAGCCATCTTAACCCGCAAAAACCACCAAGCCCAGCAAGTCAAGGAGAACCTTGCAGATGCGGGCATAACAGACATAACCATCCTGACCATCCACAAGGCAAAGGGGCTGGAATTTGACACGGTAATTTTGCCTTTTATTCCCAATATATTTAAGGAAAAGCCGTTAAAAGGCGATGTGCAAATAATAACCTGCGAAAATTATATAGGTTACCATATTGAGATTGACAACATTTCCCATACAAACAATAATTTCCACACATTTAGAAAACAAGACGCCAAAGAGCGCGCTTGCGAAGAAGCCCGAATCCTCTATGTAGCCACAACCCGCGCCAGACGCCGCCTAATTCACTTTGGTGAGCTTTAGAGCATGTAAATTAAACTGAAAAGGATGAAATGTAATGAATGGCATAGAAATTATAGTTGACAAGCAGACGTATTTCATAACAAATGAAGCCATCAGGGCGTTTGAGCCTCAAAATATCAATGTGCAATTTCGCGGCACGCCCCGCAATTTTACAGGGGTTTCTGTGATTGCTGTGTTTGAGTCTTTGGGGGTTAGTCTTGAGGGCGTCACCCGCGGCGTGGTCACAGGGGACGCCACGGGCTACACCCAGCCTTTTACCGTGGGCGAGCTTATGGATTCCACGCAATTTCATTTTGCCTTTGCCGAAGAAGGTACCCCTCTTGACAGCATCATGAGCGTATTTGCTCATGACGACCGCCCCACCCGCAGCGTGCGCGGCGTGTCCGCCATTCGCTTGCTTGGCGGTGAAGAAGACAAGGCTACTTGCGGGCTTTTGGACAACGAATTTGTGATTATTCGCGGAGCGTCCAGCCAGAGGGTGACGATGGATGAGCTTATTGCCATTGGTTTTGAGGATTTTGTTACAAATATTCCCACAGGTGACGGCACAATCCGCCATTTTGCAGGGGTTCGCCTGACAAACATCCTTGCTAGGCATAAAATCAGCATTAAAGGGGCAACGACCCTTACCACAACATCGCACGGCGCGACATTTAGTGCAGTGTGGAATGTTGACCCAGACCTTGAGCACATTTTCATTGCTACAGCAGAAAATGGCGAGGTGCTAAGCCCGCACAGCGGTCCGTTTTTTGGCATAGCACAGCATAAAGGCTCGAATTTTAACCCAAGAAATTTGCAAAGCATTACGATTAACTAGGGGGATTAAGAATTGCAGGAAGCTTTCATATCAAAGAGGAATAAGGTGCAGCGGGTGGGCTCTGTGGTGGAAAAGACCCACCAAAGTGCCCTGGGCGCGCAGTTTGAAGCCGACAAACTAAACAAGCTTTACGCACAAAAAATTAATGTGCCTAAGCTTATTTTGCATGAAGAAAATGTGCTTAAAATGGAATATATTGAAGCCCCCACCATTGCTGACCTAATTGATGAATGGGAAAAACAGCCAAACCCTCCAGTGCAGGATGCGGCAATGGAGGGTTTGGTAAAATGGCTTGATGGATATTGCAAGGCGTCTGCAGGCCGCGGCCGCGGGGACATAAACTGCCGAAATTTTCTCTTTGACGGCAAAAATGTTTGGGGAGTGGACTTTGAAGACGAAGACGAGGGCAGCTTTGCCGAAAACATCGGGCAGCTTTGCGCTTTTATCCTAACCTACGACCCTGCCCACACCCCCCTAAAAAATGAGCTTGTCAGCATCATAATCAAGCACTCAGGGCTTGAGCCTGCGCAAGTGGACAGGGAGAAAACAAAGGCATTAGAGCTTTTAAGCCAAAGGAGAAGGCGAAAATAATGCTCATCAAAGTGCCGTCACCCCGGACTTGACCCGGGGTCCCATCAAGTTCGCCGAATAACTCTAGAGCGAAGTAACGTTCGGCGAAACCGAGGGGACCCCGGGTCAAGCCCGGGGTGACGGGGTTGAGTGCTCCCACCCAAATCATTTTTACAGCTTAAAATACGCTACAAGCTGTCGTAATAATTCAGCTTGGGAGTTTAATTCTTCACTTGCGGCGGCGGTTTCTTCTGACACTGCCGAATTGCTTTGCACCACTTTTGAAATCTGCTCAATGCCGCTTTCTACGTTTGCTATTGCCTGAGCCTGCTCCCTTGAAGCGGCGTAAATACTGCTAATAATCTCTAGAGCTTCATTGGCACTTGAAACAATTGCACTCAAAGACTCGGCTGTGGAATGGGCAATCCCCGAGCCTGTTTCCACACGGTCTATAGAATCGCTGATAAGAGTGGTGGTTTCTGTGGCGGCTGCTTCGCTGCGGCTGGCTAGGGTGCGCACTTCCTCAGCGACCACGCTAAAGCCCTTGCCATGCTCACCGGCTCTTGCCGCCTCAACTGACGCATTAAGGGCAAGCAAATTGGTCTGGAAAGCAATATCTTGAATTGTTTTGACGATTTTAGAGATATTGTCACTTGACTCTTTAATTTGCCCCATTGCCGCCACCATTTGCCCCATGGCATGGTTGCCCTCTTTGGCATTTTCAGCAGACTTGCCCGAAATTTCGTTGGCTGTCATGGCATTTTGGGAATTTTGGCGGGTTTGCTGGCTAATGATTTCAATTGTGGCATTAAGTTCCAAAACCGAGCTTGCCTGCACCTGCGCCCCGTGGGACAGGTCGTTGGCACTGGTGGAAATTTGCGACGCCCCCGACAGCACCTGGTCGGCAGCAGAAGAAATCTCAAGCATGGTTTTGTGCAGGCTGCCGCTAATATTATTAATCGACTCCTTAATGTCAACAAAATCTCCAATATAATCACGAGTTATGTTTGCAGTTAAGTTGCCGCTGGCAATGGTGGACAAAATAGCACTTATCTCGTCCACATAGCCTTTGATTGTGCCTGTTGCCTTTTGCACAACAGCCTCTACCGCGTCAAGCTGCAAGGCAATCTCCTTTGTGTCATCATCATAGGCACTTTTTTCGATATTCACAGCCAAATCGCCCTTTTCAAAAGCGGCAACTATGGTGTTCGCAAGCTTTTCATTGCGCTGGTTTCTATAGGCGTTAAGCTTGTCTGTGTGTCTTTGCAGTTTATTCACACTTGTAGTATCTGACATTGTAAGGAGCATACAAAGAACATTGCCATCTAGCACGAAAGGAATGCAGCTGTACTTAAAGTCAAACACCTGCCCTGGTTTTAGCTCAAGTTGAATGTTGGCATCCGCCTGTGGCACGGCTTCTCTCAAAGCATCCACAAGTGCTTTGCTTCCTGCAATGTCGCCTTTCAAAAAGTCGTTAATGTGAATGCCCTTCATATCCTTTTCAGAAACACCCACGGCATCTCTTATAAATTTGTTTGCATATAAAACCTTAAAGCTTGTGTCAATGTAAATAAAAGGCTCGGTCAGGGATTCGTAGCCAAGGCAAAACTCTAAAATAATGTTATTTACACCTTCCACAATCCCTGCAAATGAGCCTTCAAACCCGGTTTTATCAACAAGATAAGTCACATCACCATGGGAAATTTTTTCTTCAGCTTCGCGCATATTTTCTTTTAGCATATTCAGGCTTTTTATAATCTCTGCAAAAGAGTTAAATACCTGCCCAACTTCGTCAGTTCTTGCAATTTCCTCAGGCTTAAATTTTATGGATATATTGCCGCGGGAAAGCTCAATGGCGTTTGCAGAAAGGCGTGTTATGGGCTTTGAAATTGAGTTTGCTGTTAGCATGGTTATGGCAAATGACAAAATCAAAATCAAAACAAGTGCAATGACTATAATGGTGTAAGTTTGGCTTTCTGCACGCTGGTTGCCTGCGTCAATGCCTGCAATCCATACGTCAGATATGCCGTTTAGAAAGTCGTTAACCTCGGTCAAGTAGCTTGCAATGGGCTGACCGTCACGGATTGCCTGCACTCCATACGCCACATTGCCGTCCATTGCATGGTAAAAAACAGGGCGGATTATGCTATTGTAATAATCCCACAAAATATTTACAACTCGGTTTGAAGTATGTAGCCTCAAGTCCTTTTCGTGCTGGGGAATGTCATCATCTTGCAGCACTAGGCTGTCATATTCTGCCAAAGAAGCGATTGCGTCCTGCAAAGCACCATGGGCGCGAGCCGCCGACGCCTGCACGTTCGCCCCTTCGCCCACCGCGGCATACATAAGCATGGCATTGGTATGACGCTGCATGGATTCAAAGGCGTGGCGGTAGTCATAACGGGTGTCGCGGCGCAAAAAGTGCCCGCTGGCAAGGTTTTCGTGAGAATTAATTACACCCTGCAGCCCAAGCAGGGTGTATGCAACCATAAGTAGCAAAATAACGATAACCGCCACAAAACCAAAAAGGATTTTGGTTCTAATTTTCAGGTTGTTATACATTTTTTTCATAAAACTTACCTCCTTCATTTTTTGTCTTTTTTACTCTTCTTGTTTAGAAACATCCCTAAACTGCTCATGCACCGACAAAAACACTTCAACCAAAGCAGGGTCAAAGTGGCTTCCTGAACTTGCCTTGATGGTCTCAACGGCAGTTTCGTGGGAAAAGGCAGCTTTGTAGGGGCGTTTGGTTACAAGGGCATCGTAAACATCAGCTATCGCCATCACACGCCCCAAAAGGGGAATTTCCGGACCTTTAAGCCCATGGGGATAGCCATTTCCGTCCCATTTTTCGTGGTGTGATTCGGCAAAAATTTCAGCATATTCTAAAAATCCGTTATCCACAACCTTTGATTGGATACGCGCAATAATCGCTTTTCCAAAGGAGGTATGGGTTTTCATTTCTTCAAATTCGGCAGCGGTCAAAGGTCCTGGCTTTGACAAAATAGAGTCGGACACGGTTATTTTGCCAATGTCATGCAGCTGAGATGACTGGGCAGCAAGTGCTATGTCAATACTCCTTATTTCTTCTGCATAAATGCCCTTTTCAAGGAGTGTTTGCAAAATAATTCCAACATACCGCTGGGTGCGAAAAAGATGCCCGCTGCTAAGAATGCGGTGCTCCGCCAAATCCGCCATGGTTTCCACAAACACATTTTTAAGATTAATTGTGTCGGCAGTAACATTTTCAACCATTTCTTCCAGATTATGACCATAGTTAATAAGCTCCCTGCGCTGCTTCTCCATCAAAAGCTGAACCTCGATGCGTTTAAGCAGCCTAGGGGGCGAAAAAGGCTTGGTGATATAGTCCAAAGCTCCCATTTCAAAGCCTTTAAGCTCGTTTTCATCACTATTGTGGGCGGTCAAAAAAATGACGGGAATGTCCTGCAAAATCGTGTCCGCCTTAATCTTTTCAAGCACCTCATAGCCGTCCATTTCGGGCATCTCAATGTCCAAAAGCACAAGGTCAGGCCTTACTTTGTAGATTAGCTTAAACATGCGCTCCCCGCTGTCAAATGTGTACACGGTGTAAAACTTGCTTAAAAGGTCGCTTCCGTGTTTAAGGTTAGAACTGGCATCATCCACTAAAAATATTACTTTTTGGCTTTCCATACCCCACTCTCCTTTCTTGCCAATTCGGCAGCTTGGTCAAAATCGCCATACAGCAGGCTGGCTGAAATATCTGTCAAAAATTTACTAACTTGGCTTGAAAATTCCTTTTGGCTAAGCCTGTCAACCAGCTGTCTGGCTGTTTGAATGTCAAAGTTTTCACAGGCATCTGCCACACTATCAAGCAAGCTTTCAATCAATGCCCCGTCGGCAGGCAAATCGCTTTCCTCAGGCTCATTTGCAATGGCAAGGGCAAGAGTAAGCTCCTTAGCAAGAGCTTCTAACTTCTGCAAAAACCCGAAAGCCCGCTCTTTTATGCCCTCTACATCCCCATGCCTGACAGCACTTTCAAGCTCAGCAGAAACAGCAGACAACTCCATTTGCCCAATAATTGCCAAAGCCGCCTTCATTGCATGCGCCTGTGTGGCAAACACCTTCATGTCCTCCTCACTCATAGGATTTGTGTCAGCAACCATGGGTGCAATCACCTCAATGGCTCGGGTGGCGTCCATCAAAAATGCCCCTGTCAAATCCCCAATGTCGGTGTCATCACTCTCTCTTGCTGCCGCAACTTCTTCGGCAGTCACCGTCATTTTAATATGCTGATTCAAAACTTTATCAAGCATCTCAACATCGATAGGCTTGGAAATAAAGTCATCAAAGCCGCTTTCTAAAAATATTTTAGACATTCCTTTTAGGGCGTTTGCTGTAAGTGCCACTATGGGCTTTGTGTAGCCCATATCCCTAATGACTTTTGTAGTTTCTATGCCGTCAAGCTTTGGCATCATATGGTCCATAAAGATGATGTCAAAGGTCTCACCAGCCTCAATTTTCCCAATTGCCTCAAAGCCGCTTGACGCTGTCTCTACACCTATTTTGTAGGGTTTAAGCATCCTAAGTGCCACATAGATGTTTGATTCCACATCATCAACCACAAGCACACGGCCCTCGGTCATTGTCTTTCTCTTGGTTCTTTTAATCCTTTTAAGTGACATTTCTTTTAAGTCAAACTTTTGCAAGCTTTTGGCTGCATGTGCCCCCATAGGTCTTGTGTCATTCAAAACAACTTTTTGAGGTATGTACACAGCAAAGGTGCTGCCTTTGTTGATTTGGCTGTACACCTTAATTTCGCCGCCCATCATTGCCACAAGCTGCCCTGTTATCATCATCCCAAGCCCGCTGCCTTCAATAAGTCTGTTGGCTTCGTGGTTAAACCTTGTGTACTCCTCAGCAAACAGTGAGCTTAGCTGCTCGCCGCTCATCCCCTGTCCTGTGTCAGAAACCGACACAATAATCACAATATCGTCAGAATCGGCATTATGTTTAGGACGCTCCATACCAATGCTAAGCCGCACCTCGCCTTTTTTCGTATACTTAAAGGCATTTGACAAAAGATTGCTTAAAATTTGCTTAAAGCGCAGTTCATCCCCAATAAGCTTTGCTGGCATGTCAGGGTCAATGTCAAGGTTAAACTTGATATTGTCGCTATCAGCATTCATCAAGTTAAGTTGCAGCGCGTCTGCCACAAAGCTTGCAACTTCATAAACAGCAGGGACAATCTCCATCTTGCCTGCCTCTGCCTTTGAAAGGTCCAAAATGTCGTTTATAATGCCAAGAAGCATGCTTGACGAATTATGAATGCGCATAAGGGCTTCCTCGGTTTCTTGAGGGTGATTGTCCTTTTGCAACTCCGCCTCGCTTATGCCCATTACCGCGTTCATTGGGGTGCGTATTTCGTGGCTCATACGCGCCAAAAAGCGGGTCTTTGCGCGGGATTCCTCCTCGGCAGCGTCAATGCGCTTTAGCCCTTCAATCATCCTTTTATGCTCTCTCAAATCCCTAAAATAGCAAGCCAAAACCGATTCGTCTTTATATTCAACACGAAGCATAGTGATTTCGCAAGGGATAATATTGCCCTCTACATGCCTTTGATCAAGCTCAAAAATGACAGAGCCTTCGTCCAGAGCCTTACTTGCCAGCGGAAACACTATTGTCCTAATCTCTTTACCATCGACAGTTTTTTCAGGAAAAATATCCCTAAAGCTTTCACAGGCATCTTTTTTGTTTTCAAAACCAAAAAGCTTGATGGCAGCTTCATTGCAATCAAGAGCCTTAAAGGTCAGGTTATTGTCATCACCTTTGGAAAGCTTTGCCATAAAGCAAGCTAAAGGTGTGGCGTCTAGCATGAGGGTTGCCCGCTCGTCTGCTGCCCGCACCTTGTCTGCTGCACGCTTTATAGATGTCACATCCACAGTGTATGACACTATCATTTGCTGCCCGTCATGCTCAAATGCCCTGTAGGCAATGTCTGTGGGCATGGGCGTGCCGTCTGCCTTTTGGTGCATCCACTCAAAGCGGGTGCGCCCTGTGTCGAAGGCTTCGTTAAAACGCTCGTTAATAAACTCAAGGCTCAAAACCCCGTCAGGCTGGTATATGGGCGAAAAATTCCACATCATGCTTGGCACATCCACATCCTCAGCCACCCCAAACATTTCATTTGCAAATTTACTCATTTTCAAAATATTTCTGTTTTCGTCCCAAAGGGTAATTACCAAAGGAGACGAATCAAAAATCATTTGGTTAAGGGCATTTGCCTCCCTTTCTTTTTGCATGGCTTCGTGAATCCTGCGCATGTCCACGGTGTAAGTTACAACGGTCTCTTTGCCGTCATAGCTAAACCGCTTTGCAAAAACCTCGGCAGGTATAAGCTCGCCTTCAGAATCCATGTGCATCCAGTCAAATTGATTGCTCCCCTCATCAAAAGCTTGCTCAAGCTTTCCAACTGCAATATCCGCAGAACGCCTGCCGCAAGGCTGGTATTCAGGAGAAAAAGAGTAAATCTTTTCTGCAATAATTTCATCAGCACTTACCTTAAAAATTTCAGTTGCTTGTTTGCCTGCATCCACCATGTTAATTTTCTCGTCCCAAATCCCAATCATAAAGGGTGCTGAGTCAAGTATGGTTTGGTTAAGCTCGTTTACCGCGCGAATCCTAGCCTCGGCGGCTTTAATCTCTCTCAAGTCGTGGTTGTAAGAAACAATGGTGTCTCCGTCGCTGTGTTTGATGAGCACATTGGTCACTTCAACAGGCAATTCCTCGCCATCTGCTGTCAAGTGAACGTACTCATAACGACAAGACCCTGTTTCCATTACAATTTTAATTGAATCTGCAATAAGCTGTGCTGAAGTCCTGCCGCAGGGCTGAAACTCAGGCGAGAATTTGTAATAATTCTCCAAAAGCTCCTCCTTGCTGCCAAGCCCAAATACTTCAACTGCCTTTTCATTGCAATCCAAAAGCTCAGAGTCTAGGCTCCATCTTTCAATAAACATAGGGCAAGCGTTAAGGTAAAGCTGGTTTAGCTGGCTTGCCTCAAGCTTTTTTTGGTTTGCCAAAACCACCGCGCTGAGGTCGTGAATGTACATTACCATGGTGTAAGAATCGCCCATAAGAATGTTCACCACACTAACCTCTGCTGGAATTTCTGTGCCAAAACGGTTAATGTATACCCAATCAAACCTAATGCGATTTTCGGTAACAGCCCTCCCTCTAATATCTTTAAGAAGGTCTTTGGCAAGGCTGCCGCAAGGCTGCACAGGCTTTGAAAATTCAACCATATTCAAATTAAAGTGTTCCATGTACGACTTTTTGTCCTCTCCAAAACCAAACATTTTCACAGACTCAAGATTGCACTGAATAAGCTCAAATTTCGAGTTATAAAGGTTCACCGCCATGGGTGCCACCTCAAACAGTCTCTGCATATCTTCATTTAGCTCAAGCTCTTTGCGAAGCTCCTCCTCTATGCGCATGGCAGCCTTAATGGGGCGCAAATCCAGCAAATACGCTATCAAAATACTTTTGCCGCCATATGTTTCCTTAGCCAAGGTAAGGTCCATAGGAATAGGTTCGCCGCAAGGTTTTTGGTGCATCCATTCAGTCTGAACAAGCCCTTCTTTGGTAGTTTGCTCAAAAAGCATTTTAACTTTGTCGGCAGATAAGGTTCCGCAAGGCTGATATTCAGGTGAAAGCTCACCAAACCTGCTTATATATTCACTCTCGTCATCAAGTCCAAAAATGTGCATAGCCTGCCTGCTGGTCTTGACAAGGCTTATGTTTTCATCCCATATATTCATCATCATAGGCGAATTGTTGAGAATAACTTGGTTAAGCTCGCCTGCGGCCTGTGCCTGATACGCCACAGCGCGGGCCCTGCTAAGCACAAAATAAGTGCCCATAATAACCGTAACACCCAAAATGACGGTCATGGTAAAGGATAATCCCTCATGAAGTTCAAGACCCAGCCTAGCTTCAGTCAAGGTAGCATCAATACGACCCAAAGAAGCTTCGTTAAACTGATTAAACCAATTAACAAAGCTTATACCAGCCATGTTATATTCAAAGCCGTACAAAACAGCAAGAGCTTCTGTATACTGCTCGTCTCGTCTTAGCTCTACGGAGTAGACGTCAAGCCGACGTATCACGTTTTGGTAATACATGGCGCGCTCAAAAAGATACATTTCATGCTCTAAAGCTCCAAGAGAAACAAACTCTTGCCTGATTGTGCCAAAAATGTCAATAGTATGTAAATTATAGGTGTAAAGGTCAAGTTGAGATTCAAATCCCCAGGCTATATATGCCCGCATAAAATTGGACAGGCTGACAGACGTCATGCGAAACTCGTGACTAGCAATTACAAAGTCGTTGCGCATTTCATAAACATCAGACATGTCACTTTGGTATTGTCTGGCAAACAGCAAAAAAATCATGTTTAGCGTTATAAGTGCCGCAAACAAGGCAATCAACGCTCTTATCTGCTTGGTTATTTTCACGAAGCTTCACCTCCATTTATGTATTCTAACACATTAAATTACTAATTTCAACATAAAACATAAAATATCTATTGACAGTTTTTGTTTGTGTGGTATTATATATAAAACACAAGCTACAGGGGGCAAATTATGTTAGAATTTTTAACGAAGGTAGTTAAAGGATTTTTGGTGGGGCTTGCCCTTGTGGTGCCCGGGCTTTCCGCCGCCACCTTTGCCGTGGTTACAGGTATTTATGAAACCATGATACATTCTATGAACAATATTAGAAAAGAATTTAGAAGTAGCATGAGATTTCTTTTGCCCATTGGACTTGGTGCATTTGTTGGGGTGCTGGCGTCTGCTGGGCTTACCCTTTATTTGCTTGACACCTTTCCGCTTCAAAGTTATGCGGTGTTTATAGGTCTTGTCCTTGGCTCTGTGCCCGTCATTTATGGGAAAATGAAGCCTGCAATCAAGGTGAAAAAAAATTATTTTCTGCTTTTGGCAGGGCTTGCGGCAATCCTTGTTATCACCTTCGTCACCACCCCCGACGCCCATGATGCCACCACAATCTATGTAATTGACGGCATAGGCGATGTGCTTGTAATCTTTTTAGCAGGGCTTGTGTCCTGCATACTTATGGCGTTTCCTGGGATTAGCGGCTCAATAATCCTTATGCTAATGGGAATGTTTACCACGGTCTATGGGGCGGTAACAAGGCTGCCTGAGACGGCTGCCATACCAATTCTTGCCATTTTTGTTGCAGGTGCACTTGTAGGGCTTATCCTTGCTGCCAAAATAATGGGCTTTTTCATTGAAAAGCATGAAGCGTCAGTATATTTCATGGTGCTGGGGCTTGTGCTTGGCGCGGTGGTGACCCTTGTTCACATGGGCATCACAGAGCCCATCACCTACGACACCTCAGGACCTGCAATCGCCCTAAACATCCTATGGTTAGTGGTTTTCATAGCCGCAGGCTACTTCTTCACAAGACTAATCAGCAAAAACCGTGCTAAAACGTAACAAACCCCTGCAAAAGCCCGACCCCCATAAGCCGCATGCCGGCTGTGGGCAGCCCCATCAGGTCCTTTTGATTAATATAAACAGTAACCATTGTTTCAGTGGCACTTATATTCATGCAATAAAGCTTCTCGTCTGTGGCAGCATTTGTAATTTCGTCGACGGTCTTAATGTCGCCCAGCACATAAAACACACCGGTCTGTTCTTCCATATTAAGGAAATACCCATCAAGCACCGTCAAGAGGTCCTCATTTCCAAGCCGCTCTCCCAAAATTGCCCCGCTGTGTTGCGCCATCTGCGCCAAAACAAGCTCAGCCGCCGCATCCCCTGCGCGGCTTTTTTCAATCAGCTCTTTGCGAATCTGGTCCTCCACACTCTGCAAAAACTGCTGTTGAGGGCTTTTTTCCACAGGCAAAAGCACCGTGCCCTCAGTCATGAGCAAAGCCATATCAACCTCTGAAAGGGTTTGCTCATAATCAAGCACATGGTCTAGGCTCCTTAAATCGCTGTATCTGTCCAAAAGCTCCAGGGCGTTGTTCACACGAAGCTCAAAGGTGTTTTTTGACGCCAAATCCTCAGCAAAAAGATAAAACATGCCCGAATCGTCACAGTCCACCAAAGCGTGGGACGCTACAGTGTCCGCGTGACCCTTTGCAAAAATTCCCCAGTCGCTTATTTCAAACCTTTCGATTTCCTCACCTTGCTCATTTGTATCCATCATGCGAAAACCGTGGACATTCACCCCAAAGCCCTTTCCAAGAAATTTATAGCGGTCAAAATAAACCCGCCCTTTTTTGTCTGCCTTTTTTTCATACTTAAAGTCAGGCTCAAAAGATGCTAAGCGCAAAATTTTGTCAATCTCGCATTTTTTGGTTACAATGTCCTGCAGCCCAAGGGGTCTGTAAAAATTCATTGTTGTGCTTTTGTTGTTATGGAACAATTTTTTCAACTCCATTCATATAAGGAACAAGGGCTTTTGGGATGGTTATGGTGCCGTCTGCATTTTGGTAATTTTCCATTATAGCTGCCATTGTGCGCCCAACTGCCAGGCCAGAGCCGTTTAAGGTGTGCACAAAGGCAGGCTTTGCACCCTTTTCGGCTTTGTAGCGGATATTGGCGCGGCGCGCCTGAAAGTCCTCAAAATTTGAGCAGGAAGATATTTCCACATAACGTTCATAACTTGGCATCCACACCTCAATGTCATAGGTCATGGCAGATGCAAAGCCCATATCTCCTGTGCAAAGCTTAACCACACGATAAGGGAGCTCAAGAAGCTTCAAAATTTCTTCAGCGTGGCTTGTCAGCCGCTCAAGCTCAGCATAGCTGTCCTCGGGGCGGGTAAATTTCACAAGTTCTACTTTATTAAATTGGTGCTGGCGAATCAGCCCGCGATTGTCGCGCCCTGCCGCCCCAGCCTCTGCCCTAAAACATGCCGAAAACGCCGTATAGCTAATTGGCAGCATATCGCCATCCAAAATCTGCTCACGGTGCATGTTTGTAACTGTGACCTCGGCGGTGGGAATCAAGTAATAATCCCATCCTTCAAGCTTAAACATATCTTCTTTGAACTTGGGCAGCTGCCCTGTGCCCACCATGGAGTGCTCATGAGCAATAAAAGGCGGGAAAACCTCGGTGTAGCCGCTTTTTTCGTTAGTGTCAAGCATAAAGTTGATTAGGGCACGCTCCATCTTTGCCGCAGCCCCAATCAAAAACATAAAGCGGCTGCCTGTGGTACTTCCTGCGGTCTCGTTGTCCAGTATACCTAAATCGCGGCCCAAATCCCAATGCGGCTTTGGCTCAAAATCAAACTTTGTAGGTGTTAGGTGCACCCGAACCTCCACATTGTCGTCAGCATCCTTGCCCTCGGACACGCTGGCGTGGGGGATGTTTGGAAAACGCATCAAAAACGTGTCCTGCTCCTCCTCGGAGGTTTTAAGCTCAGCCTCAAGCTCCTTAATTTTTCCAGATAATGCCTTTAACTCCTCACGGTTAGCCGCCCCGCCTGCCTTTGAGCCTGCATTAAGCTGTGCCCGAAGCCCGTCCACCTCAGCCTGCAAAGCCCTTCTTTTGGCATCCATTTCCAAAAATGGCGATAAATCCAAATCCGGATTGCCCCGCCGCGCCATGCCCGCCTGTAAGCTTTCAAAATTATTCCTTAAAATCCTAGCATCCAGCATATTTTCACTCCTCATTCGTTTATATTGCCAATAATAATACCACAATTTTGAAAATCATGCAAGCATTATTAAATTTTTTCAAAAAAACTATAGCATTTTTTTTCAAAGTCTGTTATAATGGAATAGAATATTCTATTTCATTTTTCAAGGAGGTAGCTATGCCACAGAAAAAAAAGCAAGAAATACTTTTGGAGTCAGGTACAAATGAGCTTGAGGTTTTAGAATTTACCATTGATGGTCGTCACTACGGTATCAATGTGGCAAAGATTTCGGAACTTATGAAGTATCACGAAGTCACCCCAATGCCAAATTCAAACCCTTACGTTGAGGGTGTTTTCAACCCTCGTGGTTACATGATGACTCTCATTAACCTGCCTGCGTATCTTGGGCACCCAGAATCTGGGAATGTTCAAATGGACATTTTCATCATCACTAATTTTAACAGGGTGTATTCTGCCTTCCACGTCCACGCAGTTGAGGAGATTCACCGTCTAAGCTGGGATGAAATTGAAAAGCCAGACTCGGCAATTTACGGCGGTCAAGACGGTCTTGCCACAGGCATTGCCCGCATTGGCGATAAGCTTATTACCATTTTGGATTTTGAAAAGATTTTGCAAGACATTTCTCCAGAATCTGGCATTAATCCTGATGACGTCAAATCACTTGGGGAGCGGAAGCAATCAGACAAGCCTATTTTGATGGTTGATGACTCTTTTGCCCTTAACAAGCTCTTGGTTGACGCCCTTACCCAAGCGGAGTACACAAACCTAACAATGCTGCAAAATGGCGAAGAAGCGTGGAATCTGCTCCAAAGCTACAAAGCATCTGGCCAGCCTATTGAGGAGTTTGTCAGACTTGTGATTACAGACATTGAAATGCCGAAAATGGACGGGCACAGGCTGCTTAAGCTTATCAGAGAAGATAAGGACCTAAAGCATCTTCCTGTTATTGTCTTTTCCTCCATCATCAACGACCAAGCCCGCCTAAAAGGCGAGTCTTTGGGTGCTACCGCCCAGCTTGCTAAGCCTGACATTAAGGATTTGGTGAAGCTTGTTGATGAACATATTCTCTAGGAATTAGAAATCGGAGGTTTAGATGGAAAGGATAACAATGATTGGCTTTGGCAGTTGGGGTATTGCCATGGCTTGTTTGCTGAATAAAAATGGGCACGATGTTGTCATGTTTGAACCTGTGAAGGAACTCGCTGACATGCTTGATGATGTGCGTGAAAATGTTCGCTCCCTTCCGGGTATAATAATTCCAAGAAATATCAAAATAACTTCGCAGGTGGAGGTTGCCGCTGGCGGAGATATTTTGGTTGTTGCTCTTAGTTCAAAAAATATTCCCGATGTGCTGCCGCAGCTTGTGCCTAAGCTTCGTGCCGGGCAGGTCTTAGTTAATGCTTCTAAAGGTTTGATTGAAACAGGGCAAATGCGCATTACGGAATATTTAGAAAAACTTGCACCTGAGTGTAAAATAGCCTGTTTGTCAGGTCCTAGCCATGCTGAGGAGGTCTCTCGCTCGATGCCTACTTTTGTTGTTGCTGCATCTAAATGCGAAGAAACGGCAAACAGGCTGCAACAGGTGTTTTCTGGGGAAAGTTTTAGGGTGTATACCAGCACGGATATTATTGGGGTTGAGCTTGGCGGGGTGCTTAAAAATGTGATTGCCCTTGCGGCGGGCATCTCCGATGGTCTTGGCTTTGGCGACAACACAAAGGCAGGGCTTATGACCCGCGGAATCGCTGAAATATCTCGGCTTGGGGCTGCCATGGGGGCACATGAGCTCACATTTGCCGGGCTTTCGGGCATTGGCGACCTTATTGTGACCTGCACAAGTGTGCACTCCAGAAACTGGCGGGGCGGCAACCTGCTGGCTTTGGGCAAGTCAGCCGCTGAGGTGCTTGCCGAGGTAAATATGGCTGTAGAAGGTATAAACACAGCAAAAACCGTGCTGGCTTTGGCAAGACAGCACAATGTTGATATGCCAATTGTAGAAGAAATTAACAAAATCCTTTTTGAACAAAAAGACCCAAAACAAGCGGTTTATGACCTAATGCAAAGACGGCCTATCAAAGAATAAGTGTTTGCTAATCAGCCAAAACAACTCCGCCCCATTTAAGCTGCCATAAATAATGCTGCTAACCACCTCAAAAGGTTGATTTTGCAGGATTTTTCTGTCCTCTTTTTCGTTTTTCAAATAACGCAAAAGAGGGCTAAGAAGCAGCATGTCAAACTCTTTGCCTTCGTGCTTATCAAGCTCTGTGTGCTCTGAAACCACTTCGATAGCAAGCTGCATCTCTGCCTCGGCAGCCGCAGCCAAAACCCTAGCCACCAAAACATCAGTGGCCTCTCCACAAGTCGTAACAAATAAAACTCTTTTCACAACACCACCCTTTCTGTCTAGATGCTAGATGCTAATATATACATTCTAACATTTTTCGAGGAGAAACGCAATATGAAAATTCACAATGTTAAACTTTTGGCGGTGGCAGCCGAACCCCATCAATATCCCGAGGAAATGCGCCCAGAAGTCGCTTTTGTCGGGCGTTCTAACGTGGGCAAGTCCTCGCTGATTAACACACTTATAAACCGCAAGGCACTGGCTAGAGTTAGCCAAAATCCGGGAAAAACTCGAACAATTAATTTTTATGAAATTGAAAGCAAAATTTATTTTGTGGATTTGCCAGGATATGGATATGCCAAGGCTCCCAAGGACGAAATTGCCCGCTGGGGACCTATGATTGAAAAATATTTGTATAACAGAGAGCAGTTAAAGGTAATTGTGCAACTGATTGATATTCGCCATCCTCCCTCGAAGCTGGATTTACAGATGGTCCAGTGGCTTAGGCATTATGATGTGAGGATTATTTTTGCACTTACGAAAATGGATAAAATTAACAGGTCGCAAATTCCCAAGCATACAAAAATCATACGCGAAGCCCTTGGGGCGGGGTCTGATGACATTTTGATTCCCTTTTCATCTGAAACTAAACAGGGCAAAGAGGAGCTTTTGGAGGTAATTGAAAAAATTGTATTTGGAGAGGGAGAACATCATAATGATTAAAAATTTTGCACAATTAGAAAATAATATGAATGGGCGCAGCGACGCGCCTACCATCGTCCTTGCAGGGGCGGCTGATGACCATTCTATCAAAGCTTTGGAGGAAGCCCGCGCCAAATGGGGAATCCAGTATCTTGCAGGGGATTATTCTGCTCAGGATGCTGTTAATTTGGTCAAAGAGGGCAAGGGCTCAGCCCTTATGAAAGGCGGTATAAATACCGGCGATTTGCTTAAAGCCGTTGTGGATAAGACTGATGGAATCGGGCTTGGCACACTTATGTCCCATATTGCCGCCTTTGAATGTGAAAAATACCATAAATTGCTATTTGTGACCGATGGCGGCATGGTGCCCGCCCCTGACCTTGAGCAAAAAGCCCTGATTCTCAAAAATGCCCTTGGATTCATGCACAGCTTAGGCTATGAAAAGCCTTTTGTGGCAGCCCTTGCCGCCGCTGAGGCTGTGAATCCTAAACTCCCTGAAACCACTGACGCCGCAGAGCTTGCCGCGCGCGGGGCGGCTGGTGAATTTGGCTCGTGCATTATCGAAGGCCCAATCTCTTTTGACCTTGCAATAAGCCGCGAATCCGCCACCCTAAAGGGTTTTGAAAGCCAAATATCAGGTGAAACCGACCTAATGCTAACTCCAAATATTGCAACAGGCAATGTCCTTGGAAAATCCCTAATCTATATGGGCGGTGCCACCATGGCAGGCTGTGTGCTGGGGGCTACAGTGCCCATAATCCTCACGTCCCGCGGGGCAACCACCCATGAAAAGCTGTTGTCAATGGCACTTGCCCTGTCTGTAAAATAAAGGAGTGATTTTATGACGGATTTAGTAATTGACAAAGATTTACTTGAAGAAGCCTTAACCCTTGGCGGACTAGAAACGGCAAACGAAACAATAAGTGAGGCTTTAAAATTGTTTGTTCACCGCTGTAAGGTCAGAGAAGCGTTAGAGCTTATGGGCACAATTGATTATGATGAGGATTACGATTACAAGAAAGCGAGGTATCGTGGGTGAGAGTTATAATTGATTCTCCTGTATGGTCGTTTGCGTTTCGCAGAAAACATGTAGTCGAGCCCGAAATACTCAGGAAATTTAATGAACTTGCAGACTTAAATGATGCCGTGCTGATTGGTGCTGTTCGTCAAGAAGTTTTATCGGGAATATCTGATGAAAACGTTTTTGAAAATCTGCGGCAAAAACTTTCAAGGTTTCATGACCATGAAGCCACTACTTTTGACCACGAAACCGCCGCGCGATTTTCCAACATCTGCCGCAAAAACGGTGTGCAGGGCTCCCACACAGATTTTTTGATTTGTGCCGTTGCCCATAACAACAATTTAATTATCTTTACCACAGATAACGATTTTAAGGATTATGCGAGACTTTTGCCAATCAGGCTATTGAGGTGATTCTATGTTTACAATTGAAGAAATCAATGACAGTTGGAAGGTTATTTATGAAAAGTGCAGCATGACAAGCGTAACTTTTGAAAACAAAACTAAATACTAAATAAATTAATTGACAAGGGGGACGAATGATGAAACAGCTAATGACAGGCAATGAAGCCTTAGCAAGGGGTGCTTGGGAGGCGGGTGTGAGGTTTGCTTCGGCTTATCCCGGTACGCCTAGCACGGAGATTTTGGTTAATCTTCTTAACTATAAGGAGATTTATGCTGAGTGGGCACCTAATGAGAAGGTGAGCCTTGAGGCGGCGGCAGGTGCTGCTGTGGGCGGCTCGCGCTCGGTTTGTGCTATGAAGCATGTAGGGGTTAATGTGGCGGCTGACCCTTTATTTACATTTGCATATACTGGCGTAAATGCAGGGATGGTGCTGGTCACGGCAGACGAGCCTGGGATGCACAGCTCGCAAAATGAGCAGGACAACAGGAATGTAGCACCTTTTGCAAAGGTTCCTATGCTTGAGCCGTCCAATTCTCAGGAGTGTTTGGACATGATGAAGGAGGCATTTGAGCTTTCAGAAAAATACGATGTGCCTGTGCTTATTCGCATAACCACGCGGATTGCCCATTCTAAGAGCATTGTGACGCTTTCTGAGCGTGTGGAGCATCCTGAAAGAGAATACAAAAAAGATGTTAGGAAATTTTTGCCAATTCCTGCTTTTGCTACAGGGCTTCGTGTGCGGGTTGAGGACAGAATGTCTGTTTTGGAGGATTTTACCGAAAAGACGCCGCTTAACCGCATTGAAGAAGGGGGCAAGATTGGCGTGATTGCCTCTGGCGTATGTGTAAATTATGCCAAAGAGGTATTTGGTGATGATGCTACATACCTAAAACTGGGCTTTACCCATCCTTTGCCCAATAATTTGCTTGACGAGTTTTACCGCCAGGTTGATTCTGAAAAGGTCTATGTAATTGAGGAGAATGACCCGTATTTGCAGCACTGGGTTGAGCGTCAGGGCTATCCCTGCATCCCAATTTTGCCGCCATATGGCGAAAAGACCCCTGATGTGCTGCGCGCTGCCATTTTTGGCGAGCCAAACCCTGTCCTTGATGTGAATGATGCCGATGTGCCGCCGCGCCCGCCGGTTTTGTGCTCAGGCTGTCCGCACCGCGGCTTTTTCGTAGAACTTGCAAAGCGCAAGGATACCATTGTTGCAGGTGACATTGGCTGCTATACCCTAGGGTTTGCGCCGCCTTTTAATGCTATTGACTATGTAATTTGCATGGGCTCGGCATTTTCCGCTGGGCATGGCACCCAGATTGCCCTTGAGCAAGCCGGCAAAGACACCCGCGTGGTGGGCATTATGGGCGATTCCACATTTTTCCATACAGGCATAAACAGCCTGATGGAGGTTGTTTATAACCGTTCTAAGACGATTTGTGTTATACTTGATAACCGGATTACAGGCATGACAGGGCAGCAGGAGCATCCGGGCACTGGCAAATCCGCCTATGGGGAGCCTGCACCAGAAATTGACATTGAGGCTGTGGTGCGTGCGCTGGGCGTAAAAAATGTCCATGTAATCAATCCTAATGACCTAAAAGCCGTTCGAGGTGCCCTTGACGCCGCTTATGGCGTGAATGAAATGTCCGTTATTATCACCCGCTGGCCCTGCGTGCTCAAACCCATGGGCGAGGGCGAATACAAGGAATTTGGCGACAATTTGTTCAAAGATAAGTTTACAGTTGCTGAAGCTCAGTGCGTGGGCTGCAAAAAATGCCTGTCTGTGGGCTGTCCCTCTGTGTCGGTGGCGCAGAGCAAGGCGGTTATTGATGAAAAGTGTGTGGGCTGCACCGTTTGTGCCCAAGTTTGCCCAGTAGACTGCATTGTAAAGGAGGGGAAATAATGACTAAATCTGTACTTTTGGTAGGCGTTGGCGGTCAGGGGACGATTCTTGCAGGAAAGATATTGTCAACAGGCTTGCAGTCAGCTGGCTATGACGTTAAAATGAGCGAAATTCATGGCATGAGCCAGCGCGGCGGGGCTGTGAGCACCCATGTGCGCTACGGCAAAGAAGTTCATTCCCCAGTTATAGAAAAAGGCGGGGCTGACATTTTAATTTCCTTTGAGCAAGTTGAAGCCCTGCGCTGGGTAAACTATCTAAAGCCTGGTGGAATGATGATTATTAACAGCCAAGTCATCCTGCCCACATCGGTTTTAAGTGGCCGAAATGGCTATCCTGATGATGTTTTAGAGCGTTTGGGCAAGGACATTGACACAAAGGTGCTTGACGCCACCGCAGAAGCTGCGAGCGTGGGCAATCCGCGTGGGCAAAACGTCCTTTTGGTGGGCGCTACCGCAAAGCTTTTGGAGCTTGGCGATATTGACTGGAAAGGCATTATTGCTGGGCTTGTGAGGTCTGAATTTGTAGAAATGAACCAAAAAGCCTTTGTTCGGGGCTATGAGATGGTGTAAGCCCAAGGTGTCACCCCGCACTTGTTGCGGGAACCCCTCAAAGCTCACACGATTGGCAAAACCGAGGAGACCCCGCAACAAGTGCGGGGTGACAGTTAGGAGGTAGATTATGAGCCTCGAAACTCGTGTTGCGCAAAAAGATAAGCTGCATGCTTTACTTTTGGTCAAAAAAGTTTATGAAAAAGGCGGCATGCCTATCTTGCCTGAACTTAATATCCTCATTGTGCAAGCCGTGTCGGTGATGGATGCTGACGATGTTGCTTATGTGGAAAAACAACTTAAAGGAGATGGTGAATAATATGAAGAAGAATAAATTTATGAAAAAAATGGAAAAAAGATACAGAAAGAATACGAGAGACCCGAAACATTGGGTTGGGATTTTGCTTTCTGTTGTTACATTTGGTTTTCTGCTGACATTTATTGCAAGCAAGCTTGGTGCGGGCGAGGACCATCGGGATGATTACAGTGATTTAGAATTTTAAGGAGGTTAAATTATGAATCTAAAAAAAGTTTACAGAAAAGTTGGTAAGGCTGCCCGCAAAAATGTTGGCAGGACTGTGAAGCGCGTGGTTCGGGGGAAAAAGAAGCCTAACCACATGAAATGGATTGCTCCCCTTCTTGTTTTGGGCGGCATTGTTTTGGCGGGGGTTATGGCTCATTTGAATCACGGTGATGACGCTGCTGATGACGGCTTTGATTTTGATTTTTAGGGGGTAAAATATGTCACAGCTTGTACTTGCGATAAACCCCGGCTCGACCTCGACAAAAATCGGGCTGTTTCGGGGTGAGGATGCTGTATTTATGGACAATATCGAACATGACAGGGCACAGCTGGCACCGTTTCCAGATTTGCCCAGTCAGAAGAATTTCCGTTTGCAATTTGTTCTTGATAATCTCAAGGAACATGGCATTGCGGTGAAGGAGCTTTCGGCTGTGGTGGGTCGCGGCGGGCTTATGCCTGTGCTTGAAACCGGCGGCTATGTGGTTAATGATGTGATGAAAGAGTGGATAACTGCGGAAAAAGGCGGCTCTCATGCGTCTAACCTAGGCTCTTTGATGGCTGATTTGGTGGCTGGCGAGGCGGGCTGCCCTGCCCTTATTTACGATTCTGTTGCGGCAGGAGCTTTGCCTGAAGTGGCTGGGATTACAGGTTACCCTGAGATTAAGCGCAAATCTCTTTCCCATGTTTTGAACAGCCGCGCTCAGTCCATTATCTACGCCAAAAAAATCGGCAAAACTTTTGAGGAGCTAAATGTCATAATTGCCCATATGGGCGGCGGGGTGTCCCTTTCTGTGTACGAAAAGGGCATTTTAAAAGACTCTGTCGGAGACGACTGGGGTCCCTTTTCGCCTGAGCGGGCGGGGGCTGCACCTATTATGGACTTTGTAAATACATTTTATGACAGCGGCATTCCAAAAGGCGATGTAAAAAAGAAAATCCGCGGAGGCGGCGGGCTTATGGCGCACCTTGGCACAACGGATTTTAGAAAAATTGAGGCGGATGCTCTTGCGGGATGCGAAAAAACCGCTCTCTTGGTGTCTGCTATGGCTTATAATATCGCCAAATCCATAGGCTCTCTCGCCACGGTGCTTAGCGGCAAAATTGACGTAGTAATCCTCACAGGCGGGCTCGCTAAGTCTGAAATGTTTGTGAATGACATTAAACAAAAGGTCAGTTTTATCAGCCATATTGAGGTTATGCCTGGTGAATATGAGCTTGAAGCCCTGGCGGCTGGCGGGCTTCGCATCATAAACGGGCAGGAGAAGGTGCGCCGCCTGACCTCAATCACCCCTGACGGTGTAGGCGTGAGCGAGCTAACCACAGTTTAGGGGCTGTGGACACGAGAGGGTCGAACCCCCCTAGAGAATATTCCTAAAAATCATCCCCATTTGCGGCAACAGATTGGCGACTGCAAACCGTGTAATCATGTAAAGTGCAACTACAATACAGGCAATATTTACAACGGTGCTAAAATTGGGGTTTTTTTCCTTGTCCAGCAACATGTTTGTTAACATTTGTACAAGCCCAATTGAGGCTATTTGGGAGAGTAGGACTATTACTTGAATCATCAAAAAATCCTCCTTGCAATGTTGTATGGAGTATGGTATAATATGGGTTACTTGTACTATAATACTGGAAGGAGATGGAAAATATGAAGAAAAGCACTAAGCTTTTGCTGACAGTTGGGGCTGCGGTTGCGACCCCCCTTATAATCAACCATGTTGTTTCAAAGCGGGCTCAAGCCCGTGTGGAACCTAGAGAATGTGAAGAAGTGTTTAACTGGGAGTATGGTGACATTCGTTATGTAACCGCAGGGGATGTGGAAAATCCGCCAATGCTCATGGTTCACGGCATTTATCCTGGGGCGGCTGCCCTTGAATACAAAGAGGTTATGGAAAATTTTGCAAAAAATTACAGGGTTTATGCTATTGACCTTTTAGGTTTTGGATATTCGGACAAGCCAAATGTGACTTATTCTACGTATCTTTATGTGCGCTTAATCAAGGACTTTGTTGAAGGCATTATCGGCAAGCCTGTGGCTGCTGTGGCGAGCCTGCACTCAGCCGCTGCCCTTGCCACCTGCGCAAAACTCAATCCTGAGTGGTTTACAAATCTTGTGCTAATTTCGCCCACAGGCACCACGGATTTTGTGGAAATGCCTACAGATGCAGAAACAAGTGCCAAAAAAGTCTTTAGTTCTCCGATTTTTGGAACAAGTTTTTATCATGCCCTGACCTCAATGCGCGGTTTGGCTGGATATTTTAGGGTTGAGGGGCTTCGTGAGGAGCCTGAAGGAGAGGACCTTGACGAGCTCTACCTTTCTGCCCACGCAGTAAGCACAGGGGGCAAATACCCAATTGCGGCACTTTTGGCAAAGCATTTTAATGTGGACATTAAAAAGACCTTGGACGAGCTTGAAACGCCCCACCATATCATAACAGGCAGTATTGAGCCAAATCCTACCAGTTTTGGGACGTGGAGAGGGCTTGGCACAAACACTGCCACCTCACTGGTGGACGACGCCCGTCTGCTGCCCCACGTGGACAAGCCTGAGGAATTTTACGACCTTTGTAAAGAATTGTTGAAAATTTGATTCAAAGGAGATGAGATTTTGAGGAAACAAGAGCTGCCTCCAAAACCATCGAGTCAAGCTAAAAAATATTTAGAAAGTCAGGATAAAAAAACGAAAGAAAGAATCAGGAAAGCTATCGAGGGTATTCCAGAAGGAGACATTGTGCCTATGGAAAACTCTGAAAACTCCTACAGGCTTCGCAAAGGTGACTTTAGGATAATTTTTCATTGGGTCAGCGATAAGCAAATAGCCATCGAAAAAATTTTACCGAGAGGTCAAGTTTATAAGGGAGGATGATAATCGTGGAAATAGCCTTAAAAATCAAGGAAACAGCGAGCCATCTAACTGAATATTTAGACGAGCATGAACAGAATCTTTTGTTTGCTTTAATGCAAAAGTTCATGCCGGCAGATTTAGAGAATGTGGCAAGTGAAGATGATTTAAGGGACATAGCTCTAGCAAGAAAAGAGTTTGAAGAAGGCACTAATCCCAGTTGGGATGAAATTGACTGGAGTTAAATAAAAAAGGCGTGCGGTGCGCGCCTTTTTTGTTGCATATTAAACCAGCTTAGCAAGCTCGCGGATGGTCTTTTTGGAGATTTTCTTGCCTTTGTACTCCACCAAATCTTCCATTTCGCCAGTAAAGATGTCGGCTGGCTCGTATTTTTTAAGGACGATTGCACCGTCATTTACAAAAATTTCCATTGGGTCTTTCACATTGATGTGAAGGGTCTTTCTAAGTTCGATTGGCAGCACAACGCGCCCTAGCTCGTCCACTTTTCTTACAATTCCTGTTGATTTCATTTTGTTACCTCCTATGTAATAATATGTCATACCCATAGTATAACATTTATTCAATAATTTGTCAAGTCTTGTATAAAAATACTGGAAAATATTTTATATTGACATATTCTTGTAATATTATTGTAACAATGTTCTGGACGAGCGCGGACTTGCATAGCCTGTATTAGTGCATATTTGCGAGGTTTTAGGATGCTTAACTATCTTTGGGCAGGAATGCTTCTAATCGGGCTTTTGGTGGGGGCTTTGACGGGGAATCTCTCGGCAATGACCCCTGCTGTGCTGGAGTCGGCTGGCGAGGCGGTGACGGTGGCCCTCACCATGCTTGGCGTCATGGCTTTATGGACCGGACTTATGCGTGTTGCAGAGGACGCGGGGCTTGTAATGTCAATTGCCGACAAAATGCGCCCCCTCTTACGTTATTTATTTCCAGGGCTTGACCAAGGCTCAAAAGCAATGAATTATATGGCGACCAACATTATTGCCAATGTGCTGGGGCTGGGCTGGGCTGCGACCCCCTCAGGACTTAAAGCCATGGAGGAACTGCAGCGGGAAAACCCCGACAAAACCACCGCAACCAAAGAAATGTGCATGTTTATGATAATCAACATGTCCTCACTGCAAATTGTTACCATTTCCGTCATTGCCTTTCGCGCCCAATACGACTCGGCAAGCCCTTCAGAAATCATAGGCCCAGGCTTTTTAGCCACCCTAATCTCCACCATAGCCGCCATTATGTACGCCAAATTCATGGAAAAGAGGGTGTTTGGTAAATGAGTATAATCCTTCTCATCTCGGATTTAATGATTCCATTTACAATAATTGGAATTGTTGTCTTTGGACTAGCCAAGCGCACCCCAGTTTATGACAATTTCCTGTCAGGAGCCATGGAGGGCGTGAAAATCACCTTCAACATATTCCCCACGCTGGTGGGGCTGATGGTGGCAGTGGGGGTGCTTCGCGCCTCAGGCACGCTGGATTTTATTGCAAACTTTCTAGCCCCCGCAACCCGCCTTTTGGGCTTTCCTGAGGACGCGCTACCCCTGACCCTCATGCGCCTGGTCTCCTCGTCGGCGGCAACAGGGCTGCAGCTTGATATTTACGCCACCCACGGTCCTGACTCCTTTATCGGACGCTTTGTGTCAATCATGATGTCCTCGACGGAAACGGTTTTCTACACCCTCTCGGTCTATTTTCTTCACATAGGCATCAAAAAAACCCGCTATGTCCTCTCAGGTGCCTTATTCGCCAATCTTGTGAGCATAATCGCGTCCCTAATAATCACCATATTAGTTTTCGGTCGATGACTGGAGAGCGTTGATTTCTTTTAGCAAAGCAGGCACAATCTCGCTTTCTGCAACTGTGCGAATCGGCACGCCCTTTTTGAAAATAAGACCGCTGCCCGCCCCGCAGGACACGCCAATGTCTGCCTCACGGGCTTCGCCTGGACCGTTTACCACGCAGCCCATTATGGCAATGGTTATGGGCGCGGTGATGTGGGCGGTGGCGCGCTCAATTTGGGCGGCTATGCTTGGCAAATCCACCTCGGTGCGCCCGCAGGTGGGGCAGGATATAATTTGGCGGGTGAAGGTGCGCAATCGCAGGGACTGGAGCATCTCTTTGGCGGCGCGTACCTCCTCCACAGGGTCGGCGGTCAGGGAAATGCGAATGGTGTCACCCAGCCCTTGAGTCAAAAGGGCAGAGATGCCCGCCACAGACTTGATGGTGCCTGAATAGAGCGTGCCCGCCTCGGTAATGCCTATATGCAGGGGATAATCCGTCTGGGGAGCGAAGATTTTGTGGGCATCAAGGGTCATGGGGATGTTTGACGCCTTCATAGACGCCACAATGTTGTCAAAGCCGAAATCCTCAAGCAAGCGGACGTTTTTAAGGGCTGATTCGGCAAGCCCCTCGGCTGTCACCCCGCCAAATTTGTCCACCAAAGCCTGCTCTAAAGAGCCTGCGTTAACGCCCACCCGAATGGGAATCACGCGGCTTTTGCAAGCGTCAACCACAGCTCGAATCCTGTCATGAGAGCCGATATTCCCAGGATTTATGCGGATTTTGTCCGCGCCCGATTCAACAGCCAAAAGTGCCATTGTGTGGTCAAAATGAATGTCCGCGATAAGCGGCATAAAGTCCACCTGCCTCCGAATTTCACGAAAGCCTAAGGCTGCGGCTTTGTCATTTACCGCAATGCGCACAATCTCACATCCCGCGGCATAAAGTGCCTTAATTTGGGCGACGGTGGCTGGTGCATCCGCGGTCTTTGTGTTTGTCATGGACTCAATGGTAATAGGATTCTCCCCGCCAATGGCAAGCCCACCCACTTGCACTACTTTTGTTCTTCTACGATTGTACATGATGACTCCCCCTTTGGTTTAGTGTACCATAAGTTCAATCTCCTTGCTTTTGTTTAGGGAATGTGTTATAATTTCAAAACAACTTTAATTGCTATATTATGGAGGAACAAAAGATGAAGATTACTAAAGTTACAGACCGAACTATTATGCTAACTGTTAGCGAAAGTGCTGAATCCACCGTAAATTTGGCTTTGGTGCAAGGCAGCAAACACAATTTCATTATTGATACAGGTGTGGGCAGCAATAGCACAAAACCGCTTTTGGAATTTATTAAAAACGATAGCAAGCCTCTTATCATTATAAATACTCACGCCGACTGGGACCATTTCTACGGCAACTGTGCATTTGAAAACAACATCATAGTTTCCCACAAGCTATGCCGCGAACGTATGGACAAAGAATGGGAAAAATCGGTGGAATTTGTTGCAGAAAAGGACTGTATAACCGATGGGGAAGTTCGTAAATGCTTGCCCAACATGACATTTGAAAGCACTTTGCATTTCCCAGATGATGGTATAAGTTTATTTCACACACCATTTCACACTATCGACGACATCAGCGTGTACGATGCTGTGGACAAAATTCTGCATATCGGTGACACCTTTGGCTTTGAAGATGGCATAGCCTATCCTTGGGGTAATGAGCTTGACGCCTACAAACAAATTGTTGAGACTTATAAACGTCATGACTTTAACATCTGCCTGTCTGGTCATAGCGAACCTCATGGACGAGAGATAATTGCAATGATGGAAGCTGCCCAAAAGCCTTGGCAAGAATGGCTGAAGGAGCAGGGGTAAAGACTTGATGCCGTAGCGGTGTGGGGTTGAAAGTGTGTCTACCACGGCACCACCGTAAGCCCCGCCCACTTGGACGTCCATTTTTCTGCCTTGCCATTATAAATTTCCTCAGTAATCTTCGCTTTATTGGGACGCACAACCATATCAAATACATCCTCCAGCCCAAAAGGCGCGTAAACCGCAAGCTCCAAACCGCAAAGGCGCACCCCCACCGCCGTAGCCGTGGTGGGCCATGTGCTTATAGCATGTTCCACAGACACATAAGGCTCTATATCATACCCAAAATAATCCCTATACCACAAATGCACCCGTGCTTGATTCACAATATCAACCTGAAATACAGGGGATTCAAGCTCAAGAGCCAAATCCACATCATTAAAATACACAAAATCGACATCAGTTATGCCATAGGTCAAGTCAAGCCCAAGCTGATAATTCCAAACAGTCTGGGCAATGCACCCAGCCCCAATGTAATAATCTAAAATCCCAAGGCGCGATGCCTGCACAATCAAATCGTACAGCGGCTTATTCAATTTCAAAATCTCATGCAGTTTATCATTCATACCAATACGGTATTTAGTGAATGACGACATCCTTAAACATCCTCCTCACTAATATTCTCCGTTTCCGTGTAAAACAGCCCTCGCGCAAAGGCTGCGGCGTCAAAAGGCTGCAAGTCGTCCACCTGCTCCCCAACTCCAATATACCGAACGGGTATGGACAGCTCGGTGGCAATGGACAGCACAATCCCGCCCTTTGCTGTGCCGTCAAGCTTGGTGAGGACGATGCCTGTAATTGATGCAATCTCTGAAAAAGTCTTGGCTTGGGAGAGTGCGTTTTGCCCTGTGGTGGCGTCAAGCACAAGGAAAGTCTCGCGTCGGGTACCCTCAAGCTCACGGTCAACAATTTTGGAAATTTTTCTAAGTTCTTCCATAAGATTCTTCTTGTTGTGCAGCCTCCCCGCTGTGTCCACAATCAGCAAATCTGCCTTTTTTGCCCGTGTGGACTGGCAGGCATCAAAAACCACTGCTGCTGGGTCGGAATTTTCCTGGTGTTTAATCAGCTGGCAGCCTGCCCTCTGTGCCCACACCTCCAGCTGGTCAATGGCAGCTGCGCGGAATGTGTCCGCCGCCGCCAGCACCACGGTCTTGCCCGCAGCAACCCCCCGTGCCGCAAGCTTTCCAATTGTAGTGGTCTTGCCCACCCCATTTACCCCAATAATAAGCAAAACCGCAGGTGACTCAATTTCAAAAGGCTGTGCTTCGCCCTCGTCCGCGCCCACTAAAAGTTCTGTAATAATCTGGGCCAAAGCCCCGCGAACCCCGTCAGCATCAACAATTTTCTCCTTCTTAACCTTCTGGCGCAAACGCTCCACAATCTCCATAGAGGCTGACACCCCGCAGTCCGCCATAATCAAGGCTTCCTCAAGCTCCTCAAATAATTCCTCGTCAACCTTAACAAACGCCTTAAACACGTTATCCATAGACTGTGCAATGCTCTCGCGTGTCTTGGTCAGCCCTTCGGCAATCTTCTTAAAAAATCCCTTCATAATCATTCTCCTTTGTGTAAATTATAATGCTCCACCAAATGCGCCGCCACCGCCCGATATTGCGCACCATATACACGCTGTTCATATGTGAACGTTGCAAATTATTTGTGCTCCTGTCCAGCCAATCCTTAAAATCCTCTCTATCAGGCTCTTTCATCCGCAGTCCAAAGGGCATTTTTCAGGAATAAACACCCGAACTTTTTCGTTGCGGTTGGAAACCGCCACAGTTTCATGCGCGTGCATTAGAGTGTGCATGGGCTATTTCAACTCCAATCTATTCAAAATTCGGTGTTTAAGCTCCTCCACATGGGATATTAGCCCCACGCTCATATTCTCGCTGGCAAGGCTCTCAAGGGTGGTGACCACCGTGTCCAGCGATGCGGCATCCAGCGAGCCAAAGCCCTCGTCAAGGAAGAAAAAGGACAGCCCAGCCGAATTTCTGGCTTGAATTTTGTTTGCAAGGGCAAGGGCAAGGCATAAAGATGCCATAAACGCCTCGCCGCCTGACAGGGAGCTTGCCGGGCGGTGCTTGCCCGCGTTTTTGTCGTCGCGAATTAGAAAGTTTGTGTCAGAGTCAAATTCAATGGCGTATTGCCCTGCGCTCATTGATTTTAGGCGGGTTGTGGCGTCACGGGTGATTGAAGTCAGGTGGCGGCGGGCTATGTATTTTATGAAAGCACCGCCGCGAAACAGCCCGTCAATCTCAAGAATCAAGCCATGGCGGGCTTTAAGGGCATCGTGCTTTTCTAAAAGTGTTTCAAGAGTTTTAAGGTTATTTCTGCCATGTTCGATTTGAGAGGTTAAAACAGCGGCTTCTTTGTGCTTTAGGGTAAGGGCGGCTTCGGCGCGTTCATGGTGTTTCTGGGCAGTTTCAAGCCCTGCGGGCACTGCCTCTTTGTCAATTTCTGCAAGTTCAGCTTCCAGACGCTTTATGCCGTCTGCCACTCCTGTCCGTTTTTGGTGAAAACTGGCAATCTCGCTCTCAAGGGCTCTCACCTGCTCAGGCGGCATAAAGGCACTGCTTGTGGCGGCTGGGCTGTCAAAGCCTCCCTGAGCCAAAAGCTCATCCACCAGAATGCTTAGCTCGCCAAATTCCTTGGAGAGCTGCTCCTCACGCTCCTTGGCAAGCGCGTGATTTTTAGCCGCTTCCTGATATTCCCCATCATATTTTTCCTTCAAATCCTGCGTTTTGCGAGCGTTAATGGAAATATTTGCAATGTGGACTTCAAGTTCCTTAATATCCTCAGAAAGCCCAGCCCGCTCCCCGCGCAGCCGCCCAATCTCGGCAGCCTTGCGCCGCCCCTGCTCCTCAATCAGCCCCATAGCTCCGCGAATCTCCCCCTCGTCCGCCAGCTGATAGGGGACCGTACCACGCTCTTTGGGACTGTCCCCAGGCGCGTTAGGATGCTCCAGCGACCCACAAACAGGACAAGGCTTGCCCGACTCCAGCCCCTTCGCCAGCTCCCGCGCCCAATGCGCCTGAGAATCCCAAGCATCCCTAAGCTTCGCCTTAAGCTCGCCATACTCCGCCCTAAGCCCAGCCCGCTCGTTCTCCAATCGCACAATAGCTGTAAGCACAGGCAGCTCCTCGTCCGCAATTTTGCGGGCTTGCAGATACTCTTTGGCACATATTTTAGCATTTTCATTCACGGCAGCAAGAAGTTTGCTAGATGTTCCCAAATTTTTCCTAGCCTGCCCCAAAGCACTCTCCAGCACACCAAGCCGCTCCATGGGCTGGCGCAGGGGCTCAGCCTTTTTAGCCAATTCCAGCGCGTCCATATGTCCCTGCAATTTTTTTCCAAAATCTTCAAGTTTGCCATTTTCACCAAGCAGCCCATTTAGCTGGTTCAAATTTTGGCTGTAAACCTTATATTTTTCCCATTCTTTGAAAAAACTTTCCTTTTGTTTGGTGAGGGCGGCAATTTCGACAACCACGCCCCCCAAAGCCTTTTCCATCTCCAAAAGTTGTGACTGAGATAAAACCCCCAAAACCTCAATTCGTCCGCTAATGTGCAGTATCTCACCATGCACCTGCCCCGCAAACTCCTTAATCCGAGTTTGCAATTTTTTTCCAAATTCCTCCAGCCCAAACAGCCGCTCCATCATCTTGCTCCGCTCGTCCCCTTTAAGGAACAAAAACTCGCTAAACTTCCCTTGCGGAAGTAAAATCGTGCGGGTAAAATCGTTATAATTCAGCCCTAAAAGCCCCTCGACAGCCTTTGTCACTTCGTCAGACTTTCTATCAGCCAAAATATTATCCGCGCTGTCTGTCAGCCTGCACTTTGTCACCCGCGCACGCTCCTTTTCCCGCTTAAAACTGCGGCTTGCAGTATATCTCTCTCCACACAGCTCAAAAACAAGACTAGAATAAGCAACATCAACATTTACATTTAGAAAATGAGTGCCCACAGTGCCTTTGTACCGCGACACAGCACTCGTTCCGTAAAGGGCAAGGGTCATGGCATCCAAAATAGTGGACTTTCCAGAGCCTGTAGCCCCAAAAATTCCAAAAATCCCGCCCACTGCAAGGGCTTCAAAATCCACAAAAAACTCGTCCTCATAGCCGCCAATGCCGCTAAATGTCAGGCTTATGGGCTTCATAGCTCCTCGCCCCCTTCCATGGATGCCAAGATTTCGTCAAATACCGTCAAAAGCTCTGCAGAAGGCTCGGCACCTTTTGTGTTTGCATAAAAATCCGAAAACTCCTCCCGTGGCGATAGTGAGGTTTCAGTAAATTCATGACTTTCAGGGGTGTTGTGGCTACTCGCAAGCTCAATTGCCACAATGCTGTCGTGCATGCTGTTCATTTGTTTAATATCGTGAGTGTTAAGGCTCAAATCATTAGTTATGCGAATGTACAAATAGGCATTTGTGGGCATCTCAAGCCGCTTTAGGGCATCAGCGGCAGTCGCCACCGTCCACAGCTCAATGGGCTTTGGGCAATCCAAAATCACCTGCTCCACCACAGCCTTCGCCCCTGCGGAAATATCGGCAATATACACCGCCTTGGGATGCCGCTCGCTCAGGCTATAAGGCAGAGGTGAGCCCGAATAATAGGCATTTTCACCCACCTTTTGGGGGCGGTGCAGATGCCCAAGAGCAATATACTGGGCATCAGGCAAATCGGCGCGATTTACAGCAAATGTGCCGCCCACAAGCACACCGCGCTCAATGCCGCCGCTCACCTCGCCGCCTATAATATGGAAATGCCCCATAGCAATATTGACCGTATCCTCCTGAAAATGCGCAGCCATACCAGCATAGACCTCACCGACCCTTGCCGAAAAATCCCGCTGCATCTGAGCCTCGCTCTGCCCCTCGCCACCCTTAAAAATCCGTTCACCAAGCCTTTTTTCACTAACAAAAGGCAAGGCGGCAATTATAGCAGTTTCTCCATCTATCTCAATTTCAAGAGGACTTTCACTCGGATACGCCACAATATGCACCCCAAGCCTTTTAAGTGGGGGAGCCGGAGCACTCAAACGCTCAGGATTATCATGATTGCCCGCCAACACCACCACCTGCACGCCGCGCCCGCTCAGCTGCTCCATGGCATCATAAAAAAGCTGCTCTGCCTGTGCTGACGGATTGGAAACATCAAAAACATCCCCCGCCACCAAAACCAGCTGCACCCCATGGGCATCCACGAGCTCGCAAAGCTGCCAAATAAAAGCACGCTGCTCAAAAGTGCGGCTAAAAGAACCCAAATGCGCCCCCAAATGCCAATCTGCTGTATGTAAAATTTTCATATTCCCCTCGCTTGTATACGCTTAGCCGCAAGTCTATAGACCTCGTCATCCGCCCGTGCGGCAACCACGATTACCCTCATAATGCCGCCCTCGCGAACAATTTTGTAAACCACACGAATCCCCAGTTTGCGTAGCTTTATCGAGCAGCACCCAGTTAAATTATTACCCCCAATATTTCCAAGGGCGTTGCCGTAACCCCCTTCACTTTTCGGAAGGGGGTTAAGTGAAACTCTTTCAATTAATTTTTCAACTTGGCTAATTTGTGATTTATCAAGTGATTTCAAATCAACTCTAGCTTCGGATGTCATTTCGACGATATATGGCTTCATTCAAAATCCACCCCATATTCCATCGGTATATTCTTGTATTCTTCAGAATTCACATCAATGCCAAATTCTTCCCTAATTTCCTCAAGAGAGTAGGTAATACCCGAATCATTCTTAAGCCTCTCAACCGTAAGCTCCGCAAGATACTCCTGAATCAACTCCTCCTTAAGCTCAGGCGTCAAAAAGATATAATTCATCTCGTCAATCTTCACTTTTTCAATCGTATCATCCATAAAAATACACCTCCGATTACAATTGTACCCCAAAAATCGCCGATTGTCAACACCAAGCATATTTTGTCCCTCTTTTGGAATAGTATTAGCAAGAGGTGATTTTATGAAGAATCAAAAAGAATTTAATCCTAAGAAGATGACAAAGATTATGGTGGCTTGCGCGGTTGGAATCATGGCTTTACTTCTTGCGCTGCCCATGGTAACATTGGTTTTTGGCTCGCCAAAGAAGCTTATGCCAATTTATTCTGTGCAAACCGACGAAAAGGTCGTTGCCATTACCCTAAATGCTGCATGGGGCGATGGTGACACAGACACCCTAATCGAGATTTTGAAAGAATTTGATGCAAAAGCTACGTTTTTTGTGTGCGGCTATTGGGTTACAAAGCATCCTGAAAGCTTGCAAAAGTTTTATGATGCAGGGCACGCCATCGGCAACCACGGTGACACCCACGCCCATGTGGCGTCACTAAACTTTGAGCAAAACGTGGAAGAAATTGCCGCAGCCCACACTAGGGTGCTCAGGCTTTTGGGGATAGAAATGGAGCTTTACCGCCCACCTTACGGGGAATATAACGACACGGTAATAAAAGCTGCCGATTCCCTAAAATACTACACAATCCAATGGGACGTGGACAGCCTAGACTGGAAACGCCCCACCCCCGAGGCCATGGCAAGCCGTGTGCTAGAGCACAAAAGCCTGCAAAACGGCTCAATAATCCTATTCCACTGCGACATCCCAGAAACGCCAATTGCTCTGCGAAAAATCCTGGCAGAGCTTAAAAACCGCGGATACGGCTTTGTCACAGTAACTGAGCTTATCCACCGCGGCTCTTTCAAAATCGACCACACAGGCAGACAAATTCCAGTTGACACCCGTTAAAAATTGTGTTATACTATCCTCTATGCAAAGGAAAAAGCTTCCTTAGCTCAGGGGATAGAGCGTTTGCCTCCGGAGCAAAAAGTCGCAGGTTCGAATCCTGCAGGGAGCATAATGCAAGACAAATCAAAAAAACAGCCTCTCCCCTAAGGCTGTTTTTTTGATTATTGTTCCATTTGTTTGCCTATAAACCCAGCTGCAGTCTGCTGAAGCTTGGTCTCAAGCTCGCCCATCTTTTTGTCAGGTGACAAGAAGATAATCGCTCCAAGCACATCGCCCTCCGCCATAATAGGCGTAATCATCTGGTTGTTGTAAACGCCCTCAGGGTCGTCTTCCAAAATAGGGATAAAGCCCGCGTCCCCGCGCCCCGCGTGGTGGGTGTTGCGCGAGTTTATAGCCTTTTCCAGCTCAGGAGAAATATGCTTCTCCATAAGCTCCTTCTTGCCGCCGCCAGAAACCGCAATAATCTGGTCCTTATCCACAATGCAGGTAATGTGCCCGCTGCTGGTCGCCAGACTCTCGGTATACTCTTTAGCAAAATTACCAAGCTCGCCAATAGGCGAATATTTCTTAAGTATAATCTCGCCCTCGCGGTCAGTAAAAATCTCCAAAGGGTCGCCTTTGCTGATAACATTTACAGAGTAAATCTTATCCTTCTGATTCTTGGCCCTCTGGACAATAGGGGACTGTCCCCCTCTTTTGGGGACTGTCCCCGGGCTAAGCAAGCCATCAATATCAGATTTTAACTCAATATCAATATTATCCTCAAAAATCGTTATCCGTTCAATCATAAGGCTTAAATCCTGCTTGTCAAGCTTATCCTTTTGCAAAATATCCTCAAACAGCTCAATAGCAGTCTTGGCGACACGGCTGGTTTTGATGATATTGCTACGACGGTTCTGTGTCAACTCAATTTGACTCTCAACACCCTCAATCCGACGCTCAACATCCGCCTCCATCTCGGCATATGTCGCCTCAATCACTTCTTCAGCTTCAGGTCGTCTCATAATCTCCCTGATTTTCATGCGCTTGGTAGTTTTAAGCTCCTCACGAGCGTCATTTAGCTGAATATTCAGCATTTCCACGGTTTGCTCATTACTAGCAACGTGCTTGCTTTCGTCCTTAACCATCTGGTCAAGCTCCGTAAGCATCTCACTGGCATTATCCCGCACCCGCAAAACAAACGATTTTACAAGCTCATCCAGCATATCAACCCGCGTGTGGTGCGAAGTGCAAGCCGCCAGCCCCCGCTTGTGATAAGTGCCGCAAATATAAGATGGCGCAAGGTTCGGACGGCTTCGGGAGAACATAGGACTGCCACAATCCCCGCAAAACAGCCAACCAGTATACGTAGTATCATATTTTTTAACACCACGGTAATTATAGGTCGCCCGCTTTTTCAACTGCTCCTGCGTGGCGGCAAATGTGCGGTAATCAATAATCGGTTCGTGGTTATTTTCAAAAACAAGGTGGTCGTCACGGTCGAGTTTCTTATCCGTACCATTAATCTTTGTACGTGTATACTTACCCTGCCGCAACGTGCCAATATAAAAATCATTACGAAGCATACCCTCAACAGTAATAATACTCCACTCAGGGCGCGCCACACGCTTGCTCTCCTCGCCCCGCGCCTCCTTGCGCGCCTTCTCGTTCATACGAGGTGTCGGAATGGACAAACTCGTGAGATGGTTCGCAATCCGCTTATACCCCCACCCCTCACCATAAAGCTCAAACACCTTGCGCACGACCTCCGCTTCACTAGGCTCAACCTCAAACGCCATAGTTTTGCTATTAGTAATCACGTACCCATAGGGTACTGCACAAATCCACTTCCCATCCTCCTGCCGCCTTTTAATCACACCCTTAACCTTCTTAGAAGCATCCGTAACAGGCAGCTCATTAACCAAAAACCGAAACTGAATATTTAACCACTCATCATAAGTAGGAAAATCCACGTTATCGCCAATAGAAATAATCCGCATACCCGCATCCCGCAAATCCTCAAGCTCCACAAGCCCCCGAGAATTGCGACGGCTAAAACGAGAAAAATCCTTAACAATCAAAATATCATGCTTTGCCCCCAAAAGCATGGGGCGCATCCGCTGATACCCCTCGCGCTGCTCAAATGTATAGCCCGACCTATCCCTGTCCTCATAATAAGTCACATCACTCCCAGGAAACCGCTTGCTAACAAAATCCGCAATTATAGCCCGCTGATTCTCAATCGAAGTATTATCCCTGTCCATCTCATCATCCACAGAAATACGGCAATATGCCGCTATGTTTTGTAATGCTGTCAATATTATCACCTCGCATATTAATTTTAATAATAACATTGTAACATATTCCAAAATAAAAAGCAAGAAAAAATATCTTGCATTGTATATACGAATTGTGTTATAATACAGCTATGGAGGTGTTAATATGGTTATCAAATCATCGGCAACATTAAGAAACAACTACCGCAAAGTGGCGGATTTTTGCATAGAATCGGGTCAGCCTGTTTTTCTTACTAATAATGGTGAGGGGGAATTGGTTGTTATGTCTATTCAGGCGTGGCAGGAGGAGCGGCAGCGGATTCAGGTTGAAGAGGCTCTTTTGAGGATTGAGGAGGAAGAAAGGTTGGGCATAGCAAAATACACGCCCATAGAAGAAGTTTTTGCCCAAATCGACCAAATCATAAACGATGCGGAGGAGGCAGAATTTTAATGGATGAAGCGAAAAAATACACAGTGCAATTCAGCGACCGCGCTAAGTTTATGCTGTTTAACCATTTTCAATTTCTGTCAAACGTCAGCATTTTAGCCGCTCGGAATATGAGAGAAAAAATCTATAAAAATTGTGCGTCTTTAGAATTTATGCCACAAAGATGTCCGAGGTATCACGCAATTAGGGCTACTGGCGACTATCGCCAGCTAATTATCGGGATTTATCAGGTTGTTTTTTCGATTGACGAAGCAAATAGCACGGTAAACATAAAATACATCCTAGACTCCCGCCAAAACAACGAGTTTTAACAAAAAATCCTAGCTCGCATCTGCGGCTAGGATTTCTTCTAAACTCATACTTTTGGCAATAACTTCTTTATTGTGCAACAACAAATCCCTAGTATTAGCAAACAAATCACCCTCACCAGAGCTATACATCACACAAACATACTTCTTTTTCTTATACTCAGCAAATAGCGGCTTCAGCAACGCTCTCAACTCCTCATCTTCTCGCTCTGCACGGGTCAGCCAAACCTCAACCCGCTTTTTATCATCCCTAACAATTATTTCCATATAACACCTCCATGTTTAATTTTGTCTTGAATTTACATTTTTATACATCAATAGCATACAAATAATGCCCCGCAATAACCCCAATACGATTATGCCCCAATGCACGAGAAATTTGTGACACTGTGGCGGGTTTGGGTTGGGATAAAGTCTTTAGTAGAACAGACAAATAATTTAGCTAATGCACTAGTTATAGCCTTTTGGGTATAAGGGCTATATCCGTTATCAATGTGATATTGCAAATACGCATCCACATAAAGGGCATTGCGAACTGTATCAACATTGCCTTGAAGTGCAAAACCAAGCAGAAACAAGGCTACGGAGCATGATGAAGCAGTTTGAAGCACATAACCCGCCGCCTAACCGCGACACAGATGGGCCTGCATGGGTTTCTCATATGAGTATGCTCAAACGGTCTGTTGAGGAGATTATCTATGCAGAATTGATTTATGAGTAGCAGACCAAGAATCGTGATTGTGTTCCGAAACTGTAGAATAACATTAAACGTCTATTTAGGAAAAGGGCTCCATTCTCATTTTCGAGAATGAAGCCCAAAATTTATTTTTGCAACTGGAAACTTTGCATTATGATTAAGCCAAGGCAGAGGGGTTGCTCGTATCGCAAACAAACCTGATAATCTCGCCGACTAAAGACTCATCTTGTTCTTTGCCTGGGTCCGAATTGGTCATCACAATTATGCCGTTTTGCTCTTCATGATTAACCCGAAGTTTGCACTGCATACCAACTCCCCAACCTTGCGAAACAAAGAGTGACTTGCCGTTTTTGTCTTTACCGAGAAAAACGCCTAAGCCTACATCATCAGTACAGCCATATGGGGTTAGCATAAGTTTTGCCATTTCTTGGTTTAGGACCAAACCGCCATTTCCATGATAGGATTTTAGAAGGTCGATAACGATGGTTGCAAGTTCAGAAGTCGTAGTCCACAAGCCTGCCCCTTGGATATTTGGGTAAACTGCACGGACTTGTTTCACAACATTTCCATGCTTATCATGCCCCACGGCACAATCATCAAGCGAAATGCCGTCATATTCATTTTTGTTTGGCTCCATGAAGAATGTCCGGGTTAGCCCAAGTGGTTTGAAAATTATCCAATTCGCAGCTTGCGGTATGGTTTCGCCTAAAACATCAAGAAGCACTTGGCTGATAATAGAATAGCCCGCATCTGAATATTCAAAATCCGTTTCAGGTTCATACTGTATGCTAACAGCTTTATTCAAAATATCAACAAGACTCAGGTCTTCATCACCTATTTTGCAAGGGTTGAAAATATCATCATTATCACGCAAACCCGCTTGGTGAGCAAGCAAATTTGCAAGCGTAATTTTTTTCGTTTTGGTAAACTCGCTATCAGGGAGTTTCCATGATTTAAGGTATTCACCCACATCTTTATGCAAATCCAGTTCTCCATATTGAGCCAACCTCAATACACATATAGCCGTAACCATCTTTGATATTGAGCAAGCATGAAAAATGGAATGAGCATCAGCAATTTTGCTCGTTCCCTTTTCAAGTGTTCCAAAATGCTTACTCCAGTCAATTTTTCCGTCAGCAAAGCGCGTTATACTGACGCTTGGTATGTTAAAATGCTCCATTCTTTCCGTTATGTTCATATGCTTGGTTCCTCCAGTTTTCTTACGGCAAACCAAAGTTCAAAATACCCAAACTCGCTGTCACCGCCATAAATTTCTAAATCTAAGCCGCCAACTTGTTCATATTGTGATGTTGGTAGCCATTCGCCAAAAAATCGTTTGTACAAAGTTTCAATTACTGTATCGAAATTATCCCAGTCAAACTTTCCAGATGGAAATATTGCCCATGTGTGTGATGGCACATCTAAAACGGTATAGCCGTGAGTTTTGCTATCCTCACCCTTAAACGCACAAATCATATAAGGAAACTCGCCTGCATTAACCTCTTTATAACTACAAATAGCGTGTACATTGTCTAAATTTTGACCGACAAAGGACGGCAGCTTACCAGCATCTACATCTAACTTGGCAATAGCACCGCTTGCGTGGCAGTCAGCCCACAAGTCCGCAGGCGTCCGCGGGTGCTTTCCGCTTTCATCAGTTCTAAAAATCCCCTCAATACCAAACACTTGAAAGGCATCTTTTTTCTCAATTCGATAATCCAAATGCTTCTTCCCTGTAATCGAAACTTGGAATGAAATGCGAGGGTATGCTTTTAGGAGAATCCCACTCTTTTTTGCCTGTGTAGGCGTTACGCCATGCAAAACTTGAAACGCACGAGCAAAAGATATTGGCGATTCATATCCATATTTCATAGCCACATCAATCACCTTTACATCACTGCTTTGAAGCTCCAACGCAGCCATTGTCAACCGCCTTTTTCTCACATATTCCGAAAGTGATATGTCAGCAACATACGAAAACATTTTGAAAAATGTATGCGCAGAACAACAAGCCACTTTTTCAAGCACGCTATAATCAATCTCGCCACAAAGGTTATTCTCTATATAATCCAATGTGGCGTTCATTCGTGCCAGCCAATCCATAGCACTTCCTCCTTCCAAAATCAATTATAGGCCAAGCCAAACAAAAAAGCGCAACATTTCACGCCCAATTTTGTTTGCAAGTTAATTATACCACGAATAAAGGGATTATGGAACAATGAATCGAAACTATATTCGCATGAGCTCCATTTCCCTGCTTGACAAATCAATTATTTCAGATACTTCAGCAATATTACCAGAGCCATTTGAGTTGCGACTAATGCTACTATAGCTTTATTTTGGTTAGGAACAAAGGGGGTCTCCTTTGTAAATAAATGGGATTTATTTACATTTTAGCATAGACTTTTCAAAAGGTCAATATTTTATTTTTTAGTTTTTAGTCCACCCTGATGTTTTGCTGCTTTTATGCACATTTTTCGCCTCGTAACAAAATTAATGATTGTAAATTTGAGAACAAAAAAATCACGTGTTACAACACAAAATATCGCAACACATGATTTTGTTAAGCACTCACCCACATCTCGCATTGTCTAATCACAGTAGCAATAGCATCATCCAAGCCCTCTGGCGGATATTTGTATTTCTTTAGCAGCTTTTTGACTATGCGTCGCATCCCCGCACTGGCAGATTCTTTTTTCTGCCAATCAATGGTGCGGTTTTTACGCAGCATATCGGCAAGTTCACGGGTCATTTCTACCAGTACATCGTTTTCATAGAAATCCTTGACAGCCTGCGGGCGTGTTAGGGCATCGTAAAAAGCCAATTCTTCTGAGCTCAAGCCCATAGCATCGCCATCAGCGTGAGCGGTTGCCATTTCTTTTGCCATTTTCATCAATTCAGCAATGACTTCCTCATTGGAAATCATGCCATTTATATAGGCTTTCATAGCACGGGCCAGCATATCAGAAAACTTTTCACTTTTTACAAGATTGGTTTTGCGATAGAGCGAGACTTGTTCAGCAAGTAGTTTTTTCAACATTTCGATAGCGATATTGCGTTCCTTCATTTTGGAGATTTCGTCCAGAAATTTAGGGTCGAGCAGAGAAAATTTTGTGTCGATGTCGGAAAATAAGTTAATTACACCTTCACTCTTTATGCTCGCCTTTAACAGTTCGTTAATGCGGTCGTTTATTTCTTTCAGCGACAGGGGCTTGCCTTCGCCTGTGATGCGGGTCAGCAACGTGCGCACTGTTTCAAAATAAGCCGCATCAAATCGCTGTTCGGCTGTAACTAATGAACGGCAAAGAGATAATGCTTGGCGTAGGAGCATAGCCTCTTTGATAAACGCTTCACGCTGCTTTTCGTTTTCTATTCCAGCCATAAAGTTTACTCCGTCCGTGATTGCTTGGGCACGAGTGCCGTCTGTGGCGGTGTCGCTCATAAAGCTGGAGTAGTCAAAACCATGGAATAAATCACGGCAAACTTCCAACTTTTCAATAAATTTGGGCAGAGCTGTTTTGGCTATATCGGTATCTCCATAATTATTTTTATCCCTGTTGGTGTAGTCGTTCATAGCTTGTTTTAACGCCGAGGCTATACCGACGTAATCCACAACCAAGCCGCCCTCTTTATCTTGATACACACGATTAACTCTGGCGATTGCTTGCATCAAATTATGCCCAGACATGGGCTTGTAGACATACATAGTGGCAAGGTGAGGCACATCAAAACCAGTCAGCCACATATCAACAACGATGGCTATTTTAAGCGGGTCATCTTTGCTTTTAAATTTCTTAGCCAGGGCATCACGGCGGCGTTTATTGCCTATGATACCCCGCCATTCCTCTGGGTCTTTGTTACTTTCTGTCATAACAACGCCCACTTTTTCAGTCCATTCTGGGCGAAGTTGCAAGAGTGTATCATATATTTTCATGGCAATTGCACGATTGTAAGCAACAATCATGGCTTTGCCAGTTTGTTCATATTGGCGGCTGTCCTCATAATGTTCGATAATATCACCACACAGCGCATCAATTGTCTGCTTTGCCCCGAGGATGGATTCCATTTTTCCAAGCTCTTTTTTGCTTTTTTCGATTGTCTTTTCATCGGCGTTATTAGCCATGATGTCATACTCGGCGTCAATAAGCCGCAAAATATCCTCTTCCAGTTTGAGATGGATAACACGGCTTTCATAATAAACAGGGCGTGTTGCGCCATCTTCCACTGATTGGGTCATATCGTAAATATCAATATAATCACCAAAAACCTCCATGGTGGAGCGGTCTTTGCTGGATATGGGTGTGCCTGTAAAACCTATGTAGGTGGCGTGTGGCAAGCTCTCACGCAACATAAGTCCAAGTGACTTCTTAATTTTGCCTTCTTCGGTTACTCTCTCATCTACAAACCGGGAACGATGTGCCTCGTCCGCCATAACGATAATATTTCTGCGTTCGGACAGCGGAGTATCATAATCTTCGATTTTTTGTATGGTGGTGAAAATAATGCCGTTTGCCTCTCTGCCAGCCAGCTTTTCCCGCAAATTTTCGCGGCTTTCTGCTTGCTCTGGCTCTTGGCGTAGAAATGGGGCGCATTTTGCAAATTGCTCGAATAACTGGTCATCGAGGTCGTTTCGGTCGGTTAGCACAACGATGGTTGGGGAATTTAGGGTGCTTTGTAAAAGCTGTGCATAAAACACCATCGACAGGGATTTTCCACTACCCTGTGTATGCCAAAAAACACCACCTTTGCCGTCTGTGCTGGTGGCGTTTGCCGTGGATTCTACCGCTCTGCGAACAGCAAAATACTGGTGATATGCGCTAAGAATTTTATGCTCACTAGAAAAGCAGATGAAGTTTTTGATAATATCCAAAAACCGTGTTTTATCAAACATCCCCTCAAAAAACACATTATAATCCGCAAATTGGGTGCTTTCATAACTTCCATCCGTTGTTTTCCATTGCATAAAACGCCCTTCATCAGCGGTTATTGTGCCAGCTTTGGACATAAACATATCGCTTATAACCAAAAAGGCGTTGTATATAAACAAAGACGGCACTTCGTGCATATAATTCCGCAATTGCAAAAATGCTTCGCTTGCGTCGGTATTTTCACGAGAGGGGGATTTTAACTCAACCACAACAACAGGGATGCCGTTTAGGAAAACGATGACATCGGGGCGTTTTTCGCTGTTTTCCGTAATCGTCCATTGGTTGGCAACAGTAAATGTATTGTTCGCCACATTCTGAAAGTCCACCAGATAAACCAAATGCGACCGCTTCTCCTTTCCATCGTGAAAGTCCACAGTTACGCCGTTTTGTAGGTATTTCATAAACTGGACATTCTTTTGCCCAAATGAACCGCCTTCAAAATTGCGTAGCTTATAAACCGCCTCGGTGAGAGCGGCTTCTGGCAGGGTCGGATTCACTCGACGCAGGGCTGGCAGTAGCTCATCCATATATAACGGCTCGGAGTAGTCACGGGTTAGGTCTGGGGCGTAGATGTGATTATATCCCAGAGTGTCGCGGAATAACTCCAGCACGGCGTTTTCGTAATTTGCTTCTGTGAAATTCATATTGCACCTCTTTGGCTATCACCAGGTATTGTTTATTATTGATAGCACTCTCACTAAATACTCTAAACACTCTTTAATTTTTCCAGCAGAAGAGTTGACGTAGCCATAACTTCTGTTCAAATCAAGCAAAAATCTTAGATAATTAAGTGATATATTGCTATCATAGTTTTTGGTTGATAATTCAACTATTTTTTGTGAATACTCAATCCAGTTGTCAAAAACTTTGTCATAATGGGCATTGGAGTTATTCAGTAAATCTACGCCATTTTCCACAAGTTCTTTTATTCCATCATACGCCATTGATTTATAAAGTTGCCTTTGTTGCAGCAATAAATCTTCATTTCGATTACGATTATAATAAAACATTATTCATCGCCCCCTTTTCCTACAGATTCAGAAGCTTTTATTTTGCCAATCTCTTCATTTAATTTGGCGATTTCGTCATCCTTTTTAGCTCTATCTTCATCAAACATTCCTATTTGGGTATCCTTGTACTTTATTCTTAACAATGGCAACACTAACAATGCTAACCAAAAAATAAATAACAAATTATTGCCGTCTATATTTTCCAAGCCTGTAAAATCTATAGACTTACGCCAGTTATCCAAAATATACATTGTAATTGGTAGCATCACCACTATATACCAATATATTTTAAAAAACTTAAATAAGTGCTTAATAATTTTGTCCACGACACCCTTTGTTCTTTTGAATAAAGAAAGCAAAAAGCCTAATGACAAAATAACGAGTAGGAATATTGCTAACATACATACAACTTTCAATTTTAAATCTCCTCCTTGTTCATTGTCATTTGTGTGCTTAAAGATATTTCGCCAGACATTAGGCGGGGCAATAACGCATCTCGCACAACGGCAAGGCTTTCCGATTCCAAGATGTTTTGCTGGTGTCGCTCCATAAGAGGACCGACAAACTCCTCGAACTCGGAAAGAATGCTCTTGTCAGGAATATAAATCGGCACATTCTTCAAGTCTGTTTGCGTTATGAGTGGTTGGGTGGAGCCTCGGTTCATATTGCGAAAATCGACATTACACAACTGCTGATAGACAAACTCGTAATAATCACTCTTAATAACGAGAGTGTTGTCAGAAGCCCAGCAAGGTCGAGAGCATCTTTGGATGACCCCATGCGTTCCGACGCGTCCAGTTATTAATATTTTTTCATCGTACAAGATAGCATTGGTATAGCCCATCACCGAGCTTGCGCCAATAAGCGGTATGTTGACCGCATCTGTGCGTTCAGCTTGTCGATGTGGCGGGCGTTTTCCGTTTGCAATCAATGAGATGTCACCTAAAGTTCCATTTGACTCAAAATCCACAAACCAAGACTTAAAAATCGCCTGTGCCATCTGCTCTAAATGATGATTTATCGCTGTGTTGTTGGCTATTTTACCGTCAAGGCATGACAATATCGCCGCTATGGCAGATTGTTCTTCCAATGGAGGAAGTTGGATTGTAAAATCCTTGATGATTTGTGTATTAAGGTTCGGTTGCGCGCTTCCAGATTTTAACGAAACCAGTTTTTCGTAATTTAATGTCATTGCATAATAAACGTATTCGTAATCTGCAATTTCCGGGTCTATTACCAGGCTACAGCAAGCCTGATTTGTTGCCATTTCCACCTTGTTTATGGCAACTCGCCCAGCCGTATCACCTTGCCCATACATAGCAACAATAACGGAATTAATTGGCACTATTTTTGCCGCCGAGTTATTTAGCCCCGCCTCCGCTATATGGGTTTCTGTCGCATATAGCCTACTGAATTTACTTCCTTCGTTTTTAACCAAGGAATTACACCGCCCTTGTAATATGCTGTATTCTTTGTGGGTGGTGTGCCGCCAGTCAAAACCTTTTGGCATAAATCGCCAAGTCTAATCATTTCCCAATCAGACATCAAACCCAATCGCCCCCAATCTTTTCCGAATCTCACCCTCCAACTCATGCGACCGCTTGAACATCTCGGATAATTCACCTGTCAGCCGTGCCATTTTCTCATCAAACGGCTCTCCGTCATCTTCTTGTTCTTCAATACCCACATATCGACCAGGAGTTAGGATGAAATCCTGTTTGGCTATACCTTCCGTGGTGACTGAGGCACAAAAGCCCTTTGCATTTTCAAGTGTTCCTTCGTTAAAAGCCTTGAAAGTGTCAGCTATTTTGGTGATATCTTCCATGGTCATCTCACGCAGGCGGCGGTTTACCATCGTCCCCATTTTTCTAGCATCCACAAATAAAGTCTTGCCCTTTTGCTTTTTGTTGCGACTTATAAACCATAACGACACAGGAATTTGAGTTGTATAAAAAAGCTGTGTAGGCATTGCAATAATACCTTCCACTAAGTCATCTTCAATAATTTTTCGTCTAATATCACCCTCGCCGCCGCTTTGGGAGGACAAAGAGCCGTTGGCCAGCACCACGCCCATTTTGCCATTGGGTGCAAGGTGATGTATCATGTGTTGAATCCATGCAAAGTTGGCGTTGCCTGATGGCGGCAGGCCGTATTTCCACCACTGGTCATCATTCAGCGAGCCGCCGTTCCAGTCGGATAAGTTAAATGGCGGGTTAGCCATAATGTAATCCGCTTTTAGAGTTGGGTGTAGATTGTTGTGGAAAGTGTCAGCATTATAGCCGCCCAAATCTGCCTCAATACCACGGATGGCTAGGTTCATAATAGCCATTTTGCGGGTTGTGGGGTTTGCATCTTGTCCGTATATGGAGAGGTTACCGATGTTGCCAGCGTGGTTTTTAACGAAATCACTGGATTGCACGAACATTCCGCCAGAACCACAGCATGGGTCATATACTCTACCAGAAAATGGCTGTAAAACCTCAACAAGTGTCCGAACCACGCATGAGGGCGTGTAAAACTCGCCCGCCCGCTTGCCTTCTTGCTCTGCAAATTTAGCCAGACAATATTCATATGTACGCCCAAGAATATCCTTGTCTGTGCCGTGTTCTATCATTTTGATGTTGGTGAACAAATCCACAACATTGCCCAAGCGGCGTTTGTCAAGCTCACTACGGGCATAATTCATAGGCAAAATACCCTTTAGGCGTTTGTTTTCTTTCTCAATGGCACGCATGGCATCGTCAATAACCGTGCCGATTTCTTCCTTCCGAGCCGACTCTGCAATTGCACTCCAACGAGCCGCAGGCGGCACAAAAAACACGTTCACCTCGGTGTACGCATCCCTATCCTCTGCATCGTCATCAGCAAGCAATTCTTGATAACGCTCATCAAACTTATCTGAAATATATTTCAGGAATATAAGCCCCAAAACAACGTGCTTGTATTCTCCAGCATCCATGTTGCCACGCAGAATATCCGCAGCTTGCCATATTTGTTGTTCAAAACCGATGGCGGCTGTATTGTTATTCGTTGACATTTTAACCTTCCTGCTTTATGACTTATTTCAATATCATACCACAAATAATGACAGCAGTTCAAGAGTTTTTTATTTCAAGTCCCTCTTAATAGACTCCACAACATTAATAATCAAACGCTGCTGCTCGGGCGTGCAATTGTCAATATAAAATGCGCACGCTTAGACAGTCCTAGTAATATAAAATAGCAACTTAATAACGATTATTATTTTATCTCCTGCTCCAACAAAGCAAATTCGGCAGTATCAAAAAAATCAGCCAAGGAAATCTCCAAGCCATCGCAAATCTTTTTAATGGTAACAATGCCGGGGTTTTTACTTTTTCCACTTATAATGTTTTTTAATGTGCCAGACGGTATGCCCGAATAATTCGCAAGGGCGTTGAATGACCATCTTTTCGCTTGGCATAACTCAATTATTCGTTCCTGTACAACTCTCCTAGTGTCCATTGTTAGTCTCCTCTTGGTTTTTTATAGTCTATATTAAGTATTATACAATTAATTTAAGGTTTTATTTAGCCTTATATAGATTATATAAAATTTTTAACTTGACAATAGACTTTATATAGTCTAAAATAAGATTTATAAAATCTATTTGAAAACAGGAGGAAAATTATGGGTCAAATCTATTTCGCAAGCGCATACGACATCGATGAAAAAATTGCATTCATCTTAGACGCAGACAAATTCCACGCAAACTGCTATACCTACAGCGGAGCAGTCACATCAATTCATTATCTGCTACGTCAGAAAGCATATAACGTCATGTGGGGAGGTTTTTATGTAATGGAGGATGACTATCTTGAGGGTGTGTCATGTACACGAATTTTGCTTGGGCTATCAACATTCCTCGACTATGAATTTTTTGATGAACGCAACGAAAACCTGAAAGATAAGAGCTATCATGGTTTAGTGCAGTATATTGATGACAAGAGTAAAGAATGGAATTATTTGAATTGGAGAGAAACGCTGAATAAATCAGTGAAATACTTTGATTATGATAATACAAAATCAGTTACACGAGAGGGGTATTTACTTAATCACACGCAAAAGCAATATATAGACCTTGCCGAGTATTACGGCAAATCTGAATATCGCTCGAACAACAAATTTAACCAAGCTATAGACCTAATCCCTGTTTTAACGGAAACTGGCGGAGGGGCGCATATGGCTTTTTTGGATGGGGTGTCTGCTGAGTCTACGGAATATCTTGCTGGTGAGCGGTGCGGGGATTTGTTGCAGATTGTGGATGAGCTTGATGATGCAACTAGCGACTATAGACTAATTAAGTGCTGCTTTGTCGATATTTGGCAGAGAGCTAGGTATCTTTATGAAACTTATGGTGTTAATGATGATGGGCTTATTTTAGCTTGTGATAGCGGCAGTTTGTACGAGGGAGTCGGCTTAACACTTCTTGGAAAGCGTCGTCCCGTGTGCAATGTCAAGGTTGAGGTTAATGATGGTAAGGTTCGGTTTGAGTCTGTGTATAAGGATTAGGGGGCGATAGAGGGATGAAATGTGAATTTGATTACTGCATATATAATCGTGATTTCAGTTGCATTTTGAGTGATGTCACCATCAACTCTTTTGGTATGTGTGATGAATGTATTATAGTTTCCTTGGATAAAGAATTTTTGGAGTCAGAAAAAGTCCGCCAATTTAAGGAGCTGGAGAAAAGATGGAAAAAGGATGGCTTCACAACAGGAATCGATAGACTATTTGACCACATGGAGGCAAAGGCTATGGTTGAACCTGCTTTGAGGATGATTGGGAATGGGGTGAAATTGGATGATGTTGTTGAATTGTTGGAGTTGACGGATGAGCAGGTGGGGTGGGTTAGGGAGAGTGAGAGGTTTAAAGCAAACAATATAATTTAACAACAAAAACACCCTTCTTGCTTGTATAGTAGCAGGCAAGAAGGGTGTTTTTGTTTTTGTTGCATACTACTTCTGAGTGTGATATAATGTGGTTAGTTAACTTTTGCAAAAGGCGGGTGTTTGTGTGGAGCTACAGAAAAATCACTTTAACGAGATTGCTAGGTTGATTGCAGAAGCCCGTGGGCGTGCGGAGGTTGCTGTTAATAGCCAGCTTGTTATGCTTTATTGGAATGTAGGTAGAGTTATAAAGGAAAATATTTTGAGTGGCGAGAAGCCTGAATATGGCAAGAGTGTAGTCAAGGAGCTTGCGGCGGATTTGGTTGCGGAGTATGGACGCGGGTACAGTCAGCGGAATTTGTTTAATATGGTGAAATTTTATGAGGCTTTTAATGACGAAGTAATTTTGCAGACACTGTCTGCAAAATTGCCGTGGTCACATGTTAACAGGCTTTCGTACATTGACGACCCCTTAAAACGTCAATTTTATGTGACTATGGCGATTAACGAGCGTTGGTCATTTCGGGTTCTGACTGACCGTATAAACAGTATGCTTTACGAGCGTACTTTGATTTCAAAAAAGCCCGAAGAAACCATTGCAAATGACTTGGCTTTACTTGCTGAAAGTAAGATTATGTCACAAGATTTAGTTTTACGTGACCCTTATGTGCTGGATTTTCTTGAACTCAAAGACAGCTACAGCGAAAAAGACCTTGAAAATGCGATTATAAGAGAGATTGAGTCGTTTTTGCTGGAGTTTGGAATGGATTTTGCCTTTGTGGGGCGGCAGGTGCGGATAATTGTTAATGACAAAGATTTTTATATTGACTTGCTATTTTACCACCGCAAAATGCGCCGTCTTGTGGCTATCGACCTAAAACTGGGTGAATTCAAACCCGAATACAAGGCGCAGATGGAGCTTTATATTAATTGGCTTGCTAAAAATGACATGAACGAGGGCGATGCGCAGCCCATCGGTATTATTTTGGTTGCTGAAAAAGACCAAGAGATTATTGAGCTTTTGAATCTTGATGATACGGAGATTCATGTTGCTGAGTATTTGACGGATGCGTTTAAGAGTAAATTACCAAAGGCTATTGCTAATGCGCAGATTATGATTGACCAACGAAGTGACCAGAATTAAACATTTAGGAGGAATAAAATGGAATTAATTATAGAAAGCATGAGCAGCGAAGGGCATGGCGTAGCTCGGCATGATGGGCTTGTGGTGTTTGTAGAGGGGACTTTGCCTGGGGATGTTGTCACGGCAGAGATGGTTAAAAGTAAAAAGTCTTTTGCTAATGCCAGGATTGTTGAGATTGTTAAACATTCACCGCATCGCATGAATCCGCCTTGTGGTGCTGCTGTTAATTGTGGTGGTTGCCAGCTGCAACATTGTGATTATTCTGCCCAGTTGGATTTTAAGCGGCAAATCGTGATTAATGCGCTGGAGCGGATTGGTGGGATTAAAAATCCTCCTGTTTCGGAAGTTATCGGTATGGAGAACCCTTGGAATTATCGCAATAAGGGCAGATTTTTTGTGAAAGATGGCGGTATAGGTATGTATGAGCGAAACAGCCGAAATTTGGTTGAAACGCCTAATTGTTTGATTATGCACCAAAATATAGTGGATGCCGTGGCGGGTTTGCGTGGTGTTGCGGAAGATGGCGAGATTATGGTGCGTGCTAGTTTTTCTGAGGATGATATAATAGTTACGCATAACGGCAAAGTTATCAGCAGTACAAGCAAAATCAAGGAAAAAATTGGGGATATTACATATCGGTTGTCTGCTAAGTCATTTTTTCAGGTGAACCCTGTGCAGGCTGGGGTTTTGTATGATGTCGCTCTAAAGCAAGCGGGGCTTGACGGCACGCAAACTATAGTGGATGCCCATGTAGGCTGTGGCGGGGTGATGTTGCAGGCGGCAAAACTGGCAAAAACGGCTATTGGCGTAGACGTAGAACCTGCCGCTATAAGTGATGCCGAATTTAATGCAAAGCTAAATAAAATTGATAATGCGGAGTTTATGTGCGGCTCGGCAGAGGTTGTTATTCCAGAGATTTTAGCTGAAAGAAGCAAGCCAGATGTGATATTTTTAGACCCCCCTAGAAAAGGTTGCGGGCAACCTTTGCTGAAAGCTATTGCCGAGAGCAAAATACCTCGTGTGGTGTATATTTCCTGCGACCCTGCCACTTTGGCGCGGGATGTTAAGTATTTGGTTGCAGAGGGATATGCGCTGGAAGCTGTGCAACCTGTCGATATGTTTCCTATGACTAGCAAAATTGAAATTTGTTGTTTACTGACTAAGATATAAGAAAATGCCGCCCGATTTGGCGGCATTTTAGGTTATTCGTCCAGCATTAACGGCTTGCCAGTTTCACGCAATCTGCGTATTTCTTCACGCTCAATCACTTGAATGCTTTCATCAGGCGTTGGCATATTTTCAGGCAAAGTTGTACCCATGTCAATCATAGCCTTGCGTATTTTTTCAGCTATCTCAAAATGCGTGTTATTAGCTTCTTGCGGGCTTGCCACTTCGTCCAGCCGCATTTTTTCCTCGGTTTGGGATATGCGGAACAGATTGGCTATAAGCTCCGTACTGCCCATATAATCAAGGATTTTATCAGCTTTATCAAGTCCTTTACGAGCGTGAATGTCAGCGACTGTTAAACCGCCATACAGCCCCATATACCCCGAATTTTGAAAAATTGCAAATTCTTCGTTTGTGATAACGCCTGCTTTTCGGGCGGCTTCCGCCAGTAGTTGATTCCATTGTTTGATATTGCCACGCACAACAAGGCGTTTGTTGTTTTCATCAAGCTCGTTAAAACTATCAGCAAGCTCCGCCCGCCTAGTTTGAATGGCGAAATAAGTTTGCCCAAGGGCGATTATTTCCTTACGTGGGTCGCCATTTTGAACAATTAAATAACAGGCGTAGCGGGTTAGTTTGTAATCCTTAATTTGCTTTGTGGCATTTTTTGGCATTTGTAACGTTTTGTTGAGGTCAACAAAATGTTCAAAGACCGTATTTCCGCTGTTTTTGCAGGATAGCATTGCTCGCTCAACAACCTTGTGGAAGTTGCGCCACTCTTTGTATTCCAGAGCCTCCGCAAGCTCTCTAGCAAGCCAATATTCATTCCCGTCCTCATCAATCCGCTTAATTTCTTGAAAACTTTTATATTCACTAGCAACTAAATCAATCATAATTTTCCTCCTCACTCTTTATAAAACCATTATACCACAGCTAGATTATGTAATCAAGTCCAATCGCTTACCCAGCGCAATCACCGCAAATTCACGCTTTTCAAACACTTCCAACATCATCAACAAAGGATCGCCTTCTCTTATGCGCAGAGTGCGGCGTATTTCTTTTGGGATAACCACCCTTCCGAGGTCGTCTATTCGCCTTACAATGCCTGTAGCTTTCAAAATAATTCCTCCTTATGAAAATGCAAAAGATTTGTTAATCAAAAAGTTTCAAAACTATTATTAGACAACTTTTGGATTTTTATGCAAAAATAGCTTTGTTAATTTTTCAATGGGTTTATTGATTTTAGTTCTTGTCAATTTAGTCCAAAATATGCTATAATGATATGGAATTAAAAGGAGGTAGTGTGTATGGACTGGGGCAAATTGTTGTCGATAGATAAACTTGTGGGTGAGGAGGCTAAGTCACATCATTGGGAAAAATATCCTATAAACAATTTTGAAACAGATTATCATAGAATTGTTTCTAGTGGGGCATTTCGCAGGTTGCAGGACAAAACGCAGGTTTTTCCTTTGGACAAGAGTGATTTTGTCAGGACGCGGCTGACCCATTCTATTGAGGTTTCCACCATTGCGCGGCAGCTTGGCATTATGATAACCAAAAACAAGACGGATTTTTTGCCCCAAGAATTTAAGGGCTATGTGGCAGAGGACATCCCCTCTGTTTTGCTGTGTGCCGGGCTTTTGCACGACTTGGGCAATCCTCCTTTTGGGCATTTTGGAGAAGAAATTATAGGTTCGTGGTTTAAGGATAATTTGACAAAAATCGAGTATAAGGGCATACCCCTTAAATCTGTGCTTGATACACAAATGATTAAAGATTTAGAATCCTTTGAGGGCAACGCTCAGGCTCTAAGGATTTTGGCAAAAGCTCGTCTTAATTCTGAAATAAATCTTTCTTTTTCTGTTATAAGCACCATGTTAAAATATCCCACTAGCTCTTTGTATTTCGATAAAAACAGTGATGACTGCAAAAAACGTAAGATGGGCTATTTTTTGGCTGAACAAGAGAGCTTTTTTGAAATATCAAGAATTGTTGGAACAATAGATGAAAATGGGGAGGTGAGAAGGCATCCGCTGTCTTTTGTGCTGGAGGCGGCAGATGACATAGCCTACGCCACAGCCGACCTAGAGGACGCCCTTAAAAAAGGACTTTTCTCCCTTGACGAGTTTATTAGTTTTTTTGAATCTGCACGCAAAGATGATAAATTTGAATATTCCAAGGAATTAATTGACAATTTGAAAAATAGGCGTGCTAACAATGGCAAATCAGAAAGTGATAGCAGAATTTTTTCTGAATGGATGACTTATGTTCGTAAATGGCTTAAATATGCTGTTGCCTTTCGTTTTTCTAGCAATTATAGCGAAATAATGGATGGTAGTTATAAAAATGACTTGTTTCACGGCACTTTTCACGAAATAACTATAAAAATACTAAAAAATGCGATGGCAACATTTGCTTTTGATTCGCCAAGCATAGTAAAACTTGAGCTTTCAGCTCAAAATATCCTCTCATTTTTGCTTGACAATTTTGTGAGGGCTGTTTTGTATTATGACTGTGAATGTGATATTTACAAACCTTCCAAAGCCGACAGAAAGCTTTGGAGACTTCTTTCTAACAACCATAGAAAAGACTATGATGCAGCCAAAAAACCCTGCGAAATCTGGAATCTTTATTTGCGCTTATTAATGGTAACAGACTTTATAAGCGGCATGACAGATTCCTTTGCAAGGACATTATATCGGGAATTATACGGAATAGAGTAGCCGTTAAATTTTCATTGAAATTTCTTTGAAGATGTGTTATAATTGTGGTGTATGTACTGAGGAGGAATAAAATGGATATTGTAAAGATTTTGAGTGGTGAGTTTGGGGTAAGTGCTGGGCATTTGGTGGCGACAATCGGGCTTATTGACGAGGGGAACACCATCCCGTTTATTGCTAGGTATCGCAAGGAGGTTACTGGGTCTTTGGATGACCAGGTGCTTCGTGAGCTTTATGACAGGCTTTTGTATTTGCGCAAATTAAATGAAACTAGAGAGAGCTATCGCGGTTTGATTGAGGAAATGGGCAAGATGACTGACGAGATTGCGACGTCTTTGGACAAAGCTGAGACTTTGGCGGTTTTGGAGGATATTTACAGACCTTATCGTCCTAAACGGCGCACTCGTGCTACAATTGCTAAAGAAAAGGGGCTTGAACCTCTTGCTTTGGCTATATTTCAGCAAGATTTGGCTGAGCCTGTGGAGGGCTTGGCTTTGGGGTATGTTAGTGAGGCGAGTGGTGTGGCGGATGTGGCGGATGCCGTAGCAGGGGCAATGGACATTATTGCTGAGATTATTTCTGATGATGCCCAGCATAGGGCTACTGTGCGTAAGATTTTTAATGAAAAGGCGATACTTGGGAGTCAAGCTACGGACAGCGAAGCTGAATCTGTATACGAAATGTATTATGCTTATGACGAGCCGCTCAAAAAGGTGCCCGGTCATAGGGTGCTCGCCATGAACCGCGGGGAAAAAGAGGGCTTTTTGAAAGTGGCTGTTGATGTTGATGCGGATTATGTGGTGGAGCGTCTTGACAAAAAGATTAACAAAAATAACCCACATACAACCTCCATTATTTCTGATACTGTTAAAGATGCCTATAAACGGCTGATTGAGCCCTCTATGGAGCGGGAGATTCGGTCAGGGCTCACCGAAGTGAGCGAGGAGGGCGCGATTAAGATTTTTGGTGAGAATCTGCGCCAGCTGCTTTTAGCCGCGCCCATTAAGGACAAGGTTGTCCTTGCTCTTGACCCTGGATTTCGCACAGGCTGCAAGGTTTGCATTGTGGATGGCACGGGGCGCGTACTGTACACAGGCGTGGTCTATCCCACCCCGCCGCTGAATAAGACTGCTGAAGCACAGCGCGTTTTGCTGCCGCAGATTGAAAAGCATCAGGTGGATATTATTGCCATTGGCAATGGCACCGCAAGCCGCGAGACTGAGGCTTTTGTGGCTGACATGTTGAAGAACGTGAACCGCAAAGTGCTTTATACAATCGTAAACGAATCAGGCGCGTCTGTTTATTCGGCATCTAAGCTTGCGGCTGAGGAGTTTCCTGATTATGACGTGGCATTGCGCTCGGCAGTGTCAATTGGGCGCAGGCTGCAAGACCCGCTGGCGGAGCTTGTGAAAATTGACCCGAAAAGTATTGGCGTTGGGCAATATCAGCACGACATGAACCAAAAACGCCTGTCCGAAGCCCTTGGCGGCGTGGTGGAGGGCTGTGTAAACTCTGTGGGAGTTGACCTTAACACCGCCTCGCCCTCCCTGCTTTCCTATGTTGCGGGCATTTCAAGCACCATTTCCAAAAATATCCTGAAACATAGAGAGGATAATGGCAAATTCAAAAACCGTAAGCAACTGCTGAAAGTCAAGGGCTTGGGTCCTAAGGCTTTTGAGCAATGCGCGGGCTTTTTGCGCATTATGGATGGTGACAACCCGCTGGATGCCACCGCTGTGCACCCGGAAAGCTACGCTGTGGCACAAAAATACCTTGACTTTGACGGGGACAAAAAAGACATTAAGGGCTTAGCAAAAGCCCTAGAAATAGGCGAGCCCACCCTTAAAGACATAATAGCCGAGCTTGCCCGCCCTGGCCGCGACCCGCGTGAGGATGCTGACGCACCAATGCTCCGCGCGGACGTCTTATCCATGGAGGATTTAACCGAGGGCATGAAGCTCAAAGGCACCGTCAGAAACATCATGGATTTTGGCGCGTTTGTGGACATTGGTGTGCACCAAGACGGGCTTGTCCACATCTCCCAAATGGCGGACAAATTCATCAAAAGCCCCTTCGAGGTGGTGGCTGTGGGTGATATTGTGGACGTGACTGTGCTTTCTGTTGATGTGGGTAAGAAGCGTATATCGCTGTCTATGCGGGGAAGCTGAGTTGCTACTTACCGTCATTCCGCGCTTGACGCGGAATCCCATCAAGTTCGCCGAATGACTTTAGAGCGAAGACACGTTCGGCTAAACCGAGGGGACCCCGCGTCAAGCGCGGGGTGACGGTGGTTGAGGGCTGTCGCCCAAATTAGACTGACAATTTGCAAGCAAAGGCTAAACTTTACCACCCATCCTGCCGATAAATATACAAGGATTATTATTTAGGGGGAAATTATTATGAATAAATTGATGAAGAAACGCATATTACGCCTCTTGACTTTGGTGGCACTCATCCTGCCGGTTTTTGCTGTTACAGCATTTGCTGACCCTAACACGCTTATTCACGAAGGTACATTTAACATCCCTGATGGTGCTTCATGGCGGGTTTATGGAACTTTGTCGGATGCGAGGGTAGTTGTAGGCGGGGGTCGTATTACTGGGAGTGAACAGATGCCTCCTTGGCATATGGACGCTGCCAACAACCCTATAGATGTTACACAACTTGACTTTACAGCACCTATTTATCTGCATTATGAAGAAATAGGCGGAAACAACTATGGAACTTTAGAAAGGCTGTTTACAGGATGGCACACATCCATAAACGGCTTAGGTTATTTTCGCTTTGATGGTGTGGATTATATCGATATGAGCCGCGCATTTATGCAAACCCATGTTTTGCAGAGTATTGACCTATCCTCTTGGTTTTCAATTAGCTATAGAGTGGTTAATATGACAGACATGTTTAACCATAGCGGCATTACAAGCCTTAATTTGTCTGGATGGGATAATTCTGCAATTGAGCCTGCAAATATGGCGCGTGCCTTTAACGGCACGAATTGGCTTACACAGATTAATCTTGGTCCAAATTTTGTTTTTGGAGATGCTAGATTGGCGTCAACAGATGGTTTGAATGTTGGGTATTTTTGGCACCCTATCGGAATGTCAGATAGCTATTTGAACTCTAATGAGCTTGCGACCACTTTTAACAGCTCCATGGCTGGCATATGGGTGAGAGCTAATGCTCAAAGGGTGCACCTTGTCACTCAAGGCAGCGGCACTTTGACCGCGACTGTGCGCGGCACACCTATTGAGCATATGGATTTTGTGCCTGTGGGCAGCCCAGTTGAGTTTATTGCAACTCCTGATAGCGGACATGAAATAGATAGATGGTTTGTACAAAACAATCTTGTTTCCAACTTTACAGGCAGTACCAGAACCGAAACTGTCCCTGTAGTTCCTGCCGACCCTTTAATTGGACTTACTGGACTTACTGTACAGGTTAATTTTCAACCTGCGCCAACTCCCCCTGTCATAACTGTTTATAATGCACCTAATGGTACACACGGCATTTCTTATAGTTTTCAATTTGTAGCAACTGGCAATCCTGCACCAACATGGTCTTACACAGGCGATTTGCCTGATGGGCTTTCTCTTAGCGCGGGCGGCTTGCTTTCAGGCACACCTGATGAATATGGGTCGTTTACATTTACTGTAGTAGCTTCAAATGGTGTAAATCCTGATGATTCCCAGTTTATCACAATCGAAATTGACCCTCCTTTGCCTATGTTTGAAATCACATTTTATGCAGTTGGCAATGGCACTTTGACCGCTACTGCAAACGGTGAAATAATTTTAAATGGTGCTGAGGTGGTCCAGGGCAGCACTGTTGTGTTTGTGGCTACGCCTGATAGTGATTATAGGGTTTATGAGTGGCTCTCTAACGATGTTGATGTCACCGCCGAAGCTATAAACAATACGTTTACAATTACAAGCTTGGATGAAGACCATCATGTAACAGTTGAATTTGAGTTTGACTATCAAGAACCTTATATCACTGAATATGATGCGCCTAATGGCTTTGAAGGAGTCTTCTACTCCTTCCAATTCGTAGCGACAGGCAGACCCGCACCTGTTTGGTCTGTAGCGGATTCAGATGATTTGCCTGATGGGCTTGCTCTTAATTCACAGGGCTTGCTTTCTGGTACGCCAACCGAAACAGGAGATTTTACTTTCAGAGTTATAGCTACAAATAGTGTTGGTTCTGTCTATCAGGATGTAACCATCAATATTGGTGCGTCCTTTAATGTTGCACTTGTTGGTGATAACATCAGAGCTTATCTAGGTGACATTCAAATCAATGACAATACACCTATACCTGATGGAGCGTATATCCGTTTGGTAGCAGATTTCGTGGTGGGTTATAGATTTTTACATTGGCTTGATTATTATGCAGACGAAGAAATTTCGGATTTGCCAATATATGAGGGCTTTGCCGTAACTGAGAATGTAACCATTCATGGGATTTTTGAGACTGGGGAGCCACTTCCTAGTATCGCAGTTGACCCATGTGTTAGCGCGCATGGCACAACTACAATGTCCTTTGAGTATACGGTTATCGGCGGCGGGCGGATGATTCGTGTAAACCTGAACGCAAGCGCAAGCGCGTATTTTGAGTTTGACTATTGGTATGTTTATGAAGATGAAGATGATGTTGTGGATATTGATGATATTCACAGTTCTGAAACATATTTCTTGCTAAATGAACCAACAAATGGTGTTAGTGCTAACTTCATGCCGTTTTCATCTAATTCTAGCATTGTTATTATTGGAAACTTTGCACAAACCTTTACTGTGACAATTAATGGTGGCGGTACAGATGCGACAGGAAGCGGCAGCTTCCGTACAGGGGCTCCGGTTAGCATTAACGCAGGAAGCCGCCCAGGATATACTTTCCGTAACTGGACAACTACTACTCCGGGTGTAACTTTTGCAAATGCAAATTCAGCTTCAACAATTTTCACCATGCCTGCTTCTAATGTGACAGTTACAGCTAATTGGGATGCTGATGGTAATGGTGGTAATGGCGGAAATGGCACACCAGGCAATGGTGGTGGCGCGCAGCCTGGACCAGGGCCTGGGCCAACACCTACCCCGACACCTACCCCTACCATGCGTAATTTGACTGTGAACAATCTTGTAAGCGGTTCTCCTGTGGGCAATGGTGTTGGGCAGACGCCTACGGGGACGGTGACTAGGGCGCAGGGCACTACTGTCAACATCAACGCGGGGACACGGGCGGGGCACACATTTAATGGGTGGACGTCAAGTCCTGCTGGGCTTATTGCCAATCCAAATAGTGTTAGCACAAGTTTTGTGATGCCTAACCAAAATGTTACAATTACTGCCAATTGGGTGGCTACGCTGCCTGCCAATCATTTTTGGGTTAATATTGTTGATGTTCATAATTATGTGACTATTGCAAATAGACCGCAGTTTAGTCAGCATTTTGGCACCACTGTTGTTCTTGATGCGGGGCACAGGCATGGGTTTGTGTTTAGCCATTTTTCCACAAATCACGCGAATGTGTATATTGTTCCTGACAATTTTAATCCTTTGGTGGCGCGTTTTACCATGCCGCATCATGGGGTGACGGTTTTTGCTCATTGGATTCCTGATGGTGTTAATGCTTTTACTGTTGAGGTTTTGGGCTCTAATGTTAATCAGCTTTGGGGTGCTCAGTGGGGGGGCAATATTGGGGTATTTGCGCCCGGGCAGGTGGTTACTGTCCGCACCAATAGTCGCGCGAACGACCCGTTTTTGGGCTGGTCCTCATGGCCTGTGCATGTGAATTTTGCAAATCAATCGGCATTAGTCACAAGCTTTATCATGCCTGCTCATGATGTGATTATTGAGGCAAATTGGCAGTCTACGGGCTGGGGGCATTTGACGCCTGACCATCCGTGGTGGGGCGCACCAGGAGCCGGGGTGACGCCAACGCCGCCAGCGGCTGCACCGCCGCATATACCGCGCAGGGTGCAGGCACCTGTGCCCACGCCGCCTGCATTTGCTGACTTTCCGCCAATGCCATCTGCGGTGCCGCGCCCTGCAATTCCAGCATTGCCCAGCGTAAACCATAGTTTGGTGCAGGGGCAGATTAATAATTCGCTGGTTTATTTGCAAATGCTTGGAACAACTGAGGTTATTAGGCTTTATGGCGGGACACTTGACCTTTTAATCAGTGCAGGTCAGCCCCTTATTGTTGTGCGTGATGACACATGGCTGCAGCTGCCTGTGGAGCTTTTGCGCGAGCTTAGGGAGCAAGGCGGCAACCTGATTGGCACAAATGGCGGCACATTTGACATTGGGATTTCTCCCACCATGCGCACCTTGGGCAGTGTGGGAGTTAATGTGACAATTTCGGCCCGCACAGGGGCTTTGGTGCGCCAGCTTAATAACTTTGCCACCGAGCTTAACTTTGCATTTGAAACCAGCACAGCACCCACCAGCGTCACTAGAAACAACTTGCCGCTGGCAGGCACGTTTTTTGCGGGCGAGGGGCTGTATATTGCTCCAACTAACCAAACAGGAACTTTTATCATAACATATTAATAGCCTTGCCGCCCTGCACTCATTGTAGGGCGGCATTTTTTTGAAAATTTCCTTGACAATCGTAAAACTATATGTTAAATTTAATGTAGAATATGATTTTTCTGGAGGGTGATTGAGATGAATAGATATTGGAAATTAGTTATTTTTCTTGTTTTGGCGGCTGGGCTTGTGGCTTGTGGCGGCAGCGGTGGCGGCGAGGATTATTACGTGCCTGAAACCAGCCCTGAGCCTTTGTTTGTGCTGCCTTCTCCTGCGGTGGCTCCAACAACAATCCCGCCAGAGGGGCACATCCTGTTTTCAGGGGGCGGGGAAATGGACTTGCCCATCATGGGTATTTCGATTGCCGCGGGGCTTGGGCGTTCTTTTGCTGTTGACAATAATGGGATTTTATGGAATTTTGGGGCTATAGCAGGGCGCGTACCTGCAATGCTGCATGAGGACATAGTTTCGGTAAGAAGCTCCAGAGAAGGGCATCAGGCAATTAGCACAGACGGCACTCTTGTTATGTGGGGGCGTTATACTACGCATATTGGGCATCATAATGCAGGCAATGCAGAGGACTATAGAAATTTCCGCACAAACACGGTTTTGGCTGATAGTAACTCATGGTTTTTCACGGCACTTTCAAACAGCGGGCATTTGTATGGATGGGGCAGCGCGTCCTTTCGCCTTAGCAATTACACCACCGTGCCGCCCGCAGTGCATGATGCCTGGTACAGGACGACGCCTTTTCGTATGTTTGAAGGGGTGCGCTATGTGTCATTGGCTAATGCCTCGGATTGGTTTGGCATAATAACTCATGAAAATCATTTGCATTTTTATGGCGTAATAGGGCGCAATACGTGGCTTCCAGCCGCAAGACCGCCTGTTATGCAAGACGTTAGACAAATTAGCATGGGGGATGCCCACGCCCTGATTGTGACCAATGACGGGCGGCTGTACGCCTTTGGCGAAAACGGCAGAGGGCAACTTGGTGATGGTACAACTACAAATGTGGATGATGAGCCGATATTCATTATGGCTCATGTGGCGAGCGCGTCAGCGGGGGTGGATAATTCCTTTGCGATTACTTATGATGGAAGATTGTACGGATGGGGCAATAATAGCGGGGGCAAGCTTGGCGATGGCACAATGACACAGCGGCTAGAGCCGGTATTTGTCATGGAAAATGTGAGTGCTGTGGATGCGGGAGACTCCCACACCTTGGCGGTCACCCGTGCCGGGCGGCTGTACGCATGGGGTGCCAATATGGCAGGGCAGCTGGGCGATGGCACAAATAGAGCAAGCCACGAGCCAATATTTGTAATGGATAATATACGACCATAGGGCGTGTTTGACACGGCAACCTATAGATGATTGGCAGGCGGGGAAAATTACACTTCAGGAGGTTATGGATTTGACAGGGCTTAGCCAAGCCAGTTTTTATAGGCGGATTAGGGAGTTTAGAGAGGGGAATAAAAAAATAAGCCATTCTCAAAAAGTGTACTAATTAAGAAGGCAGGTTATTTCTATTATTGGTTGGCAGTTTATAAATTATCCCTTCACCGCTCTAAATATATTATCGGCACGAACGACAGGAA
>Ga0209755_10000195_pt1 | contig 116403 bp, 109 predicted proteins | sample TergutCo191P1_FD_187301 | JGI IMG/M metagenome (GOLD analysis project Ga0209755, IMG submission 187301) | Cornitermes sp. P1 segment gut microbial communities from Petit-Saut dam, French Guiana - Co191P1 (SPAdes) (version 2) | ecosystem: Host-associated > Arthropoda: Insects > Digestive...
AATACCGATATATACATCAGCAAAGCCGGGTATAAGCCCTGATAATACATAGGATAATACCTCAACATCTGTATCACGATTAAACACCTTTTCTGCAAACTCGATGGATATCGCTATAGGCAGTTGCTGTTTTGATACAGCTCCTATAATCCGGTCTTCATCCGCATCCGTATCACATAGGCACGGGCTGTACTCACATTTACAATACTCTCCTGTCTCTGACTCCTCGCAGAGACAGCTTGAGTCGTCATCCTCGGTATTACCGCTGATGTATATGTCCATACCACTGCCCAGTACCCTGCCACGCTGGTGAGGCTGGTACAGTCTAAAATTTTGAGCATCATAACCAATAAGTGTAAAATCATCAAAAGTTACACCTACATTGTCGCTTATTTCAGGTGATGTCAACCGGGCAATATCGGTAAAGTTTAGATCCAAATCGAAATAATCAAAATCCTCAAAATACCCGGCTATAGTGACATCTTCTATCTGTATGTACGGCGTACCGGAGAACACTTTGTCTTCGAGGGTTACGACTAGATGCACTGGTGCAGGTAATATGTTCCCGTATGCTGTTTCCGGCTGCAAAAGCACATAGTTATGTGCATCATCGCCGGTGAGCACAAAATCAGAGAGCAATACCGGTATACTGTCATCAACTTCCGCGCTTGTAAAAACAGCAGTGCCGAAGTAGCTGATAATAACATCGTCGTTACCAAGCACTCCAGACAGATACAGGTTATATTCGTCAAATGATGCATCCAGGGCGGCATTGAATTCTCTGTCTTCTATCACAAGACCGGAAATTGAAAGATATGCCGGATTTATCATGAGCGTTGCTTGCGTATACCCGATGCCTATATCCTCATGTGGTGATACCCATACGGCTGTTACTATGTATTCCCCTACGCGGAACGGAAACCCTCTATAGCATAACTCTGCTCCGGTATATGCTGCAGGCTCATATCGGAAAGTGAGTGATTTAATGTGACTAAACATTACAATATAGTTTGCAAACAGTTCATTGTAACGTATACCATACCCTGTATATATGACCTCTCCTGATGGCAATCCAACAGGGAGGCATATATCACACTCCCCACAACGGTCGCCCGGACTACAACACTCATCACATGGGTCGTAGCTTACACAAGGGTCACCGTGCAGAACACGGCAGACCCATATGCGTCGCACTACTGTTTCACTAATTATGGGGCTGCGTTCGGGTTCTACCTCTTCGATGTCATCGTCAGGCGGTTCGTCATAGCTTTCCTCGCCATAGTGCGTTACTTCATATATGCATGGATCTTCACCATCAACATATATAGCACATGGGCATAGGCCAGGCTCATTATCACATTCACATGCGTTTGATATACTGCGCACTAATGCGCTTAATGCTAATGCCGCTAATACTATGGCAATTATTACTGCGACTATGGCTATTACTGATGTGATAACCATGACTCTTTTGCTAATTATAGCTTCTTTATCCTTATACAACTCTTAATCCTCCTTCTCATATAAGTTTATGGTTGGTCGATTATGCCGGTTGGCGTTCGACCTCTTTGTCCACAGTTCTTTCAGGCGTGGCTGCATTTTGCCTGGCTGCTTTCTCGCCGTTTTCTTTGAGCGTATCGCGGAGCGAGGGCTTGTCGGCGGTGGACCTCCTGTCACGTATGGCTTGTGCTTCTTTGGCGCGTTTGTCAAGACTAATTATTGCGATCCGCGCATCGCGAAAGGAAGCAGTTGCGGATTTTTGCAGCTCGATATATGGTTTGCAGAGTAGCTTCGCCAGCTTACCGGGTTCTTTGACTGTATCGACCGGGATTTTGCCGACCATAATGCGACCCATGTTTTTCAGGTCGCGGACTGTTTTGTGATATTCACGTGAGAAAGCATTTATTTTTGCAATGGCTTTGTCGCAAACTTTCATGTCTGTTTTCGCACATTCTGCCATACTCATATAGTATTCTTTTGCCCCGAACCGTGATGACAGGTTGTCCAGCGCAACAACACCTTTTTCCCTAAATGCTGTGACAACTTTTTTACAGGTTTCGATAATACTTGCTTTAAGCTTGCTGAGAACTTGTCTCATTACCCCGGTTCTGGCTTCAAGCTCTTTTACTGCACCATCGAGAGGGTTTTGGAGTTCCTTCATTTCATCAAGCTGGCTTTTCATTTCAGCTATTGAGGCTTCGGCCTTGGTACAGAAGGTCTCCATGTTCTTGCAATGTGAGAGCAGTGTGGTCAGAAATTCTTTTTCGCTATCCTTGCCGTTAGCATCGAGTATGCCGAGAAGTTCTTTTACATGTTCGTTTTCTTCAAGTGCGCCCAATGCTGACTGTTCCGGCTCGGTTATCTCCGGCACGGTTGGTTCGATTTCTGATTCCTGCGGCTGCTCAATACCGTGTAATTTTGAATATTCTTCGCTCGACTTCCACTGCGCATCGGTTTCGTACCCGTTCATGTTGGCTATAAGGTTTGTGTGGTCGTATGTTATGCCTTGGCGCACTTGATTGATTCGGCGGCGGTAGTCCTCGCCGACTATATCTTCATCATTCCAATAATGGCCGTGATGATTGCCTTTTGATTCACCACTTTTTTCTATGTATTCCACCCATGTACCCCACGGCTCTGGAGCTTCGGGATTATGACCCACCTTCACTATTTTATCTATATCGTTAGGACTTGGCGTTTGGACATATGTACTATCCAAAACTTTATAACCACCCACAAGCTCGCCGTGTTCGTTTTCATATTGACCGATATATTCCGGAGCTTCTGCGGCTTTCCGCGTTGCTATGTTATCACTCCAATCGCGGGAATATACATCGTCAATGAACTCTATATTGTTCATATCGCCTGATATAAGCGCTTCGCGTAATGCCGCTATTTCCGCTTCCCCGAATATCGAGAGATGCAATGCCCTCATTGTGTGGCCTATACCTATTTGTACTTTACTCATTTTTTGCTCCTTTCAAAGTAAAAGCCGGGCGGTGTGCCCGGCTCAGATGTTTGTTTCTATTCCTCTGATTCTTCCACTGTTAGGATTGCCCGACTTTCTATTTCTATACTGTTTGTGCCGGGCAGTACACTTAAAACTAAACTTCCGGATGCGTGCTCATAGTTTTCTGCTGCTCGACTTTCTTGCAGCAAATAGTTGCCTAACGGTAAATCGGAGATAGCCTCCCCATGGTCGTCGGTGACAAGAAATGTTACAAAGTCTCCGGATTCGTCATATAAAGCAAATATTGCACCTTGCAAACGCTCCCCCGTATCGTAATCACGTAGCACAACCATCAGTCGTCCTTTCTCTTCCGTTACTTCCGGGTGAGGTTCAGATATCGTTTCGGACTCCTGGGCGGGTGGTAACGGCGTTGGTTCAGGCTCTGAGATGTCTTCCAGCTCTGTATACACGCTATATTGTCCGGTAGTCACATAATCAATTTCCGGCTCTGTGTCTGTGGGTGTCCTTAAACGTTCTATCTGATCCAATGCCTGCAACAACATAGGGCGGATATTATCGGAGGATAATACACCACCCGAGGTAAGCATTATCACGTTCAGTATAGACAGCAGCATAATAACAAGTACGCATTTACCCTTTGTTGTCAGTCTGTAGCGGTTGGATTTTCTCTTTGCTGCACCGCTTTGCGTCCTGTTGTGGTCGGGCGGTCGGCGAGACGAAGCTTTTTTCTTATGCTTTCGAGTGACGGGTTGTCGTACCGGGTATTCGCCGTAAAAGCGGAGTTCCTGCTCCGACCTTGCCGACCGATGTTCTTCCTCAATACCCGCATTTATTTCCGCTATTAGCTGTTTTTGCTCCATGATTTGTTTAATCATCGCCTATCCTTTCTGCCAGTACCACATACCGGATTTCCGGATGCCCTCTGACGCACGTTATGAGCGCAAGGTCGCCGTCTATCCACAGCAATTCCTGCAAGGTCAGTGTACCTCTCCAAACTGCCGTATAGTGTAGTTTTCCGCCGGGATATAATATCGTTATGGCTTCTCCTGCCCATGCCGAGAGAGAGCCAAATTTCGTGCCATTGCGCATGTTATGCCCGTATATGCGCAGGCTTCCGCTAAAATCAGGGGTGTCGCGGTAATCCATGAAAATAGCGCCACTTACATTTTGCAGTCCCGCAAATGTGTGGTACAAATAGTGTGCATTGTCGTGACCTTGCACTACCGGGTAGTCGATTTCCGAGTCTGACAAAGTTATCCAGCCTATTGTGTTTGCGTTTACAGCGGTAAGTGCTGCCCAGTTGATGTAATCATACCCGAGCGGCTTCGCTGCAGGGTAATCTGATACCGCTGCCGGAGTCGTACCCGGTGGAGTTTCGTCACGTAAATTCAATATTGGTAATCTTGCCATATCCCGGATAGCTTCGCTTTCGCGCAAGGCATCCTCGTCTTCGCGGTAGTTTTGTATCACGCCATATGCCTGCATAACAAGAATTACTGCTGCAAATAGGATAAGCGTTACCGCCACTATTTCCGCAACTATCCGTATAGACGAGGATTTGCTGCTCTGCTGTCCGTCACTCATAACACATAACACTCCCTTCTTCTTTTTTCTATTACTCAACAGCAGAAGCCATCACAACACTCTCTGCCCAGCCCTGCATCACAACATCCATCAAAGCTGTGGCAATGCCCATGGGTGTTATCACAGCAGTCGTCATAGATGTAGTGATAATCCCAGATAAAGTGAAATTCGCCGCACCCACTGCACCAGCCACATATTCTTGCACCATATGGGGTGAAGACTTCCTCTATAGGCATGTGCGGCTCGGAAATATTTGACATGGCTTCATCGGTTGTGGACGCACTCTCCGGTACTGCTGCGTCAACAGGGGCGGGTCGGGTGAATACGCCAATCAGTACGACCAGCGTTAGCGCGATTAGTAATACGAGGATTGCGACTATTGACTTTGGTGGTTTTTTATTCATGTTATGTTCCTTTCTTTTCGCATAAAAATTGACAGCCTTTCGGCTGCCGTGGTTACTTTAAATTTCCTCCTTTCTCCCGGCTGGGGCGGGTACAAAAAAAGACCGACGATTTTACCGGCCTTTTCTTGTTAGTGTTATGTGGCTATTTCTTTTTTGCTTTAGTAGCTTTTACGCCTTGAAGGTAACCATACGCAAAAGCGTTGCTTATTAAGTAATAGTCGTCTTTGCTGCAGGCGCGCAGCTCGGTCATGGCTGATATACAAAGGGCATAGTTAGGGTTTATCTTAGTTTGCGCTATTGCGGTTTTGATTCTAGCTTTTCTTGGCTTCATAAACTGCTCCCTTACTGTTGACAGGGACACCCAATCGTGCTACAATTGCCACATGACAAGGGTTAATTCCCTGTTTCTTTGAACGCTCCAGGTTGTTGAGGCCTTTGATGGGGCGTTCAGCTTTGTTCTACTTTTTTTTTTCGGTCGATATATCTTTGCGTATGAGCTTTTTGATATACCCTTGCTTGCTTGGCACTTTTTCGAGCTTGGTTAAAACGTCCTTATCTGTATTATGGTTCAACTTCATCACAATACGCGTAGTGTTCGTTTTATCCCACTCTTTTTTCGCTTTGCTGTCTGGTATTGCTGACACCTCCTTCCACTTGTGTCTGCCTTAGCTTATCACTTTGCAAATACAATATATCATGGGTGGCAACCCAATGTCAACAGTTTTTTATCATCCGCCTATCTCGTCCTCGACTTTGTTTCTTCTTTTGCGTTTTCGGCCTTGTTTCTCGTTGGGCGTTTTCGGCTTTGGTGTTTTTATAGTAGGACTTTTTTCAGGCTCTAACCTGTAACAAACGCAACTTTTAAGCTCGGTAACCTCGTGCAGATTGCGTAATATGAACTCGCCTTTTTGGAAGTATATTGCAGGAACTACCCAGCCTCGAGGCCCGGGCTCCTCATAATCATCTTCTCGGCACGGAAGAAGAACCCACTGATTTTTGCTGTATCGCATTCCGACCAGATACTTTACACCATCTACCTCACAAATCAGCTCCTCGGTGTTTGTACCACCTAGGCGACGCACAAACCATAGGACAACCATTATTATGAATACTGCTACATACACGGCAATAAAGTACAGCGATACAGATAGTAAGCTTTCTCCTGTTGAGGTCAGATGCTGCTCGGCAGCCTGCTCGACCCGTATTGCGAATCTTATCATAGTCAGTGCGAGTACAGCCAATATGCACAATATTAGAACAATGACCGCAGATATCCGCACATGCGTCTTCCAGAATATACGCCACTTTGCCTCTAAAAAGGCTATCGTGCGCGGCAGCATTATGAGCCAGCTAAATAATATCGACACTAACATTACAGGCACTGCATACAATAACGGAATCGGCAGTGTGATAATCAAAACAGGCAGAAACAAGCCTAAACCTACGCTGCCAACAAGCTCAATAAATACGTCCAGATTATCACGTATATTGGCATATGTGAAGCGAAACGGTACTCCCAAGGACTGCGAACATGAATACCGCTGTATGTTTGCAAATACTGCCCCTATGACCATTAGTACAGCTATTGCAATACCGACAGTCTCCGGTTGAACTCTCATTATAAACTGCATAATAATATCCTCACCATGCCATACTAGCACGAAGTTCACTATTGTGCAAGATACTGCCAATAGGATTACCCACCTGAATACACTCTCTACTACATAGTTTATTTCTGCTCGCATCTTCTCTTTCCTTTCTACGCCTTTGGCGGCGGGGGTTTTGTTGTTCATATTAGGTCTTATGCGGTGCAGGGGTGCGGTGCTATTTTTCGTCATTTTGTACGAAATTTGGCACTCATTTTTGACACCGGATTTTAGTGCGTTTTTTGTACTTTTGGGGACGTTTGGGGATTTCTTCATGTATAGGGGTACGTGGGGTTTTGGTAAAATCGCTCTGTCGAAGCTCGCCACAGCAAGAACCACAAGCACGAAAAAGCTTGCAATTACTGGTTTTTCATGATATACTAAGAACATAAAGATGAGAATATTACCTTAAAAGAGAGGGTTATACTATGAAGAAATTAAGACTTATTACTGTCATTTTTGCGCTACTTTTCGGTATGCTTGCATTAACCGCCTGTGCTACCGCAGAAGCTCAGGTTGCTGAGCCAGTGGAGCAACAGTTGGAAGTTGTTGTCGCTACTCCTGAACCGACTCCAACCCCCGAGTCGTGTGCTGATTGCAGTTCCTGCAACTGTGATGATGCTGACTGTTGTGTGCCACCTTGCTGTGATTCACCGTATTGCATGCCCGGTTGCGATAAGCGTAACTGCTGTGACGAGTGTTTGGAAGCGTTCCGTGCGAGGTCGCGTGAGAGGGATGAGCGATGGGCTGCCGAGCAACAGACAAGGCAGGAGGCTTGGGATGCTATGTCGGAGGATGAGCAGAGGGAAATCAAATTAGCTCATCATGAAGATATGGTGGCAAAGGGATATGTGCTGGTGTTTACTGCAAATCACGGTTATGCTCTTTACACTCGGGAACGTGTATGGCGTGAAGATACTGCCCGTTATCTTTGGTTATTATTGGTTGATATTGACGGCGGGCGTGCTGCGATTGATTCGCAGCGAGAGGAGCAGCCGTTGGCGGAATTTGTGTATTGTGTGAGGTATTTTTGGCCCGGACCCCAGTGGCCAGATATCTGTATGCCTAGTTGTCGATACTATCCGTTCTGCTTGCCGTAGGAGTAATTAGTTTAAAGGCTGATGCATTTGAGAAAGTGCGTCAGCCCTTTTTTTGTTTACTCACAATTATTCCGGTAGTAGTTCTTCGGGTAAATCCATGGGGTCAATCTCTAAGTAAAATGGATCTATGCCATGGTTTTCTCCGCAGCGACTGCACACCCAGAAACCAGTGTCGTTCAAAATTAATGCACAAGCAGTAGTGACACCCATTCCGTGCCCACAACCCGGACGGGCGCACCGATAATTACAATGTCTACTTCCAACGTAAAACCATTGCATGTTATGCCCCAAAGGCGAACCGACAGTGCCTGCATGTGTAACAACATTGCATCTACTGCATACTCTTCTGCCGCTACGACCTCCGGATACGCAGGTTGGAGGATAATTTCCGCTTGATACCGGGTCGTGACCGAGTGCGCCGGGCGTGCGTTGAGTCTCTGTGTTACCACCGCAGCGAGTGCAGTTTCTGGTTTGAGTACCTGCTGCTGTACATGTTGCGGGTGATGTTTGTGACCAACCGCTCATACTGTGACCGAGTGCGGCCGGGTGTGCGCGAGTGCGTGCGTGGTTACAGCCTGCCGTAGAGCATTCCTGTCTTTGCGTACCTGCCGAGGTACAGGTCTCCGCTATAATGGTTGACCATGCGGTAGGCCACGTATGCTCTCCGAGTTCGTTACGCATAAATCTTGCACATGTAGCACAGTGCCGTGTACGTACATGATGCGTGGCATTATGGTTACTCCACGCGCCCATCGTATTTTCGTCATGCGCAGCTTGTTCAGAGTCTGCCCGACTGCAGCGTGTGCAAGCTCTGCTGCGTGTGTGGTGTGTTGCCGTGCCATGTCCCCATGCGCTCCATGACCATGGTGTATGCGTCATTTCATGCAAAGCGTTACATGCAGCGTGTGTACAGCGTCTTTGGCAATGCGATGCAGTACCATGCTGACCTGCCCATGTCGGGAGGCTGTGGTTAATAGTCATGGAATAATGAGCTGTACGCGCTATGATATCCGCACCTGTTATAGTTACTGTGCTGGTAATAGTGCGTGTGCCTATTGCGTCTTCAGTAACTCCGGGTGCGTTTGCGAATTGTCCGGCTACTGGCGATACGGTAATGCTTGTACTGCCGCCTATTGGCAATGATGGTATTGTCGCTGATGAAATATTGTATTGCGCAGGGTTAGTTCGGCTTACTGTTATCGCATTAGTCGGTGCGTTACCCGTATTGGTTACGGTTAATGTATGGCTTGGTGGAGCAAAGCCGCAGTTTACGGCGGGGAATACATGGTCTGCTACACCAAGATTTACGCCACGGTGGATAAATGTTGCGTTGATTGAGATAACGCCATCGATTGCATCAGCGGGGTTTATGTTGTATCTTGTATGCTGGTTTATGAGTGTTGTTTCTACATTTCTTGTGTTAGGAGCATCGGGATTATCGAAGTATATACTGCTCAGCCCGTTAGTCAGATGGTTTATATCCCACCGTATATCAACGAAATTGCGTGTCGAGTGTGAACTGGCGTATGTGGTTCTGGTACCTGTTGTCGGGCAGGTGCTTGCTATGTTATGCGCTACCATCATACTGTTTGCCACTGTACCCGGTGCGAAGAACACCCTGTCTCCCGGGCGTGGCGCACCCAGTTCCGGCACTCCTGCGACCGCCGCACTTTGCACATTGTCAATCACAATCGTATATGGTATATAGTCGGTATACCGACTTGCTGTACCTTGTACATAACCCCAGACCTCGTATTGCTCATCGTGATTGACCAGGCGTAGTGAGATTTGAGCATCTGCATGGGCTGATGTTATGTTAAAGTCTCGCAGTGGTGTGCCTGCAGGGTCTGAGCGTATCAGTTCACCGTCTAAGTACCATTCGCGCGTAAAGTTAGCTGGAGTAAAAAATGGCAGGTCGTTTGTAAAATACAGCATCGAGCCGATTCGGAGTCTGCTGTCGCGGTTATGGATTGTTACCTGACCGGGTAGTAAACCGGGCATAATTCTACCGTATGTAGGATAGCTGATGATTACGGTATAGTTATGCGCACGTTCTCCGGCGAGCGAGAAGTAACCGTCAATGTCCACTGCTATGGTGGTATCGCCTACAAGTGCGCTACCGTTTGTATCGTATGGCGTATGCACTGCTCTGATGCCGTCTACAGTGCCTACAGAAACATAAGGCTCGTCGCCCGGCAGTATTCCGCCCACTATTTCCGCACCCAGTACCTCCGCGCCGTTGTAAAAGCGTATGAACTCGCGCTGTGTCACTATGTCAATGGTGAGGGTAATCGGTCTTGGCAGTATCGACGCGGTTTTGCCGTATGGCTGAACTAAGATATAATTGGCAATATCTGTGCCTGCCAGATACAGGTAATTGAAAATAACATCTACATCATCGGCGACACAACAATCTGCAAGCCAAACGTTGCCGTGCAGCTCTATGTGTACATCATCAAAGCCCGGGGCTAATGTAAGCAACTCATACGATATAATATCTACATCTGTGTCGCGATTGTATATCTTATCCGCAAATTCAATATCGAGTGTAAGTGGGCGCGGATTTATACTAACTGTTATATCATTACAGGTGCAATCATCAGCGCAGGTGCAATTCTCATAATCGCAGTCGTTATCCCGGGGCATAGTGCAGTCACAACCGCAGTTGCCATCATTTGCGCCGCTGCCGAGTACCGTGCCGCGTTGATGAGGCTGATGCAGATAGTAGTTGAATGCATCTTCGCCTGAGAGCCGAAATTTATCGAATGTAACGGCTATATTTTCGCCAACCTCTGCTTGGTCGAGCTGCGCCACCGGATTATATACAACCGCTACCCTGTGGTCTCCTAGTATACCTACCAGCTCTACATCTATTATATTTATGTCGGTTGTGCCGTCAAATATTTTGTCCTCCAGCGTGACGATGAGCGTGAGCGGTGCAGGCGTGATAGTGACGCTGCCTGCAGCTGTATTTATGCTATGGTTGCCATTTGTGCCGGCGGCAATACCGGGAACAAAAAATGATGCGGACGCTATGAGTAATACCAGTCCCGCGAGCTTTTTACTTGTTCGCCGCTTCTTACCTTTGCCGCCGTGCAGGAGCATCAGAATTCCGACACCGATGAGCAGCATTATTACAGCTCTGAGAATTTCTGTTATCGGGAACACTCTGTCGTCACCCGTGGCAGGTATGGCACGATGCATCTCAATATAGGTATAAGTTTCGTTACAGTCGCAATCACCTGTAGTCCGGCAATTACAATCGCAGCCATAGTCACAGTAACCGCAACAGCAATTGTCATTGTCAGGTAGATTGCAAGTACAAATACCCGTAGTCCGGCAATTGCAGTCACAGCCATAATCACAGTACCCACAGCAACAATTGTCGTTGTCAGGTAGATTGCAGGTACAAATACCCGTAGTCCGGCAATTGCAAGCACAGCCATAATCACAGTACCCACAGCAACAGTTGTCGCTATCAGCTAGATTACAGTCGCAATCGTAGCTGCAACGGAGGTGGTTGTCGCAATCGCAATTCTCACCACAGTTACAATCATGCGCACAGTAGCAACACGAACATTCCCAATTATCGCAACTTCTGCATCGTAATTCGTATGTGACCGTAACTATATATTCCCCAACTGTATACGGCATATTTTGTGCATTGAGTCGTGCGCCTGGTGTTGTCGGAGTGTAGGCTATGGAAATAATTCGTACACCATCTTCACCCGGTACGCGGACGGTCGATGTGCGCCCGTAGCCCGAAAATTGGTACTGAGTGTTATCGACATTTACGTTACTGTTGCCGTGTGCGCTCACTCCGATTACAGACAGCAGAGTGACCGCCATGAGCATTATGAGTGTATATACGATTTTTCTGGTTTTCATTTAACTCCTCGCTTCCTTTCACATTTTTGTTTACAGCACGTAAACAACGGACACAGGGCGACGCCTTGCCGCCCTGTGTCCATTTGGTTTATCCATCCTCATCGTCTTCCGGGTCATCGTAATCTGAATCGTCGTAGTCCTCGTAATACTCATCTTCTTCCGGATCATCGTAATCCTCTTCGTCGTCTTGATTTTGCGCAGCAAATTTCCTCGGGCGGATTATTCTGATATATACCACACCCCCTATGGCTAATATAAGCACTATCGGCAAGGCAATTAACTCAGGGTTTTCCGATATAGCCTGACCCAGCGGAACCCTGCCGTCATTATCCTGCGTGGGTCGCTGTATGTTCTGCCCCGGATAGTCAGGTACATAACCGGGATAGTATGCAGGCGGAGCAGGCGGCGGAAGTGGCTCCGGCGGCGCTTCACCCACCGCTAGTGCCATAAGATCCCATTCGGTTACAGCATTGAGGAAGTAGACATTGTTACTTGCGCGGTTGCGGTCGATAATCAGGAAAAACGTATTGCCCTCAGGGGTTTGAAATGTAAAGAACTCTATACCGTGCTCATCTGTCGTGTTATCTATCACAGTGGCTGTGCCGTCAGGAGTGAAGCTGCCGAGTGGGACATCAGGATACAGCGGGACTTCAGATTGATGAGCATCTGCCGAAACCAGCTCCCAAAACAGTGCTTCGTGACGCACATAGCCAACTATCATTACTTCTGCAAGACCCTCTTGCAGCATCAATGCATTTAGCATATACGCACGTATTTCTGCTTCATCTATTGCTATGGGTCGCTCAATCCATACGTAACGCCGTAATCGACCGTAGGGGTCGCTGTATGCACCGTCCGGCTCTAGCCAGACGGTGCGGCCATATACCAGAGAGCGTACAAACTCAGTCGCTTCGGCAGCTCCCGGCTCTCCGGTTTCCGGTGCATTTATACCTATAAGCCGGACTCTGTAACCGCCATATACTTCTATCGTGTCGCCATCGATTACATTTATTACAGTCGTTTCGGTTAAAGTGCCCGTCGCAGATGCTTGTGCATATACCGGAAATATCAGCATCGCCACTATCACTATTAGTGCGGATATAAGTAGTGTTTTAAGTTTCATTATTCTGATCCTCCGTTTTTGTGTTCGCCTTTGCGGTCAGTGTTGACCTTTTGCTAATCTGCGCTATTATATCAAGCAGTTTTTCGGGCGGTGCATTAATGCTGCGTATCGCCATAACAAGTTCAACATTTTCTGCCTCGGTCAGCTGTCGTTCGAGTTCCCTTATGCGAGCCTGTTTTTGTATTATGATTTCTTTATTCTTTTCTATCTCAGCTCGGATTTTTTCTACTTTTGAATTCACCGTTTCTCCTCCTGTATTTTTTATTGTGGTTGGGGGTTATCGGGTAGGTTGGCGACGGTACGTTGCCATGCCCATTCTTCGTTTTGTATCATGCGGAAAGCAACTTGAATTGTCTCTTGGTGCATTGGCTCAGACATATAACCTCTTGCACGGCTTGGTGAGCCTACGAAATGTATGCAAGCGTGACCCACGGTACCGGGCCAATCGCCGGAGCCATGTATCATGGTGTGCATAGACCCCACAAAGTGGCGACTGCCTGCTGATACTATGACGGGTCTGCGTAGGAACAGATGGGATCCCCCGGCGGTTTGTCTCGTGCTTGATCCTGCGGGTGGATGCCACATATTCAAAATACCACGGCTTGCCAACACATTATGGTCTGCTGCAGTTAGCGGTACATAGTCAAGATGGTACAGATACAGACCACCTCTTATACGGTACAAGTCACTACCGGGTAATGGTCCGCCATGTTGGAAACTGAAATTGGTTGCCCTAACAGTAAACGAAAAGCCATCCAACATGTCAAATACCTGAATAGGTCTGTGCGGACCGCCGGGTAGTGATGCAAAATATCTGCCAACAACATTACCGTGCGCTTTTTCAATCAAGCCCCACTGCGTGAACTCTCCAATTCCATGACTTCCGCCATAACTCCAGCGCGTAAATGCTCCAACACCGAAGCCAATACTGAAAGTAGTGTATTGTTCGTATTCCATAAGCACTATTTCGTGCATAAGCTGGGCCAGTTCATAATGCGCTACCAGTACGGCAAGTCGCTCGGGGTCAGCACCGCTACGTGTCAGTGCCTGCACTTCCTCTGTAAACCACCTGTAAAAAACACCACCGGCACCGTAATATTCGAGTTGTATTATGAATATTCTGTGCCCGTCGCAGATCTTGTAACCGTGACACCTTGCGAACTCATATTCGCCCGAGGGTGAACTTGCTGGTGGCGGTGATGGCGTTGGACTCGGCGATGGGCTTGGTGATGGTGATGGTGATGGTGATGGCGACGGTGATGGACTCGGCGACGGTGACGGCGACGGCGATGGGCTTGGTGATGGTACAGGTCGCTCTTCGCAGCAATACGAGCACGTGTACTCCGTGTGCGTGCCTCGTCTCGGGTTCGGGCAATCGTATAATGCGTGGACTTCACCGCATTGACTGTGATAATTTATCTCACCAAGTCCTGTTTCCAACGGCTGACCACAGTATTCACGGACTGTTGCGGTGCTGAAGCCAATGAGCGCATCAAACATATCTGCAAGCAGTGCATAAGCTGAGGCGTTGGTGTGTAGTGCTACTTCAGTGTCAAGCAATATCCTGCCGGCGAACACTGCCTGCATCTGAGTTGCCAGTTCGCCGTTTGTTGGTAATGCTGCGTATATTTGCGCCAAGGTTGGGTTTACTATGAAGTTAAGTCCCAGTATGGCACGTGTTAGGTGCGGATTACCCTCAACTGTTGAGGTGTGCATACGTGCAGCTAAGTCACGGCGAAGCTGTGGGATGCCGCGTGAGTTATTGAGCATGAAATCACGCACATAGTGGTCACCCTCTACCGTCGTTATGCGACCACCGACAAGGTGGAGTGCAGTTGTGCCGATGTTGACTGCTATAAGTGTTGCGCACATCACCAATGCAAATAGCAGTGCGAATATGAGTAGCGGTATCAATATCAGCTTTGCTGATTTTGCTCTTAATAAAGTGGCGAGCTTCGAACCTATTGAACCACCTTTCAAGCCCGTTGTGCTTGCTTTAAATGCCTTTGTTGCGCTACGGCGTTTTGCGTTGAATGCTTTTTTCTTGATTTGAGCTTTCTGCGCCTTTTTCGCCGACTTCATCGAGGTGCGTTTTTTTTCGTATTCCAGCCTTGACATTGCACGGGTATCTCTCTTTTTCGCCTTTTCAAAGTTCCGATATTTCTTGCTTGTACGACTTTGAAACCTGCTGCGGATTATGCGGTTTTCGACAGCTTTTTCGGTCTTGTGTGATGCCTCTACGCCGACGTTGTCCTTTTCGTACTTGTGTATCTGACCGTGGACACCTTGGCGGACTGCATTTGCAGGATGACTCAATATGGACGGTTTCTCACGTCCGAGTGCTTCCGCTTCGGTCAGACGTTGTTTTTCTTTAAACTTTACGGTTTTACCGCGTTTTTGATCGTATGCCTTTTGCTTGACTGTCTTTGTTGGGAGTCGTTTCGCGGCCGCATCGAGTAATATGTGTGTTTTTGTCGATTTTTCACGCAATTTATTTATCTTACGGTTTGAGGGTGACGGCTGTGCCGGGCTCGCATCCGGCTTTTCCCAGCGTCTGCGCTCAGATGCTTGCTGCGATTGGTTTTCTTCCGGTTTCTCCCACTTGCCGCTGCCATTACTTCCGGACACAAATTGATCTGCACTTGTGTCCGGGCTCTGTTGCGTGGGTACCGATCCGGCAGGAGAGGATGCCCCTGCCGATTCTCTCGGAGCTACGGCAGGGGCTGTGATGGGAGCTTGTGTTAAAGGTAGAGCTTCGTATGTTTTGCCCCTTTTAGGATTTTGACGGCGCTTAACCGCTTCGGTATTTTTTTGCTCAATCTTTGACCACCGTTTTTGCCATTTACCCTCCCGGTCAGCACTGTCCCTAGGATGCTTTCTGCTCATTGTACACCTCGCCCGGTCTTGTGGTCATCAGCTTATACAGCATCGTATCCTTAGGGAATCTGTCGATAAAGGGCACTGTTACCTCATCGTAGCGGAGCAATCCCTGCCCGACACCGCTTGATGTTATGTACCGTTCCTGCTCCGGTGAGATACCAAGGTGATTTGCAAGTACCTTCCGATCACCACCTGCCTGGCTGAGCAGCACAATAAAGGGTGTACAATCAAGTATGTTCTCCGCATCGGCGCTTGACAGGAAATCTTTTACGTTTTGTGTTATACCGGTCGGGATACCGTGCCACTTCCGAAATCGCTTGAATATCCCTACGGAAAACTTTGCTGTTTGTTCTTCTTTTAGGAGCAAGTGGAACTCGTCTAAGTATACCCATGTGAACTTGCTCCGGGACCGATTATACGAAACCCTGTTCCAGAGTGCGTCCTGGAGTATGAGCATTCCAACGGTTTTAAGCGTGCTGCCGAGTTCTTTGATATCAAAGCATACGAGCCTGTTGCGGAGATCAACATTCGTTCGGCCGTTGAATACGTTTTGTGAGCCGGTGACAAACATTTCAAGCGCCGTTGCCAGATTCTTCGCTTCCGGCTCGGGCTGCTCCATCAACTCGTTGTACAAATCACCAAGGATAGGCATTTTTTCGGGATTCCAATCCACAAAAAAGTCCCTGTATATTTTTAGCAGGCAGCGGTCTATTATGGATTTTTCCTTTTGTGCTAAGCCTTGATTACCGCCGATTACGGCCTCGCAAAACGACACCATGAACTCTGATTTTAACTTTAGAGGGTCTCCGCCATCGTTGTAGTTATCGTTAATATCCAGCGGGTTTATACGGTGGTCGCTCGATGCTGACAACCGGACGACTTGCCCATAAAGCCAAGCTACCAAGTCGGAATATTCGCCTTCCGGATCAACAATCATGACATCATCCAAAGTTGAGAGCATGACGTTGACAAACTCTCGTTTTGCTAAAAATGATTTGCCTGCACCCGGCATGCCCAGAATGAGTCCGTTGGGATTTTTGAGCAGCCGCCTGTCTGCCATTATCATGTTACTACTTACTGCGTTAAGCCCGTAGTAGAGCGATCCTTGACCTTGGAATAGCTCCGCTGTTGTGAATGGGACGAATATCGCCAGTGCTGATGTGGTCATAGTGCGCTGGATATCAAGCTGGTTATTGCCCAACACTAAGCTGCTGCATAAGCCCTGCTCTTGCTGATAATCCAGCCTTTTCAGCTGACAGTTGTGTTTTTGTGTTATGCCGGATGTTGATCTGATAATATTTTCCAGTTTATGCTTCGACTCGGCTGTGTTCATAATAAGCACAGTGACAAGGAATTGGCGTTCGTCTCTCTTTTGGAGATGCTCCATCATTCCTTTTGCGCTCTCCAGATTGTCTACTAGGAGCTGCGGCAAAATATCCATATCATAGTTGCCTCGGAACGCTTTCTTTTGTTCTTGCGCTTTTTGACCGTTGAGCGCAGCGAAAGCTGAGCGCGCCTGCTTTATTGCTACCTGCTGATCAATCGGCTGAAGGTGGATGCTGACAGTTATCGGGTGTTCGCTGTCAATGTAATCCCTCAGCACACTGTCTTCAAAGCCTGCTGCCATTATCTGTTTAAAGCTGACAGCGCCTATCGTGTTACCGAGCTTGAATGTTGATTTGTCTGCAAAGTTGAAACTACTGGGTGCGATATAGTCCTTTGTTGATAGTCCGGTTTTCGGAAGGTCGTCCCAAGCAAAGTGGAGCCGGGTTTGTCCGTCCGGATGCAGTTGAGAGTGCAAAACTTCCAGACGTTCCTTGCCTGTCAGCGGCCATGCAAAAACGTTCATCACTTTATAGTTTTGCTCAACATCTACTTCAAGCCTGCCCAGTCTTGATCGGGCTTCTTTTAAGGACTGCGCTTTAACGCCGAAAGTAATGAATTTACGCTTTATTAAGCCACTGTTACCCTTTGACATCTGGGTCGCCAACATTTCAACATATTCTTTGCGCACTTTGTCGTATTTAGAGTCCTGCCCGTCTATCATTATGCTGCTTTCAAGGTCTTCGATGTTGCCGGGAGCGTTCACAAATGAGAGCTGCACGATACAGCTGCTATCAAATGCGTTTAGAAAATTACGGTACTGATCCAGTATGGACTCTTTCTCTTCTTCACGTGCGAGACGGTAGTTTATGTCGTTGTACTCCATCGTCTTCGTGTAGAGCCGCCCTTCGACGTGGCATATACCGTCCTTGTACATCGTCAGGTATGGCAACGTTCCCTGTGCTGTGGTTGGCTTACTTTTTATGCCCAGTAGTCTTTCGAGCCTTGTTATTTTTTGATTTTGCGGGTGTCTTGCGCTTTTTTGACGGGGTATAGCTGTTCTTGGTTTTTTTGTGGTTGGCATGGATTATATCCTCGCTTTCGCTTAAGTGTTTGTACATGTTCGCGGTCTTGTATGGTCGCCAGCTTGCCAGCTTTTTGTGGCGCAAGTAGTTTTTTATGTGGTAGTCTGCGGATCTGCCGTCTTTTTCATATGAGCTGAGTGATATTATAGGCATCATCACACCTACCATTACCAACGCAGCAAGCGTGACATTGACTGTCCTCAGCACAAAAAATATCGGCACACCTATTGCCACCGCGATTGGCAGTATAATTAGCTGCCGCTTTGTAAGACCTGCAATTGTTTTCGGTTTTATCCGTGTCAAATCTTGTGGGACGGATGTATATGGCATCATGCACCTCCCTTTTTTAATTGCTCTGCCCATTTTACGCTTACTGCACGCCCGGATGAGTCGGAGCCGGATGCAGATACAGGCTGATTTGCGCGTGCCGTGTTTTCGCGGAGAACTTCGCGTAGCGGTTTCTTGACTTTGTCGTACTCGATTAGCTTACCGTCCGGAGTGCGGATTGCTACCGAATACCCTTCTTTTAAAAGCTTTGCTGCGAGCAGGTTTATGACACTGGGATGCTCACTTATCTGCTTGGTCGGGACGATTGGAATGGTTTTCAGACCCTTTCCTCGCCGATAGAACATCACCACGCCACCCAGCCTGTCTGCTACCGCCTTGTATTCGCCCCAAAGCGCCGTTTCTGAGGATGGTGGCGGTGGCTCCGGTGAATCGGCTTCGCCAACCAGAACATCGGTCGCTTCTGTATCCGGCAGCCCTGCATAGTTATCGGATGCCTCAACTGCCGCTTTGTATGCTGCTGCTACTGCGGCGGTCATGGCGCGGCGTGCCTGTGCGGAAACCGGGTATACGACATCGGTGCCGCCTAGTTCGTCTGACGGGAACTTTAACTTTATGGTATCGCCTCGCGACCCTTGGATTATCACATTTTTTATGGCAGCAGCTCCGGCTATCTCTATAATGGCAGTGCCCAGATAGTCTTTGTGCGGTTCTTCTGCCAAACTCACGGTGGCTTTGTATTTACTCATATGCCCCCCCTATTAATGCGCACTGAAGATTGATTTTGAAATCGCTTTGGTTTGGAAGAGCATGAAGCAAAGCAAAAGTGTGACCGCGAACATGCTCCAGCCCCAGCTTGTTATATCATCTACCGTTAATGTGCCACCCACTGCAGGCAGCAAGCTCCGAAATACAGCCGCATGAATTGCGAAGCAGACCATAATCAAAAAGCCCTGAAAGCCTAATGCAGCTAAGTATTTTAAGTAATTTTGACCCATCCCGCTCATGTCGCGCTGCATGAGCGTTGCCAGTGGAATCGGTGCTGCAGACGCTACTATCAGGATTTCAATTGTGCGTCCCCACACTATGATGGAAACGATAATCGGCATTATCCGGGAACTGAGGTTAACTATCCCTATTGGCAGTATCAGAGCGAGTAATGCTGATATTTCAGCATCTTCAAGCGCTCCCCTTATATCTCCCATCGAGGGGATTGTTACTGCACTCGTATGTACCGCTGCGGCGTTTACAAGCCAACCGGCTACGTCGAACATGCCCATTGCGATAGGCCAAGCATTTGTTGCCAGAAAAACGGCTACGACCAATTTGATGATGAATACAAATACACTATTTATGTCGAACTCTTCGTGGTTGTTGCGGTCTGTTATAAGCTGCAATAGCTCCCAGCACATTATATACGCCAGTATGATGCCTGCTATCGGTGGTATTACGGTCTCGGCAAGACTCTGCACGATTGCACCGGGTGCACCGCCGAGCCACTGCATCGGAGATTGTGCCACTTGTCCCGCCGCACCGGTTGCGCCTGTATCAAGCATATTTGCCGATGAGGCTACCATGGTATAGAAAACCTCACGTAACATATCGTACAGAACATCTACGGTCATTCCGAAAAGCCATTCTGATATTCTATCTATCATTTTTTGCCTACTTTCTCACTCTTTAGCCGAATACTCCTACAAGCTGTAACACTAAACCCAGACCTAAAAATGCCATCGCGATACCGCCGCCGACCTGCAAAAAGCCTTTTTTGCGTTGGGTATCATTTTCTTCAGCAGCACCTTGGCTGATATTGAAAAGACCCTGTGTTCCGTACCATGCTCCAAGCCCTACAAATATAACGGATAGAGCACCTACTGCTTCGGTAAAAAATTCCATTTGTTTTGTTTCCTTCCTTTAGTACACAAAAAGCGGACATTACTGTCCACTTTTTGCAGATTTATTTGCCTCTATGTCGTAGTCGCGAGTTTTATTTCCCTCTTATTCTACGCTCCTTTCTCTGATACTTCGTACACTACATGCGTATATTTTGCGGTGTTGCTCAGTTTGAGACGTGTTGACATATGCCGTTTTGCGTCATATATGTATTTTGGGTTATATCCCAGATACTTATAGTTTTTATGCGTTTTCAGATTGTATTTGCGCGAGTAGAACGGCGGTGCGCCGCGTATCTGTAATATACACATAGTGTTTTTCATTCTGGACAGCTCATCTATGGTCATAAGTTCCCTGCCCATACGGTTTTGATTTTCGCCGCTGGAGTTTTGCTGACTTTTTGTGCGACTCTCGGTCTGGATGTCTATTGTCGCCTTACCCAGCATTTCGCTCACTTCTTTTAGGGTTTGGGGTTCTTTGCCGCCAAGAAATATTTCAGTGTCCATGTTGCCTATGATGGTTGCCGCTGACTCCTTGTATCGCTCTTTTAATTGTGCTTTTGACTGTAGTATTACACACGCTGAGACCTCGCGGCTTCGGATTGTGGCTATAAGCTTTTCAAAGTTTGGGATTTTTCCGATGTTTGCAAATTCATCAAGCAAGAATCTCACATGCACAGGCAGGCGTCCACCGTGTTCCGTATCTGCTTTGGTACACAATAGGTTAAATAATTGCGAGTAAAGCACGCCCGGCACAAAGTCGTAGCTGTCGTCCGTGTCACTTGTTATAACGAATAATGCAGTCTTCTCTGTGCCGAGCTTTTCGAGGTCGAGCTCATCATATGCAGTCAGTTCGCGCGTTTCTTCGATGTCGTATACGGCGAGACGCATTGCAAGTTGTGTGAGTATTGAGTTTCTTGTCCTAGCGGGTGCGAGCCTGAACTTTTTGTATTGACGTACCGCAAAGGAGTTTGAATTTTTTGATTCTAGTTGCTCAAAGGTAATGTCTACTGCGTTTTTAGTATCACCGCCTTCTTCATTTGCAGTCATCATGCTGATTATATCCGCGAGCATTGCCAGATTGCGCTCATCTTCTCGTGCTTCAGTCCATATGAGACCGCTCAGTGACAGGAATAGACCCTTCTCTGCATTTTCCCAGTATGGGTCTGATGATTTGCCTTTACCTCCAAGGTTTTCAATCAGGATATTTGCGAGACGGAGCAAATCTGACTCTTTGCGTACATACGCGAATGGGTTATATCTCATCGATGCACTCATATCTATCGTGTTGACGACCTTGATTTTGTAGCCGAACCTTTTGAGCATTGAGCCGGTTAGACGTAATATCTCGCCCTTTGGGTCTGTTATGACGAACGATGTGGGGAAGCTTGATATGCATTGCATGACATTTGGGATAATGAACCCGCGAGTCTTGCCGGAGCCGCTGCCGCCGGTTACGAGAACGTTTTTATTACGTGCGAACTCTTCCTTGCCGGGAAGCGGTCTGCTGCTCATCGTGAGCGATTCCGTTTCCGTGAGGATAATGTTATTGTCGGGGTTTTCATCCATGTACGGTGCTATATCCTTTGGGGTACCCCACCGTGCCGTGCCGTATTCTTTGCCGCGCATGTATTTTTTAGAGACTTGGACGAACGACATTAAATACGCAACTGAACCGGCGAGAAGTCCGACAATTACAGGGTGTATGTTGATAAAATGTATGTATGTCGATAATATACCAGCGGGTACGGCGATAAATATATACGGGATTATTTTTATCACGAGCTTTTTCTTTCGCACGGGTTTCACGTTTTATCACCCCACTATTCACGGATGCAAACTTGGCTCTGGCACGCCGCGCTGTAGCGTGTGGTCTAAGATCTGCGGTGCTGATTGCTGTTTTGCAAGCACTTGGTTGGCATAAAGCGTGTCGCGGAGTGATGGTTGCTGCTCTGTGGATTGCTCTTGGCTTGCGTCTTTTTGGGGGAATTTGGCTACGTATTCGTTCATGGCTTCGTGCATCTGTGTGGCTCTACGGCTCTTGAAAAAGACCGAATATTCCGGAACATCAGGGACTTCCGGGTTAATTGCCTCCCGCACAGCGTACTGTATGCCGTATTTGCGGGCTATCTTATCGAAATCGCGTAGTGTTTTTACAGCTATAGGGCATTTTTCCAGCGTTGAGCCATCTTTTGTGAGCTTTTTCAGCGATACTTCGCCAGGGCGTTCGTTTTTTTGTTTTTTGCACGACGCAAGGTACCTGAGCATACATCGGGCTAATGTTCGCGAGGTAAGTGATGCGCCGCGGATTGTGAGACACACGATCCGTTCTGATACATCTGTCATGTTTTATCATCCTTTCTTCCTTAGAACGGCAGGTCACCGTCGTCCATGTCCAGTTCTGTGAAATCGGAACTTTCAACGGGTGTATTGTAACCTGAGCCGAAATCTTCTTTCGGGTCGGCAGCACCACCCAGTGCCGCTTCTCTGCTTCTCTTGCTCTCCGTGAAATAGACGTTTTCGGCGACAACTTCCGCACTGCGGCGTTTGTTGTTTTCTTTGTCTGTCCAGTCACGTATTTGCAAGCGTCCGGTAACAGCTGCCATTTGTCCTTTCGTGAAATACTTCGAGACAAATTCCGCTGTGTTTCGCCATGCGACTACATCTATAAAATCTGTTTGCCTCTCGCCTCCGTCTTTAGGGGTAAATCCCCTATCAACTGCCAGTGAAAACGAAGCGACAGACACGCCGCTTGGCGTTTGGCGCAGCTCCGGATCTCTTGTTAGTCTTCCCATGATTACGATTTGGTTCATTTTAGTACATTCCTTTCACTATATTTCAGCACCGTCGGGGTTTAATTACCGCGATTATTTATCTGCCACATTACCTCCGTTTCCCTTGATTTTTTCCAATATTCCCCGCATCCTGTCCACTTCCTGCTGGTTTGGATTCCCGTGTTTGCCCACATTTGCTGGCTGCCTACTGTTGCTGTGCAGGACGGCAGGTCGCTTCTCTCGCTGCCTGTCTTGGTATTCCCACTTCCTGACGAGAGCTTGCCAGTCTTCCACGGGGGATCCGTTTACTTTCCAGCCAACCGCAGTGTAATGGTCTACAAACTTTTGAGCATCTACTGAACTGCCCAACGATTTGACGTATGTCGCAACATCTTCCACAGATGGCGGGGAGAATCCGTTTCCGGGTAATGCGCTTTTTTCTTTGCGCGTGTGTGCGCACGTAGATAGAGTATTATCTTTACTGTTATTATTAATACTGTTACTTTTAGATATGTTACTTTTATTGGTGTACCAAATTACAGTATCCTGTTTTACAGTATCCGAAAATACAGTGTCCTGTTTTTTAGGACACTGTAAGTCGTCGCCTTCCGGATTTTTTTTAGTTGCAGGAACAACATCTAATATCGTGTAGATGTTGCGACTCAATCGACCGTTTTTATGCTCCTGGTCAGCTTTTATATACCCATTATCACGAAGCATATTAAAATGCCTGTAATACGTGTCTCTGGCTAGCCCTAAATCTGCTATAATTTTATCTCGCCGCGGGAATGCTGTTTTACCTGCTCCGGCATAGCTGCAAAAATATGCGTATATGGCTTTAGCGCACGCCGTGAGTTGCCTATCTTGCATTACGAGCTTCGGAATAGTGCCAAAGCCTTTTGAGTTGATTCCCTGTACCTGTAATATGTCGCACGACTCCGAGTTGGTTGCGGTTTCAATAGGTGTAGTTTTTGGTGTCGGCATGGCTCCCCTCCTGTTATGGATCACAATATATGCAGTTGGTTCACGACATCAACTGTGACGGATCTCACAAAAATATGATTCTGCTATGATGGTGCTTGGGTTTACCTTGGTTATATGATTATCTTCTGTGCCGACCTTTGCAATATACCAGTTGCCGCAAGGACTTATTGATAATGTGCCTTTTACCCGGCATCCATAATCGCCTTCTTCAAGCGAATTTCCTCTGAACAAATGAACTGTATACTTGTCGCACTCAAATACTGAGCAATCCCTGCTTTTGCCTGTCCGCCGTTTATAGTCGCATTTTGTGTTGGTCGGATGGTGATGTGCGCATTCAGGTCTTAGACAATACTCGTGTATGGTTTGTTTTGTGTTCATACTGACACCGCCGTGACCTCTACGATATAATCCTGCTTCCCAACGCTTATCGCCAGCAACATTTCTCCTGTTTCTTGATTTTCTATGAGTCCGGTACTCAATTGCGGATAGTTCAGCTCTTTCGATATATGACCTTTGCCTCTCCCAAGTTTGCGCTCTAGCTCCACTGTAAAAAATTCAATAAGCTTTCTCGATACATTCTTTTCGTCCATGATTTAAAATCTCGCTTTCTTATATTTTTCCACAAAAAAACACCCATCACTTTTATGTGGTGGGTGTCCCGTGCTTTTAAGACCTTTTAAATTTGTTTGTTACTAATGGGTTACTAACATGTGCCATTTTGTGCTGTTTTAGATTGTTTTAGTTTTGCGGTAAAGTCTTGAGTTTACTGCAATTGTTTGATTTAGCAATTCTCAGCCACATTTCAATACACATTTAAGTGTGAAAATTCAACATTTGCAGTAATTGCAGTATAATCACAGGCAGCAATTTGCAAATTTTGTCGGTTAGAATCTAACTAAAATACCATCATAAACAGGATGTACTTGTCAAAATGACTATACATGTGTTATATTAAGTGATGGTAAGCTAGTTGCCTGGAGGTGTTTACATTGTCCGCTGAGTATTTAAAGTACATTATTGCTGCCGAATATGAAGCAAATCAGGTTAAGCTTCTTGTAGCAGAAAAATCAAAAGAATCACTGCACAGTGCGCAGGTTGACGGGGAAAAACTTGTTTCGGCTTCGCTTGTCCGAGCAAAAGCTGAAATAGAATCACTAAAGCGAGAATCTGACCGCAAAGCCATGGAGGCAGCGGCAGAACTCGCCAATTCAACTGCAAATAAACTCGCCACAATGCGTGCCAGAGCAGAAAAACGCGCTGATGTAATTGCACAGCGCATATTTGAAAGGATAGTGAGCATATAATGAGCACTATTAGAAAGTTAAGTATTATAGTATCGCATCCGGATATTGTAAACGTGATTTCTGAGCTTATGTATTTGTCGTGCTTTGAACCGATTGTTCCGAATATTGAGCTTGACCCGCCCGACCTTACGACACTTTTTAAGCATGAAGAAATAGAGCTTGAAAATTATTCTGCAAATATGGAAACCATCACGGTTCTCGCCAGCCAGTATACCTACACCCTCATTGGCTGGGTACATTCCCAGCATGAGCCGGAAGTATCATCGGTGTTATCGGGTTTTACCTGCTCATTTTGTTTCTCTGACCCGTCACCCGAAGATGGCGAAGACGTACCTATTCTGCTTAAGTTCCCTCAAATGTTCGGAAAAATGAGAAGCGGAGGCAGCCGTGTCTTTTCCCCGCTTGCAAAAGACAGCACTCTGTAATCTCAAAAATCCAATCGCACTCCATACCTCTGCCATCGGAAATATTAATTAAATTTCTTGAAAGGAACGTATAAATAAGTGCAAAGTTTTGATAAAATACTCGAATATATAAAGCACGAGTCCGAAAGAGAATGTAAAGAAATTGCGCTTAAAGCCACCAGAGAGTGCGAGCGCATAAAAGCCGAGTTCTCAAAAAAAGAACAAGATGTTTATTGGGACTATATAAATCAGGGCACAAAGCAAATAGAAGAAAGAATTTCGCAGCTGGCAAATCTGGCTACCGAGCAAGCCGGAAAAATGATTAATGCCACCGAGCAGGATATGCTGGACGAAGTGCTCGAACTCACCACAAAAAAACTCTCCTCTCTACCCACGCGCAGCTATAATGAGCTACTAGAAAAACTGGGCGTAGAAGAGGGTTGCAGACCGGAGTTTCTGGTGCATCAGTACCGAGAGGAACTCGCCCCCACAGTCATCTCAGCATTATTTGACTGATAAATCAAGTAATTAAGCAGATAGTTGATAGTTCGCTACCAATTATCTGCTTAAAATTATATCAATAACCTTTAATTTTTCTATTTAATATCGAAGTTGTGAGTCTGCCCTTTTCTTCGGGCAGATTATCATATATAAACTGAAAACCATAATCATACTTGCCCAGTTTTGTGTGCGGATAATTTGAGCGTCGCACGAGCTTTGACGGTATGATAAATCTGTCTCTGCTTGTCAGGTTAAATTCGAGCAGATAATACGGATCATGCCTTGAATTTAGAACTTCATTCGTTATTACACAAAGACCGCCGGAGCTTATATCGTATGTTACATCTGTAAACTCCGGAGCCATATCAGACATATCATGCACCTGTGAAGAAACATTTGACTCCGGCAACCCGTAAATCGCCACGCTGATACGCAATTCGTCTCTGTTAAACTTACGCCTTTCTTTCGTCTCAATTTCCGTAAGCTGCTGGAGCATCACCTGACTACCGCCGCGCAGTTTAGACTGCGCCGTAGCAACGAAACTATGGACAACAGCCCCCTGGTCAAAACTGACATTGAGCCGTGAGTCTAAATTCAGGCTGTCAAACATGTCATGAAGCCAAGGACAGGACACAACTATTTGCCTATCACTCTCAATGTACCGAACCACAGCCTCATGCCCATCGCTGACAATGCCATCTTGCATATCCTCAAAGATAATCAACTTCGTACCTTTATCGATATGCGAAAGTTTCATAGCGAAGCCCCCCATCCCTTCGTATAAAATAAAACCTTTTTTAGATTCCCTTTACATAGAAACCAAGATAAATGCCCTGTGCCTCTGAGGTTCTCCGACAACCAGATTATCATGCCACTCAGTATGGTCGGCAACACGCATTCTATCTTCTGCCATCAATTTTGAAAAATATTCACCACGCCCTGAAAACATAACCAGATGATAACCGAAAGCGGCAGTTTCTATCAGTTCGAAATCACCTAAAACTCTGCTATCATCAAACAACCACTCTTCAATCTCAGGCACCAGTCTCATAGACCGAAACGTAGTACCATTATACGAGAATAAAGCAATATCTTCATAAAAGCCCTCCGGTGTGGTATCGTCGGAATGTTCATCCATAAGTGCGATAAGAGCCTCAGAAGAAGTATCACCTGATGTGAAAAGATTATAGATATTATGTGCACGCTCGCTTGTAGCCTGCCGTTCAAATTCCACCATTTCTAAATAAGCCGGATCTTCCTCACCCAGTTCAAAATCCATAGGGTCTATATTCTCGCGGGAAATGAGAATCTGATTCATGGCTACAGTTCTGTAGCTGTTGTTGTCTCGTGATATGAAGTATGCAATAGTTGCTCCGCGCTCAGTCTCAACGACTACAACATCTCCGCTTTGTCTGACGCTTTCCATAAGCCACTCATGCAAATCCATATCAAGTGCTTCACCCATTTGCAACCGCAACGTAGCAGCAGGGTTGTCTGCAAGAAACGCATCTTGCTCTGCAGCAGCAACAAGAAAACTTTCTTCATCCGTAATGCCATCGGCAATTTGTCTTGCAAGCTCATGTGCGTCGGCAAGAGCTTGCTCCGTAGCTTCCTCAAACTCTGCATCATCATCAAAATCATCAACAAAAGGCATATCAGGAGAAATAGTAAGAACTCTATAGACAAAAACATCCAAAGAATCCGCATTTTCCGCATAAAACGCCAAGAGCTGTTGATCTGTGTACGTAAAAGAGTCTCTCACATGTAAATTAAACGCATCAGCAGTCAAAATGAAGTTCAATATTTCTCTGTATATCTGCTCGTTAATGCTAAATCCAAACATTCTCTGCAGATAACTGTTTAAGTTTGGCCATCCGTGCATGCTTGCCTCAAATTGACGCATAAGCACTTCACTTTCAATCATGTCAAGGCTTTCTTGCGAAAGCACGAAACCATACTCTCGGGCAGCATTATAAAGACTGACCATTTCCGCCATTCTCTGCAAAGCTCTTTCGGTTATAAAATCAGCCCAAGTTGCTCCCGTCTCTTCGTTTTGAATTTGAGTCGAAAGCGCTCTGCCTATTTCAGGCACAGGAAACATTCCCTGAAACTGGGCAGCAAACTCCATGTATTCCATGTACTCAACGTTAAAGAAATACTCAAACTTGGTTGTGGTAAAATCAACGCCGTCAATTGTAACTGCCGGCAGTGTTCTCCGTATAAAAGCGGAGTTTAGTATCAATGCCGCCGATAACAATAATGCAAAAACCACACATATTGTTACCGCTAAGATTCTTCTCTTCTTTTTTTCTTTCTCTTCTTTTTGCGTAAGCGCTTGTTTACGCACCATTTTATCTGTTTTTTTGTCGAACATTCCACTCATTTTTTCTTTTTCAATCCTTCATTTTTGTTTAAGTTTCGGGTCGGTATAGTGCAAGCATCAAGTAACAAAATAGGCTCCCCGCCGTGCCGTGTAAACCCGTTTATAACCTGCACCGGTGGGCAGGTGGGTCGCCTCCTTCCTGCTGCGCGCTTCCTTCTTCCAAACCATGTCAAGCATGATTCGGGAGGCCTGCAATTCACAGGAAGAGTCCGGCATCCCTTATAAGAAATGTGGGTTTAAAAAGGCTTATCACAAACAAAGCAGGGATATATTAATATATTTCTTAAACTACTCATCACCATCATCATCGTCCAAATTACGCTCCATGAACTTTTCAAATAATTCATCAAGTAACTTCTCATCCTCAACAATAACCAAAGTATCTTCTTCGTCCTCAGCTACAACTTTGAGAATGATAAGACCGTAATCTTCGTCTTCTTCATCTAAGTCCGTGGGCAGAAACGCCATATAAAACGTGCCATCGCACTCTATTGTATCTACATGCTCCAGAACGAAGTCATTACCTGACTCATCTGATATTGTGATTAAGTCGCTTCCGAACTCAACGCTCATACTCGTACCCCATGTAAAATAAATTATACATTGAATAATACCGCAAAATGTGTTATAATGCAATATGTATTTTTCTTAATTTAAAGTTATCGGATGAGGTGAGTATGGATTCGGTTAAAGCAAAAAGGATTACAAAAAAGGTACTGCGCAGAAGTTTTTGGCTTGCGAGCGATGCTTTTTTCCTCGCTTTTAAGGTGGTTGGGACAGTTGCTCTTATTGTAATTACGACCGCAGCAATCTTTGGAACCTTTTTCATAATGTACGTCAGAAACGACCTCGCCACAGGGCTTGACATAAACCCTGCAGATTTTACAATTGCGAGATCCAGTGTTATTTATTACATCGACCCGGAAACCGGATTTGAAAATGAACTGGTTGTTGTGCAAAGTCCCGAATTTCGCAGATGGGTAGATTTTGAGGAATTCCCCGAACACCTGATAAACGCAGTTGTGGCAATAGAGGATCACCGTTTTTGGTCTCACGCCGGTGTAGATTGGTACAGAACTGCCGGAGCGTTTCTGAATATGTTTTTGAGTATGCAGGATACTTTCGGTGGCTCGACCATAACACAACAGCTTATCAAAAACCTCACGCATGAAGATGATGTTACCGTTCAAAGAAAGTTGCAGGAAATCTTCCGAGCATTGGAATTTGAGCGCCAGTTCAGCAAAGAAGAAATAATCGAACTCTACTTAAATCTCGTCTATTTTGGTCATGGTTGCTACGGCATAGGGGCGGCAGCCCACTACTATTTCAATAAAGAAGTATCCGAGCTAACTTTACCCGAAGCTGCTGCAATTGTCGGCATTACAAATAATCCCTCGCTTTTTAGCCCATACGCAAACCGGGAGAGGAACAAAAACAGACAAGAGTTAATCCTTTTCAGGATGCATCAACTTGGCTACATTTCCGAGCAGGAAATGCGGCAAGCTATTCGTGCGCCGCTACACTTCCAGCGCGGAATTGACGACCATGCGCAACAGATTATTTACACATGGTTTGAAGAAGCCGTCATGAGAGACGTTGTAAGAGAGCTTGTTACTCAACTGGGCTTTTCCGAGCAAGTTGCAAGACGTTATTTAATGTCAGGCGGACTCAGAATAATATCAACACTCAACCCTGAGATGCAAGCGGTTGTTGATGAAATATACCAAAACCCCGAAAATCTCCCAACCGTCACCGGCTCGGCGCAGGGCTTGCAATCAAGCATTATAATAGCCGACCCATACACCGGAGAAATCAGGGCATTGTCCGGTGGTGTCGGCAGAAAAGAGCGTAACTTGCTGCTAAACCGCGCTACACAAACGCGCAGACCACCCGGCTCCGCCATTAAACCAATTTCCGTATACGCACCCGCAATGGACATGAATCTGCTTGTACCCGAATCAATTTACTACGACAGCCCTACAGTGCAACTTATGGGTACAAACTGGCTTCCCCGAAATGCAAACCGCAGTTACAGCGGCAGAGTGACCGTGCGAACCGCACTTCGGCACTCCATAAACACTATAGCAGCAGTGGTACTTGACCAGGTTACACCACACATATCATTTCACTTTATGCAAGATATTTTGGGCTTTGAACTTCATTATGCAGACGAGGACTACGCACCACTTGCAGCCGGGCAACTCACATGGGGAGCAACCGTCCGTGAGATGGCTTCCGCATATACAATGTTCCCAAACGCCGGAATACGAGTTGACCTCCGCACTTTCACCATGATTTATGACCATGACGGAAATGTGCTTTTAGATAACTCCTCACCGATTGAAACACCTGCAATCAGCGATGTCACTGCCTACTGGATGACAGATATGCTTGTTGATGCCGTTGTGGCGGGCACAGGCGGAGCAGCGATTATCGGCGGCGATATGCCTGTCTCCGGAAAAACCGGCACTTCTACAGGTAGTCAGGATCGATGGTTTGTTGGTTTTACGCCTTACTATCTTGCCGCTGTATGGACAGGATTCGACCAACCTGCAAGGATGGAATCACGTGGTAATCCCGCAGCACACATATTCAGAATGGTAATGCAGCCGATTCACGAAAACCTGACACCCAGAGCTTTCGGAAGACCTGCTGATATAACGCTCGGAAGACCTATTCTCAACCCTTGGGAAATGGAAGAAGTCGAATATACCGTAGTAGCGGTTGACCTTTTCGGCAATGTATTGTACCAAAGAACTGAGCAGTCAACCATAGGTGCAGAAGTATTTGAAAATGCTCCTTACATAAGCGGTATGAGTGTAGTCGGTGATTCATTCGGCGCTATTTTGATTACGGCGGATTCAGCAAGAAATGTGATAAGATTCATATTCGAACCTGCTCACTATGTCCCGGAGGAAGAATATGAACCGCCGCCCGAAGAATACCCTCCGGAACCACCCCCACCGCCGCCGGAGCCACCACCGGAGCCTGAGCCGCCGCCGGAGGAATATCCCCCCGAATCTCAAGAAGACCCCTAAAACACAGTATAAAATAAGCGTGATGCAAAATCTGCACCACGCTTATTTTTCTATTCTTTTTCCTTTTAACTTATTTACCTAAGTTAAAAAATGCACTAAGACCCGGATAATATGCTGCATCACCGAGTTCATCTTCGATTCGCAGAAGCTGATTGTACTTAGCTACTCTGTCACTACGTGACGGAGCTCCGGTCTTAATCTGCCCTGCATTAACAGCAACAGAAAGATCTGCAATGGTTGTATCCTCAGTCTCACCGCTACGATGAGAGACGACAGCTGTATACTTCGCTCTGTGAGCCATGCGGATAGAGTCAAGAGTCTCTGTGAGTGTACCGATTTGATTTACCTTAATCAAAATCGAATTGGCAACACTCAGGTCAATACCCTTTTTAAGCCTTTCAGTATTGGTAACAAACAAATCATCACCGACTATCTGGATTTTATCACCAAGAGCATCAGTCATCATCTTCCAGCCATCCCAATCATCTTCAGCCATACCGTCTTCAATGGAGATAATCGGATACTTGTCTACTAATTTGACCCACATATCCACCATTTCCTTGCTGGTCATGACAATCTTTCTCTTCGGCAGATGATATTTACCATCTTTCTCGTTAAACCAGTCAGAAACAGCCGGATCCATGGCTATCATAATATCTTCTTTAGGTTTGTACCCTGCTTTTTCAATAGCTTTCATCAGAGCAATCAGAGCATCCTCATCGGTATCAAGATCCGGAGCATAACCACCCTCATCACCAACACCCGAAGCAGGCACAACTTTTTTCAGTGCATGGAAAATCTCCGCACACATACGCAAACCCTCACGGAAGCTCTTGGCAGAAACAGGCATAACCATAAACTCTTGGAAATCAACGCTGTTGTCAGCATGAGCGCCGCCGTTTAGAACATTCATCATAGGAACAGGCAAAGTGTTAGCAGAAGCACCACCGATATATCTGTAGAGCGGCATTTTAAGCGCGTTTGCTGACGCTATCGCACAAGCTAAAGAAGCACCTAAAATAGCATTTGCACCCAATTTTGCCTTGTTCGGCGTACCGTCAAGCTCCAGCAGAGCCTTATCAATGGCAACTTGATCCATAGCATTAAGACCAAGAAGTGCATTTGAAATGTCAGCATTTACGTTCTCTACAGCTTTAAGAACACCTTTACCGAGGTAACGGCTCTTATCACCATCACGAAGCTCACATGCCTCAAACTTACCTGTTGAAGCACCGGACGGAACCATAGCACGACCCTTAGTCATAGCACCTGAATCATCAGCAACAACAACCTCAGCCTCTACTGTCGGATTCCCTCTGGAATCAAGTACCTCTCGACCTGCTACATCAATAATCTCCAAATAATCTTTCATTCTTCCTTCTCCAATTCTATTTATAGTTTATTATTCACTTAGGCAGATAATCAAAGACTTCCCTGTCATAACATCAGGTTTTTTGATGTTTAAAATATCAAGAATAGTCGGCGTAATATCTGCAAGGATACCGTGTTTTAGCTTTACATCAATACCATCTATTATAAGCGGCACAGGAAAAGTGCTGTGCGCCGTATGAGGGCTCTTACCATCTTCAGCAAGCATAATCTCAGCATTGCCATGGTCGGAAGTCACAAGTAAAACGCCGCCGATATCAGCTACCGCATCTCTTACCATGCCAACGCAAGCATCAACAGTCTCCACAGCCTTAACAGCTGCATAATAAACACCCGTATGCCCCACCATATCACAGTTGGCAAAGTTAACAATCACCACATCATGTTTACCGCTGCGAATCTCCTTTGCAGCCGCATCAGCGACCTTATGAGCTGACATTTCGGGAATTAAATCATAAGTAGGAAACTCCTTCGGCGACGGAATCAAAATACGCTCCTCACCCTTAAAAGGCTCCTCAACACCACCGTTGAAAAAGAACGTGACATGAGCATACTTCTCTGTTTCAGCAATACGAAGCTGAGTAAACCCGTTATTGCTGAGAATCTCACCAAAAGTCTCTTTCGGAAAATCGGGAGGATACGCAATCTCCACACCCGAAATAGTCTCATCATACTGAGTCATGCAAACATAAGTCAGCGGGAAAAAACCATTTTTCCGCTCAAAACCACTGAAATCCTTATCCACAAAAGCTCTTGTAATCTCCCTGGCTCTGTCAGGTCTGAAATTGAAGAAAATAACCGAATCATCCGCTTTCAGCAAACCGCTTTTATCACAAACAGCAGGTTTGACAAACTCATCAAGCACCTTCTCATCATAAGAATTTTGCATAACAGCCACAGGGTCAGGCTCAAAAACGCCCTCACCCAGCACCATAGCATTATAAGCCTCGCTAACGCGCTCCCACCTGTTATCCCTATCCATGGCATAAAAACGCCCCATAACAGTAGCAATTTTGCCAACGCCCAACTCATTACACTTAGCAACAAGCTCAGCAATAGACTCCTTGCCGGAATCAGGCGGAACATCACGCCCATCCATAAAACAATGGATAAAAACATCTTTAAGCCCTTTGCGCCTTGCCAGCTCCAAAAGACCGTAGATATGCGTATTGTGACTATGAACACCACCGGGAGAAACAAGCCCCATCAAATGCAAAGCCTTTCCTTTTTTCAGTGCGCTATCACAAGCAGAAATAAGAGCCTTGTTATCAAAAAACACACCGGTCTTTATATCATTTGAAATCTTAGGCAAATCCTGATAAACAACTCGCCCGGCACCAATATTGGTATGACCAACCTCACTGTTGCCCATCTGCCCATCCGGTAAACCTACATCCTCGCCGGAAGCAGACAAAGCAGTATTCGGACAAGTGCGAAAAAGCTCATCAAGAACAGGAGTCACAGCATTATATACCGCATTACCCGGAGAAGGCTCAGTCAACCCGTACCCATCCATAATTATCATAGTAACAGATTTTTTGTTTGTCATATGCACCTCATTGATTCGCTGCATTAATAATAGCCGCAAAAGAATCAGGCTTTAGTGACGCACCACCGATAAGACCACCATCAATGTCCGGCTGAGCAAGCAACTCTTTAGCATTCTTCTCATTCATAGAACCGCCATATTGAATCGTAACAGCATCAGCCGTCTGCTTATCATATAATGAAGCAATAACACCGCGAATAGCGGCGCAAACCTCCTGCGCATCCTCCGGAGTCGCAGTCTTACCCGTCCCAATAGCCCAAACAGGCTCATACGCAATGACCGTGCGGCGCATATCCGAGGCTGAAACACCAAAAAGAGCAGCCTTAACCTGCAAAGCCACAAGATCAAAAGTTACACCCGTTTCACGCTCTGAAAGAGTCTCACCGACACAAACAATCGGGATGAGCGGACTCTTAAGTGCCGCAACGAGTTTCTCATTAACAGACTTATCAGTCTCGCCGAAATACTGCCGCCTCTCGCTATGACCGATTATAACATAATTGATGCCGATATCAGAAAGCTGCGCCGCTGAAACCTCCCCGGTGTAAGCACCGGACTCAAACTGACTCATATTCTGAGCACCAACACCAACACCCGAATCCTTAAAAGCATCAGTTGCAGCCGGAAGCAACACAAATGGTGTACAAACAGCCGCATCGCACCAAGACTTAAAACCGGATATCTGAGGAATAAGCCCACTCACAAATGACCCAAGGTCAGAAGCAAGCATATTCATCTTCCAATTCCCTGCAATGACAGTTTTTCTAAGCTCTCTATTCATAATATAACTCCTAAAAATTTTGAAATAATTCACCAATGTAGCAGATAATGTAGCGGATAATATGCAGTTTACGGAGTCTTTTTTGCGAGAACAGTGATGACGATATCGCTGGCTCGCAAAAAAGCGGAGTAAATTGCATGTTATCTGCGGGAACAATAGTTGTTTAATTCCACACCTATCCGGCGGGAGTAAAAACAGATAAATCAACCGCTAAGCATCAAGCAAACACGCAATACCCGGAAGAACCTTACCCTCCATAAATTCAAGGGAAGCACCCCCGCCCGTAGAAATGTGAGTAATCTTATCAGCAACACCAAACTTACGCACGGCAGCAGCAGAATCACCACCACCGATTACAGAAATCGCACCCGAACCGGCAACAGCCTCCGAAACAGCCCGAGTACCCTCGGCAAACTTGCTAAACTCAAACACGCCCATAGGCCCATTCCAGACAACAGTTCCGGCACCGGAAATTTCCTTAGTAAAAGCAGCAATAGCCTTAGGACCGATATCCATCGCCATCATCCCGTCAGGGATTGCATCACTGTCAAACGTCTTAGCCTCGACATCATTAGAAAACTCAGCCCCGGCAACAGAATCCTCAGGCAAAAGCAACTTAACCCCACGCTCCTTAGCCTCTTTTTTGCAATCCAGAACCGACTCAAACTCAGAATCCTCACAAAGTGAATTGCCGATTTTGCCGCCCTCTGCCTTGAAAAACGTATAAGCCATACCACCACCAATGATGATAGCATCGGAAATCTTAAGAAGATTCTTAATAACACCCAGCTTATCAGAAACCTTTGCGCCACCGAGAATTGCCACAAGCGGCCTCTTTGGATCTGAAATAGCACCCCCGATGTGATCAAGCTCCTTTTTAAGCAAAAACCCTGAAACCGCAGGCAAATAATGCGACACACCCTCGGTAGAAGCATGCGCACGATGAACACTGCCAAAAGCATCAGAAACGAACACATCCGCCATATCAGCCAGTTTTTTGGCAAACTCAGGATTATTCTTCTCCTCTTCGGCGTGGAAACGAGTATTTTCAAGGAGCATAATCTCCCCTGACTTCAGCCCTGCGGCGAGAGCAGTTGCATCAGGACCTACAACATCCTTTGCCATCTTGACAGGCTTACCGAGATGCTTAGAAAGACTCTCCGCCACCTGTGCTAAAGAAAACTCGGGCTTAAACTCACCCTTAGGTCTGCCAAAGTGTGAACACGCGATAACCGCAGCGTTTTTATCAAGTAAATAATTGATTGTAGGAAGAGCCGCGATAATTCTTCCCTCATCTCTGATTTTACCCGTCTCTTTATCGACCGGCACGTTGAAATCACACCTGAGTAAAACCTTTTTACCTGACACATCAATGTCGGTTACGGATTTTTTGTTGTAGCTTTTTGCACCATCAGTTAACATATTTTCCTCCAAAAATTTAATATATTTATAGCTCAGAGCAGACGATATGCCATTTGCGTTGATTTTTAACCATCGTCCTCCCAGTCATCGCCCGGATAATTATCTCCTCCGCCTGAATCGCCTGGCGGTTGCTGATCCGGTGGCGGAGAGTCCGGCACTTCAGGCACATGTGTGCCGACACGGGTGACACGATCCTGCCTATTGTAAGTATCTCTGGTCACAAGCGTTCTGCTGATAAGCTCGCCATCTGCGGAATAAAGCCTTTGGAATGTTTCCACGACCTGCCCTCGTTGCCCCGGAGTCCATAAAACTCTCTCACCGTAAGGCAATTCATCTGTTTCTTCCTCGCGAGTATAAAAATCGATTGTTCTGATTGGAACCATCTCAACTTCGATGAACGTGTCGTGTAGCTTCGTGCCGATGATTCTTACATTCATATTTCTGCCGTCAACGATTGTCTCAACTTTTATCGGGAACTCAAATGAATTTCTGAATCGTAAGTTTATAAGCCCCCATGCAATAGCGGCATCCTGACCATAAGGCAGATAGGATATAGTCAGACCATGCGGTCTTCTCTCCACGATTTCAATTTCTTCTCCGACAATAGCAGTTAAAAGCAACGTGGCGTAGATGGTTGATGAAACCTGACAGATACCGCCACCCGGCATGTCTACCAGTCTTCCGCCCAGAAAAGCACCTGCATAGTGAAACCCTCTGGCACGTGTTCTTATACCGACAGTTTGGTTAAAATCAAAGACTTCGCCTGGCAAAAGAATTGTTTCGTTAATCATATCTGAGGCAAGTCTGACATTTTGCAATCTTTCCCAAGAGCCGCCTATTGTGGTTGTCAGTTCACCCAACGTATCGCGGAAAACAAGTTCGTCTATTTGCTCTTGTGTGTACGGCGGATAAACATCATAAATCGGTATAATCACTGTTTCTCCGCTAACTGCATTTAATAGCATCTCCTCTGCTGCTGCCAAATCAAATGTTCTGCCTATAGCGCTTGATGTGCCGCCCATAACTATAGTTCTGTCATTTACGCCGCCTGTATCCTCAATGACCAGTGTTCCCTCCGGAGTTCCCGTGCCGTCTTCCGGCAAGACTTCATATACAAAAGAAGAAGAAATCGGCTCAACATGGATATCTCTATGCACCGCTGCCAAATCTATGCTCTCATCAACATACATCTGCGGAATGTAGTTTGCTGTCAAATGTGTATTTTCTTCTATTGCCCTCATCAGCGTAAACAGAGCAAGATCAAAAACACTGCTTGCCTCAACAGGCAACATACCTGTTCCCTTAAAGATTGTAATTTGATTCTCATCAATCTGCATATGACTATCAAGCAGTGTGTCATTAAATGCGGTGGTATAGACGGTTGCCCTCTCTCTTACGACAGTATCATCGACTGCGGCGTTACCGAGATAGTAGAGCTCTGTCGGTTCGAGCCTCGCACGGACATAAGTGATTGCATTGTCCGCAAAAGAACCATCCCTGCCGAAGTTATGTACCAGCATTGCAGCCTCTCTTGCATCAAGTGACAGTCCGACTTCCGGTCCGCTGACAGTAAATTCGGTGTTGTCGGGAAAAACGACAGTCGCCGAAATCCCGTCAGCATTGTTTTCATAGCCGAGATTTATCAGCATTTGTGTAGCTTCCCCGAGAGAAAGACCCGATAAATCAAAGCCTTCAAACATAACATTCGGGAAAATAGTGTCAATGGTGCTTACATAGTAACCAAGCCCTACAGCAAGCCCGGCAACACATAATACCAAAACAAGCAATATGGTTACGATAATCTTAACACGCCTTTTAGCCCTTGATCCGGGTCTTCTAATCTGGCTTTCGTCAAGCCTGTCAACAGGTCTCCTGCTGACACCCGGCACATTTTCGTGGGCATTTGCACTGACCCTCGCAACACCCGCAGTACCACTTCCGGAGTTTGCAGCGGCATACGCAATCGGTTGCCTGCTCTCCTCCGGTGGCGTCGCTCTGACATGGCTGCGACCGTTGTTTCTTTTCCCTTTATTATTACTTCCAATCACTTTCAAGATTAAATCTCCTATCGCTAAACGGATTTCTTAAAGAAACTCATAAAAACTCATTTCGTCCTACTAATCTTCTGCCGCCAAACAGTCCGGCAGCGACGGGGCGCTTATCAAACAGCGTTAACTGCGTATCATCTCCGACTTGATCTGTTTGCCAAGGTTTGCTTATTTGCGTTCTCTGTCTTGTTTGTGCTTCAAGGATTTCTCCGATTAACGTATTTGAAACCATGAAACCCTTTGGTGTAAATCTCCAGCGACCATCTTTAAATGTTGCCCAGCCGCTTTCTTCATATTTATGCATCAGTTCAAGCACAAAATCCATCTTTAGCCTATATATGTTGTAGTATTCTTCTTCGGAAATGCCGTGAGTCGTTCTGAGTCTTAACATGAGATATTCCCCGGCATTCTCAAAATCGGACATCTGCTCATCGTGCTCGACAATCCTTCGACCGTTTTTGACCTGCTCGACATATTGCGCAACATCTTCCGTAAAGCTATACCTGCATCGGTCAACATAGGAATGTGCCGCCGGGCCGAATCCGATATAATCATCGCCCAGCCAATATTTGATGTTGTGCCTGGATTCAAAACCGCGTCTGGCAAAATTTGAAATTTCGTATTGTCTGTAACCAAAACGCGCCAACATATCAACGGCATAGAGGTACATATCTGACTGAGCGTCGTCGTCAGGCAAAAACGGTGAATCTTTATACGTATATAATCCGGTACCCTCTTCAATTTTCAGGTTGTAACAGGAAATATGCTCTGCTTTAAGCCCCGCTATGAGCTGAACCGTATGCTCCCAAGAATCCTTTGTCTGCGACGGCAGACCATAGATAACATCCACGCTGATATTACTAAACCCTGCCGCTCTGGCATCTTTTATTGTCTCCTCGGCATCGGAGAAAGTATGCGTTCTGCCAAGACTTTTAAGCGCCTGGTCGTCTGCACACTGAACGCCTATCGAAAGTCGGTTAAAACCTGCTTTGCGGAGTTTTGAAAGACCCTCTTTTGTTATACCGCCGGGATTCACTTCCACAGTTATCTCTGAATCAAGTAACACATGCCCGCTCTTTTTAAGTGCGCCGAGAATCGAAATCAATCTTGCAGCGCCGATGTGGCTTGGCGTTCCGCCTCCAAAATATACTGTATCAATGAGATATCCGTCGAGTTGCGCAGAATATTCTTCAATATGCTTGATAACGGCATTTTGATACGAATGTATGACCTCTTCTCCGCTTGCATTATCGGGTAATGAATAGAAGTTGCAGTAGGAACATTTATTTTTGCAAAACGGAACATGAACATAAATTCCGACTTTTTTATCCATAGGTTTCCCCACACTAACTAAGTATATACTTTCACAAATCAACATTATACCAAAAAACTACATAAAATACAAGACAACAATATAAAAAAAGAAATGTTTGTATTTTTGACGATAAAAGAGTATAATTGTTCCCGCAGATAATATATTTAATATTAAGGAGGACTTTATAATGGGTCTAAAAATCGGAATTACTGGGTTTGGAAGAATCGGAAGGCTGGTGTTCAGAGCAGCCATTGAGAGAGGCATCGAAGTTCTTGCTATCAATGACGGAATGGAGCCTGAGTACATGGCATACATGCTCAAATATGACACTCTCCACGGCAGATTCAACCATGATGTCTCTTACACAGAAAACAGCCTGGTTGTAGACGGCAAGTCTATCGTGACATATTCCAGCTTCGATGCTGACACAATCCCATGGACAAAATGGGGCGTAGAGTATCTGATTGACGCAACGGGCGTATTCACAAAAAAAGATAAAGCAGAGCTTCATCTCAAAGCAGGAGTAAAAAAAGTTGTAATAACTTCTCCGACAACAGACATTCCGATGTTTGTAATGGGTGTCAACGAAGACAAGTACGACAGCTCTATGAATCTCATTTCAAACGCATCTTGCACAACAAACTGCCTTGCACCGCTCGCTAAAGTTCTCAACGACAAGTGGGGCATCGAATCAGGTCTTATGACAACAGTTCACGCTACAACCGCTACTCAAAAGACGGTTGACGGCATTTCCAGCAAAGACTGGCGCGGCGGCAGAGCGGCATCAGGCAATATCATCCCCTCATCAACAGGCGCAGCAAAAGCAGTCGGCGTAGTAATCCCCGAACTCAACGGCAAACTGACAGGTATGTCAATGCGCGTACCTACGCTCAACGTGTCTGTAGTTGACCTCACAGTCAACCTCAAAAAACCTGCCAAGTACGACGACATTTGCAAAGAAATGAAACGCGCTTCAGAAAACGAACTCAAAGGCATCTTGGCATACACCGAAGAAGCCGTTGTTTCCTCTGACTTCAACGGCGACCCGCACACCTCTATCTTTGATGCAACCGCAGGAATCCAGCTCAATGACACATTCGTAAAAGTCCTCGCATGGTACGACAACGAGTGGGCATACTCAAACAAAGTTCTTGACCTTGCACTCCACGCATACAAAGTAGACCACAAATAAGCACCCGCAAAGCAAATAAGCAGATGATATGCAATTTACTCCGCTTTTTTGCGAGCCTGTTTCAGCGGCAAGGCATGTAAAATATATTTTTTCAACGGTCTCGTCGCCATTGTTCCGTTGAAAAAAATATTTCACACACCTCGCCGCCCCCACTCTCGCAAAAAGACTCCGCAAACTGCATATCATCTGCAAGAACCAACCGAAACCCACGGAAGCGATGCGGTTAAGCTTAACAAAAAACCCTACTTACGTCTGCTATTGCTTAAATACCTGTCCATATCCATTTCATCTTTGATTTCCAGGTCACGTTCACCTGCAAGTGACTCCCAATGGTGCGTAAGCTCGTGTGTCAACACATCTCTTAAATGCTTGCGATACCGCTCTTTGGAGATATTACCGTATACAGCGCAAAGCGAACCGTAATACAGCACTATATATCTTCCCATTTGATCGCGGCGATACTCACCAAGCGTATAGAGATTCCCGTCGGGAGCTTTCTCACTTTTTTTGGTTTCATCAAGCAAACTGACCCCGCCATTGAGATCCTTAAAAATCTCATCGGGCAAATCAGCCGCAATTTCATCTAAAACCTCGTTCATTTCATCAATTGTAATCAATTCATGCACGTCCTTTTCATGGTTGTGTTGTGTATTATATTAACTTAACGAAAGGAAGATCCATTGCCATATGAGAAAGACAAAAATCGTAGCAACACTTGGCCCGTCAACCGATAATCCGGAGGTGCTTGAGCAACTCATTGAAAAAGGACTGGACGTTGCCAGATTCAATTTTTCGCACGGTAGTCATGAAGAACATATGACTCGTATCGAAATGCTGAGAAAAGTTGTGGAAAAAACAGGACAAACCGTTGCATTTCTCGCTGACACCAAAGGCCCGGAAATCCGATTGGGTGCCTTTGACGGCGGAAAAGCATATCTCGAAACAGACAGCAACTTTACACTCACAACAGACAATATTGTCGGCGACAGCACACGTGCCTCTGTTTCATATCCCGAGCTTCCGAGTAAAATTTCCACAGGAACCCGTATCTTGCTCGATGATGGACTTATAGAGCTGGTTGCCGAGGCTGTGCAAAACAGAAGCATCGTGACAAAAGTCGTAACCGGCGGACCAATCTCAAATAACAAAAGTGTGAATGTACCATCCGTTAGACTTAATATACCATACATTAACGCAAAAGACCGCTCAGATTTGAGATTTTTTCTCGAAAATAATTTTGACATCATAGCAGCCTCCTTTGTTCGCAGTGCAGAGGACATTACACAAATGCGTAATGAGCTGCTCAGAGTTGATGCCGTCAGCGGCAAAAAAATAAAAATTATTGCCAAAATAGAAAATGCCGAAGGTCTGAACAATATTGACTCTATATTAACCGTCTGCGACGGAATAATGGTCGCTCGCGGAGATTTGGGAGTAGAACTTGAATACGAAGATTTGCCGATAATCCAAAAAGACCTAATTCGCAGAACATTAGGACAAGGCAAACCCGTCATAACTGCAACTCAAATGCTCGAATCCATGATAAAAAACTCCAGACCGACACGTGCCGAAACATCAGATGTGGCAAATGCAATCTACGACGGAACCAGCGCAGTAATGCTCTCCGGCGAAACCGCAGTCGGCAGTAACCCCATCGAAGCACTCTCAGCCATGGCAAAAATTGCAGAGCGAATAGAAAAATCAATTGATTATCACAAACGCTTCAAAAGCGGCGAATACGCATCCGCAACATCGCTCACAAACGCCATTTCACACGCAACCGTTACAACAGCACATGAACTCAACGCTGCTGCAATATTGACTGTCTCAATGTCAGGAAATACTGCACAAAACGTCTCAAAGTTTCGCCCCTCTTGCCCCATTATAGCCTGCACTCCCGACCCGGCTATCAGGCGCCAGATGAAGTTAAATTGGGGCATCACGCCCCTGCTCACAAGCGAGGAAAGCGACACAACAGCTTTGTTTAACCACGCCGTTGAAGCAGCAACCAAAGCAGGACTCATAAGCGAAGGTGAGCTTGTAGTGCTTACAGCAGGTGTCCCAGTAGGACACTCAGGCACCACAAACATGCTAAAAGTCCACGTAGTCGGCGAAAAAATACTGGTTTAGCTTCTATACCTGCGACTCATCTCTAATCAGTTTGAAAGTCACGGTAAACACCGTGCCGCCGCTTTGGCGTTTTCTTACACTAACCTTGCCACCCAGCCTTCGCACTGTGTCGCGTACAATTGAAAGGCCGAGACCACTGCCGCCCGCCTCGCGTGAACGAGCCTTATCAACACGATAAAACCTATCGAAAATATGCGGCAAATCCTCATCCGGAACACCCATACCCCTGTCCATCACCTCAAAAACAACCTTATCCCCGTCTGCAATGCTCAACCTAACAAAAACACTACCCTCGGGCTGATTGTACTTAATGGCATTTTCAATCAGATTAAAAATAACCTGATGAACAGAATCATCTGTAGCCTTAATAAAACAACCCTCGGAAACATCGTAAGACAAACTGATACCCCTGCTGTGCGCAAGAGGCCTTAACATTCTGAGAGTAGCCTCAACAGTCTCTTTCATATCCACCTTGGTAAGCTGAAATTCAACATGACTATCAAGTTTAGTGAGCGCCATCAACTCACCGGTCATGCGAGTAAGCCTCTCAGCCTCAGCACCAATATCACCGATAAACTCTTGAACAGTCTCACGATCAATATCCTGATTTTGCAAAATACTATCCGCCAGAAGCCTGATAGCAGCAAGCGGTGTCCTAAGCTCATGCGACGCATCCGCCACAAACCTGCGCCTCACCTCATCAGTCTCTTTAAGCCTCTCTGTCAAACTGTTAAATTCATCACCCAAAACAGCAAGCTCATCACGACCGTTCATAGCAACCATATAGCTGTACTCACCCTCTCTAACGGACTTAACAGCATTCATAATGCTCCCCACGCGGCGCATGACAGACAAAATAATCAGCGTAACAACCACAAACGCAAAAGACGCAACGATAAACGAAATATTTCTGATAGTATCTTGCATTTCAAGAAGCAAAGCCCCCTGATTTGAATCCTCTTCATAAAAATAAACAACACCAATCGGAACACCGCGACTCACAACAGGAGTAATAGCGGTGCTTGAAAAAACGCCGGCATAGAAATATGAAAAGAAAACATCATTCATATCGAGAGCAAGATTTATGTTCTCAACAGAAAAAGTTTCCAAATTTGACTTTCCGAACGGATCGTATAGAATCTCACCGTAAGTATTTGCAATAACAACATTCGTCCCGGCAGCAATCTCCAGTTGAGAAATGATAGTCTCAACCCTCTCCACATCATAAAGAGAAAGCTCATCAAAAGCCTCCACCAACTGACCGGCAATAAGAGAAGCTTGGCTCTGCAGAAAAATTTGCTTAGTAGAAAAAATCATGGTGCGCGAGGTAAATAAAAAATAGGTGTTTATGAGAACAAGCACAACAGCAACAACAGCAAAACACGTAAGAGCGAATTTTGTGCGAATGCTGCTGAAAAAACTCAGTTTTCTCACTGCATGTACAGATTTACTAACCCCTGATATAGTAGCCTACCCCCCACTTAGTCATCACATATTCCGGCTCTGCAGGATTTTCTTCCAGCTTCTCACGCAATCGACGAATATGAACATCAACCGTCCTGATATCACCCTGATACTCATAACCCCAAACAATGTTAAGCAAAGATTCCCTGCTATAGACCCTGCCGGGATTTTTAGCCAGAAGCTCAAACACATCAAACTCCTTAACAGTAAGCTCAACCGGAGTCTCATTTTTCATAGCAATACGCCTCTCAGTATCAATGCGTATATGCCCAACCTTTATAACAGCCTCAGTAGCACTGCTCACCAAAGCACTGCGACGCAATAACGCTCTGATTCTTGCCTTAAGTTCAAGAATATTAAACGGCTTCGTAATATAATCATCCGCCCCATACTCAAAACCGATTATTTTATCCATATCCTCGGTTTTTGCAGTAAGCATGATAACCGGAACAGTTGAAAACTCCCGAATTCTCATGCAAGCCTCAAGACCATCAAGCTCCGGCATCATAACATCAAGTATAATCAAATCATACTTTCCGCTTCTTGCAAGTTCCACAGCCTCCAAACCATCGTGAGCCGCATCTATCTGATAGCCCTCATTTTCGAGGTTGAACTTTATACCCTTTACCAACAACTTCTCATCATCAACAACCAGAATCCTCATCTGTATGACCATCCATTTCTTTCTCAATTTACCGTGATTAAATCCTTAATAGCCTCAAATCTTCTCTCACCAATACCCGACACATTCATAATATCGTCAATAATTCTAAACTCGCCATGCAACTGTCTGTACTCAACTATTCTGGCAGAAATGGTGCTCCCGACACCAGGCAAATCTGTGAGTTCCGTTTGCGATGCAGTGTTGATGTTAATTTTCCCGTCTCCACCTCTGGGCGCACCTGCGACAGACTCATTTTGCGGCAAAGACTGAACTCCGGCTTGCGGCGACTCAGACCCGGCTGCATGACCGGCATCTGCAAAATCCGTACTTCCACCGGATTGACCCTGCATATCGGCTGTATCACCGAATTCAAACTGAACCCCAACATGCATACCATGCGCCGTACCACCCGCATCAACGGAAACAACATTCACAGCACCAAAACTGCGCCCGGTAAAAAATCCGCCCATAAAACACAAAAATGCAAGTGTCACGCCAATAATAACAAATTCTACACGCCTTAATCTCATAATAATGCCCCCTAATATAGGTTTCCCTATAACAAAAAGTGTTAAAAATCTACAAGGGGGCTGTTTGGGTGTAGAAAATTCTACATTTTCCGCGGCTCCCAAACAATTGTACCACAACGCTAAACAAAATGCCATAAAAAATTAAAGGAGAAAAAGCCAAGGAAAGACAAGCTAGCAGCTGATGTACAATTTGCGGAGTCTTTTTTGCGAGAACAGTGATGACGATATCGCTGGCTCGCAAAAAAGCGGAGCAAATTGTACATCAGCTGCGGGAATACTGCCAAGACAAGCAGCTGATGTGCAGTTTGCGGAGTCTTTTTTGCGAGAACAGTGACGACGATGTCGCTGGCTCGCAAAAAAGCGGAGCAAACTGCATATCAGTTGCGGGAATAACGCGAAGATATAAAATCGGGGTTTACAGGAAAAAATTTTGTGGTATACTTATTCAAATGGTTTTTAACATATTTAATTCGGAGATTATGATAAATGTCTAAAAATAACAAAGTTTTCAGAGCCACCGCAGCTTTGCTGCTTACGGTGTTCTTTTTACAAATTATCCCGGCGACCCCCACGACTGCACTGACACCTTTCACCAACATTGCCGCCGAGGCCGCTATTTTGGTAGAAAGCGAAACAGGACAGATACTATTTTCACACAACGCATTTACTCGCCATCCGGCAGACGAACTGACCAAAATCATGACCCTCTACCTAGCTGCAAGAGCAGTAGAAAACGACGAAATCAGCGACAACGAACTAATAGAAATGACAGAAGAAGCATGGCACGACATCGACGAACGCAGCTCAACGCTGGACATTCAACCGGGCGAAGTCATGACCTTTATCGACCTAATATACAGCTCATACATCGGTAGCGCAAACGAAGCAAGCAACATGATAGCACTAAGACTAGCCGGAAGTATAGGAGCATTTGTCAGACAAATGAACGCCATGGCAGCAGAAATAGGAGCAACAAACACAAACTTTGTAAACCCTCACGGACAACACCAACCCAACCAATTTACAACCGCATACGACATGTTTCTAATATACAGCCACGCCTCCAGAAGCATGCTGTTTAACGAAGTCTCCTCTACGTTCAGACACACCACCGAAACGATTTACGAGTTTGAATCCCGCACATTCACCACATCAAACTCCCTGATAGTACCCGGCAGCATCTACTACTACAGACACGCAATATCCGGAAAAGACAGCGCAACTTTCGAGGGTGGACACAGTCTGGTAGCATCCGCCGAAGAAAACAACATGTTCTTAATATCCGTTATACTGGGCTCATACGTTGAAATGTTTGAAGACGGCAGCGCTGACATCAAAAGCCTATCGGAAACACAACGACTCCTTCATTGGGGCTACAACGAATTTGCCTGGCGGGAAATACTGAGAACAACAGACCTGCTCGACCGTGTCCCGGTACTCCACGGCTCCGGAACAGACTTTGTAAATGCACGCCCCGCCGAATCACTTACCGTGCTTATAGCAAACTCCATACACACCGACGCATTTGAAAGACAAGTAAGACTATTTTACGACGAAGACAACCCCATTGAAGCCCCCGTTGACGCAGGTCACCTGCTGGGCGAAGTCACAATAAGACGCGACGGAAACGAATACGCCAGAATACCGCTGGTAGCGAACACCTCAGTTGAACTAAGCGGCATAGAATATATCAGAATTCAAGTGATTGACATGCTTACCTCGGCGATGGCACGCAACATCATGATAATACTCGCCCTGCTGGTAATCCTATACATAGCACTGGTTGTAAGACATAACCTAATAAGAGCAAAACGCAGACGCCGCGTAAGAAGTGCCAAACAAGACATAATCCAAGACCGCCAAAGAAACTTCAGGGAATAAGAAAGAGTTAAAAAATTTGAAACAAATAAAAAAATTTTGAGGCACCCTTTGCGTCTTCTTTCGCAAAGGGTGTCAATATGATTACTTATCGACCTCTTTTTTAAATTCCTCATTATAGTCATCAATAATTTTTTTATACTCAGGATCGTCGCCTCTCTCAAGAATTTTCTCATAATTTATGATAAATTCTTTCTTTTCTTCACTCGTCATATTGTTAAAATTTTTGCGCAATTCGAAAAGTTCGGACACCTTATCCCCTCCCCGTACTCTTATTGAGACCACACAAAAAATGGCGCAGAAAGGGGGCAAAAATGCCTCACCTACTGCGCCAAAAAAAATTAGCGACTGCCACGGACACCCAACAAACCAAAATCAACCTTGAAAATCTCACGAAAAATGAGTATACTAATCCAAGTCGTGGTGGCGGAGAAATCCGTGTTTGTAGGCTGTAGCGTTAACAAGTTCCCTACACTCGCCGTCCGGTGCTGGTAACACCTAACGGTCGCTGCGACCACCTTTGTGCGGTCTTCTGTGAATGATACTATCATAGAACAAGCTAAAATACAAGCGTTTTATGCTCTAAATCAGGTAATAAAAATTACTGCTTTTTGCGCTTTCTCATGCGCATTTCATGAGATAATTCGCGCTTTCTCAGACGCAAATTTTGAGGAGTAATTTCGAGGAGTTCATCATCAGCGATAAATTCCAAAGCCTCCTCCATGCTCATTATCCTCGGCGGAATCAGACGAATGGAATCATCACTCCCGGCAGCTCTGAAGTTAGTCAATTGCTTGCGCTTGCAAACATTTACCGTCAAATCATCAGGCTTTGCATTTTGACCCACTACCTGCCCGGCATAAACAGGAGTTCCCGGATTTATAAAAAGTATACCACGCTCCTGTGCGCTGTGAATACCATAACCAACAGCCTCCCCTGACTCAAACGCCACCATCGAACCATTGTGCCGTCTGGTCACTTCACCCTTAAATGGCGTATACCCTTCCGAAATCGACGACATTATACCCTCACCGTGCGTATCAGACAAAAACTCACTGCGATAACCAAAAAGACCCCGTGCAGGAACAACAAACTCCAGCCGCATTCTGTTGCCAACAGGAGCCATATGTCTAAGCTCGCCCTTACGCTGCCCCATTTTTTCCATCACTGCACCTACCGAAGACTCGGGAATATCGCACACTAAACACTCCAGAGGCTCGTGACGCACACCATCAATCTCCTTAAAAAGGACGCGTGGTGTAGAAACTTGAAACTCATAACCCTCACGGCGCATAGTTTCCATAAGAATTGACAAATGCATCTCTCCGCGGCCGGCAACATTCCAGCTCTCCGTCGTATCAGTATCGGCAACACGCAACGAAACATCTCGCAAAAGCTCATTTTGTAATCGATCTCGCAGATTGCGACTTGTAACAAATGTACCCTCTCTCCCGGCAAAAGGAGAATCATTGACAGAAAAAGTCATCTCAACCGTCGGCTCTGAAATATGTGCAAAAGGCAACGCCTCCACACACGACGGGTCACACACAGTATCACCGATGTTTATATTTTCGACACCCGAAAAACACACTATCGCACCGGCATCTGCGCTTTCAGTCGGAACCCTGCGTAAATCTTCAATTTCGTACAAATTGACAAGCTTCGCCTTATAAGGAGGCGCATCGCTCGCCTGATTGCAAACCATTATCTCTTGCCCTGCCTTAATTGTTCCTCGCTCGACACGCCCTATTCCAATGCGCCCGACATACTCATTGTAATCTATAGAACTCACCAACAGTTGAGCAGCCCCCTCCAAAGCAACATCAGGCTCATTTATATAGCTGAGAATAGTATCAAACAACGGCACAAGGTCACTCCCTGCATCTTCCGGAGCAAGAGACGCAGTTCCCGCCCGCCCCGAACAAAATATAATGGGCGAATCCAGTTGCTCATCTGTCGCATCTAAATCCATAAGCAGCTCTAGAACTTCATCTACAACCTCATATGAACGCGCCTGCGGCTTATCTATCTTGTTTATAACAATTATCACTTTAAGCTTAAGCTCTAAAGCACGCCCCAAAACAAAACGAGTCTGCGGCATAGGACCCTCTACAGCGTCTACCAACAGCAAAACGCCGGACACCATTTTCAAGATTCGTTCAACCTCTCCTGAAAAATCAGCGTGCCCGGGGGTGTCAACTATATTGATTTTTATACCATTCCAACGGACAGCCGTGTTTTTTGCGAGTATTGTAATGCCCCGCTCGCGCTCCAGATCACCCGAATCCATCACCCGCTCAACGACATTTTGATTTTCCCGAAAAACTCCTGCTTGTGTCAACATCTCATCCACAAGCGTTGTTTTGCCATGGTCAACATGTGCTATGATAGCAATATTACGAAGATTCAAAACAAATTGCTCCTAAGTCAATAAAATTTATTGCTCCACGAGCAATATGACTGTCGGACATTTTAACATAATTTGGGGTAAAAATCCAATAATTTATAATAACCCTCAGCTTTATTGCTCGCAACTCACCTAATTATCACAGGCGACGTTCGCCATTCAGAGCCTCCCGCCCGCGCGGAAACGTCCTGATATGCAAGATTGTAAAAATCTGTTGCGGCAGCTTCGAGCGTGAACATTTGCTCTGCATAGCCGCCTAATTTATACACAGACGCAGGTTTAGTGATAATAGGGAGACTTGCCGCTTTACGCATAGATTTTAAAATATCGGTACCAACTTGTGATGCCGCCAAAACTCGGATATACGGCGGCGGAAACATCGTGTGCTCCTTTTTGACACCAAGCACAGCACACATAAGAACCCTGCGAAGCCTTGACATAACAAACCTCTTAGACTTTGCACCACGAAGCACTGCCTCAATGGTAGGCTCAGACTTTGCAAGCCTCAAAAACCTCTGCTCCAGACCATCCGAAACGCCTAAAAACTGAGAAAAATCATCTATTGCACGCAAACGCGACAAAACAGCCTGCTCCGCATTTTCCATAAAAACAGGCCCACGCCCCAAACGGATTTCTTCCGCACAAACAGAAACAGAATGCTCAGGCAGCGGCGGACAGGGGGACGGTTCCTTTGTCTTGGCTCGCCAAGACAAAGGAACCGTCCCCCTGTCCGCCGCTGTCCCCATAGCCCCGCGAAGCTGTAGCCTTACAGCCGACGCGCTAAACCCCGTATCGCTGTCATGCTCACCGCCCACGCGCTTCATGGTAATCGGCTGCAAATCAGAAGAAAGCGCCTTCACAGCCTTAATATACTCAATCCCCAGAATATTATTCGGTGTGCTGAAAACACTCCCATCTGCGCCAAGCACGGCATCTGCCGCCTTTTGTTGAGCGGCAGCATACGACACACCCTTTTTCAGCCACAATCTCACATTCTCCTGAAAATCATCAGAAGAAGCAACCCTCGCAGCATTTATCAACGGCACGATATCCCCCGCCTCACTGCTAAACGAAATATAATCACAAACACCGAGCTTGTCCAGAATATAAACACCGCCCGCAGAAAAACCCTCCGCCGAAGAAAGCGCATAAGGAGTCGGAAGTTCAAGCACCAAATCAGCCCCCATAAGCACAGCCATTTTCGCCCTTGCATGTTTATTAAAAACCGCAAAATCTCCGCGCTGAACAAAATTAGGACTCATAACACAAACAACACCGACATCGCCACCCAATAAAAGACGAGTATTTTCAATGTGTGCAGCATGACCTAAATGAAAAGGATTATATTCACATATTATCCCGACAGTTTTCACTATGTACCCCTTGAATTTTTTTCGGCAATGGTATAAAATGATTATAGCTCAAAAAAAATTATTTTCAAGAGGTATGTGTAAATGAACGTGTTAGTCATCAATGCAGGCAGTTCTTCTCTCAAATATCAATTATTTGATATGGAAAACGAAAAAATTCTGGCAAAAGGTCTATGCGACAGAATCGGTCTGGACGGGCATCTAAAACATAAACCCGAAGCAAACGGAAAACCCGTTTACGACCAAGACATCCCCCTACCCACCCACGCAGAAGCAATCAGCACAGTCATAGAAAAGCTCACATCAGACGAATACGGAGTTATAAGCTGCCTCTCCGAAATAAATGCCGTCGGACATCGTGTAGTCCATGGCGGACGAAAGTTTTCAAGCAGCGTTCTCATCAATGACGAAGTTATTGCCGCCATTGAAGATTGCGTCAGACTGGCTCCGCTGCACAACCCGGCAAACCTTATGGGAATCAGAGCATGTCAAGAGGGAATGCCAAATGTACCGCAAGTCGCAGTATTCGACACAGCTTTCCACAACACCATCCCCGAATACGCATACACATACCCGATTCCATACAAATATTACGAAAAAAACGATATTCGCCGCTACGGCTTCCACGGCACATCGCACCGCTACGTCTCCGATTTGGCATTTCAAGAACTCGGACTTAAAGACAGCAAGTCAAGACTCATCACCTGCCACCTCGGAAATGGCTCATCACTGGCCGCAATATTCAACGGAAAAAGCGTAGACACAACAATGGGAGTAACCCCGCTTGAGGGCATACCCATGGGAACACGCTGCGGATGTGTTGACCCATCCCTTGTTGACATCATAGCATCGGTAGACGGCATATCCCTAAAAGAAGCAATGGATGTACTGAATAAAAAATCCGGAGTCTTGGGAATCTACGGAAAATCATCAGATTTCAGAGATATCGAAACAGCCGCAGGTGTAGACATCGACACAGGCTTTATGAAAGAGGGCGCTTCGATAGACGCAAGAGCAAAATTAGCACTGGATGTATTTTCATACCAAGTAGCAAAATTCATAGGCTCTTATGTAGTAGCTCTGGGTGGACTGGACGCACTGGTCTTTACAGCAGGTATAGGCGAAAATTCACCCTATGTCCGCAGGTCAATATGCAAACACCTTGGCGGTGTAGGCCTATACATTGACGAAAAAGTAAACGCAGTGAGAGTAAGCGAATATCTGGATGTTTCCGGCAAAAACACAAAACCAAAAGTTCTGGTAATCCCAACAAATGAAGAACTGGCAATAGCCAGAGACACAATAGAAATAGTCAAGTAAGAAATAAAAACAAAAAACCCACAAGCCAGCATAAGATGTGCTGTTTGCTTTGCTTTTTGCGAGAACAGTGATGACGATATCGCTGGCCCGTAAAAAGCAAAGCAAACAGCACATCTTATGCGGAGGAGAGCGAAAAACAGCGGAAAAGGCTGTAAAAAGCAAAAAGGAGTGGCAATTAATATGAAGTTATATGAAAAATCACTAAAAATATTGGAACTCCAAGACATACTGACCATGCTGGCCGCCGAAGCAGTAAGCGAGTCCGCAAAAGAAGAAGCAAGCGAGTTGCGACCGTATAAAGATAAGGAGATCGTAAAAACAAATCTAAGCGAAACAACCGCCGCAAAAAACATGATGATTCTGCGCCAAAGCCCACCCTTCTCAGGCATAAAAAACATAAAAAACGCCGTAAAACGTGCCGACATGGGCGGAACACTAAACATAAAAGAACTACTGAGTGTTGCCGAACTTATAAGAGCCGCAGCATCATCAATATCCTACTATAAAAGTGAAAAAAACACCGAAAAAACAGCGATTGACTACCTATTCAACGCACTAAGCCCGGACAAATATTTGGAAAACAAAATAACCACTTCAATAGTATCCGAAGAAGAAATATCCGACAACGCAAGCCCCGAACTGGCAACAATAAGACGACACATACGCCTATCACACGAAAAAATCCGCCAAACCCTGAACAAAATAATCACCTCATCCACCTACAGCAAAATGCTGCAAGAACCCATAATCACAATGCGAAACGACAGATACGTTGTACCCATCAAAGCAGAACACAAAACCGGCTTCCCCGGCATGGTGCACGACATCTCGTCCTCAGGAGCCACCCAATTTATCGAACCGATGAGCGTAGTAAACATCAACAACGAACTACGAGAACTAACCGCAAAAGAAAAAACAGAAATCGAACGAATACTGATGGAACTCTCCGCAGACGTTGCAAACAGCGGAGACGAAATAATCAAAGACTATGAAGTGCTGACAAAACTCGACTTTGTATTTGCCAAAGCAAAATTATCATACAAAATGGACGCGATTGAACCCGAAATCACCGAAGAAACAAAAGTCAGGATAAACGCAGCCCGTCACCCGCTGCTACCAAAAGAAACCTCCGTCCCGATTGACATCCGACTGGGCGGAGACTTCGATACACTAGTCATAACTGGCCCAAACACAGGCGGAAAAACCGTATCACTAAAAACCCTCGGACTACTATGCGCAATGTCACAATGCGGACTACACATCCCGTGCAACCACGGAAGCTATGTGCCCGTTTTCAGCTCGATTTTCTCAGACATCGGAGACGAACAATCTATCGAACAATCACTATCTACATTCTCATCACACATGACAAATATAGTCAACATACTAAAACACGCATGCCCCGACACCCTGCTCATGTTTGACGAACTGGGCGCAGGCACAGACCCGATTGAAGGCGCAGCACTAGCCATATCCATAATCGAATACGCCAGAAAAACAGGAGCACTGATAGCCGCAACAACGCACTATGCGGAGCTTAAAAGCTATGCCGTCACATCACAAGGCGTCTCAAATGCATCCTGCGAGTTTGACGTAGAAACGCTAAGACCAACCTACAAACTCATCATAGGCATCCCCGGAAAATCAAACGCATTTGCCATATCAAAACGACTGGGACTATCTGATGAAATTATAGACGATGCAAAAAATCGACTCAGCAGCGACAATGCATCCTTTGAAGACGCACTTCTGGGACTTGAAGAATCCAGGCTCTCACTGGAAAAAGAACGTGACGAAATCGCAAAACTCCACAAAGAAGCCACCATAAACAAAGAACAAGCCGCTGCGCTGAAAGCACGTCTGGACAAAGAACTTGCCGCAGCAACAGACAAAGCCGGACGTGAAGCATCAAAAATCATCGAAGACGCACGCCTTGCCGCAGACACAGTAATGGACGAACTAAACAATCTGCGCAAAAAAACAATAAATGACATGAATATGCAAAAGCTCGGCGAAGACAAAGCAAATCTCCTGCGAAAACTCAACGAAGCCGAACATGAAATAGGAAACTCTTTAAGCACTGAGACCCGGGAAGACAGCGAAGCAGTGCCCAAAAGGAAAATTATCCCCGGAGACAGAGTAAAACTACGCAGCATAGGCAGCCTTGCCGATGTAGTCTCAGTAAACAACGACGGAACCCTATCTCTGCGAGCAGGAATTTTAAACGTAACAGCCCACCCAAACGAAGTTATCTTAGTAGAATCCGAAAACACACCCGCAATCAAAAAACAAATAGCAAAATCCGAAGCCAAACTGCGGGCAGTATCTGCGAAACCCGAACTGGACATCCGAGGAATGAATGTTGATGAAGCCCTCCCTATTATGGAACGCTTCATAGATAACGCCAAAATGGCTAAGCTAAACACCGTCTCAATCATCCACGGCAAGGGTACGGGTATTTTGCGAAAAGCCGTACACACAAGCCTTAAACGTGACAAACACGGAATAAAATCATTTCGTCTTGGTGTTTATGGCGAGGGTGAGGATGGTGTTACCATAGTTTCCTTGTGAATCTCTACAAAATTCCCATATGACAAACAACAACCTTGACGATGAGCCGATTATTTGATATAGTGGAGGCAATAGGGTCAAAGAGTTACCCTAATGAGTAGGAGGATGTTCACCGATGTACGAGAAAAAGGCAACTGTTATGATACAGGTTGGTTTGCATGCCCGACCCGCGACTTTTCTCATTCAAAAGGCAAATGAATACAGAAGCAGCATTTGGATAGAAAAAGATGAGCGCAGAGTTAATGCAAAAAGTCTCTTAGGCGTTCTTTCTCTAGGCGTTTCACAAGGCGTGACTATCAGCGTCATAGCTGATGGTGCCGACGAGATTGAAGCCGTCGATACCCTGTGCCAGCTCATCAATTCTGACTTCGAAGAGTAAAAGAGTAAAAATTTGTCGCATCTAAGGCTAACAGGTCACTTCCGTGACCTGTTAGCTATTATTTATTTTACGAATAAAACGCAATCATTTTCTCAAAAACAAAATACCAAAACAAACAGACCCACAGTGATTTGAAACCACACACCCGGCATTGCAGCAAATAACTTCCTCAAAGTTTTGCAAAGAACGCACTTTCGCAGCTACCATATCCACAAACTCTTTTGACATGGTGGGCGGATATGTGATAAAAACACGAGATAAATCAATATCATCTCTACCGGAAAGCCTATCCTCAACATACTTAGAAGCAATCTTATCAAAAGCACCGCGAAACTTCTTCTCGACACTCATCTTACCATCTTTGACATCAATGCAATGATTGAGCTTTAAAATATTTGAACCAAAAACCTGAAGACCCGAACATTTGCCACCCAAGTGAAGAAGCTTTAAATCACCTATCACAAAACTAGCTTCAACTTTTGGAATCAATTCTATGAGACTTCTGACAATATCCTCGGGCTCCATACCGCTTTCAGCCATGATAGCAGCATTCAAAACGATATGTCCGCTACCGGTCGAAAGATTAAAAGAATCAACCACAAAAACATTCTCAAACCCCTCAGCGGCGATTTTAGCACTTTGGTGGCAAGCAGAAAAGTGAGTGCTTAAACTGATATGGATGATAGCATCGCACTCCTTTTTCCACTGCGAAAAATAATCTGTGTATTCGGAAATATTTATAGCATCGGTACCGGTAATACCTTTGCCGCTATCCACATACTCAAAGATATCGTTTGCACCAATCTCAAACCCGTCTTTGTACTTCTTCTCACCCATAATGATATAAAGCGGAGCAATACCAATATTGTACTTTTCAATAATATCCACAGGAAGGTCACAAGTGCTGTCTGCTGTGATTTTCACTCTCATGCCGAAGCATTCTCCTTTATAACGGAATTTCTGCGCACATAACAATAGCTTAGCCCATATCCAGAGCCAACTCCACCGGATAAAAAATCGGCCTGACTGACCGATTTTTTAGTGTTTTTCTTATTGAACCGCTTCTTCGTAGACCGAAACCTTTTTGCGACTCTGTCCGAATGGTTCAAATCTGACTCTGCCACTCACCTTAGCAAACAAAGTATCATCACTACCCTTGCCTACATTGACACCGGGATGAATCTTTGTGCCGCGTTGACGGACAAGAATATTTCCGGCAAGAACAAACTGACCATCAGCACGTTTTGCGCCGAGGCGTTTTGACATACTCTCACGACCGTTTTTTGTTGAACCTACACCTTTTTTATGAGCCATTAGTCGTCACCTTCTTTGCTTTCCTTGCTCTTCGTAGCTCTGAGCGATATTTTTTCGATTTTTATTTTAGTATAAGGCTGCCTGTGACCTTGTTTTCTGCGATAACCTTTTTTTGCATGCATCTTGTAAACAATAACTTTCTTCGCTTTCCCGCTTTTAATAACCTTAGCGGTAACTGACGCTCCCTTTACATAAGGAGAACCAAGCTTTGAATCCTTTTCCTTGAAAACTGCAAGAACTTTATCAAACTTAACCTTAGAATCATCCTCTAAATCCAGTTTTTCAATATAAAGCTCATCGCCCTCGTCTACCTTGTACTGCTTTCCGCCTGTTTCAAAAATTGCGCCGGACATATTTTCACCTCATAAATATAAGACTCGCTCTTGTAGGTGGCGAAAAATATTCGCACTTTAACTACACCTGCGTAGAAGCGGCTAAAATAGGATATCATTAACATATGAAAAAGTCAAGCATTTTTACACTTTGAATTTACACTTTGTTTTTATGCTTTGTTTTATGCCGCTACAGGTTATATTCCGTTGCTTTCCGCAGATGATGGGCAATTTGCTACGCTTTTTCGAGCGCCAACGGTCTTGTCGCCATTGTTCACTCGAAAAAGACTCCGCAAACAGCCCATCATCGCGAAGCGAGGGGACGGGGGTGCTGCTCCACTTGCCGTTTTGCATAAAAGCAGCTCATGTGAAACATTAAAACTTTTCATCGAAAGAGTACGGCAAAAGTTCGCTCATGGTGTACTCTTTTAGCGTACCGTCGGAATTTGGCAAAATCACCTTGATGTCGGGACACCATGAATTCAGATACTGTCTGCAAGCACCGCACGGGGCGCAGAAAATAAGCTCATCCGGACCACCTACAACAGCAATCTTATCAAAATCACGACACCCCTCTGACAGCGCTTTTACAATAGCGCAACGCTCGGCACAAATGTTCGTAACTCCGATACCCGAGGGGTCTTCAATATTGCAGCCTTTGAAAACCTTTCCGTCTTTTGTAAGAAGAGCTGCACCAACCTTAAAGCCGGAAATATCCACACACGCATACTCTCTCGCCTCTTTGGCAATTTCTATAAGATTTTCATTTGTCATAAAACGTATCCTCCATCGGTAATTTTGGTCTGAATATATTATCAAGCCTATAATAAGCCCCTGCAACTGCTGGAGCAGTGGGGATTGTCGCAAGTTCACCGACACCCTTTGCCCCATAGGCAGGGGGACGATTCCAAAGACAGGGGGACGGTTCATCTGTCTTGGAATCACCTGGAAATAATTTTCTTTCTTCTGCACAAGACAGATGAACCGTCCCCCTGTCTTTGTCTCCCCTATCCACAATTATCGTTTCAATCTCGGGAGCTGCAGTCGCTCTGAACAAACCCAGCGTACCGAACTTTGCTGTCGGAACACCGTTATCAAGCGGAAAATCTTCGGTCAGTGCATACCCAAGACCCATGACTATACCGCCCTCAATTTGCCCCTCGGCAGACTTGGGATTGACAACATTTCCCATGTCATATGCCGCAGTGACTTTTTGAAGTTTCCCCATATTATCAAGCTCTACCACCTGTGCAGCATATCCATAAGCGACATGACTGACAGGATTTTCCTTACCACTCCCCATAGGGTCAGTATTCGGCTTATACTCCCCATAAAACTCCCTGCCATTTAGGGAAGACAGGGGGATGGGAAGACAGGGGGACGGTTCATCTGTCTTGGAATAACCTGGAAATAACTTTCTTTCTTCTACACAAGACAGATGAACCGTCCCCCTGTCTTCCCTGTCCCCCTGTCTGTCCAGTTCAGCTTTGAGCTGCTTCGCCGCAATAACCGCCGCCTCTCCTGAAAACAGAGTCTGGCGTGAGGCAGTGGTTGTGCCGGAGTTTGGAGTACGTGCAGTGTCGGGCGGCTCTATAACCACCAGCTTTGGCGAAATCTCCAAAGTCTGGCAAACCATCTGCATCAAAATAGTAGCCATCCCCTGCCCGATACATGCTGCGCTTGAACGCACATGAACCTTTCCCGCTTCAACTGAAATTATGCATCTGCCAACATCAGGCACACCCACACCGAGACCTGAGTTTTTAAACCCAACGGCTATTCCGGTATATTCAGGTTTGTCAAATGCATCTTTAACAGCCAGCAAACATTCAGAAAGAGCCGAACTTTCATCAGCTATCTGACCGTTAGGCAGCACCTGACCGGGACGTATAGCGTTGCGATAACGAATTTCCCATGGAGAGATTCCAACCATTTCAGCGAGCAAATTCAAATTACTCTCCATAGCAAAAGTAGACTGTGGAACGCCGAAGCCGCGAAAAGCCCCGGCAGGTGGATTATTCGTAATCACCGCTTTGCCCTCCACCTCAATATTTTGATAATTATAAGGCCCGCCGGCATGAGTGCAAGCTCTTTGCAAAACAGGACCTCCGAGACTCGCATAAGCACCTGTATCTGTTACAATCTTTGCCTTAACCGCTGTGATAATGCCGTTTTCATCACATGCCGTTGTGAAATCTATCTCCATTGCATGACGCTTAGGGTGTACCATCATGCTCTCCCTACGCGAAAATTTTATTTTAACAGGTCTTTTAACTATCCATGCCGCAAGAGCTGCATGGTGCTGAACACTCATATCCTCTTTTCCGCCAAATCCCCCACCGACAAGACAAGAGCGCACACGAATTTTCTCTTTAGGCAAGCCGAGCAGCCCGCTTATCTCCCTCTGCTCATCGTAAATACTCTGTCCTCCGGTGTAGAGCATGAGTCCATCCTCGCCGTCCGGCATGGCGATGGCGCACTCCGGCTCTAAAAAAGCATGTTCGGTAAAAGGCAACGAATAATGCCTGTTTACAACATATTTTGACTCGGAAACAGCCTTATCGGCATCTCCCCTCTTTACCACTTGTCTGCTGAGAATATTTCCGTTCTCATGTATCAAAGGCGCATCATCAGCCAGTGCCATATCGGGTGAAGTCATCGGTACAAGCTCCTCATATTCCACATCTATAAGCGAAAGCACCGTGTCGAGAGCTTCTTTCGACTCCACTACAGCAATAGCCAAAGCATCGCCGATATAGCGGGTAATCCCCCCCACAGCAATCAAAGCATCCCAATCCTTAACCAAATGCCCGCATTTTATATCTCCCGGCACATCATCTGCAGTGATGACGGCAATGCACTTCGGGTGCGCCAACGCATCCGAAGCATCAATGCCCATTATCCTTGCACGAGGGTATTTTGTACGCAAAGCGCGGGCATAAACCATACCCTGAAGAGCCATATCATCAGTATAAATCCCTGTGCCGAGCACTTTTTCATCTGCATCTATACGAAAAACATTCTCACCGACAGCGCCCGTAAAAGACTTTTTTGGAATCTCTTTGTTATCTCTGAAAAGCTCAGCAGCGAGCAAAATAGCATCCTCTATCTTCACATAACCCGTACACCTGCAAATATTGCCATGAATAGCTTTTTTCACATCACTACGCAAAGGCGATGAGTTTAGATTAATAAGCGCCTTTGCACTCATGACCATACCGGGTATACAAAAGCCGCATTGCACCGCACCCGAAGCAGTAAAAGCATAGGAAAACACTTCCTGCTCCCGCTCTGTTAATCCCTCGACAGTCAAAACCTTTTTATCGCTGAGCGAAGAAATTTTAGGCAAACAGGCCCTTGTAAGCTTCCCGTCTACAAGCACCATGCAAGACCCGCAAGCGCCCTCACTGCACCCGTCTTTAACGGAAGTAAGCCGCAAATCATCCCGCAAAAATGACATGAGGCTTTTAGCACCATCAGGGCAAGATACGCTTTTATTGTTTACTGTTAAAGAAGTCATATAGTCACATTCTCCTGTTGACTTCCGATGTAACATATTTTAAATAATCAGTCATGCCTCAATGCTTCAACAGGCTTCATTTTTGCGGCTCTCACGGCGGGATAAAGCCCTCCGATAATGCCTGTAACAACAGCAACAACTAACCCCAAAAGCACAACAGCCGGTGAAATAAACATCTCCATGTTAATCAGGACAAACCCCGAGATTATTGTATTTGCCAGCAAGCTGATGGCTATGCCTCCAATAACGCCGAAAATACCGCCGATTAGGCTTATAAAGCCGGATTCTGTAACAAAAAGGCACAGTATATCCCTGTTTCTCGCACCGATGGCTTTCATAATCCCGATATCCTTTGTTCTTTCCAAAACAGACATCAGCATGACATTGATGATACCCAAACATCCGACAATAAGCGAAATAAGTGCTATGCTTATTACAACCGCTTGAACTATAAACGTTGCCATAGAAACAGCACCTACCACTGTTTCGGCGGCTATTGCTGAAGTAAGCCCGCTGACACCGTGAAATTCATCAAGAGCGTCTTCTATCAAATCTGTCATTTCGATTGCTCTGTTTATATCATCAATCCGTACAAGCATGAGCATAATATCATTAGAGCCTGTTAAATCTGCGGCAAGCTCTTTGCTCATAATCACTCTATGACTGACTTCGACACCTGCAAGATCATATGCCATAATACCGACAATAGTAATCTCACTGCCGCTGATTGTGAGAGTGTCATTAATTTGCAGGTCAGCACTGAGCCAGCGATTTATGTGTTCAAGTGTCGAAGTGCTGAGTATAGCCTCGTAGCGAGCATTTTCATCTATCATCCTGCCCTCTGTCAGCACAATGCTTTCGCCCAGAAAAACTTGCTTATCTGCGGGGTCGCCGCCCATAATTTCAACAGGCGCAGATTGCCCCCGATATTCAACTATTGCGATTTCAACCAGCCAATTAGACACCGCAACCACACCCGGGATTGCCTCAACCACAGCAACAGATTCTTCGGTAAATGAGCCATATGGCACAAAATCCCTGCCCGGCACAAGATGCCCCGGAAGCACTCTTATAACATCAACAGTTCCGCCAAGTCGCTCACTGACAGCCCGCTCCATATTTGTGCTGATAATTATCAGTGAAGTCAAAGTGGTTATACCAATCGCTATGCTGATGAGGGTAAGCATAGAGCGAAGTTTATATTGCCGGAGATTTTTTATTGCTATTAAAATTATATTTTTCGCTGTCATGGCAATCAGCCTTTCTGATTTTTACTTATCGACAATACGACCGTCTCTGATATGCATTATACGGTCTGATTTACCGGCAATATCTGCATCATGGGTAACTAAAAGGATAGTTCGCCCATCTTTATTGAGCTTTAGTAATAATTCCATAACCACATCCCCGGTTTTACTGTCGAGGTTTCCGGTTGGTTCATCACCGATTATAATTGAGGGGTCGTTGATAAGCGCCCTTGCAACAGCCACTCTTTGCTGCTCACCGCCGCTCAGTTCGGCAGGTTTGTGCTTTGCCCTTTTTCCCATATCAACCAAATCAAGCAACATTGTCGCCCGCTCAATAATCTGCTTATTGTTTTTACCCGCAAAAATCATAGGAAGCATTACATTATCAAGCGCATTCATTGTTGGTATCAGATTATAGCTTTGAAAAATAAATCCGATTTTTTCTCGTCGGATAGCCGACATTTTATCACCTGATAATCCGGAAAGCTCCACATCATCTATCCGGATTTCTCCGCTGCTCGGTTGTTCAAGGCAACCTACGATGTTAAGCAAGGTTGACTTCCCACAGCCCGAAGGACCCTGGATAGATACAAACTCGCCCTTATCTATTTGCATATCAACACCATCTAAGGCACGAACCTCCGTACTGCCGCTGCCATAGATTCTGGTGAGACTATTTGTTTTTATCATATTGCGCTATTCCCCTGTCAAAAAGTATACCATCAGCCTTTAACCTTGATGCCGCCCCACAGTCGGCGCATTTGATTTAGTGCTGATGCGGAATTTCGAGAAAATGCTGAATACCGTGCATATAAACTATAATTTCAGTATCAAGTCTCCAGCCGTTTACCACCTCATCAAAGAAATAGCTGAGGCGTTGCTCAGGAGTCATTCCCTCAGCCGCAGAGTCAGTTACATAAATATCCATCAACGGATTGACAAAACGTCTCGCACCTAAAATTTGCATCGCACGCTCATCTGAAATCTGCCACTCAGCATCAATTGACTCAAACCACTCCCTATATTGCACAATCTCGCGCCGAACTATCCTCTCTTGCAATGTCGTCAAAGTTATGTCGTTACGTTCGGCGGCATATATAAGCACTAAGGTTGTAGCAAGCTGGTTGACAGCTTCTTCTATTTCAAATAGTAACGCAAATGGTTGAAAATCGGCTTGATGTATATCCTCTTCGTCAAAAGTCATAATGACGCGATCAAACCTCATAGAAAAAGCCGTATGTATGAACTCGGGCGGCTCATCATCTGAGCCCTCCCCATTTTCATCAGGCGGCGGCTCGGGTGGCGAATCTTCCCCGTTTTCATCGGAAGATGACTCAAGCGGCGTGTCTTCGTCTGTTTCACCATCAGGCGGCTCGGTCGGCAAGTTTCCGTCCGTTTCACCGTTAGGCGGCTCGGGTGGCAAATCTTCTCCGTTTTTTGTATAAACATCCACAGGAGGGACGAACGCAATTGCCGTATCGCCGACAAACTCTTCAAGTGCTACAAACCTGTCATCAAAAAAAGTAAAGTGAATCACTGCAAGCGCAGCGTAAACTACAAGAACACCCGCAACAATTTTCACCTTTTTCATTCTGTTTTTTGCTTTTTGCTTTTTTTCAAGTTCAGCCTCATCTTGGCTCGAATAATTATCCATTGGTACCCCCTTGGTTTTAACCATAAATTGTTTTTGCAAATACTTTACTATATGCTTGTGATACTGTCAAGTAGAACCGAAAAAAAAAGTTGCTTTCTGCTTTATTCTATGGTATCATTTGGTGATTTTGTGCGCTATTGCACTTTCATTTGATTGATATAAGCATTTGGGGAGATAAAGCAGCATATGGAAAAAAAAGTAGAAGTCGAAAAGACAGGATTCTGGTGGAGCGTTGATGATAAGATGCAGCGCCTCAGCGACTATTTCAACACTAAATTCTGGTTATGGTTTACAGGCATATTTTTGCTTATTGATTTTGTTGACCACATGAATGCCCACCTTAATTACATTTGGTTTGAGTTTCATATCCCTATAATGCTTCATCCATCTTGGCTCGCTGTTTTTGTATGCGGTGTTCCGCTTGCGTATTTAGCAATTTCGCGCCTTGTAAAAGAACGTTTTGTCAGCTCTGCACTTTTGATTACAATAGCAGTAATTGCCGCACTCTCTATTGAGGAAGTTTTCGTTGCGGGAGAAGTCGCATGGATTATGGCACTCGGCGCATATCTCGAAGACCGCGCAAAGGCAAGAACAAGAAAAGGTATTGAGGGTCTTTTAAAACTCGTTCCGCAGCAGGGCAGAAAAATAACTCAAAACCCTGACGGCACTTACATTGATGAAATGGTTGATGCCAAGGCACTTAAACTCGGCGATATTATAAGGGTTCTCCCCGGTGAAAGCATCGCCGCAGACGGCAAGATAATCTCCGGTGAAACATCTGTTGACCAAAGCATCATGACCGGAGAATCCCTCCCGATAGATAAAGCAATCGGCGATGCTGTATTTACAGGCACTATCAACCGTTTCGGCTCGATTGACGTTGAAGTAACCAAAGATTATCAAGACTCATCGCTTCAAAAGATGATAAACTTGGTTGATGAAGCCGAGGGCAAAAAAGCTCCGCTGCAAAAAATCGTTGATAAATGGGCAAAAGTGCTTGTCCCGGTGGCACTTGGAATCTCAATTCTGGTGTTCCTCGGCAACTATTTCGTGTTTGACGTAGAGCTCAGAGAAGCCTTTGTACGCGGCGTTACCGTTCTGGTCGTGTTCTGCCCGTGCGCCCTCGTACTCGCTACTCCTGTTTCCGTTGTCGCAGCCATTGGTCAGGCAACAAAGTACGGCGTACTTATCAAAACGGGTGAAGCTCTGGAATTTATGGGCAAAATCACAACCGTTGCTTTCGACAAAACCGGAACACTCACAAAAGGCAATTTGGTCGTATCTGACGTTGTTTCTTTTGGCATGGAAGACGAAGAGATGTTGCTTTTAGCAGCTTCTGCGGAAGGACGCAGCGAACATCCGCTGGGTAAAGCCATAGTCGATTTTGCCAAGAAAGAGAAAAACGTTGCAGTTATTGATGCCGATGACTTTACCATGACCATCGGAAAAGGCGTCACAGCAAAAGTCAACGGCAGACTCATCATATGCGGAAACGAAAAACTCATTACTGACGACAACAATGTACAAATCGACGGTGCGGTAAAAACGACAATCGAGTCTCTCAGAACGCAAGGCAAGGCTGTTGTTATCATTTCAGACGAAAAAAGCGTCATAGGAATCCTTGCACTGTCCGACACAATAAAAACAGAATCACCAAAGGCCATCAATATGCTGCATGATTCGGGAATAACAAAAACCCTCCTACTTACAGGCGACAACGAGAAAACCGCAAACTACATCGCATCACAGGTAGGAATTACCGATGTGCAAGCGTCACTCCTGCCCGAGGGTAAAGTTGATGTCATAGCCTCTTATATTGCAGAAGACAAGAAAATCTGCATGGTGGGAGACGGCGTAAACGATGCCCCGGCTCTGAAAATCGCTTCCGTTGGTGTCGCGATGGGAACAATGGGTTCGGATATAGCCATTGAGGCAGCAGATGTCGCAATCATGGGAGATGATATATCCAAAATCTCATACATAAAAAGACTCTCAAACTCCTGTGTCAACACCATTCACTTCAACATCATAATGTCCATAGTGATAAATGCCGTTGGAATATATGGTGCGGCAACAGGTTTAATAGGACCGGTAGCAGGTGCTATCTTGCACAATGCCGGGGCTGTCCTTGTTGTTTTAAACGCCACTTTCTTATACGACAGAAAATTTACCGATATGCCGTCAAGAATGGACGAGGCAACCCGCAAGCAAATAAAAGCTGCACGGGGCTAATGCGGGTCGTATATCAATAAAACTTATAACAGAGTGTGGGGATTCTAAAATGGATAAACACGAACGCAGCCACAAGCACAGCCACAGTCATAGCCATAGTCACAGCCATAATCATAGTCACGGTCACAAGCACAGCCATAAACATTCAAAGGCAGTCCTCAATCGTCTTGCCCGCGCCAGCGGGCACCTCACAAGCATACGCAACATGGTAGAGGGAGAGCGCGACTGCTCCGAGGTGCTGGTTCAGCTTGCCGCAGTACGAGGAGCAATAAACAAAATCAGCGAGATTGTACTGAGAGACCACCTGGAACACTGCATAATAGAGGCAGCCGAATCCGGCGACAAAGAAGCCCTAAACAAAATCAGCCGCGCCATTGAATTGCTCTTTAAATAGCAGCTCGTATAACTAAAATTTACTTAAGCAGAGAGGTTTGACGACAGTGTCAGACCTTTTTTTCTCATTTAAACCGTCAAATTTCACTAATTCCCTGACTTCTTTTATGTATGTTTTGTGAACATTTTATCCCCCCTATAGACTTGTGAGCGCTTAGAGAATTATGTATGATTTTAGCATATTACAATTTGGAGGGAGCAAAATGAGTAAGAAAGTAATGTTACTTGGCGTTTATGGAATGGAAGCCGTGGAATGTGGCGGTGCTTTGGCTATCAATGCAAAAAACGGCGGCGAGAGCTATGTTTCCATCATGCTTGCAAGAGAAGAGATGCAGGCAAATGTTACGCAAGCATGTGAAATTCTGGGGATAAAGAAGGTTTTCTTCAACGGCTTCAAGTATGGAATGATTGACCACGATTATGACCATAAGGTTGCGCTGATAAAAGTAATCAGGGAAGTAAAACCCGACATAATCATCACCCAAGACCCCGAGCACTGCGTTCATGACCTTGACCCTGACAGACGCCCGGCGATGACACTGATTCTTGAAGCTATAGCACTTGCTTCGCGCGATTTTGCACTGGACGAAACACCGGGTCTTAAGCCACACCCTATTGCGAAAATTTACTACATGAGTCCGCTTAATCCCAACTGCACCGTCAACATCGCCGATGTATGGGACTTGAAAGAACGTGGCATGGACGTACTCAGATCACAAATGGAATTCACCGCACAGACAATGCAAACAAGAATGACAAAGAAAGAACTGGAGACTTTGGCGCCTGGCTTCTTTGATGCACCCGATGACTATAAAAAAGGTCGATTGTTCCAAAGTGCTTACGACAAAGCTTTACACATGTATCATGGCGTTTGCGGACATGGCAACTTCGCACTTGCTGAGGCATACCGTTTTGAAGGCAAATTTGAATTTGCGGAGCTGTGGTAACAGCCCGCACACATATCGCAATATAATCACCAAAGATATATCAGACAGTAACGACATGAAAATAAAAGGGGTATGAAAATGAAAAAGGTAATTGCTATTTTATTGACAACAATGATGATTCTTGCAACTTTAGTCGCATGTGCAGGTCCATATGATGCACCTGTGGGCGGCGCAGATTCACAGCCGGAGCAACCCGGACAAGCAGGCGGACAGCCGTCCGGAGAAACACAGCAGCCCGAAGACGACCCGCCCGAGCAGGCAGACGGAGTAGTAGAGTCACTCGTAATTGCGATAACAAGAGACGAAAACACACTTACACCTTTCACCTACGTAACAGGAACTCCCGGTCTTGATGTACTCCGCCTTGTATATGACTCCCTTTTTGCATTTGACATTGAGGGCAATGTTATCCCTTGGATGGTCAGCGATTACAACGTAGATTCTGAAAGTCTTGTATTTACAATGACACTCTACGACGGTCAATATTGGCACGATGGTGTGCCCCTCACTGCTGAAGATGTCAGGTTTACTTTTGAGTATATGCAAACCGTTGCCCACACTCGTTGGCCGCCGATTGCAAACCAAATAGAAAACATTGAGGTTGATGACAATGTTATCACTATGACTTTGACACAGAGTAACCCGGATTTCGTCCGTACCGGTCTTGCCGATATGCCTATCGTCCCCCGTCACATTTTTGAGGGTGTTGAAGACCCTTCCGCTTTTGACGGAGCGACAATCGGCAGTTCCATGTTCAGACTCACCGAATATGTAATCGGGCAATATTATGTTTTTGAAGCTTTCGAGGGTTATTTTAGAGGAACACCAACGGTATCACGGATTAATATGCCTATAATGACAGATGCAGCAGCGGTGACGCAAGCACTTATAGCCGGACAAGTTTCTGCGGGAACAAACAATCTCGGGCCGGAAACATTCGATGTGTTTAGAGCTGCCCCCGGCTTGGATATACTTTCGGGACGCGGATTTGCTCCTGTTATGATTAAGTTTAACTGCGAACACGAAATTCTTTCCCAAGCGGGTTTTCGTCGTGCGATTGCCTATGCTTTGGATATAGAAGCGATGATGAACACTATAGCACTCGGATACGCAACTCTCGGTCTGCCGGGATTCACCACTATAGATGAACCCGGAGCTCGGAGATACGTATTTGATCCCGATGTGGCAAATACCATGCTTGATGATTTAGGATATACCGAACGTGACGGCAACGGCATCAGATTGGCAGACGGAGAACCGATAAATCTCAACATCCTCGCTCCATCCGGCAACGCAATCCGCATCCGCATAGCGGAATTTGTCCAAGAATACTTAGAAGCCATCGGAATCGGAGTAACCGTTGTAACTATGGAATTCGATACATTAAGTGGTATAGTTTGGGGCGAAGAAGACTTTGATATGGCTGTATGGGGGTGGTCAGCTCCCGTAAGGCTTGACCCGACTGCTCTATTCAGGCTCGGAGCTACTGAAGGCAATGTCAATGTTGCAAGACTCTCAGATCCGCAGTTCGATGAACTCGCTGACGCTTTTATTGCCGATCCTACCCCGGAAGGTCGCGCCCGAATATCAGCGCAAATGCAGGAACTTATCGCTGATCTTGCACCATTCATCAACCTCTGGTATGCAGATATGAATTTCGCCGTTAACATCGATGACTTTGACGGTTGGGTGTTACACTCAGGACCCAACATCGGCGGTGGAGCCGTGAACAGATTCTCATTTCTCCCATAAGGGTGGTAGATTGTATGCTCAGAAAACTAGCCGGATCCTTAGCGCTTGCGGTTGCAGTTATTATACTCAACTTCCTGCTTCCGCGAGCCCTCCCCGGCTCGCCAATCAGAGTTGAGGACGGAGCTTTGACCGCAAGCCAGCGCGAACACTTCTACGAAGTATTTGGTCTTGACAGACCGCTGTATGAACAGTTTGGCATATATCTGCGTTCGATTTTTACAGGAGACTTGGGGCTTTCATATTCAAGGCGAGCACCAATCAGCAGAATACTTGCACAAACTTTGCCTTGGACAATCCTTCTCTCACTAGCCAGTATGCTGTTCTCTCTCGTGATTGGCTCTTTGCTGGGTTCGCTCTCGGTACGTCTGCGGAAGAAACGACAGGATTTCCCTGTCGTCCTTGGTGTTTCGCTATTGGGGTCATTTCCCGCCTTTTGGGTCGGAATGGTTCTTATAGCTGTTTTCGGAGTGCATTTCGGCATCCTGCCTATGTTCGGCGGTTACAGTTTGTGGGCAAATTACACAGGTTTACAGCGCATTGTTGATGTTTTACGACACATGATTATGCCGCTTATAACTGTATCTATAGGCTCAACCATACTTTTTTTCACCACTTCAAGAGCCAGTCTCTTTTCCGTGCTGGGTGAAGACTATATGGTGCTGGCACAGGCACGCGGTCTCAGCAAACGCAGAGTTTCATTCTTCTATCAGTGGCGCAACGCAATAATACCTGTTTTTACCCTGCTGATGATGCAATTTGGCTTCATATTCAGCGGCTCTGTGGTCGTAGAGGCAGTATTCTCCTATCCCGGGCTGGGACTGGTTTTATACCAGGCTGTTCTGGCACGTGACTACCCGCTCATGCAATACAGTTTCCTGCTAATTGCATTTACTGTAATTGTTATGAATTTCATAACCGACCTGCTGTATCCGATACTTGACCCGAGGATAAGAAAGTCATGAGGGGGCGAAAGCCTCTGATCGCAGGCTTAGCGATCCTTGCAATATATTTAATAGTCGCAGTTTTTGCAAACTATCTCACACCTTTTGACATGACGCAACGGTCGGCACCGCATCTTGCGCCATCGGCAGAGCATTTTTTGGGAACTAACGATATCGGGCAGGATATTTTCTCAGAGCTGCTCATTGGCACACGGCAGTCATTGCTCGTAGGCTTTGTTGCTGCATCAATAGGCCTGCTGATTGGCGCAGCTTTCGGAATATTTGCCGGATGGTCGGGCGGCGCGCTCGACCGTATCCTAACGGCAATATGCTCATTTTTTATGACAATACCGTTTTTTCCTCTGGTGATTGTCCTTTCTGCCCTGATTGGCGGCGGCGCTTTGACTCCGGCAATAATCCTCGGCCTTTTAGGTTGGCCGGAAACAGCGCGAATTCTACGTTCGCAAACCATAGCACTCAGGGAAAAGCAGTACATCCTTGACATACGGGCAATGGGTGCAAAAAACAGCTATATCCTCTCACGGCACGTTTTCCGGCAACTCGTGCCTATGTCTGCCTATCGCTTTATTTTGAGTTTCCGCGCAGGAATTCTGGCAGAAGCAACGCTGAGTTTTCTGGGTCTGGGCTCCCCTACCCAGCAAAGTTGGGGTAACATGCTCTTTTTCGCACAAGCAAGACACGCCTTTTTGACAGGTGCATGGCGATGGTGGGTTCTTCCGCCGGGGCTTGCGCTCTCTGGACTTGTCTTTGCACTGCTGCTTATAAGCTACTATTTTGAAGAAACATCAGACCCGAGGTTGAGAAAATGAATGTACTTGAAGTTAAAAATCTCACAGCCGGCTACGGCATCCATCCTCCTGTGATACACGATTTGTCGTTCGACTTGCAGATTGGTCAAACGATTGGGCTGTGCGGCTCATCCGGCTGCGGCAAGACTACCGTTATTTGGGCTGTTTTGGGACTGCTGCGCAAGTTTGGAGGCAAGGCTACGGGAGAAGTCATATATGATGGTAAAAATCTTCTGGAGCTTACTGAAAAGCATTGGAAAAACCTGCGTTGGAACGAATTTTCGTTGGTACCGCAAAGCTCAATGAACACACTTAACCCTGTGTTCACCATTGCCAAAACCTTTGCTGAAACGCTTCGGGCACATAAAGTCAAAGACTCCACCGGGCATGTCGAATCTCTGCTGGATTCGGTGGGATTGCCTCCCGGTACACTAAAGCGATATCCTCACGAACTTTCAGGCGGTATGAGGCAACGCGTCTCAATTGCACTTGCACTGCTCCTCGACCCGAAAGTGCTCATATTGGATGAAGCAACCACAGGTCTTGATGTCATAATTGAAGCCGATATTTTAAGGCTCATACGCGGGTTGCAAAATCAGCTTGGCATCAGCATTTTATTTATCAGCCATGACAGACGGGTTTCAGCACAATTTTGTGACAGGAGTATTGAGCTATGAGTTGTGGAATTACCGTGCGCGACTTAAAAAAAAGTTTCCGCCCTAAATCGAGGTCAGCGGAAATAGTAGAAGCTGTAAAATCTGTGTCGTTTGAAATTTCCCACAATGAAGTATTCGGACTAATCGGACCATCCGGATGCGGCAAGTCAACAATAGCAAAAGTAATAGCCGGACTTTTAGAGCCCGACAGCGGCATCGTTGAGCTTATAGGTCGTCTTGGCTTCGTTTCACAAGACCCATATAGTTCACTCAGCCCTGTCATGCGTGTTAATGCAATCGTTTCCGAGCCACTAAAGTTCGGCGGTATAAAGTTTAGTGAGCAAACTGTCCGTGACGCGATGTCACGGGTGCGGATGGATTACGATGAATTCAAAGACCGTCTGCCCCACCAACTCTCAGGCGGTCAACGCCAAAGAGTGGCAATTGCCCGCGCCCTTATAGCCGACACAGGCGTGCTCATTTTGGATGAACCCACCTCCATGCTTGATTACGATGTAAAACATGAAATCATGGATATCATTTCTAATCTTGCGCGAAATTCAAACTATGCCGTCCTGCTTATATCACACGACATAGGATTTGTCCATGATATTTGCACCCGGATAGCTGTCATGGAAAACGGACTTATAGTCGAAGAAGGAAGCCCTGAAGAAATTTGCACAAACCCTCAAAACGAACTGACAAAAAAGCTTATTTTAGCATCGCAGGATTTACAAAAATACTTTGAGGCGCACCCTTATAGCGCAAATGAAAGGAACGGTCACTGATATGGACTTAGAATATCACATAAAAGCATGGTCGGACGCTATGGAGCAGACGGAATACTACAGTTTGGACAAAAGCACACCCGAGCAAATATCCGGCTTATGGGACAGGTTATCCGAATCCTATGACGACACACTTGACAACGATCGGCTCAGAGTGGAGAGTGTCATGGGTATACTGGAGAGGACAGGCGCACTGACGAGCAATACAGTTGCAATTGATATTGGCTGCGGCACGGGTTCATTTACGCTGGAGCTTGCCAAAAAGTGTAAGCGTGTTTATGCATTTGACTTATCACCGCAAATGCTCGAAAAGTTGCGCAAAAAAGCAAAAGGATACTCGAACATCATACCGATTTCCGGCAACTGGAAAACCATCGACACTCAAACGCTGGATTCCGACATCAACCTTGCACTGTCCTGCCTCAATCCGGGGATAAGTGACTTTGAGGGGCTGAGTAAAATGAACACTGTTTCAAAAGGTTGGTGCTGTTACATAAACGCACTCGGAAGTTCGATTGGATCAAACGCTTCGAGAAATGAGTTACAGGAAATAATCCTAGGTCGCAAACTAAAGTCAGCGGGCGGCAACAGCGTTGTATTCGCACTAAACATAATAACGGCAATGGGGTATAAACCTGAGTTGTGGGAGATTCCGTACTCGTGGTGCAGAAGCGCCGAAAAAGAAAATGCCATAGATAACATCTCAAACGATTTCGGCAGGTTTACCACGATAAGTGATGAAATCAGACAGAAAATCGCAGATTACGTAGAGTCAAATTTGGATGATAACGGGCTATTCGTACAATCAGTGAACACCACATTAGGCACAATAACCTGGCAATGCCGCTAGCGTAGTTTTGCAGCCGTACTAGTCACCCATTTTTATTATTCTGTTGCAAACTCTATGAGCCAGTTCAATGTTGTGCGTTACTGCAATCAGACTGATGTTTCGTTTGCTGACAATGCGGAGCATCAGTTCCCAAATTTGTGCCTGAGTAATCACATCAAGCATCGTACTCATTTCGTCAGCGATAACAACGCGAGTCTGTGGGGCGATGGCTCTTGCAACGCAAAAACGCTGCAATTCGCCCCCTGAAAGTTCAATCGGGTATCTGTCAAGCCATTGTTTTAATATACCCATTTCACTCAGCAGCTCATCATCCGGCATCCACGCTTCGGCGAGTGTTTTCCCTAATTTCCAACGTGGATTAACCGCTTGCTCAGGATGCTGAAAAATCAATTGCACCGGGCAAAATCCCTTTTTTTGCAATGGATTTCCATCAAAAAGCACTTGCCCTGACCATGGTTTTAAGTATCCTGCGAGTATTTTCGACAGCGTGCTTTTCCCACATCCGGAAGGTCCGACAATAGCAACCCTCTCCCCCGCTTCAAAAGATATAGATACATCATCTAATATCCGGCGGGATTTATTATAGCCAAAGCTAATATTTTTTGCCTCAATTTGCATATAAACAACACACCTCCCCACCACGAACCACTCGTGAATGTATAGGACTACCGGAACATTTTTCACCTTTCATCTCGCACCTTTCAACAAAGAGACACCCTTTAAGCAATTCATCCGGCGCAGGTTGCATGCCCGGCGTTGGACAAAATCCGTTTTGGGGCATCGCACGCCTGAGCGCCTTTGTATATGGGTGGCGCAGTTTGCTTTCTTCTGTAAAGTCGGAGGAAAGCGCAGTTTCCACAGTTGTACCCGCATAAAACACGGCAACTCTATCTGCATACTCAATGGCAAGATCCAGGTCATGGGTAATAAGCATTACCGCTGCACCATCGTCAGCCAGATCCCTAAAATGTTTTATCGTTCGTTTAGCCAGTTCCGCTGACATACCGGGAGTAGGTTCATCTGCAATAATCAGCTTTGTCTTTGTGACCACAGCCGTAGCGCACAAGACCCTTCGCATCATGCCCCCCGATAATTGGAACGGATACATTTTTTCCACGCTTTCATCTAATTTATAACGTTTAAACGCACTACGCACAGCCGATTTGTTTTTCGACACCTGCTTACCCACTTTCATTAACGGGTCAAGAAACTCTACCGACTGCGGCACAAAAGCTATCTCCGTTCCACGCAGTTTTCCCACTCGTTTTGCGCTTAAAGGTTCGCCCATATAAAGAATTTCACCCTCAACCTTAGCGTTGCTTGGCAAAATCCCAAGTATTGCATGTGCAAGTAAACTCTTACCCGAGCCGCTCGACCCCGCTACAGCAAGGATTTCACCTTCGCGCATTTTTACATTTAAATTACTGATAACTTGCAGTTCGCGTTGTCTCAATCCCTTGTCATACATCTTAAAACTTACCGACAAACCGTTAACGCTTAAAATAATTTTATCTTCCATAAAATCTCCATTCTTTCAGCAAACTTAAGGCACAAATCGCACATTCTCCCGGGACTGTTGCAAAACTCTTACTCTTGTGCAGTCGCCGGACTAAGCAACAGTTTCACACATTCCCCGAGTTTATCTATGAGCAACACCATTATTACAAGTGCAAGCCCCGGGAAAAAAGCCAGCCACCACATGCCGGCTGATAAATATCGCATAGACTCGGAAAGAATAATCCCTATTGCAGGTTGCTCCGGTGGCAAACCAAAACCCAGAAATGTCAAACCTGCTTCATGCATGATTGCGTGCGGGATGAGCAAAATCAAGCCAACCAAATATTGCGGAATCATGTGAGGTAATATGTGACGTGTGATTACCCAAAATCCGGAGTGCCCAAATTTGCGAGAGAGCGTAATATAGCTGTTTTTCCGTATTTGCAGCACTTCACCGCGTACAATACGGGCAAGCACAGTCCAATGTGTGAATATGATGCCTATCATCAAGCCCTGCCACCCGCGCCCCGCCGCAACTGAAATTAGTATCACAAGCAAAGTATGCGGGATAGACAAGGTTAAATCAATCAACCAATTTGCAAAATGATCGACCCAACCTTTCCCCAAAGCTGCGCATACGCCGACAATAATCGCAATTATCGACGATACCAGTGCCGCAACCATGCCAACAAATAAACTCAACGTCAAGCCCATAATTGTTCTTGTAAACACATCCCTTCCCAGCATATCGGTTCCAAAAGGATGCTCCATAGATGGAGTCAACGTGCGACGGGAAAAGTCCGCTTCTACATTCGAGTTATCCATGAGTGCGCCTGCGATAACTGTCGCTGTGAGAAGCAGCAGTATAACACTGACAAGTATGATCGTGGTCTTTCTCCTGTTCATCTCTCACCCTCCCTTGTACGCGGGTCAATAATAATATACAGCGCATTTGCTATTGCATTGCCTGTAAATATGAAAATTGCGGAAAACAATGTGATTCCCAGCAACAGCGGTATATCACCCTGTAGTCCGGCAGCACTGACCGCCGAACCAAGACCCGGAAATCCAAAAATATTTTCGGCTATTATAGAGCCGCCGAACAATTCCCCAAATGAGGCAAACTGCATTGTCATCGCCGGAATCAGCGTACCCCGGAATCCGTGGCGAAGCAATATTTCCCATCTGCTTTTCCCACGCGCTTTTGCAAACAACACATGATCACTTGCCATCACCTCCACCAACTTTTCTCGCGTGTGTAAGGCAATGTTCGGAAATGATAAAAAGCTGATAGTTACAGACGGCAAAACTAAGTGATGCAAGCGTTGCCATATGGTAACATCCTCTGCTGCAATTCCGATTGGCATAGCCATTCCGAATGGAAACCACCCAAGCCATACCGAAAAAACGATTAGAAACACCAGACCAATCCAAAAAGTCGGGAGCGAGTACATAACCAAGCATATTCGTTTTACTATTCTATCAATCGGACGACCGTGGAATATCCCCATCAAACTCCCTACTCCAAACCCAAACAAGCCTGATAATGTCCACGCCGAGAGCATAAGAGCAAGCGTTGCTCCAAATCGTGCTCCTACTATTTCTATGACGGGTCTGCGAAAAATAAGCGACTCGCTAAAATCACCGCTCAAAACCGCACTAACCCAGTTAAAATAACGCTCTATCGGCGACTCGTGCACTCCCCAAAACGATTCTATTCTGGCTATGTGCTCAGGTGAGGCACCGGGGTTTGCCAGCCTGTATGACAAAACAGGGTCCACAGGCGAAATGTTGACCAGTATAAAGCAAATTACGCTGACGGCTATTAGTAACGTAATACCACGCAATATGTATACAGATATTTTTTTTAAGGCTGTCATAATAATGAACATTCCTTTCGAAAATCTTCAGGCACAAAAACGACTCATGAAAGTAACAGTCATTTTGTGCGTCATTTGTGACTTCACGCAGGGGCGCAAATCGCACATTCTCCCGTTAGTTTAAATTATTTCAAACTAAATTCCTCATTTAAGGGCATAGCCATCAGGCACCGGGAGTCAATCCCGGCACCTAAGAGCCATAAAAGTTAATTTGTCCATCTCCACTCTCTTAAGTTTTGGACAAGCGGCCATGCATTGCCATGAGCGTGAACAGGTCTGCGCCCTGTATCAAGCCCATACCGCGTAAAATACAGATGCTCTTGGTTAATAAGGAATATATATGGGCAATAGCCCGGCATTGAAGTGCCTGTGACACCATCCCACTGCGCCAAACGGAAAAAAGGTATTCCTTCCTCAATGGTTCTTGCATTCACAGCTTGTTCAAGATGTGCGTCAACAATCGGGCTTGTGAAATTTTGCGGATTATAAAAATCATCCAGACCGGCGTGGGAGCTATGGAAAAGATAAAAACTGGTCATGGGGTTTGCACTACCCCATGCAAGAATCAGCGCTTCCGAGAACATCCGCTCTGCTATGACATCCCAACTTACACCCTCGACTATAAGTTCAATGCCCAGATTGTCTCTCGCCTGCTGCGATGCCGACATAGCCACAGCTTGACGTGCGGTTGCCCCCGCGGAATACATAAGTGGTATTGATGCTCTTATGCCATCTCTTACGCGGATGCCATCATCGCCCATAACCCAACCTGCATCTTCAAGGAGGGAGACAGCATATTCAATATCTGTCTCAATCCTGCTTTCAGGATTTGACCACGGCATACCATCATTTTCAGAATAGGCAGGTGTAGCAAAGCCATTTAAAGCGTCGCGTACAATTAAGTTGCGATCTATGCCATAAGCAAGTGCTCTGCGGAAAGCCACTTCATAAGTCACATCACTGCCCACAGGTTGACCAAATTGGTTTAATTCATTTTGAGCCGGAACGGTAGGCATAACAATTCCCATGTTATCAACGGTTTCCGCTATCAGTAGATTGAAGCCGGATATGTAGCCGGTAGCTCCCGCCAAAACTGCGCTTGTTGGCGCAATATCTACGACTCCGCCCCTAATTGCAGCAAGACGGGCATCTTCATCAGGCATACCGACAAAAACAGCACGTGATATGCCGGGAGCTTGCCCATGGTGATATGGATTTGCTTCGAGAATAAACTGCTGCCCGGCATCAAGCTGCGTGAGCATAAATGGTCCCGAGCCAATAGGGTTTATGCCGAAATCTGCGTTATATAAATCTCTCGGAACAATACCAACCTCCGCCACTGTCAATATAAACGGGCTGTGCGGTCTTAAAAGCCTTATTGTGAATATATTTTCGCTTGCTGATACGCTTTCAATCATGGTTAAATCGATACCGATAGCACTTTCCATAAGTGATTGATATGTAAATAAAACATCTTCGACAGTAACAGGACTGCCATCTGAAAACCTTGCATCTGTGCGTAGTTCAAAGCTATACACAAGTGCGTCCTGACTCACCTCATGGCTCAAAGCCAAATCTGATACAATTTCCAAGTCCGCATTAAGTTCCACAAGGGTGCTGAAAAGCAACCGCATACCGCTGCCATGCCCTCCGCCAAAACCTCCTAATGGGTCAAAGTGCGCCGGGATAGAGGGGAAGCCTATTACGACCTCATCTCTGCGGTCATCAGCGGCATCTTCCGCAGATGATTCCGGTGCACAGCTCACAATAAGTGTAAGACTCAATGCCAAAGCCAACAAAAATACAACTTTTTTCATTCTTTGTTTCTCCATTCTTCATTTTCATTTTTCGGTAGCCTGACGCAACCTGGCACAATTATACTTCAGCAATGCGCTTACAACAAGCCATGGGAGGGGATGAAAATTTATACAAAAAATACGACTTTAAAGGTTCTTTTTTTGTCTTTACTTTATAAGTCGCAGTAAGACAACCAAGGGGCTGTAGCACATACAAAACATTCGTTCAATCCAATTTTTTAATTTATATCCCCCCGGGTGGCTTGTGCAGACACTATAGGATTGGTAGACTATTTAAGGAAAATTTCAATGACGATGTCAGGTGCGAAGTGTATGCTAAAATATGTTATAAAAAAAATATGTGGATTGCTTGCGGTGTTGTTTGGAGTTTCTGTTTTAACATTTATACTCACTACTTTTATTCAAGGAAACCCTGCGGAAATAGCTCTCCGACGTGCGGGCATCGACCCAACTCCTGAGGACATTGCCATGATGGAAATTCAGCTCGGTCTTGACAGAAGTGTGCCGGAGCAATACATAATGTGGATGGGTAGTGCCCTGCGATTAGATTTCGGGCAATCAAACATAAGTCGCCGCCCTGTGACGGAAGAGTTGGTCTCACGCTTGCCTGCTACTGCAACTTTAGCAATTGGTGCTTTTATTTTGATGTTTGTTTTATCTGTACCTATTGGGATTTTATCTGTAGTCTTTCACGGAAAATGGGTGGATAAGATAATCAGCGCACTTACATTTACAGGCATGGGGATTCCCGGGTTTGTTTTAGGGACGGTGCTGCTCTACTTTATATCAGTTCGATTCTCGCTTTTGCCGATGATTGGAGAGATAACACTTGCTCGCCACATTCTTCCGGTGATGACGCTTGCACTGCCTATGGCATGCCGCTATGTAAGAATAGTCAAGGGTGGAATTTTAGATGTGCTCGGTGAAGACTACATCTTTTTATTGCGTGTTCAAGGGCTTAAAGAGACAACAATCCTTTACGGAAATGCGCTCAGAAACGCTTTTATACCGATTCTCAACCTCATGGGTCTCAGCTTTGGAACACTTTTAGGTGGAGCAATTGTGGTGGAAACTATATTCTCATGGCCGGGACTTGGTAGTTTTTTGATGTCATCCATTGCCGCAAGAGATTATCCTGTCGTAATCGCATACATACTTCTCATGGCTACATTTTTTGTGATAATTAACTTCTTAGTCGATTTGATTGCTTGCTTCCTCGACCCGCGCATCTCTTTGAAAGAAGAGGCAAGAGCAAGATGAATTTAAAATTAAAATCCGGCATTTTAATGATTTCCTTTTTGGTATTGGCAGCAATTTTTACTCCGCTTATTGCTCAAGCAGACCCATATTCCACCGACTTGCTCAACCGCCTCAGAGCGCCGGGCGATATGGGGCTATTGGGAACAGACCATTTGGGAAGAGACGTTTTTTCTCGCTTGCTTCACGGAGCAAGACTATCTATAACCATATCCATCATAACTCTTTTAGTATCTCTTATTGTGGGAGTAGTGTTAGGGCTTATTGCCGGGTATTTCAGGGGATTGCTTGATAGTGCCATCATGTTTATTGTTGAAGTGCTTTTAGCGTTTCCGGGTATGATTTTGTCTTTGGCTATTGTGGCAATTGCAGGCGGAGGTATGTTCAATGCTGTCGTTGCGATTAGCTTGGTGTCTTGGATAGGTTATGCAAGACTGGTGCGGGGCATGACGATGTCGCTTAAAGAACGAGATTTCGTCAAAGCTGCGAGAATTTCGGGAACAGGCAGTTTTATGATTTTACTCAGGCATATTTTACCCAACGTCCTACACCCCGTCATTATTTTTAGCGTCACTAATATAAGTGTTATCATGATGCAACTTGCCGGGCTTTCTTTTTTGGGACTTGGAGTTCAACCTCCGACAGCCGAGTGGGGTTCTATGCTCAATGACGCAAGAGGGTTTATGACAACTGCTCCGTGGCTTACAATCGCCCCATCCGTTGCACTTGCGTTTATGATTATTGGATTTAACCTTTTTGGAGAGGGGCTGGCAAAGCATCTTGGAAAGGAAGTTTCTGTATGACCAATCAAACATTACTCAGCGTTGATAACTTAACTATCCGCTATAAACCCATGGACAAGCCCACTGTTGACACTGTTTCATTTGATATCTGTAAGGGACAGGTCTTGGGCGTGGTCGGAGAGAGCGGTTGCGGCAAAACTACATTAGCTCGCACGATTATGGGAGCACTCCCGAGCGCAGGTGTGGTTGAGGCAGGCAATGCCTATTTCTGCGAAGAAAATCTGCTTGACATGGATAAACGCTCAAAAAGGGCAATGCAGGGGTGTAATATAGGGATGATTACACAGCAGAGTTTATCTTCGCTCAACCCCGTGCGTAAGATTGGAGCGCAGTTTGTGCGACTCTTGGGCGAAAAGCTGGGACTTTGCAGGTCTGATTCTATTAAAGCGGCATCGGATTTTTTAAGACGTGTGAGTTGTCCTGAAGATATTTTAAACCGATATCCATTTCAGCTTTCGGGAGGACAACGTCAGAGAGTTTTGATTGCAATGGCTTTTGCGTTAAAACCAAAGCTATTAATTGCTGATGAGCCTACAACTGCACTTGATGTTTCAGTGCAGGCACAGGTGCTTGAAGAAATAATGAGGCTCAAAAACGACTACGGCACAGCAATTATGCTGATTTCTCACAATTTTGGAATCGTATCGCAAATCTGCGATGATATTGCCGTTATGTATAGAGGAGTCATTGTCGAATACGGCAACACAAAAACCGTACTCTCCGAGCCGTCACACTCTTACACAAAAGGGCTTATTGGAAGCATACCTCACCTTGACATTGATCGAAACAAAAGACTTTACAGCATTCCTGAGCATCTTGCGTCCCATGATTGCTGCGGGTGTACCTTCGCCCCTCGTTGCACGTCTTGTGATGATAAATGCACCAGTGTTCGCCCTTCGCTTTTACCAAATAAAAAGGGGGTTCTCGCAGCTTGTTGGAGATAACCCTTGAAAACCTATCAAAAGTTTATGGCAAAGTAAAGGCGATGGATGAAGTGTCTTTTAAGTTGCGAGAGGGAGAGTCCATTGGGCTTGTTGGCGAGAGTGGTTGCGGAAAAAGCACTACGGCATCTGTAGTTGCAGGACTTGTTCGCCCGAGCTCGGGGCGGTGTTTGTTTGATGGAAATGACATTTCGCAGCTGAGAGGGCAAAATTTCCTCGACTACAGACGAAGTGTTCAAATGGTGTTTCAAGATCCATCATCGGCATTAAACCCTCGATTGAATGCAGGGCAATGCATTGCTGAACCTATACGAAATTTTATGAAAATCAGTAAAAGCGAAGAAAAAAACAAAGTGGAAAAACTACTTAAACAAGTAGGGCTTAGTGCTGAAGATGTGGGGAAATATCCGCAAGCTTTCAGTGGCGGACAAAGGCAACGTATTTGTATTGCCCGTGCTATTGCGCTTGAACCTCGTTTTCTATTGCTCGATGAGGTAACATCCAGCCTGGATGTCTCTGTGCAGGCACAAATAATCAATCTTCTCAGCGACTTGCGCAAATCATTAAACATGGGTATTTTGATGATTTCCCATGATATTGGAGTAGTTCGTTATATGTGCGACAAGGTATTTGTTATGCACCGGGGCAAAATTGTAGAAGAGTTGGACAGTGAAAATTTTGACAAAGCAGAACACCCGTATTCAAAGAAACTTTTAGCCTCAGTCCCATCCATTTCGGGATCATAAATCTGAAATGGGGGGGGATGGGGTTATTGCTGAATGTTAGCATATAGATTATTTCCCCCACTATCAATGTTTAGGATTGCTGAGCAAATTGAAAAATTATATCCCCTATTGGGGCTTGTGCCGATTAAAAAGTCAGTTTATAGTAGCTATCGTTGCACAAAAAATTTACAGTAAAATTATGAAAAAGAGGAAATTTAATTGATGAAAAAGCTAGGAGTATTAGTTCTTGCAATGGTGCTGGTCTTTGCTCTTGTTGCCTGTGCATCCGAAGAGGCAGCAACACCTGTGCAAGACGGAAACGGCGCATCTGGCGGAACAGAAACACAAAACGAACCGCAAAACCCTGCACAAGATGAAGAACAAGCCACTACACAGGGTGATGTCCCTCAAGTGTTGACTATTGGAGAAAATGTGGATTTGGGTGGATATGACCCAAATCGCGATATGTCGCCTTTTATTCGATTTTTGATATTTGACAGCCTGGTGGAGCTTGGCTATAATTTCGAACAAGTTCCTGCACTTGCCACAGACTGGAATATGAGCGATGACGGAATGACTTGGACATTTAATCTCAGGCAGGGAGTGAACTTTCATGATGGCGAACCTTGGAATTCAGAAGCTGCACGCATTAACTTTCAGCACCGCATAGACCGTGGTGCCGCAGGTTTTTACCGTGCAATCGAGAGTATGGACACACCTGATGATTATACTTTTATAGTCAATCTCAGTGAGCCGATATTTACCTTTGCATCCGATGTTTCCGTGCCAACACATGGAATGGTCAGCCCTCTTGCCTATAATGATGCGCATGAGGTAACTGCTGCAATCGGAACAGGTCCTTTTATGCTTGAGAGCTGGACAAGGGATGTTGAATTCACAATGGTGCCGAACTCAGACTTTTTCGGTGGAGCACCTAGATTGGAACAGCTGCGATTTGTAGTGATTCCCGATGGCAATACTCGTGCTATGGCGCTTGAAAGCGGTGAAATAGACATGATGAGCGGTCGTGGTGCACTCACAGCCCTTGAAAGACTGCGGACACTTGACAATATTCAAATAATAAGCACAATGAGCCAAACATCAGAACATGTGATGATTAACACATTTGATGAAACTCTCAGTGACTTAAATGTCCGCCGTGCGATTGCCGCTGCTATAGACTTCCCAACTACTGTAACGGCGTTGCTTCCCGACTTAGCAGAGCCCGCTGTGAACTTCTTCTCTCCGGCATTTGGGCGCTTTGTAGACCCAAACTTTACTCTCCCGCAACATGACCCTCAAGCCGCCGCTGAATATTTGAGAGAAGCAGGCTTTGAACTCGGAGCAGATGGAATATATCAAAGAGATGGCAACAGACTCAGTCTGGAGATATTAGTATATTCTCGCAATGAAGAAAACAATGCTCTGGTTGTTGTTATGCAAGAACAACTCAGAGCCGCAGGAATTGAACTGGTTATCACACTGATTGACGCAGCGGCTATAACAGAGCGTGTCTCCACCGCAGGTCGTGATTTCCAAATGGCAATGCGTGGGCAGTATTCAATCCCCACCGATGACCCATCAATACACTATGGAACATTTTTCAGCAGCAGAGGAATGACAGAAATGTTTTCAAGCCCTGAGCTCGACGAAAAAATCGACCGCATGTTTCACTCTTTAGATGAGCAGGAACGCCTGATGCTGCACCAAGAGTTGCAACGAGACATAACTTCTCAAATCCCCGTAATAATGATGTTCCACCGCAACAGTATCATCTTAGCAAACGAAAACCTCGCAAACTTCACACTATCCACAGGCACGTGGCAAATCTATAAAGGTCTTACACAGGCATATATGATAGGTGGATAAAACATGACAAATGGAACGGCTCGCCTGCCTTGGAAGACAGGTAAGCCGTTCCTTTTTGTCACGTTTATTCCTTAATCAAAAATGGTTAATCTTAAATCTCTTTCAGCAATAAAATCAAAGTCTCTATCGTTATGCAGCAGAGGTATGTTATAGTGTATCGCTGTATAGGCTATTAGCACATCAATTGTGTTTCGGACAGTTATGCTGTTTTGCCCTCTGCGCATGTCGAAATAAAGATGCGCAGACTTTGCGTATATATCTGCGTTATTTGGTAGTGTAAATATTTTCTGAGTCGAAAAATACCTGTTTAGTTTTTCAAATTCGGGCTCGGACTTTGCACCTTGAAGTATCTCGTGCAGTGTGAAAATTGAGATGCCAAATGGTGCTTTTGTTTTATGTATGTGGTCGAGTAACTTTGTTTTTTCATTTTCTATTTTTCGGAGCTTATCAATGAGGACAGAGGTATCAACCAATATCATGCATATTACCTCCGCGCGTGGCTTTGTAGTCATAATCATCGGCGATAAGCTGTTCATCACTCTCGAAAAGGTCATACAAGTCTTTTTGCTCGTGCCGCTCTACAAGCTCAGTTAGAGCGATTGAAATAATTTCTTTTTTTGTCTTACCTCTGTAGATGGCGGTGGCTCTACTCAGCAATCGTTCATCGAGGTTTACTGTTGTTTTTATCATAATCCGCACTCCTTACCAAAATATTCTGATGAGAATATTTTAGCAGTATAAAAATAAGCTGTCAAGAATATTCATAGTCATCCCCGATATCTCTCAATCTCTTCTCGTGAGCCGAGCACAAAATGTCCGGGCATGACCTCTACAAACTCCGGCTGCTCTTTTGAGTAGTCGTGCATGCTGCTATCGTATTTTGTACGTATTCTGTTGCGCTCATACTCGGGATCCGGCAGAGGTATTGCCGAAAGCAGGGATTTTGTGTAAGGATGTATCGGATTTGTATAAATTGACTTAGAATCGCTCAATTCAACCAACTTTCCGCCATACATAACCCCTGTACGGTCAGAGATATACTTTACCACAGAAAGGTCATGGGCTATGAATAAAATGGTCAAATCGAGCTGTTTTTTTAGTGTGTTCAGAAGATTCAGCACTTGTGCCTGAATGGAAACATCCAAAGCGGAAATAGGTTCATCGGCTATAATTATGCCGGGCTTGGTTATCAGAGCACGGGCTACACCGATTCTTTGCCGCTGCCCTCCCGAAAACTCATGAGGATAACGTGAAGCGTGGTCTTTGGACAGACCCACGATTTCCAACATTTCATAGACTTTTTCGAGCTCCTCATATTTACTTTTGCAAAGCTTGTTGATAACAAGCCCCTCGGCGATAATATCCTTAACAGCCATGCGCGGATTTAAGGAAGAGATAGGGTCTTGAAAAATCATCTGCATGCTTGTGGTGACGAATTTCTTTTCCTGCTTGCTCATTTTTCCGCTGATAAGATTCCCTTTAAGATAAACCTCTCCCTCTGTGGGTTTATAAAGTCTTATTATAGTTCGGGCAGCAGTTGTCTTTCCACACCCGGTTTCTCCCACCAGACCAAATGTTTCGCCGGGATAAATGTCAAAACTTACTTTTTCAACCGCCTTATTAACCCTCTTATTACGCCCTTTTCCCATAGTGAAATGTTTAGAAAGATTTTTTACTTGTAAAATCGGGTCTTGGTCATATATAGGATTTTTCATTACGAGTCGGAGCCTCCTCGCCTTTTTTCTATTCTTTTGCGTACAACCTCCGGTAATTCCACTTTTGGCGCATCCTTGTGAAGCAGCCAGGTGGCGGCGTAATGGGTGTCTGATATTTTGAACATGGGCGGCTCTCTCTCAAAGTCGATTCGCATTGCCATTTTGTTTCGAGGAGCAAACGCATCTCCCTTTGGCGGGAACAGCATATTAGGCGGAGTGCCGGGTATGCTTATAAGCTCGTCCCCGGATTCAGTCTCCAAGTCAGGCATTGCCGCAAAAAGATTCCATGTATAGGGATGTTGCGGATTGTAAAAGATATCGTCTGCTGTACCGAATTCCACAATTTTCCCGGCATACATCACAGCGACCCTGTCAGCAATATTAGCCACTACTCCCAAATCATGGGTGATGAAGATAACCGAAAGATTCCTGCGCTTTTGGATATTTTTTATCAGTTCAAGAACCTGTGCCTGCACTGTCACATCTAAAGCCGTTGTCGGTTCATCGCATATCAGTATCTTCGGTTCACAAGCCAAAGCACAGGCGATAACTATTCTCTGCCTCATGCCACCGGAAAACTGGAAAGGATATTGGTCAGCACGGATTTTTGCATCAGGAATGCCGACATCGGTCATCAGCTCTATTACTCTCTTCCGTGCTTCTGATTTTGATATGCCGTGGTTTAACACCAGTGCTTCCGCAATCTGTTTACCTATTTTCATTATCGGGTTCAGAGAGCTCATGGGGTCTTGGAAAACCATGGAAATAGCCTTACCGCGTATCTTTTCCGTAAACATAGCCTCGCTATACTTAACAACATCCTCACCATTATATATGATTTCGCCGTTGTCGATAACACCGTTTTTTGACAGTATACCAATTATAGCCCTGTTTGTAACTGATTTACCCGAACCGGATTCGCCGACTATCGCAAAGGTCTCACCTTTATATAAATCGAACGAGACACCCCGGACAGCTTGTACCCTGCCGCCGAATGTATTAAACGACACATGCAAATCTTTTACTTGAAGCACTTTTTCATTATCATGTATATTATCCATCAGGCATCCTCCGTAGTGCCTCTGAGCGAGGGGTCAAAAGCATCGCGCAAGCCGTTGCCGAAAAGATTGAAGCATATCATAAGTGCGGAGATGATAATTGCCGGAGGAACGATTCTATACGGGAAAGTCGTCAGATGGGATTGCCCGTCCATAAGCATTATGCCGATAGATGGCGTTGGGGGCGACAAGCCCAGCCCGAGAAAAGTCAGTCCGGACTCTATCATAATAGTCTGAGGAATAGTCAATGCAAATAATGTGATAAGCGTACCCACTGCGCTGGGAAATATATGTTTCATGATTAAACGCCAATCGCTTGCACCCATTGTTGAAGACGCTAAAACAAATTCCCTGTTTTTATATCGATAAATCTGTATACGTGTGATGCGGAAGAAGAATATCCAGCCCGCCAAAATAAACGCCGCCATTAGAGTCCACAGGCTTGCCGCACCGACATATATAACTAATACCATCACGATAACAATGCTCGGAATAGCTCCGATTATCTCTGATATGCGAAACAAAATCATATCCACCCAACCCCCGTAATATCCTGCCAGAGCACCCAAAAATAACCCTATCAAAAGGTTTATAAATGAAGAGCCTACAGCAATAATCAGGGAAATGTATACGCCCTGCCATGTCCTCGTCCAGATACAACGCCCTAGAGTGTCTGTACCAAACCAGAAATATAAATCTTCCACCCCACTGAGCACATAAGCGTTAACCTTTATATCCGACATCGGCACGCCCATGATTTCATGCTCTCTGATAGTAGAAATATAAGAATCGGCAAAGTTTATCGGAATATTTGCCGTTTGTACGCGCATCTCGACAGAGCCGTCAAAAATTCCAAAATTCTCCAGCCACGGTATTCGGGGAGGAAGCCTTGCAGCTGTGGGAGTTTGTTCCCTATAAGTGTAATTGCTTATTAGCGGCCCGACAAACCCCATAATTACTATAATGGCAATGATAATAAAAGCGACTACAGCAGATTTGCTTCTCATAAATCTTCGCATAGCGTCCCGAAAATAACCTACCGCCTCTGTCTCGAACTTTTGATCGTGGATAGCTTCGTCAAGCTGCACAAAGTCAAAGGAGCCTTCGGGCAACTCTTCATAGTCATTTTGGTCACTGATATTCTCTTCCGAATGGTTCATGTTATTCTTCAGTTCCAACATGCCTACCCCCTATCCTTACTCTTGGGTCTACAACGCCGTATAATATATCTGTTATCAATATAGAAATCAGATTTATACTTGTGAAAATCATCATCCAACCCAGCGCCACAGGAATATCAACAACCTGAATAGCTCTTATCAGTAGCCCGCCAAGCCCCGGTATGCCGAATTGCCTTTCAATGAACAGTGAGCCAGAAAGGAGAAACACGAAAGTAGAAATGACAATCCCTGTCATGGGGAGAAAGGAATTTCTAAGTGCATGTCTCATTGTGGCTTGTTTATGACTCAGCCCCTTTGCCTTTGCAAGCAGCATAAAATCGGAAGTCAAAGCTTCCGCAAGTTCGCCACGCATATTGCGTGCCAAATTCATAATACCTCCGAAAGACAAGGCTAAAATCGGCAATATCATGGAGTGGAATTTCTCCCAGCTCATTACCCATTCATTTGGTCGCCAAACAGAAAGCAGCAATGGAAATAACTCCAATCTGAAAGCCAAAATATACTGCATAAGCGCAGCCACAACAAACACAGGCACAGAAATAAAAATCACCACGAATACGCTCAACGAGGTGTCGATATATGTATCTTTTTTCAGTGCCATGATGATGCCTGTTCCTATCCCCAGCGGGTATACCAAAATTGAGGCAAACAAATTCAATTGTAATGTTATGGGCATCCTTCCCAGAATTATTTCTGTGACATCCCATCGCGGATACAAAGTTGTGGATACGCCCAAATCTCCACGTGTAATGATGTTGCGAAGATAGATAAAATACCGCTCATGTATCGGTCTGTCCAGACCATATCTTTCTATCAGCATTTCCCGAATAACCGGGTCTTCTATATCGTCAAGCCCGAACTGACCGGGAAGGGCAGCCATTAAAAGAAATGTTATACTTATTATGATAAACAAAGATACGACAGCCAGAACGATTCTTTGAAAGATGTATACCTTCAAAATATCTCTCCTCGTTAGTATTTGGATACATGACTTAGTATAACAGATAATGGGCTGTTTGCGGAGTCTTTTTTTCGAGAACAATGGCGACGAGACCGCCCGATCGAAAAAAAGCGTAGCAAATTGCCCATTATCTGCGGCTTGATACTAATAAAAAGGTGTTGGCTCGATAGGTGTTAGCTCAACGATAGTAAAGCCTCCGTTAGTGTATAATTCGAGGAAACCTTCAGCATTCGGTGAGTGCAATGTTACGCGGTCTGAGAACATCCAGAACGGAAGACCTTGCTTAACATGAACAGTCGGCAGCTCGGTAAGAATCATATTTTCCAGCATGGCTAAATGTTCGATGCGCTCCTGTTCGGTAGCTTCCATACCTTCTCTTGATAAAAACCACTGGAATCCTGCATCGAATTCTTCATTGCCCCAGCGTGTAAACCTTGTGACATGATATGAGCTGAATTGAAGCATAGGGCTTGTCCAAGCATCAAAGGTGCTCATGCCGATACCGGCAAAGACCATGTGCCAACCCGCAGGGTCGTTCCCCAAAGTAGTTGTGCCTGTGTGAGCAGCTGCTGCAGGCATACCCCGGAGGATAAGCTCAAATCTGTCACGCCCAAACAGTTCACTCAGACTTTCTTGAATGAATTCCGAAGTCAAAACGCGATCGGCGACATCAGAAAAAACCATATCTACTTCAATCTTCTGCCTACCGTTTGCTTCCCACGCAAGCTCGAAATATTCAAGAGCGCGAACAGGGTCAAATCCGTTGTTTGGTCTTATATTGGCTCTGCCCTCGGGTGTGTCTCTGAAGTTGACTATAGGTTCTCCGGCGAAAAAGTCGCCGACAAAAGTTTCGGTTTTCACAACAAACGGTGCCGGAATAAAGGTTTCAAGCATAGCAGCGATACCATCTCTGTCTATTCCCCAGAACATGGCACTTCTAAAGTTGTGGTCATTTAGGATATTGCTTACAGGGGCGTTCGGATACTCCAGATTAAAAGCAATATATAGTGGAGTTCCCGCCGTGCCGATGACCATGCGAGGGTCTTCTCTGAACTGGTGGAAATTATGAGGACCGAGCACTAACCAGTCAGTCAAGCCTTGCTCAAAAAGCTGGCTCGCAACGGTTGGGTCCGGTACAACACGCCACTCAACACGCTCTGCCGGATATAACTCGGCATGTACATGCTCGGGTCTTCTGTCGAAAACAAGGAATTGATCCGGCTCAAAGTGTATCAATTGATATACGCCGCTTACAGGCATATTTACAAAATCGCTTGATCCGTAAAAGTTCTCTGTCCTGTCACTGCTGAACTGTGCTTCAAAGCTTGGAGGGTGGATAATCGGACGTCTGCCGATAGCATGGATAACCACCATGGGATTCACAGGATTTTCAAGCCTGTATTCGATAGTATAATCATCCAGTGCTCTGACACCGACTTCTTCCCACTCAACCTCACCTGCGATAAATGCTCTGGAATTCACTATCTGAGCCCTGTTAAAGAAATGCTCTGCCTGCCTGTTGTTCAGCAGTGGATCGAGCAACATTCGTGCGTGGAATTCCCAAGTGTGAGCATTTATCGGATAACCATCGCTGAAAGTCAAACCTTCGCGGATGGTAAAAGTCCAAATCATGCCGCAATCGCTGACATCAGGCATGTCAACAGCAGCATCACCAATGAAATCCCAACTGGCGTTCGTAGGATGCCTTTTCAGCAAGTGCATCTGTGTAAAGTCAATAGCCATAAAGCAAAGGGAATCACCGGAATTTAGCGGATTGAGGTCACTGATGCCCCTTGGCTGTGTCTTGCGAAAAATCCTCAACAAACCATTGTCATCCGTTTGCTCTCCGGGTTGCTGTGCTTCTCCGGGCTGTTGCGCTTCGCCGGGCTGCTGTCCTTCCCCGGGCTGTTGCGGCTCACCTGCGCCATTTAAAACAGGCGCATCAGGTCCTGCACACGCAGCTACAAGTGCCATAACCATAACGGTTGCCAGCAAGATTGCAATTATCTTTTTCATATTTCGTTCCTCATTTCGTATTCAATGTTTTTAAAATGTATGTTATAATGCGTTGGCGAGTCTTTGATTTGGAGGTCATTTTATGCTCCGCAAACTCCTGTTACGTAAGAAAAACATCACGCCCTTTCTGATTACTACGGTCGCTGCTGCTTTATTTTACAGGGTATCAGCAGTATACGACCTGCACACAAGGTTGTCTGAAACATTTTTCCAAGCGGCTCTTTTGAGCTTGCTGCTGGGTCTTTGCTGTGTCGTTAGAAACGGTGGGTTGTTCAAAGGCTTGTCATACATCGGTTATCGTAAGTATAAAAAGGATTTTAAGAAGCAAAAGAAAGAAAATGCCATTCATACAGATGAACAAGAAGACAACTTTGCCCAGTTCGTCACCAAGAAATATTCTGCGAAATGGGACGGCACACCTTATTTCATTCTCGGCAGCGTTTACGCACTGTTATTTGCAGTGTTCTTATTCACAAGCAGCTGAAAGTTCATCAGGCGAAAAAGAACGCCGCAACAAAATGCAGGCGCACTTTTTAAAATGTCGAAAAATTCGCTCCTTTTAGCTCAAAAAACCTTTTTACAGCATTACACAAAGAGCAGTTTTCCGGAGCACTCATGCCACGATGAACATTACCGCACTGCTGGCAGAACCAATCCTGCTCCGTATCCTTGTTAAGAATTTTATCCGCTCGAATCTTATCCAAAATATCGGCAAGCTTATTTTCTTGCTCTGCGTCTACTTTCGCCATCAACTCAAAAGCTGCGGCAATCTCTTCAAAGCCCTCCTCGCGTGCTGTTTTAGCGTACTCCGGAAAGGTGCGGGCATATTCATGCTCTTGCGCTATAAGTCTCTCCAGATTTTGCTCCACATCTTCATAAGGTCCCCAAAGAACCCTGTGTGCGTGGGCTGCATGGACATATTGGTATGTTGCCAGCTCCCCCAAAATAGCGTGTATGTGCCGCGCATCATGCCCGGCTTTCTGTTGGTAAATCTGGAGTTTGCCTTTTTGCACAGATTTGGCTTTCCAGTGTCTCATCAGATTAGTTTCAGTCTTGGTTCCTTTCATTTTTGCGTCTTTGAGTTGCATGTAAATGACCATTCCTTTCAAGCTAAATTATGACCTGCGATAAGCGCAGTTAAAAATCCCTGTATCTAAAGTGAAACAGCGAGACAGGGTGCTCACAGTAGGGACACTCTTCCGGTGCATTGCGTTCACGCGCAACCAAACCGCACGCCACACAAACCCAGTCAACTTCTTCATCTTTCTTGTACACTTTATCGTTTTCAAAGATATAGACAAACTTTTTAAGCATCTCCATGTGCTCGTCATGAATCTTTGCCGTGTCGGTGTAAAACGCCGCCGCTTCTTCAAGCCCTTCTTTCTCCGCAACCTTAGCGCAATCAAGAAATTCCGCACCCATCTTTTGCTGATCTTCAAGCAGCATTTTCATGTTCTCTTTCGTGTCTTTGACAGGACCGTACAAAAGTTCGTAAAGAATCTTAGCGTGAGTGGCTTCAAGTTTAGCGGCATTGTATGTTGCATCCTGTACCTGCTGTAAACCAACATACGCAAATCTGTATGCAAAGCTGTCATACAAATTTTTCTGGTGCGCTTTGCTCTCAAATGCAGCGAGCAAATTAGCTTCTGTTTTGCTTCCCTTTAATTCCATTTATCTTCCTCCCGCAGAATATTTTAGCCTATTGTAACCACAGTTAATCATAGCGTATTGCAATGCTTCGCACAAGCCCGTATGGGGGATATGGTGTTTACAAGATATTCATAAACACAACACTGAAAATTGGTTAAATTGACCAAGGAAAAATGCAAACAAAAAAGACGCAGAAACAACCCCTGCGCCTTATGTCATAATATTTGTTTTCATGTCTTGATTTTACTCATCGGAGTATATCAAACCTTTTACGAAACTCATAACGGCTTTTGCATCCTCCATAGCCTTTTTTACATCTGCTTCGAGGATATCCCACTCAGTGGGATATCTCGGTATTACACTGTAGCGTGTCAGCATAACCGATGATTCATATATGTCGTTAAAACTATCCTCAAATTCTATGCACTTATCACAGAGTATTTGCAAATCGTGTATCCTTGGAATTTCAATATTCTGTGCAATTAAAAAACATTTGAGCATTTTCTCTGCTACTTGTTGAGAATGGAAACACACTATTTCAAGGGGTTTTGGATGGTATGTTTCAAACATATGACAAGCGGTAGCCATATCCATGTCTGCCAGTCTTACCCACTCAGCTTGGTTGCTCTCTACGCTCATATAGCAGCACCCCTTTCTCTATGATTGTGCGCTCCAAAGTCTGCTGTTTTGAACGTCTCTCAAAGGTTTCAGAAGTGCCGGCTAAAATATCTGCAGGTCTACGCTTCAATCCTCTCATAGCCATGTAAATATTACCAACAGCATCCAGAGGGCGTATGATGCCATTGGGTACGACAACATAGATATCATAATCGCTATCGTCTGACGGAGACCCATAGGCGTGCGAACCAAACAGATACACCCGTTCGGCAGGCACAGCTTTTATGATAATATCTTTTATTTTCGTGATTTCGTCCGTCATTACCATGCTGCTCACGCTCCATTTCCAATTAACACATCTTACCATATAAACAAGTAAATTGAAACCCCAAATACCATACAGTAAGCCGCATTTATCTTTTTAGTTATATAAAAACAAATATTTACACCACGCCAAAATAGCAATAAACAGCTCCGTTTCGCACATCACCCGAGAGCCTCATAGTCCTTCATATCATCCACATCTACAAAAAGATTAGGATTATCTGTCGGGACACCGAGGCAAAAATCAGGAAACGACTGCCGCACTTCCCTGCCGCCCATATCGCCGGAAAGCGCAAGCAACTCAGCTTTAAACCTAGCGGGAAAAACAGCAGGCGACGACGGTTCGCCACACACAAGCGGAAAAACTATTTTATCAGGAGCCTCCCGCACCGCATAAAAAATCGGATTTAGAGCAGAAACAGTAAGCCCGGGCTGATCTGCAACAAAAAACATAAAATGTGAACCGCTCGCCTCAGAAACGCCAAGCCTGATACTCTCACTCTGCCCCACTTGCGGATTATTATTCAAAACAACTCGAATATTTTCCTTAAGCTGCACACCGGACAGACGCTCAGATGTTGTAACAACAATCCGCTCAAACAAAGAAAGCTCAGATAGGAGATTGATAGCCAGCATAAGCAAGCTCTCCCCACTATGCATAAGTAAAAGCTTATCTTCACCCATTCTGCGAGACAAACCCGCAGCAAGCAAAATCGCAGAAATCTTCATTATGACCCCGTTATAACAGTACCTGTCTTGCCAGCAAGACCGTCACGAGCCGTTTCGAGCTTGGTAATAAGAGCCTTGCGCCCATTTCCGGACTTGGCAAAGCTCAAAGCAGCCTCGACCTTAGGAAGCATTGACCCGGGCGCAAAATGCCCCTCGGAAATATAACGCTCCGTGTCCACTGAAGATAATTCGCTCAGCCACCTTTCGTCGGACTTACCAAAATTAATTGCAACCCTCTCCACAGCAGTCAAAATAACCAACATATCAGCATTAAGCTCCTCGGCGAGCTTGGCACTGGCAAAATCCTTATCCACCACAGCAGAAGTACCCTTTAGCTGCCTGTTTGCAACCTTTTTGACAGGAATACCGCCGCCGCCGACAGCCACAGGAATATGCCCCGCACCAAGAAGCGCAAGAACACTGTCACTCTCAACAATACCAATAGGTTTCGGGGAAGCTACAACACGCCTCCAGCCACGCCCCGCATCCTCTTTCATGTCATACCCGCGACTAATCATCTCGATAGCCTCGCTCTCAGAATAAAACGCACCAATCGGCTTAGACGGACTGAGGAAAGCAGGATCATCCGCATCTACCAACGTCTGTGTAATGATAGTAACCACAGGCTTTTTAATACCTCGGCTGAGCAATTCTTCACGCAGAGCATTTTGAATATCATAACCGATATACCCTTGACTCATCGCCACACAAACCGACATAGGAATGTAAAACAAACTTTCATCAACTTTTTGAGCAGTCTCCATAGCAAGATTAATCATACCGACTTGCGGACCGTTACCATGTGTTATAACCACTTCAAGCCCGTCTTCTACAAGGTCTGCAATCGCTTTTGTCGCAGATGTTATAGCTTTCATCTGCTCATGCAGATTATCGCCCAGAGCATTTCCGCCGAGAGCCAAAACAATTCTTTTCATTTCATCCCCCCATTTCAGTCTGAAAAAAACTATATAATCACCGCTGTTGGAAATTACCCATTACCTGCGGAAACAATATATTTTAAATGAACGCCTGACATCTTGAACCGGCGTTACCGTTATTGAGCTTTTCAAGCATTCCCGCAGGGTCTTTGCACTTAGCAAGAAACATCATAGCAGCAATAATATAGGGCTTAAAACCCGCTTCTTTATAAAGCGGCACACGATAACGCTCAAACACAGAAGCCTCAACCTCACCCGCTTCACAGCTCACACCCGAAATATCGGCAGGAAGACAGTGCATGTAGAGAGCCTTGCCGTTTTTCGTGAGCTTCATCATATCCTCTGTACAAGTCCAGCTTTTGTGCAGTGCATTTTGACCGAGCAGCTCTTTTTCAAGTGCCTTTATACCGGCATCATCGCCGTCGGCGTAAAGATTTGTCCTCTTTTCCATTGCAGCATAAGGTGCCCAGCTCTTTGGATAAACAATATCGGCATCGCGGAAAGCCTCTTTCATATCGCCTGTTTTCGTAAACTTCCCACCATGCTCTTTGGAGTTTTTCTCGGCTATACCCACAACATCGCTCATCACATCATAACCCTCCGGATGCGCAAGACAAACATCCATACCAAAACGTGACATCAGCCCGATAATGCCCTGCGGCACGGACAGCGGCTTGCCGTATGATGGAGAATAAGCCCAAGTCATAGCTATTTTCTTACCCTTTAAGTTTTCAACGCCGCCGAAGTGATGAATGATGTGGAGCATATCTGCCATAGATTGAGTAGGGTGGTCAATGTCGCACTGCAAGTTTACAAGCGTCGGACGCTGCTCTAAAACACCGTCACGATACCCTTCCGCAACAGCATTTGCAACCTCTTTCATATATGTATTACCCTTGCCGATATACATATCATCACGAATACCAATAACATCAGCCATAAAAGAAACCATGTTTGCAGTTTCACGCACAGTCTCCCCATGAGCAATCTGGCTCTTACCCTCATCAAGATCCTGCACTGCAAGACCGAGCATATTTGCAGCAGATGCATATGAAAAACGTGTTCTTGTAGAGTTATCCCTGAAAAGACTCACAGCCAGCCCACTGTCAAAAATTCGAGCAGACTTATTATCAACACGAAGCAAACGGAGCGCATCCGCAACAGCAAACACCGCCGCAATCTCATCATCGGACTTCTCCCAAGTCAGTAGGAAGTCATCATTATACATGCCCTCTGTTTTAAGCTTTCTGAGTTGTGCAATTAAACCTTTAATCATCATTCACCCATCCTTTCAAGTTTGGCACAATTGTATCATATTTTTTTGAAGCCGTCCACCGCAAAACTAAAATCACCAAACCCCTTGCAGCTCTTTATTCGGTGTGATATACTTCTTAAAACACTGGTAAACTATGGACTATTTGTGCCTTAAGATTACTGAAAGGAATGGATTTTTTATGAAATTCAATTATTCAAAACGATGTATTTCTACATACTCAATTGTTGGCTGTGACCCCGACCGCGAAGAAGTCGGCGTTGCGGTGCAATCAAAGTTTCCTGCTGTCGGCAGTGCTGTTCCATGGGCAAAAGGCGGCGTTGGCGCAGTAGCAACGCAGGCATGGGCAAACCTATCATACGGCAACACAGGAATTGAGCTGATGGAAAAAGGGCTTCACCCCGAAGAAGTCATAAAAACAATGACAGATGCCGACGAGGGAAAAGACGTGAGGCAAGTTGGTGTCGTAGATGTCAAAGGTCGAAGTGCTACCTTTACGGGAAAGGACTGCACAAACTGGGCAGGCGGAATAGCAGAAAAGAACTTTGCAGCGCAAGGCAATATTTTGACCGGAGCAAATGTAGTTGAAGCAATGGCAAAAACCTTTGTTGATACCAAAGGCGACCTGGCTGCAAAACTTATGGAATCTCTCACTGCAGGGCAAAACGCAGGCGGCGACAGTCGCGGAATGCAATCTGCCGCAATCTACGTTGTCAAAGTCGGCGCAGGTTATGGCGGGTTCTCTGACAGACTTGTGGATTTACGCATCGACGACCACAAAAACCCCATTGCGGAACTGAGGCGTCTGCTTGATATGTCCCGCTTCTATTTTGGAAAAACAAAAGAAGGCAATATATCCAAAATCGAGGGAGACATAAAAAACTACCTATTGGGCGTGTTGACTAAAAGCGGACACTACAGCGGAGACACAAACAGTGACTGGAATCAAGATATGCACGACGCATTTAACCTGTACAGCCTTACAGAGAATTTTGACGAGCGGCTTGCTCCCTTTGGCATGATAGACAACGAAGTGCTGGAGTTCATGAAAAACAACTGCTGACCGGTGCTCTATCCGCACTTAACTTCTTTCATATTATAAGCGATAGCAGCAGCTGCACAAGTGCTGCTATCGCTATAATGCATATGCCAAGATAAATAAACTCGTATGCTAACTTACGCTTTTGCTCTTTTTTCTCCATAATAAATGAAGCGTAGTTTGAGTGGTCTACGAGTTTATTATCTTTCAGTTTATGTTGAATCGTCAGGCGGGTCGGAATCATAAATACCACCAGCCCAACCATAATAATAATAGCTCCGACGAGAAAATTTGCCCGAAAAATATAGGCAGGCGTAAAAAAGCCCACTGCAATCCGCCCGTAAATCAACGCCGCAACACATATTACAGCGATGGATATGACTGAATGCAGCAGGATTTTACCGATTTTTGAAAAATTAATTTTAGATAAATTCATATTAAAATCATGTAGCAACATGACATGCGACAAATCTCTTTTCCGAAACCTGTCTAAGCTCCGGGTCAGTATCTTTGCAACTATCTTTTCTGCAAAAACACCTGCCGTAAAACCTGCAACCGGGAGGCGGTTCTATCGGGTTTGGAACATCACCCTCCAAAATAATTCGTTCTCTTTTCTTATCCACCCTCGGAATAGGAATCGCTGAGAGCAGAGCCTTTGTGTAAGGGTGTAGCGGATTTTTGAAAATCGAACTGTAATCTGACATTTCTACAATTTTCCCCAGATACATAACGGCAATATTTGTACTCACATGCTTAATAACGCCCAAATCATGGGATATAAACAGATATGTGAGTTTAAACTCTTTTTGAAGCTCATCCATCAGGTTTAGAATCTGAGCTTGAATCGAAACATCCAAAGCGGAAACAGGCTCATCTTGTACAATAAAAGAAGGATTGAGCGCCAAAGCCCGGGCAATACCGATGCGCTGCCGCCTGCCGCCGTCGAGTTCGTGCGGATATGAGTTTTCAAAACGAGACGCAAGCCCTACGGTATCCATGAGCTTAGTCACACTGTTATATAAATCAGCCCTGTTTGCCGTTTTTTTATTTATAACAAGCGGCTCGCCTATTATTTCTGCGACAGTCATTCTGGGGTTGAGAGACGCAAACGGGTCTTGAAAAACGATTTGAGCGTTTTCCCTAAACCGTCTCAATTCCTTTTTATTAAACGCCAGCACGTCAGCACCGTCAAACAAAACCTCTCCTGCTGTAGATTCCAAAAGACGCAGGACAACTCTCCCCGTGGTGGATTTCCCGCAGCCTGACTCACCAACCAATCCGAGAGTCTCACCTTTGTTGATGGTAAAAGAAATATCATCAACCGCATGCAGCATACCCTTGGTAGTCTTAAAATATTTTTTCAGATTCTTGACCTCTAAAAGCGTGTTAGACAAAACTTAACCACCTCCATCAAAAAGCAGGCATTTCACGTAATGGTTTTCGGAAATCTCTATGCTTTTAGGCAAAATTTCCGAACATTGCGGCATTGCCAAATCGCAACGTGGATGAAACGGACAGCCGGTTGGAAGATTAGTCGGATCCGGCATAAGCCCTTTTATCGGTTTTAAAACCGAATCGTCACTATCAATATCCGGTATGGAGTTAAATAGCCCGATAGTGTAAGGATGCTTTGGATTTGTAAAAAGCTCCTCTTTTCCCGCCTGCTCAACAACGCTCCCGGCATACATGATAGCTACGTTATCACATATCTCCGCAACAATACCTAAATCATGCGTTATCATAATCATGGCAGTGTTGAACTCTTTTTTTAGTTCTTTCATTAGTTCAAGCACCTGAGCCTGTATTGTCACATCTAAGGCGGTGGTTGGCTCATCGGCGATTAAAAGCACAGGATTACACGCAAGTGCAATTGCAATAACAACCCTCTGGCGCATTCCCCCTGAAAATTGGTGAGGAAACTCCTTTGCTCTATCGGCTCTTATGCCGACTTTCAAAAGCATTTCATCCGCCTTTTCCTTTGCCTCTTTAGCGGTGAGATTTTCGTGCAGTAACACAACCTCGGCAATCTGGTCACGCACAGTCATTATAGGATTGAGGCTCGTCATAGGGTCTTGAAAAATCATTGAAATTTTGTTCCCGCGAACTTTCCTGAGTTCAGCCTCACTTTTTTCAAAGAGCTTTTCACCCTCAAACTCGACTTCCCCGTTAATCACCTTACCCGGAGGGTTCGGCACGAGACCCATGATACTGAGTGCAGTAGTCGTTTTCCCTGCCCCGGTTTCACCCACCAGTCCAAGGGTTTCTCCCTTATTAAGCGACAGGTTTAAGTCGTTAACGGCATGGACTGTGCCATCATCAGTGATATAATGTACAGTCAAATCTTCTATTTTAAGTAATATATCCGACATCTTTTCACCTCAGATTACTTTTTGAGCCTTGGGTCGAATGCGTCACGCAAACCGTCGCCCATCATATTTAGGGCAAAAATCATAATAGCTATTGCCATTCCCGGGAACATTACCATATGCCAGTGGTCACGGATATACATTCTTCCCTCTGAAAGCATCGCGCCCCATTCGGGTGTTGGCGGCTGTATGCCGATTCCGAGGAAACTCAGTGCAGCAGCCCATAAAATTGCATACGCAAGACCCATTGTCGCTTGAACAATTATCGGCGCAATGCAATTTGGAAGAACATGCTTTCTGATAATCCGAAACTTGCTCGCCCCGATAGAGTATGCAGCTTCAATAAACTCCTGCTCTTTTACCGTAAGCACGGAAGCCCTCATAACACGGGCATAAAGCGGTACCGCACCGATACCTACAGCAAGAACAATGCTCATCATACCCGGTCGCATTGCAGCCGCAATAGAAATTGCAAGCAAAATCGGAGGAATCGACAAAAGGACATCAATAAAACGCATAAGGATATTTTCGGCAACTTTACCGAAAAACCCTGCAATCGCACCAACTATAACGCCCAGAGTCATAGAAAAAGTAACAACAATAAAACCAACAAGCAAAGACACCCTTGAACCGTGAACAACTCGCGAAAAAATGTCGCGCCCAAACTCATCCGTGCCCATGATATATTCTGCATTCGGAGCCTGAAATCTGTTTCCGAGGTTGTGAATATCATAACCGGGATTTCGCCCGTCACTCGGAGCTATAACATCTGCAAAAATCGCAACCAAAACCATAAAAACAACAACGCAAAGCCCGGTCATCGCAATAGGACTCTTGCGAAACCGCCGCCAGACATCGTGCAATTGGCTACGTTTCTTCTTCGACTCATTATTAACATTTACAGTAACATCACTCATAATATCAAGTTCACCTTAAATCAAATTACTCTTTTTCCCGTTACTTGTACTGAGAACGTATTCGCGGGTCAACATAAGCATATATAACATCGACAATCAAATTGACCAAGCTGAATGTCAGAGCAAGGAGCAAAACACCACCCTGTATAACAGGATAATCCCTCCTGGCTATTGCATCGACCATGAAGCGGCCAATCCCGGCTATTGAGAATATATTCTCTGTTAAAATTGCACCACCCAGAAGCACACCGATTTCAAGACCCACAATCGTTATAACAGGAATCAGAGCGTTTTTAAGTGCATGTCGGAAAATAATGACAGAACCTTTTTGCCCCTTTGCCTTTGCAGTTCTTATGTAATCCTGACGAAGTACCTCGAGCATACTGGAGCGTGTCATTCTCATTATTATCGCAGCAGACGATATTCCGATTGAAAAAGAGGGCAAAATCCACTGGGTTGGTGTATCAAAACCCGATGTCGGCAACCAGCCGAGATGAACTCCAAACAACAAAATCAACATCAAACTGAGCCAGAAGTTTGGAATTGAAATACCCATGAGTCCAACAAAAGTAGCAGCGCCGTCAAAAACCGAGTATTGCTTAGTAGCACTGAGTATACCAAGCGGAACGCCAACCAAAACAGCAATAATGATACTCATTGCCGTCAAGTGCATCGTTGTTGGGAAACGGCTGATTATTTCATCAAATACGGGTCTGCCTGTCGCAAAAGAAGTTCCGAAATCCAGTCTGGCGACATTGGTAATATACCTGAAATACTGCACAGCAAACGGGTCATTGAGCCCGAGTTGCTCACGCAGTTGCTCAACCTGTTCCTCAGGCGCTTGAATCCCTGCAAGCATACGGGCAGGATCGCCCTCGGTAATATATGTAAGTGTAAATATAACAAACGTGACTCCAATCAAAACAGGAACCATCATCAATAATCTGCGCAGTATATACTTATGCAATCGACCCTCACCTCCTCGCTGCGAGTTTCTTTTGTATCATCGGCAAGGAGCAAAAGCCCCTTGCCGACATTTCTCTGTTTCTGCCAGACTCAATTAACCGAAGTATACGTTCCAGAGGTCAATGATTCCGGTTGGGTTTACACCAAATCCGCGAACGCCTGCAACAGCGGCATGAAGCCTTTCATCATGATGGATGTTGAGAATATTTGCCGCTTCAAACGCCTGCTCTTGAACCAGTCTGTAAATCTCAGCTCTGCGAGCAGAGTCTAAAGTTGAGCGACCTTCTTCAAGTAACGCATCGGTTGCCGGGTCACTGTAGAAAGATTGATTTCCGCCAAATGGGAATCCGCTTGAATGGTGGGTATCAAACAGTCCGTAGTCTGCGTCCCCTGTAATCGTGTTCCATGAGAGAAGCATTAACTCATGCTCACCCGCAAGAACACGGTCAAGGTATGCACCCCACTCAAATTGCAGAATTTCTGCATTGATGTTGATTTCCCTGAGCATACTTGCAATCATAACAGCAAGCTGTGCATATATCTGGTTTTCACTGTTAAATTCCAGTGTAGTGGAAAATCCGTCTTCAAAACCTGCTTCAGCCATCAATTCTCTTGCTCTGTCAAGATTTTGTGCGCGGGGCGCAATAGAGTGGTGATAGACAACAACAGGGGTAAGAAAACTATCAGCCGGAGAACCTGTTCCCTCGTATGCAGTGTATGAAAGTAGTGGAATATCAAGAGCATAAGCTATAGCATGACGTACACGAATATCGTTAAATGGTGCCTTCTCGCATTGAAATGCCATAAAATGTGTTTCAATGCTTGAACTTCTGTGAACATTAAGGTTTTCATGTGCTTCTATGCGCGGTAAATCACTGGGGTTTACATCCCACGCAATATGTGCTCCGCCGGTCTCAATTTCAATAAGTCTGGCTGTACCTTCCGGCATTGCGCGCCATGTAATTCTGTTAATTCCGGCATTTTCTCCCCACCAATTCTCATTGGCAACAAGCTCTACCCTGTCATCAAGCACTATGCTCTCTTGAATAAAAGCACCGGTTCCGATTGGATTGTCGTTTGTGGTGTCAGGGTGGATAATGGAAGTTCCGCTGTGAGTCAAGTGACGGCGAATGGGCGCAAACGGAGCGGCCAGATTAATCGTCAAGTTAAGCTCATCATTAACTTCAATGTTATCGACCATTGAGATCAAAAAACCGACAAGAGGTGAATTGATTGTGTGGTACAAGGAGTCTCTGACGACCTCAGCATTTACCGGGTCTCCATTGTGGAAAGTGACACCCGGACGCAGCGTTATGTTAAGTGAAGTTGCATCCTCTGACATCTCCGAACTCTCGGCAAGCGCATACTCAATTTCCATTGTCGCATAGTTGAGTCTGAAGAGCGGGTCGAACACTAGATTGAGTAAGTATGCAGAGTTCATATCGAGTGCTTCATGAGGGTGCATGTTTACAGCAAGCCCTCTCGCAACGACAATTAAGTGATCACTCCCTGCAGGAACTGCTTCGCCGCCATTAGCATCGGCACCGCCGTTTGCCGCCGAATCATCTTGTGCACATGCTGCTACCAGAGCGGTAATCATTGCTAACAGCATAAGTGTTGCGATTATTCTTTTTTTCATTTTTCTATCCTCCGTAATTATTTAGCCCGGACCGCATCCTCACGCTAAGTCCTCGCTATTTATTACGGAAGCTTACCACATTCATAACAACATTACAACATTTATTCATATTTTTGAAATATTTCGTATATTAATACAAGTTTACTGAAATGCATGGATAGTTTTTTGTTTGAGTTGTCGGTGGCATCGGAGATACCCAAAACAGCGTATAAACAACTCGCACTATACCTCACTCACTTGTTCCCTGATACATTCCCGGTAACATCGCATAAACAACAGCCGCCGTAACCAAATCTTGTTTCCACGTCTTTTCGTTCGGAGCATGAGCCTCTGCTTCCGCACCCGGACCAAACCCGATGCAGGGGATTCCGTGTCGTCCCATAATTGTGACACCATTTGTCGAAAAAGTCCACTTATCAATCAAAGCTCGTTTCTTACGCTCTTCATCTGTCCCCGACGAACCAAAACGACTTGCACCATAAAGTTTATAATAGCTGCGAGTCAAAGCCTTTGTAACGGGATGATCATCAGGTATAACCCAAGTGGGAAAATAACAATCAATCGGGTAAACCAAGCCGGTATAAGACGGACGGTCATAGTTATACATCGAAACGGACACATCATCTCCGTACTTTTGCACGGACGGCAGATTGCGGATTTCATCAAGTGAACTTTCCCATGTCTCACCCGCAGTCATTCGCCTGTCAAGCGAGACGGAACATGAATCCGCAACCGCACATCGGCTGGGCGAAGTGAAAAAAATCTCACTAGCAGTTATGGTTCCGCGACCAAGAAACCGCGCCTGCTCCCACTCGGGATTAAACTTTTCATGTAACATTCTGACAAGACCCTTTATCTCGGTATTTTCGTTACCGTCATTTTCGTTTAAACTGCGCACATCCTGCAAAATATCAGCCATCTTGTAAATAGCATTATCCCCACGCTCGGGAGCACTTCCATGGCAAGAGACACCTTTCACATCAACCCGAATCTCCATACGCCCACGCTGACCGCGATAGATTCCGCCGTCAGTTGGCTCGGTGAGTACGACAAATTCAGGCTTAATGCCACCCTCCTTGATGATGTAATCCCAACAAAGACCATCACAATCTTCTTCCTGAACAGTCGCAGTGACTAAATATGTGAAATTATCGCCAATCAAATTGAGGTCACGCATTATCTTAGCACCATACACAGCACTGACGATACCGCCAAGCTGGTCGGAAACACCGCGACCGCCGACTTCCTCATCGTTTTCATATCCGTCAAATGGGTCAAATGTCCAGTTGTCGAGATTTCCGACGCCCACATGGTCAATATGTCCGTCAAACGCAATAAGCTTCTCACCCGTTCCCATGTAGCCGAGCAAATTACCCATGCCGTCGATTTCCACACGGTCAAAGCCAAGCTTTCGCATTTCGTCCGCAGCCAGTTCAATTTTCCCTTTTTCCATGCCGCTCTCACCGGGAATCTTCACCAAATCCCGCAAAAACCGCACCATATCACCTTTGTAATGCTCCGCAACAGATTTTATTTTATCAAGCTCCACAAAATCACCCCTTAATGTGAATAAATCTGAAAGATATTCTAACACATATGGAGTGATTTTTGTAAAAATAATTTTTGAATATTGAATAAAAACAAAACGCACCTATGATAAGACAAACGAGAGTTTTCACTCTCGTTTGCCCAAAAACAGATTATGAGGATAATAAAATGAAAAAAGATACACTAGCGACCCTGCACTATGATAATACCTTGGATTTGTTAAGTATTCTACACTTAGATGTTTCAATAATATTAAATCACTGAATTTTTATTTATTTTTCTAATATCACATATTACTTCATGACGAACCACAAAAACCAGAGGCGCTAAGGTTTTACACTTCAGTTAAGTATTGCGTAAATTATTGATTGATTACTTATTATTTATGAATTTTTCCATTGACACATAATGTCCTTATTTGATATAATCCCCAGAGTGAATGTAGCGCATAGGGGGTAAGTCGGCTGAAAACCCGGCTATGACCGCTGGTTTGCTCAAATAGACAGAATGCAAAAACAAAAATAAATGGAGGTATATTTAGCGTGAAAAATATGAAAGTTTCTCTTAAGTTGATTGTAAGTTTCCTGATTGTTATACTCCTCGCACTGCTCATAGGAGTATTTGGACTCATTGGGATGATGCAAATCAACGACGGTTCACAAACCATGTACGACCACCAGACAGCACCACTGGGAGACCTCGGCGAAGCTCGCGAGTTTTTCCAAAGACTCCGCGTACAGCTCCGTGCAGCAATCCCTTCCGAAACACTCGCCGATCTTGACGAAATAGAAGCAGAGATTACTGACAGGGCTGCTAATTTCGAGCAATATATGGCTTTGTACGAAGTCACCATACTTAATCCTGCATTTAGGACTATTTTCTATCGAGCTATGGATACTTACAACGAATATTTGAGACATCTTTCCGATATCACTCGTGATGTTCGCCAACGTATCCTTAGTAATTACTCTATCAATGAAATTATGCCCAGTGCCGGAGCGACTTCCAATGCCGTAACCGATGGACTTAGCGAGCTTCTGGAAAGCCGTATTGAACGAATCAGAACCGCAGGGGAAGACGATGACATACAGATGTTGGTTGAATCACTTGTAGATATAGCATACGCCGGTGAGTACAACCAAAGACTGCGTGTGCAACTCCGTGAAGCCATGCTTTCCACCAACATTCCGGATTTCGAAGCCGTGCTGCTTGAAGCTGCCAATCGCGAAGAAATGTTCCGCCGATACATGGAAGAGTTCAACAGGACCATAGAAACAGCCGGAACCCAGCAAATCTTCGATGACACGATGAGATCTTTTAACGAATACACCAATTACGTTAGCGCTATATTTGATAACATTCGCCAAAGAATCACATCGCAAGACAGCATTGACTCAATACTCCCCGGAGCAGCTTCCACGTCAAACGATGTAGCAGATATGCTCACAGAGCTTATGGACATCAGGATTGGTCAGGCTGCGGACACAAATGCAGCAAACAGTGCTACTTTCACAACAATGCTTGTTTTAGTCATAATTGTTATTGTCGTGGCAGTAGTAGTAGCTCTATCGTTGGCACTTTACATTTCAAGGCTCATCTCCAAGCCACTCATTGTTCTCAACGGCTTCATGAAACGTGCCGGCAGCACAGGCGACATCGCCCTCTCTGCCTCAGATGAACAAACCATCCGTAAGTATGGCCAAATCAAAGACGAGGTTGGACAATGCATCAACTCTACAGCCGGGTTCATAGGTGCGGTCACATCTGTTGCAAACAATCTGGAAACAGTGGCAAACGGCGACCTGACAGTTACTATCGATGTACTTTCAGAAAAAGATGTGCTCGGGCTATCCCTCCGTTCAATGGTAGATAACCTAAACAACATGTTTGCTGAAATCAATAACGCATCCGGACAAGTTTCATCCGGAAGTAAGCAAATCTCAGACGGCGCGCAGTCACTCGCACAAGGCAGCACAGAGCAAGCTGCATCGGTTCAGCAACTCAGCTCATCTATCTCTGAGATTGCACAAAAGACAAAAGAAAATGCCGAAATGGCAGGACGCGCAGCATCGCTTGCTTCTAACATCAAGACCAGTGCTGAAAAAGGCAGCGGTCAAATGGATGAAATGATGACTGCAGTTAAGGATATCAACGAATCCAGCCAAAACATCAGCAAAGTTATCAAATCTATCGACGACATCGCATTCCAAACCAACATCCTCGCTCTCAACGCTGCTGTTGAAGCTGCAAGAGCAGGTCAGCATGGTAAAGGCTTCGCCGTTGTTGCTGAAGAAGTACGTAACCTCGCTGCTAAGAGCGCAGAAGCTGCAAAGGACACAGAGAGCCTCATTGCAGACTCAATAACAAAAGCAGAGCTTGGCTCACGCATCGCAGACGACACTTCTGCAAGCCTTAAAGAAATCGTATCGGGTATTGACGAGAGCACAAGACTCGTTGGCGACATCGCAAGATCTTCCGACGAACAATCTGCAGGTATCGACCAAATCAACAAGGGTGTTGACCAAGTTGCACAAGTTGTTCAACAAAACAGCGCGACTGCAGAAGAATCTGCTGCCGCTTCCGAGGAAATGAGCGGACAAAGCATAATGCTCGAAGAACTCATTTCTCGCTTTAAGCTGAAAAATACATCCGGTACATACAATCTACCTGCAGCACCCGTACCGAGCAGTGCTGCTGCCCCACCCGCAGAAGAACCACATACCGCAAGCGACTCGGACTTCTCGGACAACTTCGGTAAATACTAAGTAAGTTGTAGGGTTCAAACTTTAATCCAGTGCAAGACCATACCAAGGCAGAGGCTCGCCGGACACGATATCCGGCGGGCTTCTTTTATCAGTTTTAATCATGCCGAATCTTCTTTTTACTATTGACACACTGGGATTATGTTTATTTCGAATAAAGGTATTTTCTGTGGTAGTGGTACCACTGCTCGCAGGAGTTCTCACAGTATATATGTCAGATGGATACTTTTCTGCAATTGCAGATATAAATGCATTGTTGTTATCATGCGGAGACAGCAATTCTTTGACGCATATTGATAAGTCATCCTGCATTTCAATAATCGCACAGGAATCACCAAAAAGATAAAACCCGCCACCGACTTCATCGCAGATTTGCTTCTGATACTCAAATATACGGGCAGTAAGTTTTATGTATGTATGCTCTTTGAGCAGTGATGTACGCAGCTTTATGTAATCTTCCACAGAAATTTTCTTAAGCTCAATATTTGAATCCGACAAAGTCGGTTGTTCACCTTTTTCTCCCGAAAAAGCGGTTATTACGGGTTTGGGATAATCATAGTCGTAAATATAAAACCGGGTTGAAAACCCGCATTTTTTTTCATAAAATTCAAACAAACTGTCCTCGGACGGCGATAAAACAACCACGGGATACCCTGCGCTAAACGCCTTGGCTGCAAGCTCGTCAACCACTGCTTTTGCATATCCTTTACCTCTAAATGCGCTTGCCGTAGCCACCGAATAAATCATAGCAGTCTTGAAAGCTTCTCCCTTATGCATGAGTTCCCCCGCCTCAACCAAATAACCCATTGCGCACAGCTCATTTTCACTGAAAACCGCATAGCACATCTCACTATTATATAGCTCAGCAAAAAAAGCGTCCATTGCAACGCTCCCGAAGACAGTATTCCAGAGCGATTTTAATTTGTCTAAATCATTAGCAGACGGGCTGCGAAGCACTATGTCTTTCATAATGTCCTCTCGCAAGTTTCTTTGATTACTCGCTGAATTTCTTTGAGGTCAACAAAAGTGTCCGGTCTTTTTGACGGGTCACGCAGAAGCGCCGCAGGATGAAATAGAGCCATGTACTTTATGCCGTCTATCTCATACCACTTGCCATGGTCTGCGGTAATCTTAAAATCGCTGCTTATAAGCTCAAATGCGGCTATTCTCCCAAGGCAAACTATGATTTTAGGTGAAATCAGCTTTATTTGCGCTCTCAGCCAGTCAAAACACGCCTCACGCTCCGTATTATGCGGGTCACGGTTGTTTGGAGGACGACACTTGACAATATTTGCGATGAATATATTCGTTTCACGCGACAGCCCGATTATCTTTAGCATATCGTCTAAAAATGCACCCGCTCGCCCGACAAAAGGCTCACCTTTGAGATCCTCTTTCTCGCCCGGTCCCTCTCCGATAAACAGCACCTCAGCATTACGATTACCAACGCCAAAGACAACATTAGTGCGTGTCTTGTGCAAGTCGCATTTCACGCACTCATCGCACGAAGCCTCTAAATCTTCCCAAGAATTCATAAAACCACCTCAAAATCTATTGACACTCAGTCCATCAAGTGTGAAAATCACCGCTTTGTTTTTATCATCAGTAGATGTATCGTAACGCCTATGCCTACAGCAACCAGCAGCAAAATGACCCATAGTATTTGCACAATGAGCATTGAAATCGTCAGACCAATCCAGACGAAAGCGATGCTTGAAATTTTGAGCCTCAAATCAATCCCTGTACCCGCACGATAATTCTCGATATACGGGCCGAATATACGGTTTCGCTCAAGCCAAGCGGCAAGTTTCTTGTTACCTGCTGAAAAGCAAATAGCAGCAAGCAGAACAAAAGGTGTCGTGGGCATGACGGGAATCGCCACGCCCACAGCACCCACTGCGAGTAAAATAAAACCTAACGCAGTTAAAATTACGTTTTTCGGCATCAGTGCAAGTCAAATCTGTCGGCGTTCATCACCTTATTCCATGCGGCAATGAAGTCAGATACAAACTTATCTTTCGCATCATCGCTCGCATAAACCTCAGCGATGGCACGCAGTTGCGAATTAGACCCAAAAATCAAGTCAACTCTTGTCGCAGACCACACCTTTTTGCCTGAATCTCTGCAAACGCCGTTAAAGACATTTTCATCTTTTGTCGGCTTCCACTCAATAGCTATGTCAAGCAAATTAGAGAAGAAATCGTTGGTGAGAGTGCCTACAGACTTTGTGAACACACCGTGAGACGAGTCTCCAAAATTGACACCAAGCACTCTGAGTCCACCGAGAAGTACCGTCATCTCCGGTGCGGTGAGAGTGAGAAGCTGTGCTTTTTCGACAAGCAGTTTCTCCGGCAGTGATTTAAACTTCCGACCAAGATAATTTCTAAACCCATCGTAAACAGGCTCTAAAACCTTAAAAGACTTAGCATCAGTATCTTCGTCGGTTGCATCCCTTCTGCCCGGACAAAAAGGCACGCTGATGTCGCATCCCGCTTCTTTCGCTGCTGACTCAACTCCTATAGCACCGCCGAGAACTATAAGGTCAGCAATCGACACAATTTTTCCGCCTGCGTCAAACTCTTTCTTTATTTCCTCATACTTACTGAGTACAGAGGCGAGTTTTTTAGGCTCATTAACTTCCCAGCCTTTTTGCGGCTCCAGCCTTATACGCGCTCCGTTTGCGCCGCCTCTCTTATCGCTGCCCCTGAAAGTAGCTGCACTCGCCCAAGCTGTTTTGACAAGCTGAGAAACAGTAAGTCCGGAGTTCATAATCAGACCTCTTAATTTATCAATGTCTTTTCCATCAAGAAAGTATGCCTCGCGCCTCGGGATTGGGTCTTGCCAAATAAAGCTTTCGGTCGGCACATCTGTCCCGAGATACAGACAACTCGGACCAAAATCCTTATGCGTGAGCTTAAACCATGCGCGTTTAAACGCCTCTGCAAACTTATCGGGATTTTTGAGAAAATCTTCCGATATTGCTTTATATTTTTCATCAAATTTTAGTGAGAGATCCGCAGTTGTCATCATGGGACGATGCTTTACTTTCGGGTTGTGCGCATCAACAACCATATCCTCATCCGCACAGTCAGTAGCAAGCCAGATGGCTGCTCCCGCAGGGCTTTTTGTCAGTTCCCAATCATACTTTAACAGCACATGGAGATAACCCATATCCCATTTTGTCGGATTTGGCTTCCATGCACCTTCTATGCCGCTTGTAATTGTATCCCCTGCGTTACCCTTGCCGTAATCGCTTTTCCAGCCAAGACCTTGCTGCTCAATAGGTGAGCCTTCCGGGTCAGGGCCTACATGAGTTGCCGGAGCGGCACCATGAGCTTTACCGAAAGTGTGACCACCCGCGATAAGCGCAACGGTTTCCTCGTCATTCATTCCCATGCGCCCGAAAGTTACTCGAACATCCTTTGCAGATTCATGTGGATTGGGCTTGCCGCCGGGGCCTTCAGGGTTAACATATATCAGCCCCATCTGCACCGCAGCCAAAGGATTATCAAGTTGCCTTTCCTCTGAATATCGATCATCATCACCCAACCATGTAGTCTCGCTACCCCAGAATACATCTTCCTGCGGTTCCCAGACATCTACCCTGCCGCCTGCAAAGCCGAGCAACTTAAGCCCCATTGACTCAATCGCACAGTTTCCTGCCAAAATCATGAGATCAGCCCACGATATTTTACTGCCATACTTTTTCTTAATGGGCCAGAGCAATCTTCTTGCCTTATCGAGATTGGCATTATCGGGCCAACTGTTGAGCGGCGCAAATCTCTGTGTACCGTCAACCGCACCACCGCGACCATCGGCAACACGATACGTACCCGCACTATGCCATGCCATCCTGATGAAAAACGGACCGTAGTGCCCGTAGTCGGCAGGCCACCATTTCTGCGAATCGGTCATTAAGTCAAATAAATCTTTCTTAATAGCCTCCAGGTCCAATTCCTTAAATTTTTCAGCATAGTTGAAGTCTTTCCCCATCGGATTACTCAAACATGAATTTTGATGCAAGACCTTAAGGTCTAACATATCCGGCCACCAATCCTTATTGGTTGTACCTTTCGTAAAATCAGCTCTCGCTTTGTTTCCCGTAACCGGGCATTTTGATTGATTGCTCATTTGAAATAGCTCCTCCTTTATATGTCTGTGGTTTGTTCCTCTCCGTTTTGAATCTCTTTTAAGCCCTTATCCTTATCCTTATTCTCACCTCCGGTAAAAAGTGCTGCTGCAACAAGCGCAGTGAGTGGCATAGCAAGAATAACGCCCATGCTGCCTATAATTGATTGCATCAGTTCGACTATTACATTTTCTCTGTTAAATAGTTCAGTCAGCGAAGATGAGTATACTACAAGAAGTAAAATAACTGTCAGTGAACTGCCAATATATGCGAGTACAAGTGTATTGGTCATAGACCCGATTATGTCCTTGCCAATCGTAATGCCTGACTTATACAGTCTAAAGAAAGACATATTTTCCGCATTTGATTTTAGTTCCTGCAGCGCCGCCGAGATAGACACGGCAACGTCCATAATTGCACCAACCGCACCTATTAAAATTCCGGCAAAAATAAGTCCGTTTAGGTCAATCGTGTCCTCCATCGGCAGAAATAACAGTTGCATTGTATCACCCTCTGTGATTCCTGTAAGCCTCAGCACTCTACCCATCAAAATGGTAAGAAGCCCAGCAGCAAGAACACCGCCCAAGCACCCGGCAACCGCAGCTATGGATTTCCTGTTTATGCCATTGAGCAAAAATAGGGTTATAACAACAGTGAACACACACACAATAACCGCAGAGAGGTAAATATTATGACCTGAAAGTATTGATGGTATAAACACCGTGAAAATCGCAATGCATGTAAATCCCAAAGATAAAATTGTATTAAGCCCCTTGACCCGCCCGAATATTAAAAGGAGTACAAGAAATGCAATACCAAGAAAAATAATATAATTCGTCCTGATGTAGTCGGCAAAATGCCACTCTTCCCCAAAATTCCATAAAAGAACCCTGTCCCCTTCTTGTACGACTTCTTCAAGGTCCGCGAAATGTGCCACGATGTTTTGCCACGCCCGGACAACAGTCCCTTGTTCATCTCCGGACGTAAGCTGCGCATCAAATAGTACGGTTGTCTGACCCCAAAAATACTCATCGTACTCTAATACATCAAGAACCTGAGTAACCCTTGCACGGACAGGACCGTATTCGGTATCTCCGAAGTCTATCACCATGTTTTGGCTCGCTATCATGTTTCCAAAATAGAGAAACAATATTGCAAATATTACAACTATAGCGTAGGACACATAAGAAAATATTTTCCCTTTGGTCAAGTCACCTTACCGCCTCAATTACATTCTAAGCATCTATAATACAACAAAAGTTCAAATGACTCAATCTTTTTATCTGTGTTTTTTGTTAAAAATTCATCAAGACCGGGTAAATCAACATCCTCAGCCTTTCCGCATTGGGTGCAAATCATATGGTCGTGCGGCGCAATAGTCGGGTCAAAAAGGTCGGGAGAATCTCCGCGCACAATGCGGCGTATTACTCTGCTATCAGAAAACTTACCAAGGTTTCGATAAACCGTCCCCAAAGCAATACCCGGAATCGATTTTTTTGCCACATTGTAAATATGCTCTGCCGTCTGATGTGGGTGCCCCCTAACAATTTGCAAGATCTCTTTTTGAGCTCCGGTCATAACTGGTCACCTTCCTGATTTGATTTTGTATGTCGTCAGATAATTCGCTATTTGCAAAGTCTTTTTTTGCTTAGCAGTGACGATAATGTTACCCGCAAAAAAGCGTAGCTGATTGCACATTATATGTCGGAATTTTGCTTTAAAATATCAAGCACTTCCTCAATGTTTTTTTTGCCCAAAACAGTCTTTTCATCGTTTATTATCATAACAGGTACGCTCATAACACGATACTTTTTTCTTATTTTAGGGAAATTTTGCAAATCAATCATGGCTGCGGATATATTTTCATTAATAGCTGCCACTCGCTGACATGCCTGAACCAGTTCGGGGCACATTGTGCACGAAAGACTGACACCGATTTTTATGTTTACAGGCTTGTCTAAACTCTTTATTCTATCAAGCAAGGAGTCCGAAATTGGCTGCCCCGGTCCCGCTACATTATATATCGCCAGCACAAAAGATTCAAGTTCATGTCCGCAGGGAAGCCCGTAAAAACTTACTCCTGAGAAAGAGCCATCGCCCCTCATGAGTGCAATTACAGGAAAAATTGACGTTCCTATCTTCTCCTCAACCTCGGAATTATCGCCTATTTCATATATGTGTATTGGCAACTTATCTGTAATTGCAGAAAATTCACCCAAAAACTCACGGACTTTTTCTGACAACTCTCCCTTACGCGGAAGCACTGCATTAATCGAAATATCACCCGAAATACGCGCCATAACCTGCGTGATTTGGTCAATTGAATTATCGTTAAAATAAGACATAATTTTCTCCTTTATTTAGATTTTCAGATTCTTTAAATATTCACCTAACCGGCAGATGATGGGCTGTTTGCGGAGTCTTTTTTTGCGAGAGTGGGACGCAGTGGACTGCGTCCCCTATACTCTTACAGCTTGCCTACAAGATTAAGTCCCGGTTTTAAGGTCTCTGCACCCGGTTCCCATTTTGCGGGACACACTTGATCGCCATTTGCTGCCACAAATTGTGCAGCTTGAACCTTTCTAAGCAGCTCACCGGAGTTTCTGCCGATGCCGAGACTATTTACTTCATATGCAACAATCTCGCCCTCGGGATTGACAATAAATGAACCTCTGAGAGACAGCCCCTCTTCCTCGATAAGCACACCGAAATCCTCCGAGATTTTATGTGTCGGGTCAGCAAGCATGGGATACTTTATCTTCTTTATCGTATCTGAAACATCATGCCACGCTTTGTGTGTGAAATGCGTGTCAGTAGAAATAGAGTAAATCTCGCACCCTATTTTTTGAAATTCCGGATACGCGTCAGAAAGGTCGCCAAGTTCAGTCGGGCAAACAAACGTGAAGTCAGCAGGGTAGAACACAAATACAGACCATTTACCCTTTAAGTCCTCGCTTGATACCTCCTTAAAATCCCCATTTGCAAAAGCCTGTGTCTTAAACTCTCCAACCTTTTTTCCAATCAATGACATAATATTTCTCCTTTATAAATTTATTAAGAATAAGAATCATTCTTATTCTTAACGTCAATATAAACGAGTCTCACCACTTTGTCAACAGTTTTTTTGAAATTCCTGTTTCAAACCCGCTGCACTTTGAACTTGCTGACCATCAAAACTGATAGTATTACACAAAGTATCGCCACAGGTGCTGTAAACAGTGCCTCATTTGTCGTGTCAACCCACAGATAAAAAGCAAGACAAAACCCGGTCAAAACCACGCCGGAAACAGTGATTGGCAGACCCATGAAGTGCATTGAAAAATCATTAACATTATAACGAGCCAGACGGTATACCGCAGCGACCAGATATATTATAGACACAGGCATAACAAAGCCTGCCCCCAGCCCGTCGGCTATATAGTGCATAATAAAAACAGGCGCGATTCCAAATGAAATGAGGTCTGCAAAAGAATCCAGTTGCTTCCCAAAATCAGACGTTGCATTAAACTTGCGTGCCAGGTGACCGTCCAGAAAGTCAACCGCCGCACCACAAGCGACCATAATCGCCGCCGTCACTACTTTCCCGTACATATCAGACCAAGCCAGTAGCATAACAGCAGTAATCCCCAAAAGGCCGTTTAGGAATGTGAGCATATTCGGAATCATTTTTAGTAATTTGTCTTTATTCATGGCACAATCTTCTCTTTAAATTTTTATCGGTTGCTGCCGGCCGTCACAATCTTATAAACCCCGATAAATGCTAAACTCAGCAGCAGTACGAACCAGAACGTAAAAAACCGAAAAAGCACAGTCACAGCCAGAGCATCATTTAACAAAAACCCCACAGAGACGAGGAGCGCAGACATAGTTCCCTCAAAACCGCCAAGCCCACCGGGAAAAATCGGAATGAGTGCGACCAAGTACGCCGCAAATGTCGTGGCAGCAACAAAAAGCACATCTGCACCGGACATAAAACTATAGGAAATAAGCAGCAGTTTCAGCGGATAAAGAAACCAGATAAAAACAGAAAGTAAACACATAAAAAGACAAAATCCCGGTTTTGAGCGAATAGTAGCCAAACTCTCTTTAAGTGCCGAAATATACTCCTTTATCCTCTTCCTAAAAAGAAACACCGTAAGGCAAACCAGTGCGATTAAAACCGCAAAACCACTCAAAATGAGCCACAAATACGGCATCTCCCCCAAAAGAAAAATTGCCGAAACAAGACAAAATAGCAAAAACGCACTCATGCTGAAAATCTTTTGCAGCGTTACCAGAGCCGCCGACTGCGGAGTTGTTGCATCACACACCTTGCCGAGTCTCATGGCACGTGTCACTTCCCCGCCGAATTTTACGCCCGGAGTAATCGAAT
>Ga0209755_10000196_pt1 | contig 116234 bp, 90 predicted proteins | sample TergutCo191P1_FD_187301 | JGI IMG/M metagenome (GOLD analysis project Ga0209755, IMG submission 187301) | Cornitermes sp. P1 segment gut microbial communities from Petit-Saut dam, French Guiana - Co191P1 (SPAdes) (version 2) | ecosystem: Host-associated > Arthropoda: Insects > Digestive system...
GAAGCTTCTTGAACAATGCGCCGCGGCGAATTTTAACTTTATAAGGGTATGGGGAGGCGGATATTATCCTGACGATTTCTTTTATGATATCTGCGATGAACTGGGCCTTATTGTCTGGCAGGATTTTATGTTTGCCTGCGCTGTTTATGATCTCAGCGATCATTTCGAAAAAAACATCAGGGCCGAATTTGCAGATAACATAAAACGCATCCGCCATCACGCGTGTCTTGGACTTTGGTGCGGCAACAATGAAATGGAAATGTTTGTGGAAAGGGGAATGTGGGTCAATACCCATAAGCAAAAAGCGGATTATATAAAAATGTACGAATATATAATTCCGCAGGTTTTAAAGGAACTTGATCCTGATACTTTTTACTGGCCCGCAAGTCCGTCTTCAGGAGGAAGTTTTGATTTTCCAAACGATCCGGACAGGGGAAATGTCCATTATTGGGATGTGTGGCACGGAAATAAACCGTTTACAGCTTACAGAGATTTTTATTTCCGTTTTGTTTCCGAGTTCGGCTTTCAGTCGTTTCCGCATTTAAAAACCATAATGAGTTTTACACTACCGGAAGACCGTAATATTTTTTCTTATGTAATGGAACGCCATCAGAGGAATAATGCAGCTAACGGAAAAATAATGAACTACATGTACCAGACGTATCTTTATCCCAATGATTTTGATACATTAATTTACGCGTCTCAGCTTTTACAGGCGGAAGCAATCAAATACGGCGTTGAACATTTCAGGCGGAACCGGGGACGCTGTATGGGAGCGGTTTACTGGCAGCTAAATGACATTTGGCCTGTCGCTTCATGGTCTTCTATAGATTATTTTTTCAGGTGGAAAGCTCTTCATTATTACGCGAAAAGATTTTTCCAAAGGGTGATGATTTCATGCCATGAAGAAGGCCTGTTAACTCAAGACCCTGACGCGAATCATCAGCCGCAAAAAAAGGCCGCGATTGAAAAGAGCTTCCGCTTATGCGTGGCGAATGAAACAATGGAAGAGAAAAAACTTACCGTTAAATGGGCTGTCCGCGATTCTAAAGCTAAGGTAATAAAAGATAAAACAATTCCTGTTAAAGTTGGGGCGCTGTCTTCATTATGGCTTGAAAAAGTCGATGTTCCTTTAATAAAACTGAATGATGAATATTTAAGTTATCATTTATATGAAGGAGACAAGGTTATTTCCGAAGGTACGGTGATTTTCTCGCTGCCCAAGTTTTTTCATTGGGAAGATCCTAAACTGAATTATAAAATTTCAGGGGATATAATCACTGTAAAAGCCTCCGCCTACGCGAAAAGCGTTGAAATTCAAAATAATAATCAGGATTTAATTCTTTCTGATAATTACTTTGACATGAACGCAGGCGAGAAAAAAGTCAAAATCTTAAGCGGGAAATCGGGAAAGCTTAAACTAAGAAGCGTCTGGAATATTAAATAGAGCTTGTAAATAATAAATTCGTCATGGACAAACTCAAAAATGTCTGCGCGGCCTCTTGACTAAATGTCGTGATAAAAATTAAACTTACCCTATAACTAAATATTAATATGGATATTTTTCATGCCTGATATAAGCAAAAAAAATACTTTTCTTAACTCAAATTATCTAAAACTAATTGCCATAATAATTATGGTTTATGATCATTTAATCGTCATGTTTTTCCCTCAGGAAACCGTCTTATATTTTATTCTTAGGGTTCCCGGAAGAATCGCGGCGCCGGTTATATGTTATCTAATCGCTGAAGGCTATCATTATACTTCTAACAGAAAAAGGTATTTAATCCGCCTTTTAATTTTTTCTGTTATTTCCCATTTTCCGTATATTTTGTGTTTTTTCAGGGATTCCCGTTATGGATTTTCCCCTATAGAAGCAACAAGCGTTATTTGGGCGCTTGCGATGGGGCTTACCGCTTTAACAGCCATAAAGAGCGACAAGATACATATCGTTTTAAAAATTTTAATTTTAGCGGCTTGCTGCGCCGCTTCCTATACGGCTAATTGGAATTTTGTCGCGGTTTTATGGATTACCGCTTTTGGATTATTCCGAAACAGCTTAAAGCGGCAGATTATCGCTTTTTGCGTAATCGGCATTGTATTTCACCTTCTGCCCGCGTATCTTAGGTTTATGTTATCGCGGACTGTTTACCTTCATTGGTATCATCTTGGAATCTTCCTTGCGGTTCCGCTGTTTGCGCTGTATAATGGGAAGCTGGGAAAAAAATCCAAAATTATTTCATGGAGCTTTTATTTATTTTACCCTGTTCATTTGATTATATTTTATTTAGTGGATGTCTTTACTCCGTTAAAGGATATAATCGAAAAATTATTCAGTGCCTAAGGCAGTGATAAATTAACTATGATAAAAAAAATTAAATTAATTTTTCCGGTTTTTCTGATTCTCTGTTTTTACAGCTGCGATTCAAAATGGGTTGATTATTTTTATCCTTACACAAATACACAGCCCGAATACGTAAATATAATCGGATACACTCAGCCGGAAATTGTGATTGATGACATGCTTGTTTTTAAAGAGGAAGATGTGACGGCCGCGGAATCGCCGCCTATAGATGAAACGGATATATATAAAAAATATTCAGGCGTTTATGAGCTTCCTGTTATCGGCGCGACAGGATACGCCGCGATTGATCTTCCGCTGTACGGCTTTCCCGCAGAGCGCGCGAATATTATCAGAACACTGGATGCAGGACAGGGTTTTACCATTTTAATGGAAGAATCCAGCTGGTGGTATATTGATGTAAATAATATCAGAGGGTGGGTTAAGTGCAATTATTGCATGATCAATATACCGGATATTATTCCTTCGATAATTCATAATAATACAAATACCTATTCGTCATTATTCAGATCATCGGGGTATAATATTCCGAATGTTACGGGAAGGGTTTTATATAATTCTAAAGATTTTAACGCGCGTTTATTTAGAGAGGAATATATCGCGCCTGTTTTATACGGAATGGCAGGGAAAATTTATGACGCTCAGATAGCGGCGCTTGCCGAAGGCAATTCGCTTATTATATACGAAGCTTTCAGGCCTGCCGAAGCTCATGATATTGTTTACGATGAATTATTAAAACTCACAGAAACAAATTCCGCGGTGTTCAGGGGCATGAACACTTCTCCGTATACAACAAGATGGTTTTTGCTGCCTTCTCCGTTCAACCATCAGAGAGGGACGGCAATTGATGTAAGCCTTGCTAAAATAAAAAAATCAGAAACAAGAATCTCAGGCAGTTATGAATATTTATATATATCCGAATATGAAGAATATAGGATGCAGACTCCGATGCATGAGTTAAGCATTCAAGCTGTTGTCTTTAAAGATATTGTGTCTTCTGTCTCAGAAACCGCCTGGCTGAATACTGTTTTTTCTGATAGAGCGACAGAAGGCACCAAATTAATGCACAAATATTTAACAAGCGGAGGATTAACTCCGTTAGTTTCCGAATGGTGGCATTTTAATGATCTGCCATATACAAGATTTGCGACATTAAACAGAGTAAGCGGCAAATACCTGCTTGACAGAACATACAGTATTCCGCCTGTAAATACCGCGCCTCCGCGCAGTCAGATACTGCTTGAACAGCGGCAAATGTTAGCTGAAAGAATTATCTGGATGCAGGAAGCTTTGAAAGATTTAGACGTTTACCTTAACAGCTTAGGACGCCAGCGGTAACTGCGAAGACAAAAAACTTTTTAACGATATTGATGCATAAATCTTTCCATGTAGTACATGAATATTTGATTGTAATAACCCGCTGTATAGATATCGCTGCCGTGTCCTGAAAAATTCATCCATATTAAAGCGCATGGCGCATAACTTTTTTCGCTGTAAATTTCCTTAAAATTTGTCGCAATCCGCGGAGGAACAATTCCGTCATGCGTACCGTGGTAAATCAGGCACGGAGGGCTTTTTGTGCCGGCTAACAGACCGGGATCAACTAAATCAGGAGCGCCGCCGATTCCTACGTTAGGTGAAAGGCCGTTAGCCGGATAAAAAGGTATGAGGCCTTTAATTTTAAGGCGCGAATCAAGGATATCCGTATACCTTCCGCTTGTTATTCCTAGAGCCGCAGCAATTGCCAATTGCCCTCCGGCTGATGCTCCAGAAATAAAAACAGAGTCAGTATCTGCGCCGTATGTATCCGCGTTGTCAGCCAGAAAAGCTGTAAAGATTCCGATGTGGCGTACCATATCGTCAATATCGAAATTTCCCTTAACAGCGGCGGGAACAGCCGCACCCGCAAAAGACGGATTTTGATTATTTATGCCGTATTGGATATCAAAAACTACATATCCAAGATTCGCAAAGTGTTTATTTGCCGCCGAATAATTTGAAAATCCTTTGTCTCCCATAGTCCACGCTCCGCCGTGTATACGAATTAAAACCGGATTAAGATTTTTAAGACTAAAGTTATCTGAAACCGGCATATAAGCGTCAAAGCGTAATTTCAAACCATTTGGTTCCTCGTAATAAAGGACATCTTCTTTTACAATATAATTAAGCGTGTGTTTTCCGAATAAATAATCCTGAAGAGAAAAAGGATTTTTCATGAAACCATTTTGTTTATTATTAAAATTATTTAGATACTCGTTTCCAAATGCCTCCCGGAAAGCTGTATCGGCATTTTTAATAATTACAGGAACAGAAAAAAGAGGAATTAGAAAAATAACAAAAATCAAAATTCCTGCCGATAAAATGATCTTATCAAAAATAAATTTTTTATATTTTAACAGAAGTTTTTTTATTAATAAAGAAATGCCAAGCATTGAATACCCCCAGAAAACCGCGTATTCAGAAATGAACACTTCTATCATATTGCCTCTGGTCTGTCCCATCATAATATAAGCCGCGTAAATGCCAAACCCAAAGTTAACAGAAAATAGTATAACCGCTGTCCATCGCATAATGTTTTTTATTTTATCTGATTTTTTATTTTCTTTAACTTTCTTGTAAAACGCGAGGTTTCTTTTAATAAAATCATTTTTAACCTGAAAGAACGCCGCTGCCGCTCCAAAAAGGAAGATTAAAATATACAGAATAAAAACAAATATATTCTGCGATGTTTTATTATGCACACCGGAAGCGGCAAATGTGTTCATAACCGGAAGAAGCAGCATGCTTACTATATGAAGCGAAAGATACAAGTAACCAAAAAACCTGTATTTTTCGCTTAAATACGCGGAAATTATATTACAGAATAAAGCCAGTAAAACTATGTACCCGAAAAAATTCCAAAGAAAATAATGCGCCGGATTAATTAAAAGCGCGGCGCAGCCTGCGATTGCAATAATATTGAAAGAGATAACTATCAGAAGAAACACCCATTTTATTTTCGATTTATTGATTTTCATGATGTTATTATAATAACTTTTAAAAATTTTTACATAATAAAAAATTCCTGTGTTATAATTGATTTATGAAATACGGATATTTTGATAATGAGAACCGCGAATATGTAATAAACAGGATTGATGTTCCTGTCTCATGGACAAATTACATCGGTGTAAAAGACCTTTGCGGCGTTTTTAATCATACTGCGGGCGGTTACCTTTTTTACAAAAGCCCGGAGTATCACAGAATTACGCGCTTCAGGCCGAACGGCGTTCCTGCGGACAGACCCGGCCATTATGTGTACATAAGGGATGACGATACAGGCGAGTACTGGACAATTTCGTGGCAGCCTGTCGGAAAGGAACTGTCTAAAGCTAAATACGAATGCCGTCACGGCCTTTCATATATTAAATATGCGTGTGATTATTCAGGCATCAGAGGAGAGCAAAAACTTTTTATTCCGCTTGATGACAATGTAGAAATCTGGGATGTAAAGCTTCGCAATGACTCGGGCAAAAAAAGGCGCTTAAGCGTTTTCGGATATACAGAATTTTCTTTTCATCATATCATGATCGATAATCAAAACTTCCAAATGAGTTTATATTGCAGCGGTTCATCTTTTACGGACGGAATTATCGAGCTTGATCTTTTTTATGAGCAGAAAGGTTTCCAGTACTTTACAGCTAACGGCGGTGAAGCGCGGGAGTCGCCTGAGTATTTCGACTGTCTTAGGGATAATTTTATCGGTCCGTACAGAACAGAAACAAATCCTATTGCCGTAGAATCAGGCGCTTGTTCAGGTTCATCGGAACTCGGAGGAAATCACTGCGGCGCTATAAAAAGAAAAGTAGAGCTTGACAGCGGGCAGGAGACAAGGATTGTTTTTCTGTTAGGTGAAGGAGACAGGCAAACAGGAAAATCGATGCGTGATAAATACTGCTCGCAGAATTTCCATGAAGCGGACAATTCATTTAGAAAATTAAATGCTTTCTGGAACGACAAACTTGATAAACTGCAAATTAATACTGTGCACGAAGGCATGAACACAATGATTAATATTTGGACATTATATCAGGCGGAAATAAATGTAATGTTCTCGCGTTTTGCTTCGTTTATAGAAGTCGGCGGCAGAACCGGTTTAGGTTACCGCGATACATCGCAGGACGCTATGATGGTTTCTCATTCGAATCCAGAAAAGAGCCGCTCCCGTTTAATTGAACTTTTAAAAGGATTGACAAAAGACGGTTACGGCCTTCATCTTTTTAGCCCTGACTGGTTTACAAAACAGACAGAGGCGGCGTTTAAATCACCTACAGTTGTACCCGCTCCTTCAAGATCGCAGATGATTCACGGCATCGAAGATGTCTGCGCTGATGACGCGCTTTGGCTTATTCCTTCTGTTGCGGAATATATCCGCGAAACGGGCGATTTTAATTTTGCCGGTGAACAGTTCACTTACGCTGATACTTTTGATCCCAAAACCGGTGAGGGTGAAACCGAATCTGTTTTTGATCATCTAAAAAGAATTCTTAATTTTTCCGCGCGCGAAACAGGCCCGCACGGAATATGCAAAGGGCTCCGCGCCGACTGGAACGACTGCCTTAATCTTGGAGGAGGAGAAAGCGCGATGGTTTCCTTTCTTCACCACTGGGCGTTAGTTCATTTTATCGAACTTGGAAAACGGCTCGGACATGATGTTTCGCATTATGAAAAAATGGCAGCTAACGTCCGTGCCGCCTGCGAACGCGAATTATGGAACGGAAGCTGGTTCACAAGAGGTTTTACTTTATCGGGGCGCGCGATCGGCTCTCCTGAATGTAATGAAGGCCGCGTTTTTATGGAGTCAAACACATGGGCAGTTCTTTCCGGAGCGGTATCCGGGGAAAAAGGCAAAGCCGCGATGGATGCCGTAGATAAATTTCTTTACACTCCGTACGGCCTTAAACTCTGCGATCCCGCGTTCTCGTATCCTGATGACGATGTCGGTTTTGTTACGCGCGTTTACAAAGGTTTAAAGGAAAACGCCGCGATTTTCAGCCATCCCAATCCGTGGGCGTGGGCCGCCGAAGCTATATTAGGAAGAGGAGAACGCGCGATGAAATTTTATGACGCGCTGTGTCCTTATAACCAAAATGATTTAATCGAAGTGCGCAAGGCGGAGCCTTATATGTACTGCCAGTTTATAGCAGGCCCTGATCATAGCGCGTTCGGACGCGCTCATCATCCGTTTATGACAGGCTCAGCCGGATGGAGTTATTTCGCTGTTACGCGATATATGCTGGGAATACGCCCCGGCTTTGACAGCCTTATTGTCGATCCGTGCATTCCGCCTTCGTGGCCGTCATTCAAAGCGCGGCGCGTCTGGAGAGACGCTGTTTACAATATAACAGCGGAAAACCCAAACGGCGTCAGCAAGGGCGTGATAGAATGTAAAATAAACGGCAAGCCTGTCAGATGCGGCAATGCCGCGGCGGAAATTCCCGTTCAGGCGAAAGGCAGTGAATGTCACATAACAGTCTTAATGGGACGCGGCTGACACGCGCCAGGGAAAATATCACATTTTAATATAGTTTTGGAACATCCTTAATAGACAATTTTTATTTTGTCATAAATTAAAAGCAAAATCGTAAAGTCTTTGTAACAAAGAGTTTATTTTTACAGCGTATTGGCGATCGGCAGCCCATGTACCGGCAAGCCCTTCGTAGGTAGGCGCGGCTCCTCTCCGCACAAATCTGAAGCGCGGGTTTACAAGATCACCTTTTAACGGCTCTTCCGATCCGTAAGCTTTAAGGTGTTGAATCTGCGCGCGCACTCCGATGCGCGGTTCCGAAAATGAAAGACCGGGGTCTCCTCCGCCTACAGCACCCATTCCAGCGTAATTAAACTGCTCAGGCTTTACATCGCCGCCGTAGCGAAGGTAACCTGTTTCAAGGCACATCTGAACAAACGCGATATCATGATTCACGCCTTCGAACGACGCTTCATCAATATAAATTCGCGCAAGAGCGTATGCGTAAGATGTATCAAGCGCCGGGTTATTCTGAAGCAGAAAAAGCGCCAGTTTATCTCCGCTCACTAATCCCTTCCCCATGATGTAAAGCGGAAGCTCGGGTTTTTCCGAAGGAATAATTTTTTCTGTTATCTCAGGTGTTTCGGGGGGTTTAACTTTCTCTGTCTCAGGAGAGGTTTCATGCTTCATAGATACGCATGACACAAATGAAAAAATTAAAAAAAACAATAATATTTTTCTCATATAATTATCTTCGGTAATAAATTTATGTTTCTGTCAAAAATATTTTTCTTTAGTCATGCAAACCGGCAGGTTCAACCCATATATAGATATGAAAAATATCGAAAAAACAAATTTATTCTCGAACGTTCCGCCTGAACAAAGGCCCCGGGAAAAATTACTTGCGGGAGGACCGGCTTCCCTTTCAGACAGAGAGCTTTTATCCGTTATACTCAATACCGGCATACAGGGGAAAAATGTTAAAACCCTCGCAGGCGACTTATTAAAATTTCTTGATAAGTCAAAAGATATTCCTTCCGTTAAAGATATCGAAGCGCTTGCCGGCATAGGGCGGACAAAGGCATGCGCAATCTGCGCGATGCTAGAGTTTGGCCGGAGAAAATACGGCGCGTTTTCCGCACGCATCAAACAGCCCGCCGATATTTTTACTCTTGTGCGTCATTACGCCGACCGCAAACAGGAGAGATTCATCAGCCTTTCGCTTAACGGCGCTCATGAAGTGCTTGCGGTAAGAATTGTTACAATAGGGCTTTTAAACAAAACAATTGTCCACCCGCGCGAAGTATTCGCGGACATTATACAGGACAGAGCCGCCGCTTTCTGCGTTGCGCATAACCACCCGTCGGGGCTGCTTGAATGTTCCGCCGAAGACAGCGAAATAACAGAACGCCTTTTATCCGCCGCAGGCATTCTCGGCCTTCATTTTGTGGATCATATAATTTTTTCGCAGGCCTCATGGTGGAGTTTCAGAGAGAACGGAAAATTAAAAGAATAAACGGACAGTTATCATTGACTATTAAAAGTTTCTTTAATAAAATAAAATTAAGGTGCGGATATGAAAAAAATGTTTTTTTTATTTTTTCTTTTTGCTGTAATATGTTCATTATCATCCGCGCTACACGAAACATGGTTTTCAGCCGGTTATGAGCAGGCTTTTTTAATGGAAACGCAGACTGATTTATTGGGATACAATATAGATAAATTTACATCATCCCGCGGAATGAATCTGTCCGCGTACAGATTCCTGCATGAAGACATCGGGATTTTCGTCCACGGTACATTTCTTTTTCCGTATGAAAGCCGGACATGGGATAACAAAGGAATATACAATATTAATTTAAACGATTATTTAATGAATATCCAATTTGGATCAACAGCAGGGTTTGCGTTTAAATACGATATTACAGGCGATTTTAAATTTTACGGCGGCATTGGCTTAAATTATTTAATGACATGGGCTGTTTTTCCGGGAGAAAAAACTTTATCATACGATATATTTTCAAGCAGTATTGGCATTGGCGGCGACATTGGTTTAAAGTATGATTTTACAGACCGGATTTTTATTAGTACAGGCTGCATACTGACATTCGATTTCGCAAGACATACAACCGCGGATACTTATACAGGAAGTTCAATATCAGCGTCCGCTTCGGAATGGGATCCTGATTTCTTTATGTTTAACGCAAGGCCGTACATATCTTTGGGCTTAAATTTTTTCTGGAAAAATAATAACGGGAATTTGCGGCTAACAACAGGCAAGCCGGATTAATCAAAATATTAAATTGATAATTAAAGTAAATCAGGCGAATCAAGCCATGCCGGAAGCTGCATATTAGTTTCAAGATAACCCATGCGTCTTTTCCTGATGGAAATTTCCAAAAGAGCGTATCCTTCCTCTTCCATTATGCGAAACCGCGTAATCGATATAGGATCATCCTCTGATATTCCCACGCTGTCAGCGATTGAGCCAAGTATAACTCTGTCCACGCGGAAATTAGAAGAAAAAATCGTGCTTGGCAGCGCGGTTAGAACCATACCGAATAAAGGAGCTGCGATATTTTCGCGCTTGTCAATATTCGCGGCTTCCAAAAGCGGAAGATCGGGCCGCGCGGATGTCATCATTATATATTTTTTAACATTTCCATTTAAGTCAGCGGTTTCCAGAGCGACAAATTCATTGGGGCCGCAAAGAAACAATTCATTCTGCATCGCGGGAATCAGGCCTCCCTGCGCGGCGGTTAAAGCCTTTCCGTTAACCGATCTGATAAAAACGCCTGTGCTGATATTATGAAGGTCAGCGGGAGTATTAGGCGATGTATAAATAATTTCAGCGCCGTTATATGTTTCGCATAACGTTAAGCCAAGCCACGGACGCTTTGCTTTTCCTCCGTTCAGCATTGCGGGAAGAGCGGCTGCGAGAATTTCCGCGGGGATTGCGAAGTTTAATCCCTGAAACTGAGTGTAGCCTGCGAAAACAACGCCTACAAGCCGTCCTTCGCTGTCAACTATCGGGCCGCCTGAGTTTCCGCTGTTAACAGCGGCGTCAATCTGAAAAACATCTCCTATCTGTAAAATGCGCCTTCCGAGCGCGGAAACTATGCCGGAAGTTACGGTTTTCTCAAGGCCTAAAGGAGAGCCGATTGCGATCACAGTATCGCCAACATGAGGAACAACTCTGTCCACAATCGAAAAAACATATTCAGCGTCAATTTCGGCTTTAATCAGCGCAAGGTCAAGCGCTTTATCATAACCGATAACGCGCGCGGGAATACGGGGGCTTGTTGAATCCCCCAGTCTGATATAAAGGCGCGAATACCCTGAGTATTTTGGATCGACTTCGCTTTCTATCACATGGTAATTGGTAATTAATAAACCTGATGAATCTATAAAAAACGCCGAGCCGCCGACTCTGTCAATTATGCCCATTCCTCTTTCAACCCTGAATCCTCTGTCTACAACAACAGTCGCGACTCCCTTGATCATATCAGAGAAAGTATCGCGGCCCTGCGCGTATTCAGCGTAAGAAGCCGGAATATCGCGTACTCCCGCGGTAGCCGCGGCGGAATAAAAAAGCGCGGCGGTTCTGCGCTGCCGCGCCTCATACGCTTTTTCCAAAAATAAAAGTGCGCTCTCTCCGTCCATCGGCCGCATTTCGTGTGATTTTACAGCGGTTAAAAAAGCGGTTAAATATTTTCCTTCCGATAAACTTTTTTTAGCGGATTCAAGAAGAAACTCAGCTTCCTTTCCCGAGTATCCGGTAATTATTCCAATGCTGGCAATCGATCTTCCAAGTGATACCGCATCGTCCCATCTTTGCTCATCAACAGCTTTTTCCTGTAAAAAAATAATTTTCTCGACTGCCTCACGCTCATACAAAGACAGCGTCATCCAGTCGCCGATGTTATCATCTTCTGTATCTTTATAAATTTCTTTATAAATAAAAACCAAATTCAATGCGTTTAAAGGATCATCGGAAAGCATCGCCTCAATATCGGTTAACCTTATTGAACTTGTAGAACGCGTATATCCTTCGTTTTTATCCAGACTGTTGCAGGAAATAAAAAATAAAAAAAATATTATTAATGAATATAAAACGGCGCGGGACAGCATTGACCTGAAAATTAATTTAAAGCGGTTTCCCGCGGCGTTGGAGAGGTTCAAGGTAAAAATTCTTTGATAATTCATATATTAACGTCTTGTTTCCGAATAATTGTATGATCCGCTGCCGTCCATATCATAATAGTAAACAACCGAACCGTCTGTTTGGTACACTTCCATTGTTTTATATCTGCCGTCTCCCCGAAAGTCGCTCTCGGAAGACGCGATTAATCTGCGGTAATCAAGAAAATCACTCCAGATATAATCCTGCGGAGGACGGCGGAAGCGGCGTATCGTTTCCATTCTGCCGTCAAGATCAAGATCGATATGCTGGATAACAGGAAACCCTCTTTCAAATTCCGTAACTGAAACCTGCTGTCCGTTTATCGTTTCAATTGCCTGCAGCAGCACGCCGCGGTTCATATAAATCACTTCTTCCGCGCCTTGAATTTCAACGCTTGAACGGGTGAAGCTGGAACAGAAAGAAATAAGAGAGCGGTATGAAAGATCGATATAATGCCATGCAGCTTCGGGAAAATTTAAACCGCTTAACGTTCTGCTTCCGCCGATACGGGAAAAATTTACAGGTGCATATTGGAAATCAGCAGGCCCGAACCGGAACACCTCCTTGCCGGAGAAATAAACGGCGTCAGGCGGGAACGCCGAATTAGAACTAAAAATACGAAGCGCTTCCTGCGGACTGTCAAGTATGACCTGTCCGACCGATGGGTAGCGCTCCCAGTCAATTATGGCAGGCGTACTTTGTCCGATTATATAATTCACCGCAAAATCAGGAACGCCGTCTGCGTTAAACCCGATGATTAAATCATAGATATTATTCTGATCCCTGTCGTAGCTGAAATGACGTATAACACCTGAATGATAATAAACGCTGTAATCTATATATCCGTCGCCGTCTTCATCGCAGGTAATGATTCCTGTAAACGATAATAGTTTCTGCGTAAAAAAATTGCGTCCTTCTTCGCTTCTTAGAAGCCTGTAAGTTTCTGATATAATATTCCTGTCAAGAACAGGATTTCCGTCCGGAATAATATTCGAAGGAAGAGGATTGTTAAACGAAACGCTGCCTGAAAAAAGCTCTTCCGCCGCGGCAAAGTCGTCAATCAAACCAAGGTTAAGCGCGGCCGGAATTGACGCGGGATGCGGCCTGAAATCCCTGTTTTGTATATTAGGTATGCCTCCGGCGCGGTATGCCGCAAGAAGGCGGCGGGCTTCGTTTATATCCCTCATAAAAGGAGCCGCCATCCAAGCGAGTTCAGGATCCGCTTCAAGCAAAAAAGGGAGCCGCCTCAGCGCGAACTCAAGAAGATTGATATCGCTTTCCGGCAGAAGCGACATTTCAGGCTCTCTGTTACGCGCATATTCAAAAAAAATTCTAAGCGGGCGCGGATCGCGCGGAAATCTGTCCATCGCCTGAAGAACCATGCTTCTGAACTGCGGCTGTATCTGTATAGTATTAAACCCGGGCGTAAAACCTGAGAGCATTCCGCGAAGCGTAAGAAGGCGCAGCATCGCGGCATCTTCCCTCATTTGAACGGTGCCGGCCGCTTCTCCTCTAGCGCCGATCCTGTCAAGGCTGGCAGCAGCGCCCGAATAATCGCGGACGGCAATCTGCATCTCTGTTTTTAAAAGAAGCGCGTGAGTTTCGTTATACGAAACCCACCGGTTTGTTTCTATCGCGTTATCAAGATCATAAATAATCAGATTCCGATCCGCGCCGAAATAATTTTTAGTTACCGCGTTCAGATATGAAATATCAGATGAAACGCCCGAGAAATCGCCTGCGCGAAGGAGCGCCGCCGCGGCATCGTTCCATCTGTTTTCGTCAATCGCCTGCTGTATCCATATTACATACTGGCGGGCCATCTGCGAATCGCCTGCTGACTGCGAAAAAATATTTACAGAAACAATAAAGAAAAAAATTAACCGCAAAGCGGTAAAAAATCTTTCTTTAATCATAAAGCTTCCCTTTTTAAAGGCAAGCCGAGAATTTCCCTCACTTCATCATCGGACAGCGTTTCGCGCGAAAGAAGGGCCTGCGCGAGTTTATCAATATCGTCCTTTTTGCTTTCGATTATTTTCGCGGCATTTTCTCTTGTCCGGTCTAGAATTTCCTTAACCGCGCTGTCGATGCGCTTCGCCGTGTCTTCGGAGTAATCCTTATGGCGTGCGATTTCTTTTCCGAGAAAAATAGGTTCGTCTTCCTGACCGTAAGTAACAGGGCCTAAAGCTTCCGACATTCCCCATTCGCATACCATGTTACGCGCCATTTCAGTAGCCTGCTGAATATCGTTCTTTGTCCCTGTGGTTGTTTCATCGTAAAAAAGTTTTTCGGCAAGCCAGCCGCCGTAACAGATTGCGATGCGGTCTTCTATCCAGCCTTTTGAGCGGGAATAACTGTCTTCTTCAGGAAGCGACAGAGCCGCTCCGAGCGCTCTGCCGTGCGGCACTATCGTAACCTTATGAAGCGGGTCTGCGTTCTTTAAAAAGTAATGTAAAAGCGCGTGGCCCGCTTCGTGAACCGCTGTCATGCGTCTCTCTTTATCGGAGATTACAAGGGTCTTGCGCGCGACGCCCATTAAAACTTTATCGCGAGCTTCTTCAAAATCGGTCATTAAAACTTCTGTCCTGTCCTTGCGCGCGGCGAAAAGCGCCGCTTCGTTCACAAGGTTCGCGATATCCGCGCCGCTCATTCCGGGCGTCGCGCGCGCGATGCGCACAAGATCAATTTCCTTGTCTAAAGGAATTTTCGAAGCGTGAATCTGCAGTATCGCCTCGCGTTCTTTAATATCCGGCATCGCCACAACTACCTGGCGGTCAAAGCGCCCCGGACGCAAAAGCGCGGGATCAAGAACATCCGGGCGGTTTGTAGCGGCCAAAATTATTACGCCGTCTTTTGAATCAAAGCCGTCCATTTCAACTAACAGCTGGTTTAACGTCTGCTCGCGCTCGTCATGGCCGCCGCCGTAACCGGCTCCACGCGTGCGCCCGACAGCGTCCAATTCATCGATAAAAATTATACAGGGAGCGCTCTTTCGTCCCTGATCAAAAAGATCCCTTACGCGGCTTGCTCCGACACCGACAAACATTTCCACAAAATCAGAGCCTGACATATGAAAAAAAGCGACTCCGGCTTCTCCCGCGACAGAACGCGCCATTAAAGTTTTTCCGGTTCCGGGCATTCCGACAAGAAGAACGCCTTTTGGAATACGCGCTCCCATTTTTGTAAACTTCTGCGGATTTTTTAAAAACTCGACAACTTCCTCAAGCTCAAACTTCGCGTCCTTCTGGCCTGCGACATCCGCAAAGCTGACTTTTTTTCCTTCTTCCGAATAGCGCTTGGCTTTGCTTTTTCCGAATGAAAAATTTTTCATGCCGGCGCCCTGCATATTTCTGAACATAATAATGATGATGGAAATAATAAAAATCCACGGAAGCATATCAAGGAGAACACGCCACGGGCTGAGCCTCGCGGGAGCTCCTGTTATGCTGATATTTTTGCTTTGCAGTTCCGCTAAAAGCTCAGGATCGTTATATGGAATAGTCGTCCTGTATTGAGCGCTGTTTCCGGACGCTCCTCTAAGGAAAATATCTATTGTGTCATTTGAATAAATTGTAACAGAAGAAACCTGATTTTCATTAACAAAACGGGTAAAATCCGAATAAGAGATATTCACCGCGGGAGAAGCGCTTCCCCTGAAAAAATAAAATAAAAAAATCCCGGAAATTATAATAAAAAATACTAACGCTAAGCTGCCGGGCCGGCGGGATTTGCCGGGGCCTTGTTCGGGTAAATTATCTTTAGGGTTAAGCATTAATTCCTCCGGTAACCTTATTGCTGATATTTTACGATATATTATATCGAATTTCTAGTAAGATAACTAACCGTGCTGTTTCACCGGTTTAATATTAAACGCGAAATACCGCGTTCAAATACATCCTTTTGTTTACAGGATAAAAAAATTTTCCCCTCTCCCCGCCGTATTCCGGCTAAGCCAAGATCAGCCGCGTTTACGGAACCTTTGCAAAATCTGCGGATTACAGAACGTTTAACGGATTTGGACAGAAATTTTTTACCGGAAAATAAAATGTTGATGCCGCAAAAAACAGCTTCTTCGCGGATTATCCGCGGCTGTGAGAGGAAATTCATTTCGTCTGTCGTTAAAAATTTATTATTAGAATCTTCTTCCCATTTAATCCGGTTTTTAGTTTCGTGTAAAATAAAATCATTTACAAGCGATTGAGTTTCACCTAACGCGGAAACGCCTGTTTTCCATTGCGGGAAAAACTTATCCAAAAACGGCGCAAGGTTATGACGGATACGGTTACGAAAAAATTTCTCGTCATTATTTGTCGAATCCTCCCGCCATGAAACATTTTTCGCCTCTAAATAATTTTCGATATCGCTTCTTGTCATATTCAATAACGGACGCTCAATTTTTACTGCCGCTGTCCCCCGTTTCCCGATCCCTGATCCCGCGCACTTGTTACGCGGTCTCATCGCGGAAAGACCCGCGGGGCCTGCTCCGCGGAGGATGCGCATCAAGGAAGTTTCAAGAAGATCATCTTTAGTGTGAGCAAGCAATATAACAGCTTTTTTCCGGGCTTGTGCGTCAGAATAGTCAGACAGCTGTTCCTGCCGCAAAGCTTCCCTGCGTAAGGCCTTGTGCCGGAAATAACGGGCCGCGGCTTCGATGCCTGTTCCGTTTTCTTTCGCGTAAGAAACGATTTTACCGCGGGGTATATGCCTTACTTTACATTCAATTCCGTTACGCCCGCAAAAATCAAGCACAAAAACAGCGTCGCCGCGGCTTTCCTCAGGCGGCCGAAGACCGTGTTCAACATGGAAAACAGAAAATTTAAAATTAAAACCGGACGATTCTGACAAAGCGCGTAACGCCGTAAGGAGAGCCATGGAATCAGCTCCCCCGGATACAGCCGCAAGAAAAATTGTTCCCTTTTTATAATTATCTAAAACCGCACAGACATTCTCTTCGAATTGGGAAATTATATCTTTAGTAATTACTTTTTATCCGCCGGTTTTTTGGCTGCGGCGGCAGGTTTCGCGGCGGCAGCGGGCTGCTTGGCTGCGGCAGGCGCTGCGGCGGCAGCGGCAGGAGCCGCGGCTGTAGCAGCTGCCGCTTCAGTTACGGTTGCTGCGGCTGCTTCAGCTTTAGCGAACCTGACAAGCGCGACAACCTGATCCGGATTCGACAAAAGCCGCACCCCTTCGCCGAGAGCGATATCCCTGACATGCAGGGACTGATTTGCCTTAAGGCCTGAGATATCAATTTCGATTCTTTCGGGAAGATCTTTCGGCAGACATTCAATTTCAATTTCGTGCGAGGGAGTTTCGAGCATGCCGCCCTCGCGTACGCCGATGGGATTACCCTGAAGGATAAGCGAAACTTTCGCGCGGAGAGCGACGCCGCTTTCCACTTCATAAAAATCGATATGCAGAATATTACCGTCTATAATATTTCTCTGGGTTGCTTTTACAAAAGCGTCATAAGACTTATCCTCTACAGAGACCTTTACGATTGTACTTTCGGAAATTCCTTTTGTCCCTTTTACAAATTCCAAAGAATCAAGGTCGATAGAAACGGATTCTCCCGATCTCCCGTATATAACAGCGGGAATTCTGCCGCTTCTTCTGAGTCTGCGGGATTCGGCAGATCCGAATTTTTTACGATTTTTTGCCTGTAATACTACATTGCTCATTGAACTATCCTTAAAATAAAATATAAGTTTATCTGACCATTTGTTTTACAAACGCCCATACTGGGACGACAGGATTCGAACCTGTGAATACCGGCACCAAAAACCGGGGGCTTACCGCTTGCCGACATCCCATAATCATTAAAATGAGGATATCAAAACCGGCGGAAATTATCAAGAGGCATACAGAAGGGGTATTAATGAAATGAAGAATGCAGAATGTATAAAAAGCAACGCTCAATATAAACCCCGCATTCTTCACACAGTCTCAGCCGCATCTGACATTTTTTAAGCAGTAGAACTAATCATCCGCTCCATCAGTAGTTACATCAACATCGCCTGAATCATATTTATCCAGGATACGTTTTTGCAATTCCGCCCGGAACTCAGGATGAATAGGATGAGCGACATCCTTGTATTCACCCGCTCTGGTTTTCCGGCTGGGCATAGCGATAAAAACTCCGGTCTTACCCTCAATGATCTTTATATTGTGAACTACAAAGCAATCGTCAAAAGTCACTGTTACATAGGCTTTCGGCTTACCGCCGCCAGTCACTTTGCGGACCCTGATATCTGTAATTTCCATAAGCTCCTCTCTCCTTTGATGTCCAAAGTATTAACTTAATACATTACCATATTAAGCCCGTTGACCTCCATTGTAATATCGATTTATCACGAAAGCAAGTAAAAAATTTTCTTTTTTAAACAGTATTTTTTCATTTTATAAGATTCTATACAAGTTTTTATCGCGAAAATATTAAAAACGATAAGTTTTCGCTGCTTTCACAAAATACCATTTTTTAGATAATAAACTACAAATATCCTGCGCCTTCTCCCAATCAGAAAAAACACCAAAACAGGTAGAGCCGGATCCGGAAAGACTTGCAAATTCCGCTCCTGCGTTTTCTAACTGGGAAATAATATCCAAATAAACTGCCTTCTCAGGCTCATTAAAAACCGGCAGGAAAGAATTTGAGAACGAGGAAATATTAATAATATCAAGCCGATTAATAAACTCCGCATCCGCGTTTTTTGATTCTTCATTCAATTTACCTGACTTCCTGTATTCATCCAGCAGCTTAAACGCGTCAGAGGTATTACTATTAAACCCCGGGTTTACAAGCGCAAGATACATTTCAGGAATTTTTACAGGCTTGATAATTTCTCCCCGTCCTGTAACAAGAGCGGCGGAAATCCGGTGAATGAAAAAAGGCACGTCGCTGCCGAGAGCTTCTCCCATCTCAAGCAGATCTTCTAAACCGCATGGAAAACCGGCAGCTTCATTAAGAGCCGTAAGAGCCGCAGCGGCATCGGAAGACCCCCCGCCAAGCCCTCCGCCTACAGGAATATTTTTTCTAAGATTTATTATGACTTTCCGCGAAAAACCGGTCTTAAGTCGAAAAATCGACACAGCTTTATAAATAATATTATTCTGTATGGGGATTACATCGAATTTGATATCAGGAGAACCGGCATTGATTATACATTCATTATTCAAATTACCTGAATCAAATTGAAAACGCAGAAAATCGCCAAAATCAACAGCCAGAAATACACTCTCTATGTTATGAAATCCGTCGGTTCTTTTATCTTTTACAGCCAAGTGGAGGTTTATTTTTGCGGGAGCGAATACAGTTAACTCTTTAATATTTGGAAGCATTTTCTTTAGAATATCATAATTATACGGCAGGAAAAACCATGAATCCGGCGCAAAAAAATTTATCCATTTAAAGAAAAAAGAACTTCTAAAAAAATTAAAAAACCTGTTGACAAAATAATATATCCTCCCTTATGTTTCTATAGAGAAGCTTTTTTGCTTTTTAATTCAATTTAGATTCAAGAAAAATACCAAATTAAAGGGAGATCATTATGATTTTGAATCTACCGCCGAGCCGTGATACAGATGCAGACGCCCGGCAAGAAGCACATATAAATCAGTGTGCGGCAGAATATGAAGAATTGGCGCTGATGCATGTAAGCGCCGGCGAGTCGGATGGTAATGAATTACCGGATTTCATCCTCAGCGGATTCAGTGACATGGATGACGATGACATGGATGATGATTTTGATGATGAAGACGACTACGATGACGATGAAGACGATCTTGAAGATGAAGATGACGACGATGAAGATGAAGATGACGACGATTACGATGACAGTGATGATTATGACGATGAAGACGATGACTACGACGATGAAGATGACGAAGACTGGGACGACGAAGACTGATTAATCCAGCCTCATTTATTCACAGTGTTTGATTTTCTCTGCGCCGGCACGTTTGGACTTATCTGGGTCTGCATCCTTCGGATGCTCTATAGGTGTCCGCGGCGCGGACGGTTGGATAAATCCAACCTCATTTATTCACAGTTTATAATTTATTCTGCGCCGGCGCGTTTGGACTTATCTGGGTCTGCATCCTTCGGATGCTCTATCGGCGCCCAAAGACGTTCAAGGTCGTAGAATTCGCGGGAGGCGGGAGTCATCAGATGGATGACTGCGTATCCAAGGTCAATTAAACGCCAGTCATCTTCGTTGTTTTTACCTGAACTTCCGAATATGTCAATATTATTTTCGCCGCAGAATGTTTTGATATGGCGCGAAAGGCCGTCCATATGTGTTTTGCTTGTTACTGTCGCGATAATAAAAAAATCTGTCCAGTTGCAAATTCCCCGCAAGTCCAAAAGGGAAATATTCTCTCCTTTGTGTTCACGCAAAAGATCGGCGACAGATGCCGCATTATTTGCCTTAATTGCCGGTGACATATCTTCCATTAAAGTTCCTTCCAATAAGCAATGTAATATCAGCCTGCGTTTCATTGAAAATAATAAATTCGTTTTCCATTTCATCAAACGCGGTAAGCTCGCGTACAACATTAGTACAGCGGATAATTTCGGCAAAATCGTTTACAAGCCTTTGATCCCCTGAGCGGTGAATAATAACGGTGCTGTCATAATCATTCCTGTCGGCGTTTCCTACCGACACTATATTATAGCCAAAACTTTCAAGCAGCTCTCTTGTCCTGCCGGCAAGCCCCGTAACCGTTGTCCCGTTCAAAACTTCCACGGTCAAAGCGCGTTCTATCAAGTAATCTTCGATATCGCTTGTAAGCGTTCCCAGAGTCTGCCGCACAATTTCTTTTATAAGATTTCCGTCAAAATGAGGAATGACAAGCCTCTGCCCTGTCACTTCCTGCACATTTCCGCCGACCGATTGTATGTTAATCCTTTCGACATCCATATTGGCGAATTCATCCAACAAACGGGTAAAAGTTCGCTGATTCATTGATGTTCTGAAAAGCGAATAGTACATCTTTGCCGCTTCCGGGTTTTTTAAGCTTTCATTCATTTGAATCTGGCGGCTTAAAATGCCAAGAAAGAGCCTCTGTCTGCGCGATATCTCAACTTCGCTTTCTTCATGAGGAAGCCTGTAGGCCGCGTAAATACTCGCTTTATCGCCGTCAAGAACCGTCATGCCCGAAGGAAATAAAATAAGTTCATCTGCGTCCCTGTAAAAAACAGGCGATGGAATAAAAATTTCAACGCCTTCCAGAAGATCAACAATTGATATAAGTCTTTCATGTGTTATAATGATCGAAAAATTTATATCTATGCTAAGCAGTTTTTCAATTTCATTCTGATAAGCGTTTATTCTCGCGGGCTCGTAAATTCTGTCAATTCTGTCAACACGGTTAATTCTGGAAATTAAAAGTCCCAAATCGCCTGGTATGTCGAAAACTGCGGCTCGTTTTGTAGCGGGATAATACATCAGCACAAATGTGCTTAAAGGCGTCCTGTTATCTTCGATAACAAACAGGGTATTAATGACGCGCTTATCAGCGACAGCATCCCCTATAGGATCGCTTTGGAAAGTTAGCAGAGAAAAAATAATTCCAAAAACGAGAATAACAATTATTAGAACAAGCAGCAGAAAAGAAGTATCTTTTTTTTGTATATTCAATTTTACTTCCTGATTAAATTTTTATCTTATCCAGCAGCATTAAAGTATCTTTGGATAAATTTAATTCTTTTGCCTTCAGTTTGACAATAGTCCCTTCGAGCACCGAAAAAAGAATATTATCAAGGTCTGTTTCATCCGAGCATATCTTTCTTAAACCAGAATCGATGTGCCTTGATACTTCGGTTTTATCGGCAATGTAAACAATTTTTGCAAGCGGTCCCATTTTATCGCTTCCGAATGTATGACACGCAATGGCCTCCAGCACTTCTTTATTATGAATATTAAACTGCTCTCTTAGCAATACAGCGGCCGCCTTTCCATGCAGAAGATTCGGCTTATCCTTTTCTATTGATGATATATCGTATTCGCTTTTTCTGGATTTGACTATTTTTAATATTTGCTTGCCGTCCATCTGCTTCGCGAGATCGTGCGCGATTCCGGCAAGATAACCCGCTTTTGGATCAAGATTAAAACGGCGGCATAAATCAACAGCCGCAAGGGCGGTGTTTCTGGAATGAAGGAAACGTTCCGTGCTCAGAGCATGGCGCGCTGCGTCTTCGATATGCAGGATATTTTTTATGCTGCAGTCATTTGAGAATTTTTCATTTTTAGCTACATAAAAATTATAAAGCTTTCTGTCTTCGATTATCGCCCTGACTCCGGATGGTACAAGCGAACGCCAATCGCTGTCCTCTTTAATTTTCCGCCTTACCTTGCTGGAGGATATATCCATTACTTCATTTTCCAGCTGGATGCACGGAAATGAATAATCAACAGGAAGAGTGTTAGTTCTGCGCGCCACGGCAATTTCAGCTAAATCAAGAATTCTTTCATAATCGCGCCATTTCTTAAAATCCGGCGCAAGATCATCGCCGATAATTAATACCGGTCTGCCGGAAGGTCTGTAACGTGAAATAATATCCTCGATGGTATTGATGGTATAAGATATCCCTTCTTTTTTAATTTCGCAGTTATCAAGAGCGTACCGGAAATCGCCGCTGATTGCGGCGGCGGTCATATCGGTTCTGTCTTTCGCGTGCGATTCCTGATTTAGAAACTGCTCGGTTCTGTCAAGTTTAAAAGGAGATCGAAAAGCGGGAATGAAGATTACTCTGTCAAGCCCTAAAGCCGCATAAGCCTTATCCGCGGCATAAAGATGCCCGAGATGGATAGGGTTAAAGCTTCCGCCGAGAATGCCGAGTTTCATGATATCTCCTCATCAAAAAAATCATCAAAATCTTCTTCGCCGGTTTCTGCCTGATTATCTGATTCATATGTAATATTTTCTTCGATGTTTTCCTCTGTCAGCCTAAAAAAAGCAAAAGACAATTCTTTTATCCCATTGCCAGAAAAAACAGAAATGCCCAGAACTTCCTCATCAGGATATTTTGCGGCAAGTTCCGCAAGCCTTTGTCCGTCTTCATCCAAATCAGTTTTGGAACCGATAATGATCCGCTTCATGGAGGCAAGGCGGGAACTTTGTTCCAATACCGAGTATGATTCAAGTTCGTTTAATAATATATTAAACGCGTTTAAATAATTATCATCGCCAAGATCAATTAAAAAAGCGAGCGCCTTGGTTCTTGAGATATGTTTTAAAAACCGGAAGCCAAGACCCGCTCCTTTTGACGCTCCTTTAATAAGACCGGGTATGTCAGCGATAATAATATCTTTATCATCGATTGTGAGAACGCCGAGATTCGGAATTTTTGTGGTAAACGGATAAGAGGCGATTTTCGGCCTTGCGTTTGTAAAACAATCCAGAAGGCTTGATTTGCCGGCGTTCGGAAAACCCACAAGTCCTATGTCCGCGATTATCCTGAGTTCAACTTTTATTTTTTTTGTTATGCCGGGTTTTCCCGGAAGCGCTTTACCCGGAGCCTGATTAACGGAAGATTTAAAATGTATATTTCCCCAGCCTCCGTTGCCGCCTTTCAAAAACAGAAAATCATTTTTATCGCCGGAAAAATCATGTATTAAATCATTGGTCTCAATGTCGCGGATTAAAGAGCCGGGCGGCAGGGGAATAATTATATCTTCTCCGTTATGACCGTATTTACCGGCGCCGCTGCCGTCACGGCCGTTTTCCGCTTTAAAATTGTATTTGTACCGTAAGTGAGCAAGGGTGCGTAAATTGCGGCGGACAGAAAAAATTACGCTTCCCCCCCTGCCGCCGTCTCCGCCTGAAGGGCCGCCGCGCGGAACATACTTTTCCCGCCGGAAAGCCGCGCAACCGTTGCCGCCCGAACCGGAGGAAACTTCGATTATCGCCTCGTCAGCAAACTTTTCCACATTATAAAAATGAGATGATTATTTAACTTTCTTTAACTACCGAGGCAAGTTTTCTGCCGCGGCGCTGGTGGAAACTTACTTTTCCGTCGGCGAGGGCATATAGGGTATAATCGCCGCCGCAGCCGACATTGTTTCCGGGATGAATTTTAGTTCCGCGCTGACGCGCAATAATTGTGCCGGCTTTAATCAAGGTGCCGTCCGACGCTTTAATTCCCAGATACTGTGGGTTTGAATCTCTGCCGTTTTTCGCTCCGCTTCCGCCGCGTTTTCGCGCCATTTTTATCCTCCTGCATCAGGAACTAATATTCCTGATTGTTAACTTACAATTATCGGGAAACTCCTGCACTACGGATGAAAACCCGTAAATCAGGAACTCTCCAACGGCAAAAAGGAAATCTTTTCCTTTTTCGTTATATTCCGTTTCCAGCCAAAGACGCCCCTTTTCTGGAGCGCCGCCTTTAAAAACAATTCCTTCCCTGCCGGAAAGTACATTTAACGCAGTTCTGAAAAGGACAGAAACAGCGGCGCATACGACATCAGTTCCGGCCTTACCGGCGCCTGCATGACCTGCCGCTTTACATGCCCTTATTACCCCGTCAGAATCCAGGATCGCTTCTATTTCGATCACTTACACCAGCGAATTTATGCGGAAATATCGCCGATTTTTATGATGGAATATTCCTGCCTGTGACCCTGTTTTCTGCGGTAATCTTTTTTTGGTTTATATTTAAAAACGATAATCTTATCATCTTTTCCGTGTGATTCAACAACCGCGGATACTTTCGCACCGCTGATATAAGGGCTGCCTACTTTAACAGATCCGTCCGATTTTCCTTCCGGGCTTCCCGCGGAAACCAATAAGACTGTGTCAATATTAATGGATGTTCCCGGATCGGCATCAATTTTATCAACTTTAACAAGGGCGCCTTTTTCGGCCTTATACTGCTTTCCCTTAAATTCAACAAGAGCGTACATTATTTTCTCCAAATTTGAGGCTGTTCCAAAACCCGGCCGGTTTTAAAACAAACTCTTCGTCTATAAATATTACATTATATTAAAATAAAAATTTAGTCAAGGAAGCTTTATCTAAAAACGCGAATCTCCGGTTCGAAAATCTTGAAAAAGCCTTATGGTGCGTTTCCGCTTCAATGGCCGACAAGAAGTCTGCCGACATTGTAAAGCTCCTGAATCTGAGTATAAACAGCAGGGCGTTTATTAGCCTGCGCTCTGTCAATTTCGACAAGAAAAATATACAACTGGTTTAATTGATCGGCAAAAAGCTGAAGGTTAGCCTTAAAATTACTCGCCGCCATATCGCGCAGAATTTTATCGTTGCTGTTGGGCATCGCGCTTACTTTATTTCTGAGAGTCGGCACCATATTATTGCGCGCGACTTCGACAAACCGCGCGCATGCCGCTATCTGGCGGTACAGTTCATCAAGATGAAATCCCTGATACAGATACAATTCCATTTTTTCTGTAAGCGTTTCGATATGATCCCACGTGTTTTTATCAATGTTTAGCTGTAGTAATATTGGTCGTAAAAAGCGGTTTGAAATATTTGACCGGTAATGCTCGCCAATCTGCTCAATGAGGCTGATAATCCTGGCATCTTTTATGCGGTCCAAGCAAACCTCCGGAATTTATGTTAACATCCAAATGACAGATTGACAAGCGTACAGGCGGTAAATAAACTTACACTATGTTGTTACACAGAATCAGCAAAGCAGCGTGCGTAATATTTTTAGTTTTTTTATATTTCTCCTGCAGCGATGATGCCGCTGTGCAAATATGGACAGATCGCCCGGAGTTCGCGCTGTACGGCGAATATTATAATAACTCGCAGAATCAATATAAAGTTAATGTACGGTACATGGAGTTTCCGATAAATGATTTAACAAGGTCAAACAGCCCGGATATTATTATCGCAAGCTGGCTGAAAAATTCATCCATGCAGTCCAATTTTAAAAATATAAATGATATTTTCGGAACAAGAAAACTTTCCAGAAATATTTTTTATCCGCTTTTGCTTGCCGCAGGCAGAGTGGAACGAAATCAATTTCTGCTACCTGTATCATTTAATGTTCCGGCATTGATATTTTCAAAAGAGAACGAACATGAATTATCAAATCAATTTACCGTAAGCTTTAATGAGATAAAAGAAATCAGTTTAAAATATAATACAATAATCTCAGGCTCTTATACGCGCATGGGATTTTCGCCTTTATGGAACAACAGATTTTTACTTGCGGCTTCTGTTCTGCAGGGCGCTTCATTCAGGGAAGATGTCCCTGTGCAGGGGCGCGAGACTGCAAGAATAATAAACAGGAATCCTCTTATATGGGATTCGTCCGCGCTGGAACAGTCAATGGTATTCATTAATAACTGGACAAACGAAATTAATACATCCGGCCAGATGGAAGAAGATTTTACATTTAAATATTTTTTTGAATCGCCCGAAAGACTGATTCAATCGGGGCGTATCTTTTTTTCGTTTATAGAAAGCAGTTCGCTTTTTTTAATAGGAGAGGATGTAATGCCCGCGCTTGATTTTCGCTGGATAATGGAAGACGGGATGATTCCGTTAACAGAAAATATGTTAATGCTCGGTATTCCAAGGTGGGCAAAATCAGAAAACGCGGCGAAAGCTTTTATAATGTGGTTTTTCAATATGGAAAGCCAGCGGCAGCTTCTGGATTATTTCAGATCAAACAGCATAAACGAAAATATATTCGGAATATGCGGAGGATTTTCCGCGCTAAGTTCTGTTACAGAGCAGGTCTATCCTGTTTTTTATCCGAAACTATTGGGAAGAATGCCGCCTTCGGAGTATTTTCTTGAACCGAATCAGCTGCCGGCAAACTGGGCGGCAATGAGGGAAAGAGTTATCCTTCCGTATCTGAGCGAACGCTCCCGTTCGGATAAAGACGATATTTATCCGCTGGAAAGACGAATCACAGACTGGGTAAGGCTTAACAGGTAAGTGTTATGCAGATTAAATCAATTACGGAGAATGACAAAGAACTCTACGACAGCGCTGTTTCGCATCCGCTGCAGTCTTACGCATGGGGCGAATTTAAAAAAGCGATGGGACAGAATGTTGAGAGGATTTGTATTTATGAAAATAATAACCAAAAACCGTTAAGCGCATTTCAGGCATCGTTTCATAAAATTCCGTATATCGGCGGAACTGTCGGATATCTGCCGAAAGGCTGCATGCCGGACACTGATCAAATAAGCGCGTTAAAAGAAATTTCCTTAAAACAAAAAGCGGTATTTATTAAATTAGAACCGGATGTTTATGCCGGTTTTGATTGTGACGGCGGTGTTTTTAAAGAACAAAAAGATTTTCTTCTGGAAAACGGAGCTGTTGCTGGAAAGAGTCTTTTTACAAAATATAATTTTCATCTTGATTTAACGCCGTCTCTTGACGATCTTTTCGCCGGTTTTAAAAGCAAGACGCGTTACAATGTCCGCCTTGCAGAAAAAAAAGGCGTAAAAATAACCGAAGATTCAACAGAGAACGGCATGGAAACATATATCCGCCTGATGCTTGAAACCACATCCCGCCAGAAATTTTTCTCTCATACTCCGGCTTATTACCGTACAATGTGGAATGTGATCGGGAAACAGGAAAATTCCATGATGCGGATTTTTCACGCGATGTATCAGGAACAGCCGCTTGTGTCGTGGATTATTTTTTTATTTAACGGAAAACTCTACTACCCATACGGCGCGTCCAGCGACGCTTACCGCGAAGTCATGGCATCCAATTTAATGATGTGGGAAATGATAAAATACGGGCATGAAAAATCCTGCGCGTGTTTTGACCTCTGGGGTTCGCTCGGTCCTGAACCTGACAGTAAAGATCCATGGTACGGCTTTCACCGTTTTAAAGAAGGATACAGCCCTGCGCTGATGCAAAACATCGGCACATATGATCTAGTAAATAAAAAATTTATGTATAAATCTTTTAATCTGGCGGATAAAGCCAGATGGTTTATACTTCGCCGCTTCCGCCGTTAGTAAAAAATATTAACAGGAGCATTATTCAGCATCATTATTCAATATAAGCCATGATACGGCTGGGACCTGTTACGCTGGAACTATAACCCCTGAGCATAAAAATATATGTTTGATTAGGCTGAACAGTCAGTTCTATCCTCGCGTTATAACTGTTTCTATAGCTGTATTCATCCCAATAATCATCATTAAGGGTAATAAAGTTGTATGAGCTGTCATATGCTTCAAGGAATGTATCAGTATCTCCTTCTGTTTCAACGATTAATGTGCCGCTGCGTGATGTTCTGACGCTGTACCAGTATTCGCCGCCTGATGTAATATTTAAGTTGAAAAATCCTCCGATTGCTAAAGGCACCGGAGCCGGATACGGCTGAAGATCCGCCATTATACGGAATGAACCGCCGTTTCCGGTTAATTTAATAATATAAACTGTACCGGCTACAGCATTGATTCTGACCCTGGAATTTGGATACACAAGGCGTTCATAATCGGAAGTAATAAGATTATAACCAGCATCGTAAATATCAAGGAATGTTTCTGTATTGCCTGTTGTTTCAACTGTCAGGTAACCGTTTTGGGCAGCGCGGATGCTGTACCAGTTTTCTGAACCGTATGAAATGTTTCCGTTTATTAATGATCCGACAGAAAGCGATACAGGAACCGGGAACGCTTCATGTCTTGCCTGTATGCGGAATTGACCGCCGTTTCCGATTACACCTACTTTAACAAAATAAACCCTGCCCGGCGATGTAATTAATCTAAGCCTTGCGTTCGGATATCCTGCGCCGTCATCGTCATAGGCAAGTTCATAAAAATAATCATCATAAACTGTAATTGTTGTATCTATGGCTGCGGTTGTTTCAAATATAAGATAACCAGCCTGCGCGGAGCGGACAATATACCACACCTCCTGATCGGTGCTAATATTACCGGTGGCAGGCGTTCCTCCTATTGGAAGATCCGTAACTACAGTAAAAGACGCCATAATCCTGAAATTGCCGCCGGAATAACCTCCATAACCGGTTAATTTAAAAAGATATGTGGTATTTGCCTGAACCATCAGCTTAATTAACGAATTAGTGCCGTGATAATCGTCATTATCAGTAATAAAATTCCGCTGCGCGTCATATGCTTCAAGATATGTATCAAAATTTGTGTTGGTTGTCTCCACGGTTAACAAACCTGACTGCGCCGGTCTGACGCTGTACCAGATTTCCTGGCCTACATTTAAACTGCCGTTTAAAAATGAGTTTACACGCAGTTCCGTCTGAGCATAAATATTTCCTGCCGCGATTAGCATAGAAATAACAAATACAGTTAATACATTCCTTTTCATTATATTCCTCACTATTTTATAAGAATAATATAACGCAAAGGAAGATAATAATCAATGTAACGTAAGCTGATTATGTTTCAAAACTCAGGATCAAATATTTTAGAACAACTTTTTATGGTTAAAAATAAAATTTATTATTCCGATATTTATAATGAGGAGTGATTTTTATGAGTATCGGGACTATTCCGCATCAGGCTTTCCCAAGCATCGGCTACGCGATAAGCGCCGCCTCAGGCGGAAGAGCGTCTTTGCCTGTCGCTCCCGGTATGTTGATTTACTCTCATTTTAAGCATGTTTCGGGAACTCCGGCTCCTGAGGGGACATCAGGCGTAAATATATCAAAATTAAAAATACTGGATACATTGATTGAACAGCTGTCGAAAATAAAAAACCAGAAAATCGCGGATTTTGGCAACACAGAAGGAAATGATGAAGCGAGGATTAACGCGCTTATAGAGCAGTATCAGAAGCAGATAAAAGCCGCATATTCTGTAAGCGCATACGCCCCAGCATCTATGACCACAGGGGCGTTATTCAGCATCGCGGCTTAATTTATTGAATACGCGCGGTTACGGTGAACGGACCTGATTCATAAGCTCCAACTTCAATATAATATACAGTTCCTGATGTAACTCTATGTGTAATCCTGTCATTAGGGTAGCCCGCCCCGTCATCGTCATAAGCTAAATCAATAAAATCATTATCATAGAGCATAATGTATGTGTCAGTCTGACCTGCTGTTTCTATCGTAAGCAATCCGCTTCTGTCGGCAATAAAACTGAAGACAATATACTCCTCTTCTTCAATCCTGCCGTTATAAGCTGTACCTGTGCGCAATTGTATAAAAGGCGTTAAAGAAGCGGAAATGCCAAACCGTCCCGATACATTTTCGTCATAACCGGACAAAATAAATATATATGTAACGCCTTGAAACGCAATTATTGTAAGCCTTGCGTTGAGGCCGTTTGGTCCGTCGTCATTTTCATCAATGTAATTCCAGTCTGTATCATAAACTTCAAGGTAGGTATCCACGCTGCCGGTTGTTTCCACTGTTAAAATACCCGTCTGCGCCGCTGTTAAACTGTAAAAGATTTCCTGTCCTCTTCCTAAATTCCCGGAAAGCGCAGAGCCAACGCGCAACTCCTGCGTGTTTTGCGCAAAAACAGTCCCGGTTGTGATTAACATGAAAATAACCAGCAAGTATAGAATATTCCCTTTCATATATTCTCCTATATTATTAAGAATAATATAACATAAGGGCGGATAATAATCAATGTGAGTTGATGATGTACCAAAACATCAACAAATCATTTGCCGGGAAAATAATTTTTGTCTTAAATATTTTACAGGTGTCCGGGATCGAGAATAATTACATCGACCCTGCGGTTATTGGCTCTTCCTTCTTCTGTATTGTTAGTTGAAACAGGAGCGGTGGCGGCAAAACCGGCGATCTGGAAATTATTTTCATTTAAGCCGAGGGCTGATAAATAGCGAAGTATGGCGCGGGAACGTTCTGAGGAAAGCTGCCAGTTGTCTTCCCATGGGCCGGTAGGATCGACATCGATCGCATCGGTGTGTCCTTCTATCCTGAACTTTCTGCCGTATAAATCGGGCGAATCAAGAAATGTCCCAAGACGCATGAGTATGTCTCTTGTTGATTCAATATTTATCCGCGCGCTTGCTGAGGCGAAAAAAGCGTCCCCGGCAAGCGTTATTACAAGTCCGCGTTCATCGTGAGTGATCCGCACCTGCTGAGATCGTATCTCGGGCGAAAAGATCGAGATAGCGCGCCGCATTGCGTTTCCCATCACTCTTCCCTGCTCCATCGAAGGCAGCGACATGATTGTGTTGCCAAGGTCGGCGGCGCGGCCTGCCGAGATTGTAAGACCGCCCGGCGATGAGCCTATGCTTGCCTGCCTCATTGATTCCGATATCGCGTCAAGCTGAGCCTGAGTAACTTCGTCGGGATTAAACATAATAATAAAGAAGCAAAGGCACAGCGTGATCATGTCGGAGTAAGTTGTCATCCAGTCGGGGGATTTTAACTCTTCTTGTTTTTTCTTTTTCGCCATTTTGCGCCCTTATTAAGTCCCGGCCGGTAACAGCCGGAACATTATTAATCCTTAAGCAGTTCGCTTGCCATTGACCTTGCTACAGCAGGTTCAAGATACGCCATTAATTTCATCGCAAGAATACGGGTGTTATCTCCCGCCTGAATCGAGAGAACCCCTTCTATAATCATTTCCTTTACAGCGGCTTCTGTTGTGGATTGTCCTTTTAATTTATTACTCCACGGAGCGACAGTTACGTTCGCGATTAATGAACCGTAAAGCGTAGTGATAAGCGCCATCGCCATATTAGGGCCGATAGAAGATTTATCATCAAGGTTGGATAACATATTAACAAGACCGATAACCGTTCCCATCATTCCGAAAGCAGGAGCGTAAGCCGCCCAGTTCATTAAAAGGTTTTGAACTACGCTGTGGCGGGACTGCATCTGAGTTAACTCAAGTTCCATAAGATCGCGGATAATAACCGCGTCAGTGCCGTCAACGACAAGGCGGAGTCCTTTCTGCATAAAAGGATCTTCCAGATCGTCAAGCTCGTCTTCAAGCGCGAGCAAACCTTCGCGGCGCGCTTTCTCCGAAAAGGCTACAAGTTTCTGAATCATCGCGGCTTCGTTAAAAGCCGGCACGCTGAAAGTGCGCTTAATAGCGCCGAAAACACTAAGAGCGGAACTCCATTTATTGGCAACCATAACAGCGAAATATGAGCCCAAAACAACAAGCGCGAAGGAGGGAAGATTCAAAAGACGGGTTAAGCCTTCCATGCTCCCCGCTGTGTAGATAGCGGTAAAAATAACCATGCCGAAAGCGCCGACCAAACCAACAACTGTAGCTAGATCCATACTGTCACTCCTGTACCACCGACGGATTATCAGCAAACTGATTTAAACGCCTGCGATAGGTTTCTATTCTTTCTATTACGATATCCGCATCCTCGCGGACAATATGCTTTTTACCTGATAGCATTACAATCATAGTATCGGGCCTGATTTCGATACACTCAATATGATGAGGGTTGATATAATACTCTGTCCCGTCAAACTTGCTTACTTTAATCATAATACATTATGGGACTGGGGAACAGAGAGCACGGATCGGATTTTTGCCGGAAATCACAGCGTTTTATCATCACGCTAAGATTTCAAACAACGAACCCTAATCCACGAGCCCTGTTCCCCGATCCTTATTTACTCCTTACCTCTTGAGCGTAAGTAATTCCTGCAGCAGCTGATCCGCTGTCTGGATTGTCCTTGAGTTGGCCTGGAAACCGCGCTGGGTGACGATCATGTCTACAAACTGATCCGCCATGTCAACGTTTGACATTTCCAAAGCGCCCGGAATTATATTACCTTTTCCGGCGATCCCCGAAGGACCGATATTGGCAAGCCCTGAGTTATTCGAAACGCGGTAAGCGTTATTGCCTACTTTTTCAAGACCGCCCTGATTTGTAAAGCTCGCCATCGCTACCTGAGCAAGAGTTCTTGTAGTGCCGTTGGAGAAAACGCCTGTAATAATGCCTGACTGATCAATTTTAAAGTTTTCGAGATAACCCATAGTGCGGCCGTCCTGCTCTACCGCTTTGCTTGAACTTTCTTCCGCGTACTGGGTGATCGAATTTGTAAATCCTCCGACAGAGCCAAGATTTAAAACAAACTGCTGCCTGACAGGAGTGCCGTCTTCGTTTGCGGTTGTGTCCGGAACATCGTACGCGACATACATCTGCACCTGACCGGAAGCGCCGGATATGTTCCCGTCGCCGTCTTCGGCGGATAGCAGCGTTCCGTTATTTGAAAATGTCACGGTAAAAGTATTGGGACCGTCCGCCGCCGGAGCTTCCGCGCCGAAGCCGATAGTCGCGTTAGTCGGCGCTTCAGCCTGCGGGTTTACAGCAACTACCGCCGACCATGTATTGGGGGTACCCGGCACCTTCTGGAACTGCACCTGCAAATCGTGCGCGTTTCCGAATGAATCATAAATCTTTATAGTCGTCGCCCATGTAGCGCGCCTGATTTCATCCGGCGTGGGGTTTTCCGTTAATTCTACAAGGCGTTTATCAAGGTTACACGCGAAGTTGACTAATGTAGTTTCCGCCGCCGGGTCTTTGCCGCCGACAGGAATCACAATCTGCCCGACAGGAGCGGAAACATCAAGAAACGCGGCTCCGCCGATTTCTTCCGCCATCCAGCCCTGCACCTTCATTCCGTTCGCGGGGTTTACCATAACGCCTTCCGCATCGACCGAGAAAGCGCCGGCTCTTGTAAAAAGCTGAGTGCCGCCGTCATCTAAAATAAAGAAACCGTTGCCGTCAATGGCGAGGTCTGTCTGAACGCCTGTCGTCTGCAAACTTCCCTGAATATGAATCGTATCAATCGAGGCGACTGACATTCCAAGGCCGACTTCTTTCGGGTTTACACCGCCGAGCGTTTCAGTCGGACGGGCAGCGCCCTGCAGCTGCTGGTAAAGAATGTCCTGAAAGTTCACTCTTCCCCTTTTAAAACCTGTTGTATTGATATTAGAAATATTATTACCAATAACATCCATTCTGGTCTGATGATTCTGAAGACCGGAAACGCCGGAAAACAATGATCGCATCATAAAATTTTACTCCTTCTCTTCTGCAAAAACCTTAACTACATTCTCCCAGCTGTAGAAATTCCCGTTAACCAGTATCTGCGGCTCTACCCCTCTTGTAACCGCCTGTACCATTCCCTGAACAACCCGTTCCCCTTCAAGCAGCTCAACATTTTTTCCAAGCGCGCCTGCCGCTTCGTTTCCCATCAGCATACTTGTAAGCTTTGCAAAATCGCTTGCCATGCCTGTCATCTGCTCGAGCGTGGAAAATTGCGCAAGCTGCGCGATAAACTGTTTATCATCCATCGGCGCTGTCGGATCCTGATACGAAAGCTGGGTGATAAGCAATTTTAAAAACTCATCCCTTCCCATTTCCTGCTGAGGTTTTCTTTCCGGATTTAAAGCGTTGTTATAATCGCGGACAAATTTGTCCAGCTCAATAGTTTCCTGCGAGCTTAACATCGGTCTAGATAAAATATCCATATATTCTCCTGTTATTTATTACTGACATTGAATTAATACCAACGTCAGGCAAGCATATTTACAGAGCCTGATATCCGTCCGAAAAAGACGTCAATTACAGGCGAAGTTTCCGCGTCGTATGATTCCTCGTAACCCAAAGCGGCATCCATTGCGGAAAAGAGAGGCCGTTCAAAATCCTGATTTTGAGCGCCGTCATTTGTCATTGAAAGATCGAGAGTCGCTTCGGCAAAACCGGAATCCTTAAATGCCTGTTCAAGCGCCGCGATTTCCTTTCGGAAGGCGTTAAGCGATTCTTCGCTTTCAACAAAGATATGCCCCGTAATCTTGTTTTCGGCCATTTCAAGATGTATCTTAACATTGCCTAAGGTTTCAGGATGAAGCGCAAGACGGATAATTCCCTCCCCGCCGTTACGCAAAATCATCTGGGCGTGGCGGACAATATCTCCGTTAAAGTTCTGATGAAGCTCCCTTGCAAGCAGGTTTTCCATCGCGGCGCCGGATTTAACATCCCACACGGTTTGAGCCTGCGTGTTTTGCGGAGCGGCGTCCCCGAGCCGGAGATCGAGCGTTACTTCCTGTACCTGCCCCACGGCGCGCGCGGTTTCACCTAACGCGGCTGTATTCGCGGCGCTTGTCTGCGATGAAGTGTTTGTCCTTAAATCCTGAACCTCGAAAGAAACTTTTTCTTTGCGGATACGGCTGCGGTGTTCATCGAGTTTTCCGGGCGTTTCATTCTGCTTTGCCTGAAGATGCTCATCGCCGCCCGCTTTACCGCCTGAAGCGGACTCGGGTTTTTCATTTTTTGATAAAACATTCGCGCCTTCAGCCTGAGACTGGCTTTCTTTTACATTCTTTTTTTCGGCTGAATTTTCAGCTTCGCCCGCGTTTTGATTTTCCGCGCGCTGCGCACGCTGCGAAAGCTGCGCAGTTTCTGCCGCCGCGTTTGTCTGCGCCGCGGGATCATTTTTTACTTTGCCGGAAATTAATGACGCGTTTCCCGCTATGCTTTCTTTAACTTCTTCTAATCCGATATCGCTGCCGGATAATGACGCAAGCCGGGCAAGATCAGAGAGCGTTTGAGCATCGAACTCCTGAGTAAAATTTTCTAATAATATTTCTGATTCATTTTCTGTATCAGAACTTCCGTAAAGCAGATGCTGCGCGTTCAAAAAACCGGTTAAATCGTTTTTAACATCTGCGGCGATTTCCCTGTCTGCTTCTGAGTTTGATTCAATCTTTGCGCTAATTTCTGTGATGAGATTCGCATTTAAACTTTTATCAGCTTCATTTGCGAAGATGTTGAGTCTGTTCCCATCTTCGGTTTTTTCAAAAGCTAATGTGTCAAGGCTGGAATCGGATTCAGATATTTCCGCGGATTGCGCGTTCATAATACCTGCAAGAATCTCCGCAAACCCGGATTGCTCTTCGCTCTCTTCATTTGCGTAAATATCCTGCTGCATTGGATCGCTTACAATTATCTCGGCAGGGATTGGGTCTGAATAGACGGTAATGGCTAACACCAACCGGCCTCCTTAAAAAGAAGTCTACATGACCTTGATATTCCGTTTTGGAATACCATGCTTCCCTGCTATATGAATGGTCAAGTTTCCGGAAGGCGGTGTATTATCTCCTATAAACCTGCGGGTCTGCCTGCCATTTTTCTTTGCAGTTCCGCAGCCCGTTCAGGATCCATAAGGGAGAACCAGAAAGACACAATTGAATTTGTTCCTTCGGCCTGTGCAATTTCCTCAGTCTTCCGGATTACGTCGATGGCGTCCTGATCATCCAGAGCGGCAATTATATTCACCGCGTTCTGCGGCGGCATGCCTGTCAGGTACCGGGCGTTTTGCTCGACGTTCCTGTTTTTATTGTCGGCATCGTTAGCCTGAGCTGTAAGGAAATTTTCCCGTTCATCGAGGGCGTTCTGGCGTTCCTCAAGCTCCTGCGCCATCTGCACAATCTGGCCGTACATGCTGTCTAAATCACGCTGCTGAGTATCCATTTCCATGCTTCTCAGTTCCAAAGCTTCAAGCCGGACGGCCAGCCGCTCCGCGTCAAGATTGATAACAGCGTCATCCGCCAGCTCAGGCTGGGTTCTGCCGTCTCCGGGAATAAAAGGAATATGTCTGTAAATAGGGGCAAGCAGGGTTTTAGCGTCGATAAAATTAAGGTAATCGAACCATATAAGACCGCCCGCTGTAAGAACTACGATGAGCAGCAAAAGAACAATTGTTCTTCCAATCATTTGTGATCTCCCAAATCAAATACAATTATACTGTAAATATCGGAAGAATGGGAAGAAGCCTTGATAAAAACCGCGTCATCCGCTAATTCAGCACTTCTTCCCTGTCGGCGAGCGTTATCTGCAATGTGGTCTGGCGGCCGCCGCGGATTATTACGACAGTAACGGTGTCTCCGGGTTTGTTTGCCTCAAGCGCGGCGTAATAATCGGCTAACGTATTAGTCGGAAATCCGTTAACAGAAATTATAATATCGCCGCCCAAATAAATTATGCTTCTGCCGTATTGTACAGGTTCTGTCCCCTGCCTTAACCCCGCTCTTTCGGCTAAGCCGCCTCTTTGCGTGCGGGAGACAAGAAGACCGGAATCGACAGGAAGCCTCGCGTAACGCACAAGACTCGGGAAGAGCTGAACAACTGTCGCGTCAATCCAGCCGCGGCGCACGCGCCCGAATTGTATCAGCTCGTTTACAACGCGCTTTGCGGTGTTAACCGGAACCGCGAAACCGATGCCGACAGAGCCGCCCGATGTCGAATAAATCATCGTGTTGATTCCTATCATTCTGCCGTGGGTGTCGATTAACGGACCGCCTGAGTTTCCGGGGTTAATCGACGCGTCTGTCTGAATCATGTCGCGGATTATTCTGTTTCTGGAAGTTTGAATCGGACGCCCGAGACCGGAGACAATTCCCACTGTTAATGTGCGCTCTAAAGCGAAGGGGTTGCCGATTGCGAGGACCTTCTGCCCTACTCGTAAATTGCCGGAGTCGCCGTAAGGAATTGTAACCAAATCCATGCCGGCGGGAGGATCAAATTTTAAAACCGCGAGATCGTTTTCCGAATCAACGCCGATCACGCTGCCTTCGAACTGCGAGCCGTCGGCAAGATTAATAAAAACCCTGTGGGCGTTTTCGATTACATGGTTATTTGTAAGAACATAGCCGCGCGTATCAATTATCGATCCTGAACCTGAACTGCCTTCCTGCGGGATGGGTTCCAAAAACCAGTTGATTGCCATTATCTCCGTTGTGATATTTACAACCGCCGCGTTAAGCCGTTCGTAAACCGAAATATTTTCGCGTTCGCTTTCCGAGTATCCCGTAAGATCCGAAGTGTTAAGCGCCTTATACTCTGACTGCTGAAGGATAAACTCGTTAGCCTGATTATTATTCTGAAAAGATATCTGATCGGCGCTGCCGTTCTGATTCGGAAAAAACGATTTGAATAAGCCAAAACCAAGCGCAAGAAGCAGGACAAAAACTGCGCTGATTATCGAAAAAAATAAAACCTGCCCGCGGCTGTATAATTTCATAAAACCCCTCTTTTGTATAGTTTAACAAAAAAACGCCGATAATAGAAGCGTAAATGCCGAAAATTCTGATAATTTTATTAATATTTATTAACATTACAGCGGTTTATAGCATCGATCTGCCTGTTTCAAGAATTTCCGACGATTCGCTTCTGCGGTTAAGATTGAGAGACACATGGATGACAGATTCTGTTAATAGAGTGCTGGCACAAAGACCGAGAATGGAAACACTGGAAACAGGAGAGAGGGTGCAGATAAGCACTCGCGAGGGAAGGGACGAGTTCATGGTTATTTTCGCGCGTGAGCTGATAAGAGGCCGTACCGCGACAGACTCGGCTCCCGCCGCTGAGCGCACAGCCACAGGCCAGTTTCCGGGATGGGCTCAGGGCTCGTGGATGCTGACCCGCAATAAAAACACAGGGCATCCCGCGCTTGTCAGAATTTATTTAAGAAGCGATCAAAACACGCATATACAGTTCCGTCCTTTCGGCATTGATAAAGTTTATATGGATGTAGTCCTCTACGGCGCGTATATCGCGCGTTCCATACCGGTCGCGGTTCCGCCTGTGCCTCAGGGAATTACTCCTTCGGCTTACGCGTCATTTGAGCGGCTGTATACAATGCAGTTAAACGACATACTCCGCCTTGTTGAAAGTAAATTTCCGCTGCGTTACTTTGAAATCGATCCTACGATTTACAGAGACAGCAGAAGGTTTGTAAGTCAGGTAAGAGCTCAGCTTGGAGCGATTAGATACGCCGATGACGGCGCGTTAGATGAAAACGGAAATTATGTGTTTATCGAAACCTTACAGCGCCAGACATCAGCGCGCCCCGGCCTTAACTGTTCCGGTTTTGTAAAATGGCTGATAGACGGGATTCTGCGCCCTGTTACGGGAAACAGGCTTTCAATTACGCCGCTTAAACAGCCGTTCGGGCAGAGAGGCTCCTCATTCACGCAGCTGTGGGAAGAAAGCCGCGATGTCTTTTTCGGACTCGACTGGATAAGAAATCTCGCGTCTGCCGCGAACAGCACCCTTCGATCCTCAGGATACGGCGTCCTTGATGAATTTGAAGTGCGAAGCGATGTTTTTTCTTTGTTATCTGTCATGCAGAACAATGCTGTTGTCATTGAATCATATCCGGGTTTTATGAACGAGGCAGGGTACGGAATAGAAGGGCTTCATCCCCTTCTTTTCACTCTGGCGGTCGACGATCCTTTCAGTTTTTATCTTGCCGCTGTAAGCGATGAAATATCGACGCCGTCTTCCCCGCGCGGCACTCCCCGCCTCCGCCAGTATTACCATGTAGCGGCTCTTGTCCCGTATTTTGACGAATACGGCGACTTTAAAATCGCAGTTTTTGAAAGCGCCGAGGAAACATCGTTCGGATCGTTTCGCGCACGCTACCCGGGACAGTTTATTAATCTTGTAAGAATTCCTGTATCAGCCAGATTTGATCCTTAAGAACCGGCTGGTTATTTTTGATCCGCAGGCGAAACATTAGAATATAGCTTAACAAACATCGCCATGAACTCGCCGCGTTTCTTTACATTGAACTTTTTATATATGTTTGTTATATGATTTTTAACAGTAGGCAGTGAAATAAAAAGGCGCTGCGCGATTTCTTCGGTATCAAGACCTTCTGTTATCATTAATTTCGCGACATCAATTTCACGCTTTGAAAGATTGTGTTTATAAAGAAATTCATTAAAGCTGATTTTTTCAGGCTGCGCTGAATTATCTGACGCGGGAACTTCGGGCGCGCGTTTTTTTAATTGGGCGGCTTCCATCAGGCGGCGGTTGGATACTAATGTTAATTTTTGTTTTAATTCAGGAAGCGGACTGTTTGAAACAGCTTTTTTATCCTGTTTAACAAAAAACTGGTAATTGTTAAATAATATATACTGAGTTTTTAATTTTCCTATAGTCAATGCCGGGAATATCACTCTGAATGACAAAAGGACAAAAACTGCCGCGGCTATTGCGGAATATAAAACAATAAATTCCGGGCTGCCGTGCAGGAAACGGCTGAACAGCGGACTGAAGAAAGAAAAGATACTGCAAAATTGAATGCTCACCGCGACGCCGTAAAAATGTTTATCGCCGCCGTAATTTTCAACTACAGCCGCGGAAAAAACCGCCCACGATGAATGATGGTAAGAAGTGACCAGAGTGCTCAGTATAATAATAAAAAACGAATACTCCCTTAAGAGCGGAAGGCATGACATTAAAATAAAAATAACTATCCCCGGAACAAGGTATATGGAAACAAAAGCGTTAATATTACGCCCTGCGAAAAATCCAAAGATGATAACGATAAACGCCCTGAAAATAAAATTCGGGCGGAAGAAAGGCGAATTTGTAACAAGAGGAAAAAGCTGCATTTCCATCACTCCGTTAAGTATTGTAAAAACGCAGGCAAGACCCAGAAGCCTTAAAATCAATATACGGTTTGTTTTATATTCTGTTCCCGGCGGCGCGCCGGATATCCGCGGCTGCGAAGCAATGCGCCCGGAAGATTGAATATTATCAGCCTTCCGGGAAATTACAGGTTTGGTTTCATCAATATAATTAAATGATTTCTTTAAAAAAAATAAAGTAGCAGCTAACGCCGCGCCGAAAAAAGGCAAAATCCATTTAATAATATTAAACAATACTGCCAGTGCCGCAAGCGGGTCCATCGATTCCAGCATGCGTACAGACGCGATATTCGCGATTGTGCCGAAGGTGAGAGCGGCGGAAAAAATGAGCGGGCAGTATCTGCCTGTTCTGTTCTCTGCGCGGAAATTTGACGGGTTAATTTCAGCGGAAGATTTACTCTTTACCGCGAAATGTTTTAATTTAGCGCTAAAGCGGTTCCCGCGCAGCCATGACAAAAAATACAGGCCGTAAACCATCGTACAGGACATGCCGGAAAAAACGGCGAGAACAGCCCTGAGCGGCGCGGAATCTATCCACCTTTGAACGCCAAACGCGCGGATTATGAATTGGGCGGCAATAACGGTAAAAATTAAAATCATACCGCCTGATAACGGTCTTTCTTTATCAGGAAGAGGCATTATTCGCGAACAAAAAATAATGCCTGCGATCATTCCCGCAAAATTAAAGAAATACGTTATTAACATGACTTCTTCAAGACCGGAAGGGAGGATTCTTACAAAGCTGAATGACAAGAAAATGATTAAAATATAGCAAAAAAGAGAAAAAGACGAGGTAAAAAACGATAAATGCCTGAATTTCCGCATGATTAAACATTGTATAATATTTTTCAAAAAAAACATACTTTGCTTAAAAAGATAAATTATTATATCGAAAAATATGCAAATTCATACCTTAGTATGATTTAAAAAAATAAAAAAAACTGAAAAAATTAATTTACCTATAGATGCCTGATTCCGTTTTGTAGCAGCGTCTTTGGCATGAGAACTCGCTATAATAAACGGTATAAAGCAATTTGCGGCTTAAAAAGAGGTGAAACAGCAAATGGCTTATCCGGTTTATAAAAAACCTGATAAGCCGCTGTTTTTAATCAAAAAAATTGTCTATTAACTCCCTCTATACTATTAACGCGGAATTTTTGCTATAATTAACGAATGCGCAGCGATATAGAAGGCGTCGCCTTCGACCTTGACGGAACTTTATACCCTAACTACCGTCTGAACATACGGCTCATTCCGTTTGTGCTAAAGGAACTGCGTTTCCTTTCCGCCTTCAGCAGGGCAAGGCAGATAATCCGCTGTGAACAGACAAAAGGCCTGCCTGTTCCCGCTGATTTTTACAAACATCAGGCGGAGATACTTGCCGGAATTCTCTCGATATCTAAAAATGAACTGGACCCGCTTAAACAAAAAATTGATACGATGATTTACAGGGGATGGGAGCCGATTTTTAAAAAAATAAAAATTTTTAAAGGGGTTTTTGAAACGCTTGCCGCGCTGAAAAAATCAGGCTATAGACTCGGGCTATTATCAGATTTTCCTCCGGAAATAAAACTAAAACATTTAGGTATTGATTCATTCTGGGATGCTGTGCTTTGTTCGGAAAACTCAGGCGCGCTTAAGCCTCACCCGCAGTCATTTAAAGACCTTGCGCGCGCTATGTCGCTTCCGGCGGAAAAAATTCTGTACGTCGGAAACAGCCGCCCTTATGATGTCGCGGGAGCAGCCGGAGCAGGAATGAAAACCGCGTGGATTAAAAACAAATTTTTCCCGGGCTCAGGGTTTAAGAAACCAAAACCGGATTTTTCCTTCCATAACTATCGTCAATTATACAATTATATGATACATTAAGTGTGTCTGCCGGCGCAGGCAGGGGATTAGGTATTAATCATGAGGGGGTTTAATACTGATGTTTTTTACAATCGGAAATTTGATAACACTCGGCATTGTCGCATGCGTTCTCGTACTTTACAGAATCGCGGATAAAAATAACCGTCCTCTGGAAAAGGTAAAAAAATACGCGGAAAAATGCAAAGAAGAAATCGCCGCATACGCGGAAGAAAAAAGCATGGCTGTGAAAAATTTCGGCATTGATCTTGATGTAGAAAGAAAAGCCGCGTCCCAGTTAATGAAAAATATTCAAAAATTGACAGAAGAGGAACTCGCAAAAAAATCCGAAGCTGTCGCGCGGATTGACGAGCATATACAGGCTTTTGAATCTTCACTTAACGAACTGTTCGGAATGACCGACAGAGTGCAGGAAAATTTAAACCGCATCCGCGATGAATCCGCATTTGTGGAAAGCACGGGAAAGCGCATAACAGACGCTAAAGAAAAACTTGATAATATCGAAAAGGCGTTTTTAACAGTACAGAATAATTTGCAAAAAACCGAAGACCGGCTGGAAAAAAAGAACGCCGAAACTCTTTTGCAGCTTACAGGTGAAACTATAGAAGCGGCAAAATCAAGGCTGTCGGATTTTGAAGCGGCCGCGGAAGTAATTGAGAGAAAGGTGGAAGATCACAGGGAAGCCGTAATAAAAATCGAACAGGAGCGCGAAGCGAATCTTACGCGCGATTCAGAGCAGATAAAAAAACTTTTAAAGGAAGTTCTGGAAAACGCCGGCAAACGCGCCGACAAACTGGAAGACGCGGCGCTTGTAAAGCTGCGCGAACAGGCTCAGGACAGGATAAATAATGTAAAAATATTTTTTGAGGAAAAAATTAAAACAGCGCAGGAAAATCTAAAAACGGAACAGGGATTGATCGGCGAAAAATTAAAAAATGTTCATGACAAATGCAGTACGGAAATTAACGACATCGGCGCAAGGCAGAAAACATTTCATCAGGAATGGCTGAAGGTATCAAACGAAATTGAGACAATGGCGAAAAAACAAAGGGAAGAAATTACATCGTCTCTCGCGCGTCAGCAGGAAGAGGTGACATCAACAATAACAAAAGAGCGCGATACAATCAATAATTCGCTGATTCAATATCAAAATGACTGGAAGCAAAATTTTACAGAGTTAAAAAAATCCGCGGAAAAACAGCGTAAGGATCTGGATTCAAGTCTTAACACATCAAAAACAGAACTGCACAGCGCGATAACGGAACTAAAAACAAAATCAATTGCTGCGCTCAAACAGCAGCATGATGAGCTTGACAGCGCGCTCAAGCATCATCAAAAAGAGATATCAGGCGCGATAACCGACATTAAGGAAAAATCCGCGACCGCGGTAAAACAGCAGCAGCTTGAAACAATCGACTGCATCGCGATACTGAACAATTCGCTTAAGGAAACGCAGGCAAAGTCAAAAGCGGTTCAAAAACAGCAGCAGGAAGAACTTGAAATTGTCTTTAGCGAAATGCGCGGCAGATCAGCTGTCACAATTAAACAGCAGCAGCAGGAAATAGATTCGGTTTTAAATGATTTCAGAAAGAAGGCGGACGCTGTGATTACATTCCAGCAAAATGAAGTCGGCAGCGCGTTAAACAACATAAAATTAAATGCGGATACAGCCATTAAGCAGCAAAATGATGAACTCAGCCTTGCTTTAAATAATATGAAATTAAATTCAAATACAGCAATAAAAACCCAAAATGATGAAATAACATCGGCACTAAAAGAATTAACCGAAAAAACAAATACTTCCATTAAAACGCAGGATGAAGCCGTTAACCGGCAGAATGAGAATCTTAAATCAGCGTTAAGCGATCTTAAGCTAAAGACAGACACGGGCGTTAAACAGCAGTATGACGAGCTTAACTCAGCGTTAGACGATCTTAAGACAACATCCGAGACAGCTGTTAAACAGCATTACGAAGAGCTAAGCCAGGCGTTAGCCGGTTTAAAAATTGATTCTGACGCCGCTTTAAAAAAACAGTGTGATGATCTTAGTTCGGTTTTAAGCGATCTTAAATCAAAAACAGATATTGATGTAAAACAGCAGCAGGATTATATTAACTTGTCATTAAGCGAGTTAAAATTAAAAACCGATACTGACGTGAAACAGCAGCATGACCGCCTTAACTCATCATTGAATAATCTTAAATTAAAAACAGACACTGACATTAAACAGCAGCACGATCACCTTAACTCATCATTGAATAATCTTAAACTAAAAACAGACACTGACGTTAAACAACAGCACGATGAACTTAACTCGGTTATAAGCGATCTTAAATTAAAGACCGACACTGATGTTAAACAGCAACTTGATGAACTTAACTCGGTTATAAGCGATCTTAAATTAAAAACCGATACTGATGTAGGAAAACAGCGCGATGATCTTGACTCCGCCATTAGCAGCCTTAAATTAAAAACAGACACTGATGTAGGAAAACAACGTGATGATCTTAACTCCGCCATTAGCAGCCTTAAGTTAAAAACCGATACTGATGTCGGAAAACAGATTGATGATCTTAACTCTGCCTTAAGCGATCTTAAATTAAAAATTGACGCCTGTGTTAAACAGCAGCAAAACGATCTTAGCTTTGTTATAAGCGATCTTAAACAAAAAACCGGTTCAGCGGTTAAGCTGCAATTCGATGATCTTAGCGCGGCGTTAAACGATATAAAAATAGAATCCGATGCGGCGGTTAAACAACAGTATGACAATTTTAATGCGTCATTAAGCGATGTCAAATTAAAAACCGATACTGAGATAAAACAGCAGCATGACGATCTTAGCTCCGCCTTAAGCGAACACAAAATAACTACCGATGCCGCCGTAAAGAAACAAAAAGACGATCTTGACTCCGCGATTAAAAACTTAAGGGAAAAATCCGAAGAAGCTGTCGCAAATCAGCACGGTGATATAATCGCCGCAATGGAAAATCAGATGAAAGAGTGGAAACAGCTCACATCCGATGCGGAACACGATATCGTTGCAGCTAACGAAAAACGGCTTGACAGCTACAATAAACAGCATGCGGAAGCGTTTAATCAGCTCAATAATCTTGCGGACGATGCCGCCAAGCTTGACAATGAGCTTCGCAAATCCATGCAGGATGTTGTAATAAGAGTCAGGAAAGATTTCGCGGAATTCGAGAAAGAGTCGTCTGTCTCAATGGAGAATACTGCGGGAGCGTTTAACGAACAGGCTAAGGCTCTTCGCAAAGAGCTCGAAGAAATGGACAGAGAGCTTAACGCAATAAGGCAGCAGGCATACAGCAATGTATCAGAAAAACTTACATCTTTCGAAAATGAAATTACAACAGATTTAGGCAAACGTACCGCAGACCTCAGCCAGGATATTTTAAAATGGCAGGCAGGTCTTGAAGAGCGTCTTTCTATCACAAGCGATAAAATCGATAACAGCTGGCATCTTTCAGAGGAAAAATTTATTTTTGATCAGAAAAAAAATATATCCGCGCTTGAAGATCGCATAACATCAGATCTTGAAACGCTTAAACAGGAAGCAGCGGCTTTTCAGGGAGTTATAAGGGATGACATGCACAATATTGAAGAAACGCGCACATCATTCGCGGATCAGATTAAGCATGATCTTTCCTTTATGCGGGGTTCCGCAGAGATCGAAGTAAAAAATCAAATCGGACAATTTCAGCTTTCCACGCAGGAAACTCTCCGCCAGAAACAGCGGGAGATCGAAAAAGAAATTGAAGAAATTTCAAGCCGCTGTCAGCTGACGCATGAGGAACTTGACAAAGCGCTGGATAAATCGAAACAATCTTTTGACGAATGGCAGACCCAGTACAATCTACGCATCCGCGAAACTGATTCTTCATTCGAGGATATGCGCCGCCATTCAAGGGAAGTCGCCCTGGAGAATGACGAGAGTCTTTCTCAGTTCAGGTTTAATCTTGACGATATACGCAAGGAACTCAGCGTTCAGAAAAAAATATTTGATCAAACAGGAATTATTAAAAAGGACCTTGAGAATAAAATCGAAGAAATCAATGAAGATTTGAACCGCCTTGATCAGCGCAAGAATGAAATCACTCAGATGGAAGCGCGTCTTACAAGCGTCAAGCGTTTGGAAGATGACATTAATAACAAGATGACACGCTTCCTTAATGAACAGCGGCGCATTGAACAGATGGAAACAAATTTTAACAATGTTATAAAAGTATCGCAGTCTGTAAAAGAAAAACTTGAACAGGTTTCATCGTCGGACGATATCCTTCAGAATGTACAGGTTCAAATCCGAAAACTGGAAGATTCGCTTAAAGAAACCGAAGAAAAATTTCAGCGTATTGAAAAGAAGAATACTGTCCTTGATCAGACGAGCGAAGGAATCGAACGCAATTTTAAACTGCTCCAGAAATCGGAAGAAGCGATTAAGAAAAACGAAACATTTATTGATTCGCTTACAAGCCAGTTTGACGGTTTAAGATCTTCGATAGAAGTGCTCGCGGCGCAGAGTGAAAAAGCGCTGCATGCCGAAGAAAAAATCTCTGTTCTTGACGAGTCTTTAGCGGCAATAGAAAAACGCATCGCCGAAATGAATGTCGCGCGCGAGTGGCTTGCGCGCACCGAGACAGAATTAAAAGCTCTTGATAAGGACGCAAGAGCGCAGTTAAAAATAACCAAATCCTTATTAGACAGCGAAGGCGGGAAAAAACCGCAGTCTAGCAAAGGCGCGCCGGCTCCTCAGATACGCGAAAATATTTTAAAATTAAAAGACAAAGGATGGACAGCTCAGGAGATCGCGGACACCCTGCATATCTCGGTAGGCGAAGTTGAGCTTACTCTTGAAATCGCCCTTCGAAGCTGATGTTATAATTTTTGGCATGAATATAACAGCATGGAAATATTTTTTAAATATAAAAAAACATTTTAAAAATTATACAGAAGAGCTTTTTGAATCGCTTCCGGATTTAAAACAAATTCAGCAGGATTTTGTAAATAAAAGATCTGACGGGAAACAATCATTATATACAATTGAGACTCCCGTTGTATATAATTCCGCGTTAGACGACATAACTATAGACAGTGAAATAAAAATGATTCTTGTCGCCGATAACCCCGGGCGGAGAGAACAAGCCGCGGAAAACAGGCGCTATCTGATTGGTCCTTCCGGGAAAATAGCTGCGAAGTTTTTTAAAGACAACCCTGTTTTGGGAATTGATTTTTATAAAAATGTAATAATATTAAATAAGACGCCTATTCATTCTCCGCGCACAGCTGATTTGCGCAGGCTCAGCGAACAGGAATTCGCTTGTAAAAAGCTCAGTAATTCAAAAATAAAAACAGCTGTTGAAGAATCTCAAAAAAAAATGGCGCTGATTCTTTTTGATTTTCATAAAGCTCTTGACTGCCCTGTATGGATAACCGGTTATTCGGAAATGAGAAAAAACGGAATTTTTGAAGTATACACAGAAGAGATAAAAAAACTCTATGAAAATGAAATAGAAATGACAAAAAAACTTTTTTTCTTTCGGCATTTTTCTATGAACCAATTTACTATTGATCTAAAAAAACAAATGTTACCTGACGAAACTGTTAAGAAAACCCTGAAACGCATAGGAACCGCGTATAGACACAGGATACTGGATAAAAATTAGTTAATTAAGATTATACTAAAACTCCGGTAAAATATTTTTAATTAAAATAAAATATCAGCAGACAAATTTTTTACTTTAGGCTATACTTATAATATATATGAAATCTGTTGAAACAGTTCTATTGGAAAATATTGATAAACCTGATTCACTTTTTGTTTTCCCGACAGATATTTCAGCGTCAAGATGGGCGGATCATATTCTGCGGCGGAAAGGCGGGACAATCGCCATGAATATGTTCACAGCATGGGATAAATTTAAGCAGAATTCAATTAAATCAAAAGTTCAAAATAAAAAAAGCATTCCATCAGCTCTAAGAAAAATATTTATGGATAATCTTATAAAGGAAAACGCTGAGGCTGCGGCAAAAGGCAGCCGGACTATTTTTACTTCCCTTATAAGAGCTGAATGGGCTCAGCAGGCCTCCCGCTTTTCTCCCTGGCTTACAAGGCTGCTTCCTCAGCTTGGAATATGGCATAAAATAATTACAGGCGTTTCAATTGATAATATACTTGACATAAGCAATAAAAAATTCTACGTTAATTTGGAAAATGAAGAAAAAGATATGTATAATATGGCTGCTTGTTATGCGCAATTTCTAGAAAAACACTCGTTTTTTGAACCCTCTTGGGAAACTCCTCCTTTTAATAATGACGGAAAAAATGTATTTTTATTTTTCCCTGAATCATTATCGGATTACGCGGAATACAGCGGACTGCTTTGCGCAAGCAGCCATGTAAGAATAATCTCCGCCGCAGAAGATGAAAATCCTCCATGTGATGCATTCTTTTACACAAATTCCCGCAATGAAATTACAGAAGCAGCCCTTTATATAAGAGCGTTAAACGAAAATAAAAACATTTCATGGAATTCAATCGCTGTCTGTATACCCGATTCAGAAAATTATGAACCATATCTTTTAAGGGAGTTTACAAACAGAAATATTCCCTATGTAAAGCGAATCAGCAAACCGTTATCTGAATATCCTTCAGGCGGATTCTTCCGCTCTATCGCCGACTGCTCTATAAATAATTTTTCCTTTTCTTCTGTTGTATCATTAATCGGAAACAGAAATCTGCCTTGGAAAGAAAACGAATTAATCGGCATGCTAATTCAATTCGGAATAGACAACAACTGCCTTTATTCATGGATTGAGGAAAATAATGAAAAAAAGGAGCTAATAAATGTCTGGGAAGACGCTTTTGAAAAACCGTTCGGAAGCATAAAAACACAAAACAACACGGTAAAAACATCTGATGCGGCTAAAACCAATAACATCGAAAATAGTGGAAACAGCGAAAGATCAAATTTGTATAATGTAAGAAATTTTTTTAACAATTTAAAAAAGCATGTTTCAAATTTTCGTTATGCAAAATCATTTTCGGAACTTATAAAGCAATATTTTATTTTCCGCAGTCATTTCTTTGATATGGATAATTGCAGCGAGGAAACAGACTTAGTCCTTTCACGCTGTATAACAGAATTGATGAGTCTTGCTGACCTGGAAAAAAGTTATCCTGACATTCCGGCCCCGGATCCGTTTTTATTTTTTACAGAACACTTAACAGGCGAATATTATCTCCCGCAGTCGAAATCCACGGGAGTGGCAATACTCCCTTATAAAACCGCAGCCGCCGCACCTTATGATTGTCACGTAATTCTGGGCTCCGGTCAGGAGAATCTTTCTGTTATCAATAAACGCCTTGATTTTCTGCCGAAAAAAAGACGCGCTGAACTTGGAATTACAGATGATGACGCGTCAAATTCATTTATTAATATGCATAAATACAATTCTGTAAAAATATCCGCATTTTTTTGCTGTGAAAAAACATTCTCGCATTTTTCAACGCCTCATTCAAAAATAAAATTTCAGGAAAAATCCAAAGACCGTTATTCGTCTGATATTGAACACAAAGGAAAATTCTGCGGTGATTATTATAAAACTGAGAACAGTCTGTTATCATCATATGAAGAAAAAGATATAGAAAATAATATTAAGTTATATGAAAATCAGGAAAAAGGATTTAATAATTGGAGCGGCAGGCGTTTAACATCGAAAGATAACTGCAAAAATATTATTTTTAACAACGAAAAAATAATAAAAATAATCAATGATTGTTTTGCGGATAAAGCTCAGTCAGGCGAATTGTTATCCGCAAAAACCGGCAAGTACAGCGTATCCGCGACATCTCTTTTAAAGTATTTTCAATGTTCTTTAAAATGGCTTTTTGATCGTGTATATAAAATTGATAATTTACAGATAGAAACAGGTCTTATGCCGGAAAACATCTCAGGGCTTATATATCATGAAATTTTAAAAGAATTTTTAATAAGAATAAAAAAATCCGGAAAGCCTCTGGCTGAGCCTGTTTATGAAAACGGAGGCCCGGTTCTTCCCGAAAAATACAAAAAATTACTTGACGAATGCGTAAACGATGTATTTAACGGCTTTCCTTCGCTGAGACAGGGAGGCAGGCAGCAAATGAGCGCGCTTACAGCAAGAATGATATCAGCAGGGAAAAAAGATTATCATACAAATTTGAAAAACTTCCTTACTCATTTTCTGTCATTCTTTTCAGGCTGCAGCGTAACAGAATGTGAATATTATTTAGAATCTGAAAAAGATACATATATAATTCGAGGCGGCATTGACTGCATATTAAAAGAGCCCTGCGAATCAAAAAATGAAAATTCAAGCAATAATGAAAAATATATTATAGTAGATTTTAAATTAAAAAATACTCCAAGCCGCATTGACTGTACGGCGGAAGACGGAAGCCCTCTGGCTGATTATCAGCTTCCTATGTACATAACGTTAGCTGAAGCAAACGAAAATTATAAAATATACACCGCTCTTTTTTACAGCATCCTTAACCGTGAGTGCGAAGTTATTTTTGGATCAATTTATAATGAATATGAAGAGATCGAAATTCCGAAAAATGCAGATAACAGGATAATAAAAAACAGCGAACAATATAATTTAATATTTAATGAATTTAACGGTAAAATAAAACAATTCGCGGAGGAGATTTCAAGCGGAAAATTTTCCGTTTATCCGCAAAAATCATCCAGCTGCTTTAACTGTGATTATCAGCGTATATGCCGCACTGTTTATATCATCGGCAGGGAAAATAATCTTTTGGAGAAAAAATAATTATGTTAAAGCGTCCGCATTTAAATGATGAACAGAAAAAAGCCGCTTTTTGTATTGATAATGCAGTTGTCGCAGCTGGAGCAGGATCAGGCAAAACAATGGTTCTCGCGAATCGTTTTGCTTGGCTACTCACTGAGAAAGGCTTTAAAGTAGATGAAATTCTAACTCTTACCTTCACAAAAAAAGCCGCGGCTCAGATGTATTCAAGAATTTATTCACTTGTTTCGGACATTGCGCATAACGGAGAGATATTATCATCGCATAACGATAGAGGCATAACGCATAACGGAGAAAGCGCACAAGATGATTCACCATCAGATGAATTGATTATAAAAAGAGCTAAAAACGCGCTTGATGATTTTAACCGCGCCAGAATTCAAACTCTTGATTCTTACTGCGCATCAATTGTAAGGCAGTGTTCTTCCCGTTACGGAATAAATCCGGATTTTAAAATCGATTTAAAAAGATGCCATGAAATCGCATTAGAGGTCTCATATCCTTTTTTAATTACTAACAGGCATCATCCCGCTATTACAAGGCTTTATTCTGATAACAGACCTAAAGATATTGTTCATAATATTTTTTCCGATGTTTTATACAGGCATTGTTTTATAGATAAACCGCGTGATTTTCTGTCCGACGTAAAAAACCAATTTAAAACATTGACAGCAGAATGGAAAAAATATATTAACGATATAAAATCAATATTAGGTGAAATTAATACTGACTTAAAAAATAATAATACTCTCCTGCCGGTTTTAATTCCTTTAATGGAGGATTATGACAAAAGAAAAATTATTATTCCCGATACTTTGGATATTCAAAAATATTTTGATTTTCTTTTAAACATTCCGGAAGATTCAATTATCGAAAAAGCGGAATCTCATGATGTAATAAAATCAATAACAAATTTTCTAGAATATATATATTCGGTATCCTATATAAGCCTGAAAGGCGGAAAAAGATCGGAAAATCCGGTTAAAATAAATATAAATAAATTAAGAGATATGATGGATTGTTTTATTTCATTATCAATCTCCTGTATACAGGCGGGCTTGATAATATCTGTCATCATGCTTTTTTCAAAGCTTCAAGTTCTTTATCTGGAAAAAAAACGGGCGGAAGGAATCCTGACATTCATGGATGTGGCGCATCTTGCAAAAACAATTCTTGTTGAGCAGCATGACATCAGGCAAAGCGAAAAAGAAACATTCAAAGCGATAATGATAGATGAATTTCAGGATAACAACGAACTGCAAAAAAATATTTTATTTCTGCTTGCGGAAAAAGAAAATGTTATAAATAAAGATATACCTTCTGCGGATAATTTAAACCCGAAAAAACTTTTTTTTGTGGGCGATGAAAAACAGTCAATTTACTTTTTCAGAGGCGCTGATGTTTCTGTGTTCCGCAGGCTGAAAGAAGAAATAAAAAGCCGCGAACTTCCGTTAAAAAAAAATTATAGATCCGCGTCTCTTCTAATCGGAGCGTTTAACGCAATATTCGGCGGCAGCGGTTTTGATTCAGAGGGTAAATCAATATCGCAGGCATTACCTTCCGTATTCGCGCCGTCCGCTAATCTTCCGGTTTTTGAAGCGGGCTATACTCCTTTAGAATCAAATAAAAAAAACAAAGAATCTTTGAATAACGGAAATTTTTCCTTGTGTATACTAAATAAAAAAAGCGTTAATAATGAAAATGATGATGAAAATCTTCTTTCGGCGGAAGAAAGCGAAGCGCGTTTTACAGCGGAAAAAATAAAATTTTTATTAACGCAGAATTATAAACCACAGGATATCGCGATTTTGTTCCGCTCGCGCTCCAATCAATATTTATATGAAAAACATCTTAGATCGCTTGCGGTTCCGTATACATGCGAAGATATAAATGATCTTTTTTACGGAGGACTTGTGAATGACATTATGTCTGTCCTGCGTCTTGCGGCTCACCCGATGGATAAAGCCGCGTACTCTGAAATGCTCCGCTCTCCTTTCGCAGGCCTTTCTCTCGAAGGAACCGCCGTATGCCTTTCTATATACTGCGATAAAACAGAATCACATGCACCTTTTGATAACACTCCAATATCCCATCTTGATGAAACCGATGTAAACAAATATAAAAGCGGTCAGGAAATTTTTAAATCTATCTGTAGGAAAAGCGAAACGGAAAGCATCAGCTCCCTTATCAGCGAGCTATGGTATAACGAAGGCTATCGTTATGAAACAGAATGGAATCCCCAGACAAGCGTATACCGCGAACTTTATGACTATCTTTTTCATCTTGCAGCTAACGCTGACTCGGAAAATCTGGGGCTTTCATCATTTACGGATTCGATGATCTCGCTCAGGAACTCAGGCGGACAGCTTACAGAAATTGAAATTCCTCTTGAACACCAGAACGCGGTGCATATTATGACAATACATAAAAGCAAAGGGCTTGAATTTCCGGTTGTTTTTTTATGTTCGTGCGGAAACAGAGGACAGTCAGACAGAATCGATACCGTGTTTGTTTCAGATAACACAGGAATTGTTTTTTCGCCTCCTTCGCCGCCAGTTTTCCGTGAATATTCCGGCAAACGGAATAATTTTTTTTGGGAACAGGCAAGCAATGAAATAAAACAAAAAAGAACAGCGGAACTCAGGCGTCTTTTATATGTAGGAATGACAAGAGCGGAAAACGAACTTTACATAACAGGTTCTTTGGATATGATAACCGATGAAGGACAGAATGATTTTCCGCGGTTATTAAAAAAACATATAGAAAGTAAAGTTAACAATAAAAATAATTATATAGAAGGCGACACAATAATCAATAATGATACACTATTCGGTTTACTGCTGCCTGCTATTGCCCCGCATATTCCTGATCCATCGCATGACGGTGCGCAGGAAAAATCTTGTTTTATCAATATAGAAGAAATAAAATTTCTCTCGCAGGAATATTTAAAAAACGAAGAGACAAAAATCACCAGTGTAAAAAACGATCAGGAAAGCTTAAATAATTTTATAAAAAAAGTAAATTATATATATAAAAACGCGCAAATAATAAAAACTCCTTTTCTGTATGATAATCACATAACGCCTGTCAGCATAAAAAACATAAAATCCATTAACGGCAAAAAAGAAAATGAAAAACCTGACGCCGATGACATTCTTGGAAGAGGAGCGTACATCAACAGAGATTATTCCGGCAGGGAATCAAACGATGTTTTTTTAAAGGTGGATTCCATTCTTAAGCGTTATTCAAAAAACGGAGAAGAAAATAACGAAAAATTTAATTCAGGCAGTTTTGGAACAATCGCGCATATATGCGTGGAATCTTATTTAAACGGAGAGGAAGCTGAAATCCCCGCAAATATTTCGGGGTTAATTTCCCCTCCGGAAATGACCGCCCTTCTTGACGCCGGAAAAAAACTCGCAGAGCGTTTTGTTTCATCCCCGCTTGGTGAAATCGCGAAAAAGACAAATCTTCGCGAGAGTGAATTTACTTTCAGAAGCATCATAAAAAATAAAAAAGGCGGTGAAGTTTTTATTAACGGCACTGTCGATTTATTTTTTGAGGATACCGAAGCGGTTCATATTGTAGATTTTAAAACAGACAGTTCCGAAGTACCCCGTGAACACACAGCGCAGATGTCATGTTATTACAACGCGATTTCATCGCTTTTCGCAGTTCCATTAAAAAAACAATGCCGTATATGGCTTTATTATTTAAGAACAGGCCATGCAGTTGAAATGACAGAGAAAGTAATGAAATTCAATCTTGAACAGAATATTTTTGCTAACGCAGAATAATCTATATTGATAAAAGCGCCTCCCGTGATATAATGAATCAGGAGATTTATATGAATAATTTTTGCGCTGAAGAATTATCGGAGTTCGCGAGGTACTACGGGTTTCATTATGAGGGCATTAATCCTCAGGCTCTTGTAAAAGAGATTCTTATAGAAATGCAAAGAGGACTTGAAGGAAAAACATCGAGCCTCGCAATGATTCCTTCATACATATCGCCTGTTACGCGCATACCTAACGGAAAAACCGTTCTTGCGCTTGACGCCGGAGGCACAAATCTCCGTTCGAGCCTTGTTTATTTTAATGAAAACGGCGAAGCTGTCGCGCAGGGAACAAAAAAAACCGCGATGCCGGGAACAAACGGGATTGTAAACGCGGATAAATTTTTCGATACAATAGCGGAGGCGGCTCTTCCTTTATTAAAAGATACAAAGATCGAAGGAATCGGTTTTACATTTTCTTATCCGATGGAAATAACATCCGACGCTGACGGAATTCTTCTTGCTTTCAGCAAAGAAGTTGAGGCTCCTGATGTTATCGGAAAATCGATCGGCAAAGGACTCCGCGACGCGCTGGCCGCAAAAGGTTTTAAGTACAGCGGCCCGATCGTAATGTTAAACGATACGGTCGCTACTCTTCTCTCGGGTCTTGCGTCAATTTCACCTGACGGAGAAAAGGCCAGAACGCGAAATGATTTCGGCGCGGAGGGCGGACCTGTAATCGGTTTTATTTTAGGAACCGGATTCAATACAGCGTACCCGGAATCAAATATAAAAAAAATAAATTACTCGTCAACTTCTTCATCTCCCGGGCAGATTGTTGTCTGCGAGACCGGAAATTTTAATATCCGCGGCCGCGGTCAGATTGACATGGAATACGACAGTACAACAAAAACACCCGGCGGTTATTTTTTAGAAAAAGCGTCGGCGGGCGCGTACCTTGGGCCGTTGACTCTTCATATTTTAAAGCAGGCGGTAAAAGATAAAGTTTTACAATTTCAAAAATCCGGCGAGCTGCTCGCGATGACTCACCTTGAAACAAGATATTTAAACGAGTTTACTCACGCTCCTTTATCAGCGCAGGGGCCGCTTGGATCTCTTTTCGGGCCGAAGGAATCAGGCGCGCTTGCAGCTGTTCAATATATTACATCGATTGTCACAGAACGCGGCGCGCTTTTTTCCGCCGCTGTAGTCGCGGCGACAGTTGAACGCATGAACACGGGATATGAGCCTTACTCGCCTGTCCGCATCGCCGTAGAAGGCACTACATACATGATTTATAAGGGAATGCGCCGCGCGCTTGAATCTCATCTTCACCAAATGCTGATAAAAAACAAACCTCGCCCGTATGTAATATCGCCGGTGGAACAGGCAAGCCTTTTCGGCGCCGCTGTAGCCGCACTAAGCAGAAAATAATTTAAAAGGAGAATAAAATGTCAGATAACGAAAAAAACATACCGCAGCGGAGCGAAGTTGCAGCTAACGATACATGGAATCTTTCAAAACTTTTTAAGAGCGACGATGAATGGAACAGTTCTCTTTCGGAATTTATAAAAACCGCGGAAAAAATTCCGTCATTTCAGGGAACGCTCGGCGCTTCGGCGGAAAGCCTAGCCTGTTATCTTGATTTCTCCCGCGATCTCATGATTTTAGGAGAACGTCTCGGGTATTACGCGATGCTTAGAACCGCGGAAGATCAGGGAAACAGCGTATCGCGCACAATGACAGGAAAGATAACAATGGCCGGAGCGAAAGCGGAAGCGGCGGCGGCGTGGGCAAAACCTGAGATACTCGCTATACCGGAAAAAGAAATGAAAGCATTTCTTTTAAATGAACGTTTAAAAGATTATTGCATATATCTTCAAAGAATTATCAGATATAAGCCTCACATTTTAAGCGACAAGGAAGAAAAAATATTATCGCAATTTTCAGAAAACGAAGAAGCGTCGAGCGACGCGTTCTCCGTCCTTACAAATGTTGATATAAACTTTGGAACAATTGATACGCCCGAAGGCAAGCGTCCTTTATCACAATCCACCTATTCGGTTTTTATGGAAAACGGCGATCGTGAAATTCGAAAACAAGCATACAAAAAATTATACGGCTGTTATGAAGCTCATAAAACAACAATCGCGAGTTTATACTCAAGTTCTGTAAAAAAGGACGCGATTTTAGCGCGCATAAGAGGATATTCATCAGCGCGATCCGAGGCTCTTTTCTCGGACAATGTCAGCGAAACAGTATACGATAATCTGATAAACGCTGTCAGCGGAAAATTGCCAATTCTGCACAGGTATTACTCCCTGCGTAAACGCGCGTTAAAACTTGATGAACTGCGCCACTACGATGTATACGCTCCGATCGTTCCGAATATAAAAAAGAAAACAACATGGAATGAAGCTGTAGAGCTTATCAGCAATGCGCTGTCTCCGTTAGGTGAAGAATATGTATCTGTTTTAAAAGGCGGGCTTTTAAACCGGTGGGCGGATCGTTACGAGAATAAAGGAAAAAGATCCGGCGCGTTTTCAGCGGGAAGCTTTTCAGGCGATCCTTACATATTAATGAACTATAAAGATGATTCAATCCGCGATGTCTTTACTCTCGCTCATGAAGGCGGCCATTCAATGCATTCATGGTACAGCGCGCGCAGTAATCCGTTTATGCATTACAATTACACAATCTTTGAAGCGGAGGTAGCAAGCACCTTTAACGAAGAACTGCTTTTCCGTTATCTGCTAAAACAGACCGACAATAAAGAAACGCGCCTGTACCTTGTAAATAAACGGGCTGATGATCTTTTAGCCACATTATACCGCCAGACAATGTTCGCCGAGTTTGAAAAAATCACTCATGAGCTTGAAGAAAGCGGAACACCTTTAACAGTGGACATACTCCGCGCAGAATACCGGAAACTATTAGAAAAATATTTCGGAAAAGAAATGGTGTTGGATGATGTAAGCGATCTTGAAGGGCTTCGCATTCCGCACTTCTATCATTCATTCTATGTTTATAAATATTCAACAGGCGTATCCGCGGCGCTCGCTCTCGCTAACCGTGTTATGGAAGGCGGAGCGAAAGAAAGAGAAGATTATTTTACATTCTTAAAATCAGGAGGTTCGCGGTTCCCGATTGACGCGCTTAAAGCCGCGGGAGTGGACATGAGTTCTCCCGATCCTGTAAACGCGGCCTGCGATATTTTCGGAAGCCTTGTAGACGAGCTTGAAAAACTTTTATAAACCCTATTAAAAAAAACGGAAACAAATCAAAACATCGAAGCGCGTTTTATAACATTAAAAGACGCTGAGCACGCCGACGCTCAATTTTTCCAAAAACCGTTATGGGACATCATTGCGGAATTTTTTAATGAAAAACTGGGAAAATAAATCCAGCCTGCAGCAGGCGTCAGTTACTTCGGCATTGCTTCGTACAATTTGATCTGTTCTTTTAAAAGAGTTGGAATATCAAGCTCATAAGGACAGCGGCTGACGCACTTCCTGCATTCTGTACAGGTTTTTGCTTTTTCAATTGCAGGACCGACAAATGAATGCGCCCGGTTTACAGGCATGCGTTTAAACGCGCTTTTAACGCACAAGGCGGAACTGATCCCGATTCCCTGCGGGCACGGCTGGCAGTAATCGCAGCGGTGGCACCATGAAGAGCCGAATTCTTTTCGCTGTTTTTCAATTTCATTTTTATCTTTTTCTGATAATGGTTCGCCTTTTTCCGCGACGGCGATAATTTCTTTTATCTCTTCGATTTTTTCAACTCCCGGATCGGGGACAATGCTGTCAAATGATAAAAGATAGCGAAAAGCAAGACCCGCGTCGTCAAGAAGGCCGCCGCCCATCGGCTTCATCGCGATAAAGCCGGTATCATATTCTTTAGCTATATCAATTGCTTCATCAGCGGCGGCGCTGTCGATATAATTAAAAGGAAGCTGAACCGAGGCGAAAAGATTTGTCTTTATTAAATCGATAGCGACAGGTATGCTGTGGCTCGAAAAAGCCGCGTACCGGATCTTCCCGGCTTTTACAGCTTCGTTCATTCCTTCCATCGCGCCGCCTTCCGCGAATACCGCGCCGCGTTTTGCCTGTGTGCTGATTCCGTGAAACTGGTAAATATCAATATAATCCGTTCCAAGTCTTTTTAAAGAAAGATCAACATGATCCAAAAAAGTTTTTTTATCATCGGCGGGCGATTTAGTCGCGATAACAAGATCGCTTCGCTTCATGCCTTTTATCGCCTGCCCGATTTTTTCTTCGCTGTCAGTATAAACATGCGCGGTATCAATAAAGTTCACGCCCATATTGATCGATTCGCGCACAAGAGCCGCTGCGTCGTTTTTATTCAATCTCATTATAGGAATTCCGCCGAATGCTATTTTGCTCACCATTAGATCAGTTTTTCCGAATTTTATTTTCTTCATTTTAGTTCTCCTTGCCGATGAACATTTTTACGCTATAATATTAACATAAAAAATATCTGCGGTAAGGGGGCGTTATGCCGCAAAGAATTAAAGCGGTTCATCTTAGGATTAAAGAAGCGAATGTTACGGACAAACTGATTCAATATATGGAAGAAGGCCTCGCGCCTTTGGGCGTGAATCTTTTATGCCTCGAATTTAATCCCGGCTACAATTACCGCTGTTTTCCAGAGCTTGCGGACGGCAGTTTTGGAAAAGCCGACGCTCAAAAAGCCGCAGCCTGTGCGAAAAAACTCGGAATAAAAATAGTTCCTCTTTTTATGTGCCTCGGCCATCAGGGCTGGCGTTTTGAAAAAAACAAGCTTTTAAAACTGCACCCGGAATTTGACGAGACGCCGCATGTCCCCGAAGACGGAGACGCGGAAAACACTCCCGATTTGGAATTCTACTGCCACAGCTGGTGCGCTTCAAACGACGATGTATACAAATTTGTTTTACCCATGATCGATGAAATCGCGGACGATTTCGGCGCGGATACAGTTCATGTCGGCATGGACGAAGTCTTCTCGTTAGCTGACGAGAACTGCCCAAGGTGTAAAGGCAAAGACAGGGCGGAACTTTTTGCCCGCTCCGTAAATATCCTTTATGATCACATCGTTAAAAAGAAAGGCAGAAAGATGATGATGTGGGCGGATCGCCTGAATCACGCGGACGCTTTCGGCTACCACGCGTGGGAGGGAGATATATGGGGCACATGGAGGGCGCTCGGCATGATACCAAACGGCATCATTCTTGCGGACTGGCACTATGAACTGAATGAACAGGGATTCCCCGGGATAGAGGCGCTGCTCGAGAAAGGTTTTACAGTAATTCCCGCAGGCTGGAGAGAATTAAAACAGGCGCGTTTTCTGTTGGATGAAGCGTTAAAATACGAAAAGTCCGCAAAAGAAAAGGGCTATAAAGGCGCTCTCGCCGGAATGATGATCACCTGCTGGAACGAGGCGACTCCGGAGCTTTTAGACAATCTGCTTGCCTCTCTTAAAGCAAGAGAGCAAAACGAAGAGGAAAAAGACGCGCGGGGAATAGCTTCTTCCATAGTGTATATGGCGGAAAAATTAAATTGATCAGGGATGATGTAGTATCATAAATTGAAACGGTGTCCGAAAAAATTAACCGGACACCGCATTATAAAATTTTAAAAAAGGGACTGCGCAAAATGTAATCATAACCCGCGGCAGTCCCTAACTATTTTGTTACGCGACTTTAAAACGCGAAACTTCGCCAATCAGAACATTGATTCCTTCGCGGTTTTTGCCGCTGATATCATTAACATGATTAACTGCGATATTAATCTGGTCTGCGCCTACAGCCATTTCACTCATGCCCGATTCAATTTCCTGAGTGACTTTCTCAAGGTTCTGGCTTTCGCGAATAACTTCTTTCGCGTTCTGAAGCATTTCATCAGACCTTGTGCTTACCTGACGTGTGATATTATTTACTTTGTTTATGCCGTCAAGAATCTGCTTGCTTCCGACTCCCTGTTCTTCCATCGCGTGAAGGATGTGTTCTTCCTGCTCCGCCACGATTTTAACGCTGTCATCAATCGCTACGAACTTTGTTAAAACATTTTCTGTTGAACGTGTAATGCTGTCAATTGAATCTTTTATCTTTTTAAGCACTATGCCGATAGTCTTGGACTGTTCGTTTGAATTCTCGGCAAGCTTTCTGATCTCGCCCGCGACAACGGCAAAGCCTTTTCCTGAATCTCCGGCGTGCGCGGCTTCAATCGCGGCGTTCATTGAAAGTAAATTGGTTTTGCTGGAAATATTTTGCATAACAGTATTAATTTCCATAAGACCCTCGGATTCTATTGAGATTTCTTTAATATCCTGAGAAACCTCATGCAGACTGCTGCGCCCGATTTCCGACGCGTCTTTTAATATTTTTACATTATTAGCGTTGCTGATAATCGTATTTGTGACAGAGTTGGTATTCGCGACCATTTGTTCAATAGCCGACGACGCCTGAGAAACATTTGAACTTTGCTCCTGAACCAGATTATCAAGTTTGTTGATATTTCCCACAACCTGTTCCATTGTGGCATGCGTCTGGCTGACGCTCGCGCTTTGATTTATCACCCTGTCTTTAATGCTTTGAATATTCGCTGTAATCTCATTAACCGCTGAAGCGGTCTCATTCATATTGCTTGCGAGAACTGTTCCGACATCTGATAAAGTATTAGATTCATTTTTAATAGAAAAGATAAGCCTTTTAATCTTTTCTATAGTGTTGTTAAAATATTTCGCGAGGTCTCCGATTTCGTCCTTGGATTTTATCGATATTGTCCGGGTTAAATCGCCGTCGCCTTCTGAAATATCTTTAAGATTATCAATTACGGAAACTAACGGCTTTATCATATAATGCAGCGTGAAATATGTAATAACAGCGCCGATTAAAACAGCGATCACCGCCAAAATAATAGTAAATTTTGTAATAGAGTTGACATCCCTTAACACATACGCTCTCGTCGCTCCTATCAATATCGACCATGTTTGATCCGAATTTCCGATAGAGAAAGATTTAAGATTAAAAATGATATTCGTACCTAATGTAGGGTCATAAGCTTCCGCATTAAAAGTACCGCCGGTTTGAATCGCCTCGAACATCGATCTTTGGTTTTCACCCACTTCTACATCAACATCAATCATATTTTTCCCGATTCTTTCAGGAAGAAAATGTCCCAGAATTGTTCCGTCGTTTGAATACATTACCATCATCGCGATATCATCATTCTCTTCTAATGTCTGCATAACTGTCGGCTGTATAACAGCGGCGTCAAGAAGACAGCCGACAGCGCCGATTACTTCATTGGTACGCGGATGTACAATAGGAACTTGAATTCGCATTGCGAAAGTATTTTTTCCGTCAATTGTCCATGGTATAGGATCATCAAAACGATCTTTTCTTGCGTCAGGTCCTGTTATACGAGCCATAGTTTTTTCGATGTCATTGCTGACACGTGTTGTAATTGAACCTGTTTCCTTTGTATAAGTCATGGCATACTGCCCCGCAGGACTTGAGCCCGATCTGCCGATATAGTATTCGTCCATACCGTCAAGCGCATTTGGTTTAAAGATCGCGTAGGTAAGCACCCACGCGTCATTTTCAAGCAGCGCTCCTTTTAACATACTGTCAAACTGATCCCGTCTTGTTTCCGCGGAAAAACTTTCAAAATCTTCCATAACCGATCCAAGCGTGCTCAGCGCGCGGATATGGCTGTTTTCCCTGCCTGTCCAGTAAGTTATTACATTGTCAAGCGTGTGTGAAAGACTTTTCATGCTCAATTTTAAGCTGATGTCGCTTGCCTCGCGCAAAAGCAAAACAGCGATTCCCGTTACAATAACCGCAACAATGGCAATTACCATAAGACTTAGTTTAATTTTTAATTTCATAATTTTTCTCCTTTTAAAAGAATTTTTTATAAATAAAATATTTTATGTTATATTGTTAAAATAATAATTTTAAACGCAGCTTTCAAGAAAAAAATATATGAATTTAAGTAAAAATAAGAGGGTATTTATTAGACAGAAACGCGGCGTTATAAAGCAAATATCAATTTTTGCATAGATTTATCCCGTGTTGCTTATTAAGTCTTCTTTAAACAGCCGCGTATAAAAGCTTTTTTATACGGCTTTCCGGAAACCAAAACATCATAAACATCAATGATCGCCATCAGCCGGCTTGGTCATAAATAGGTGAAAAAACATATCCGTTTATAAAAACCATACTGGAAGAAGACGGCTTTGTCGTATCCGGCGAAAGCAAAGAAGAACTGGACAGAAAGGACAGGCGTTTTTCTTACTCTTCCGTTGAGCCCAAGACAATAAAAACCGATTTTACTCCGATAATAAGGCGGGCGGAAAAAACCACACAGGACTTTCTTGAAGAACATTTTAAAGACAAGCCGCATTTAACTTCTCTGCAAATCGAATTGACAAGCCGCTGCAATGAACGCTGCGTTCATTGTTATATTCCGCACGAAAACAAGACAAGCGATATAGAAGGCGCGTTATTTTTCGACGTGCTTGATCAATGCCGTGACATGGGGCTTCTCAATATTACATTGTCAGGCGGCGAGCCAATGCTGCACCCAAAGTTCTGCGATTTTTTTAAAAAAGCAAAGGACTATGATTTTTCGATAAATATACTTTCCAATCTGACGCTTCTTAACGATGAAATCACAGCGGAAATGAAGGCAAACCGTCTTTCCAGCGTACAGGTTTCGCTGTACAGCATGAAGAGGGAAATACATGACAGCATCACCGGAACGCCGGGTTCGTTTGACAAAACGAAAAACGCAATTCTCAAACTAATAGAAAACGACATACCCTTGCAGATAAGCTGCCCTGTTATGAAACAAAACAAGGACTGCTATATAGATGTTATGAACTGGGCACACGAACATAAATGCCGCGTTATGTCCGACTACATCATGATGGCGCGTTTTGACAACACAACAGGCAACCTGGATAACCGGCTTTCTCTTGACGAAACTGAAAAAGTAATTAACGGCATTATCGCCAATGACAGCGGGTATCAGGAGGAGGTATTAGACGCCGATATAAACGCGGCGGATACACGGGATATCTCCGGCGACATTGTCTGCGGAGTATGTATCGATTCCGTGTGCATGGTGGCTAACGGCAATATTTATCCATGCGCCGGCTGGCAGAGCTATGTCTGCGGAAACGTAAAAGAATCGTCCTTGCGTGATATTTGGGAAAACTCCCAAAAAGTAAAATACCTTCGCAGCCTCCGCAAAAAAGACTTTCCAGCGTGCCTCTCATGCCCGGATAAAATTTTCTGCGCCATGTGCATGGTACGCAATGCCAACGAAGACCCGGACGGCGACTTCCTAAAAATCAACGGGCATTTTTGCAAGGCAGCGGCTCTTAACCGGAAAATCGTCATGGAATGGAAGGAAGTCAATCGCAGGCTTTAGAACCGCGGTAATAGACGTTGTTCAATAACTGAAGTTATCGAACAACTCTAATATATAGAACAAGGAGAAAATTATGGGACTGTTTTCCAAAGATCCTGAAAAGGAATTTCAAAAGGGAATGGATTTATTCAACGCAGGCAGATACATGGGGGCGTTTACACACTTTAACAACGCAGTCAAGATAAAGGCGGATCATGCTCCTGCCGTGTTTTATAGCGCCGAGACGCTCCGTAAGGCAGGCGATACGCATTATGACTTTATTTTAAAGCTATACAGCGAGGCTATACGGCTGAATCAAACGCCTGATCTTGCTTACGCCGGCAGGGGCGAAATATACAGGTTTAAAAAACAGTATAACGAGGCTATCAGCGATTACAACGAATCAATCAGATTAAATCCGAATAACGCCGCAGCTTTCGCGGGCAGAGGTGCAGCATATGGTTGGTCAGAACAATATGATCAAGCTATAAGCGACTGCACCGAGGCTATCAGGTTAAATCCGAATAACGCAGTAGCCTGGGGGGAAAGAGGGAACGCGTACTACTATAAAAGCCAGAATGATAAGGCAATGTCTGACTGCATCGAGGCAATCAGGCTCAACCCGAAATATTCATTGCCTTACGAGATAAGAGGAGAATTGTTCCGTTTAAAAAACCAGTTTGACCAGGCAATTAACGACTGTAACGAGGCAATCAGGCTCGGAAAAAACAGTTCATTTGTATATGGAGTAAGAGGCGCTTCGTATCAGATGAAGGGTGATAAAGACAGAGCCGTAAGCGACCTGGAAAAAGCTTTAAGCCTGTATCCGGATGATTGGGTAAAGGGAGAGCTTGAAAAAGCGCGCGCCATGCCCGGTCCCGCAGTACCAAGCACACCGTCTTCTTCGAGCTCATCGCCTTTCTTAGGTTCTTCGCCTTCTTCCGGACCGTACCCCAAAGCGAATCCCGCCTCCGACTTTATTTACGACATGAGTAAATCAGGGGACGGAGTTGAAATAAGCGGCGTAAAGCGAAAATTAAAAGATACTGTTGTAATACCGGAAACAATCGAGGGGTTTCCTGTAGTGGAAGTAGGAAAGCTTTTTACTGAAGGAGTTTGGAATGAAAGAGATTTTGCTAAAGGCGGGTATTGTCCGATAACATCTGTAATACTGCCTAATTCAATTAAAAGGCTGGGACCGAGCGCATTTGCGGCTACTTGTATTAAAGAAATGGTCATTCCTGAAAAAGTTGATGAAATTCCTTTTTGTTGTTTCTATAATTGCCCTAATCTTGAAAAGGTCTGGCTGCCTAATACGGTATATTTAATAGGGCATAGCGCATTTACTAATTGCAGCAGGTTAAGAGAAGTAAATATACCAGAAGCTCTATCAATTATTGATAATTATACATTTTCAGGATGCAGCAGTCTAAGTAATATTGTTATCCCAAAAGAAGTTACATATATTGGTGTATGCGCATTTCAAAATTGCGTGAATCTGTCTTCCATCAGATTCAATGGGAAGATTGAGTATTATGTATATGATGATATTAGCAGGAATAACGCTTTTATAGGCTGTACAAAACTCAGAAGCATGGCGGCGAAAAAAGCGCTCTATGATTCAGGTTATACAGACGATGTATAGGTTTGCCGGGGTTTTTATAATTATTAATTTTTTTTATGGAGTAAAATATGGGATTTTTTGACAAGCTTAAAAAAGAGTTTAATGCCGGAGTTGACAGCGCGTACAAAGGGAATATCGACGATGCCCAAAGAAGGGCAAAAAACGCTCTGTCGCGCGGCAAAGACAATTTAGGATGGGGCAAGGCAGACAAAGCGATTAAAGAGTTTAATACAGCTCTTAAAGACGACCCCTATTTAGCGGACGCTTACGCGTACCGGGGAGCCGCGCACCGCAAAAAAGGCGCGCTAGACCTTGCCGCCGCCGACCTGAATAAAGCTCTCAGCCTTGATCCAAACAATGATTTTGCGAAAAGCGAACTTCAAAACATTGGATGACGGTAGCGAGCGGCGATATCCGCCGCTTAACAAATTTACACCTAACAGAAATTTATTTATTTTTCGGGCAACCCGGATTTGGGGTTCCAGTCGTTGACCTCCTGTCAACTCCTTCCACCCCCGACTTCGCGCTCCCGGCGCGTCCTTGCGCTGCATTATCTGTCAAGGCTTACGCCTTAACCTTTAAACAGGAGCGCTTCGTTTCAAATCCGAATATTATAGCAATAATAATTATTTAACCAATTTACACCTAACAGAATTTTATTAATTTTTCGGGCAACCCGGATTTGAACCGGGGACCTCTTGGTCCCGAACCAAGCGCGCTACCAACTGCGCTACTGCCCGTAAAAAAATCACCCTCTTAATGCATCAATCATGAAGTTTTACCGAAGGTGAAACTTCAAAATAAAAGTCCGGTTTTAACCGGACTTTTACTACGGGAGCGACGGGGCTTGAACCCGCGATTTCCGGCTTGACAGGCCAGCGTGATAAACCAGCTTCACTACGCCCCCAATGTTTTATCAAAATATCAATAAATCGGCGTTTAGTCAAGCAGGTTTACATGATTTTCCGGTATTTCCAAAAACTTTATATATTGATAGACTGACAGCATTATGAAATACTCTCAATTTTTCATCCCCACACTCAGAGAGGTTCCGGCCGACGCGGTTATTGTGAGCCACAGGCTGATGTTTCGCGCGGGTCTTATTCGCAAGCTTTCAAACGGACTTTTTGCGTTTCTTCCGCTTGGACTGCGATCTTTCCGCAAGGTTGAACAAATTGTCCGCGAAGAAATGGACGCGGCAGGCGCTCTCGAAATGAAACCGACCGTGGTTATCCCAGGCGAATTATGGAAGGAATCCGGCCGCTGGGACTCAATGGGCGAATCGCTTTTACGCGTAAAAAACAGGCTCAATAATGACTTTGTGATTACACCCACAGCCGAAGAGGCTTTCACCGCGATCGTGCGTGACGAACTTTCAAGCTACCGCCAGCTTCCTCTGACGCTTTATCAGATCAACACAAAATACCGCGATGAAATCCGCCCCAGATACGGCGTAATGCGCGGACGGGAATTCACAATGAAGGACGCCTATTCGTATCATACCGATGAGGCGAGCCTCGATGAAACTTACCAAAAAATGGGACGCGCGTACAGAAAAATTTTCAAACGCTGCGGACTTACTGTAATTCCTGTTAAGGCGGACTCAGGCGCGATGGGCGGGAGCGGCTCGGAAGAATTTATGGTGGAAAGCGATGTCGGCGATAACACGCTGATTCTCTGCAGAGCGTGCGAATATGCAGCTAACGTAGAGAAAGCGTCATGCGCGCCTGATTATAAAATATCTGACTTAATAGGACACGATTATTTTTCGCCTAAAGAAGGAAAAACCGAAGCTTCTTCCACGCCGGCTTACGAAAAGATTGACACGCCTAACGTAAAAACAATCGAAGAACTTTGCGCGTTTTTAAAAACAAAACCGAAAAAATTTATCAAGACGCTGATATACCGCGCCGTCAATGTTGAGCTTGATCTTTCCTCCGCTCCCGGCTGCGAAAAATTAAAACCTGTTAAATTATCAAAAGACGCGCCGGCTGTTTATAACGAAGCGTTTTTCGCTGTCGCTATCCGCGGCGATCTTGATGTAAACGAAATAAAACTTGCCGCTGTTTTAAAAGCGTCGGAAGCGGTGCTTGCCTCTGATGCTGATGTAACAAGGCTAACAAACGCTCCTGTCGGTTTTGCGGGACCAATCGGTTTAACAAGAATGCCGGTTATAATCGACTACAGCGTAACCGCCATGAATGACGCGGTAACAGGCGCGCTGGAAAAAGACAAACACTTTAAACATGCGGCTTATGGAAGAGATTTCTCAGGCTGGATGATCGAAGATTTGCGTACAGTAAAATCAGGAGATCGATGTTCTCTTTGCGGCGGTGAACTGTACTCAAAGACGGGTAATGAGCTTGGCCATATTTTTAAACTCGGCTATAAATACACCCGTTCTATGAATGTAAGCTTCCTTGATGTAAACGGGAAAAGCCGGACTCCTCTTATGGGCTGCTACGGCGTAGGGGTTGATCGGACTTTAGCGTCAGTTATCGAAGAACATCACGATGAGGCTGGCATTATATGGCCTGTGTCAGTAGCGCCGTTTCACGTAACAATCATCCCGATAAAGTACGAAGAAAATGTTAAGGAAGCCGCGGATAATTTAATAAAGGATTTAATAAAGGCGGATATCGAAGTTTTGCTTGACGACCGGAACGAACGGCCGGGAGTAAAGTTTAATGACGCGGACCTTACGGGAATCCCGTGGCGTATTACAATCGGAGATAAAGGTCTTTCGCAGACTCCGCCTCAGGTTGAAATAAAACGCAGAGGCGAAAAAGAAAACCGCATGATCGATTTAGACAAAGCCGCTTCGGAGCTTACAGAAAAAATAAGAAAAGAATTGAAAGAATATTTATAACCACAAACCATCACGAACCTATGCTTCTATCTTGTCTTAAAACCAATGGAATCACCGCTAATCATCAGAAATTTTGATGTTCGGAAAGAGAAACCTAATAATAAGTATATGTAAAACCAGAGGCTCAGTTCGTGGTAAAACTATTTACCTATATCCCCATTACTTTTTTGAAATTCACGACAATCACATCTACCATCGGTCTTGCGTCAATGTCGACTAACAAACCTTTTCCGCGGTAAAAATCGATCAGGGGCGCTGTCTGCTCACGGTAAACTTCAAGACGTTTTTGAATTGCCTCGGGTTTATCATCTTCGCGGATATAAATCTCGCCGCCGCAGTGATCGCAGATATTTTCTTTCGCTGGTTTATTAAAGATCATGTGGAAATTATATCCGCACTTGCGGCAGACGCGCCGTCCGCCAAGACGCTCAAGCACGCCTGAGTCAGGTATGTCAAAGTTTACAACTTTTTCTACAACGGAAAAAGTTTCCAGCGCCTGAGCCTGCGGAATTGTCCGCGGAAAACCGTCAAGGATATAACCTTTTTGAACATCATCCATCGCAAGACGCTCTTTAACAAGGGCGATTGTTGTATCATCATCGACAAGCTTGCCGGAATCAATTATCGCTTTTACTTTAAGTCCCAACGGGCTTTTCGCTTCAATCGCCGCGCGGAAAATCGAGCCTGTGCTGATTTGTTTAACATTTAATATCTCGACGGCTTTTAACGCCAGGGTGCCTTTACCCGCGCCCGGAGGACCTAAAAAAATCAATTTCATTTAATGCTCCTTATGATAATGATACATCGGTATTAAAAGGATAACAAGAAAAATAAACTGTTACTTGACTTGTAAATGAACTTATGCAAGCATAAAAAAAACTTATTGGGGACGGTAAATTCATGAGTATAACATTACTTGTATATGTTTGTTTCTTGTTTTACCCTTGCGATTTCAATCGATATAAAAAGCGGCAGGAAGCCGTCATGGTCATGGGTTTTCGCGCTAGGCGTTTTCTGTTTATTGGTTTCTGATACCCTGCTCGCTATCCGGCAATTTTTAGGTAACCGCACCCTTTATGATCTTTACATGCTGCCGCTGTTTTATACATCGTATGTTTTTATCGCCGTATCGATTCTCATAAAGCATCTGCCGAATTTCGCTCTTATAAATTCAAAAGAAAAATAAAATTTATTTCTTCCTCTCTCCGAATGCGCCGGCGAAAACTCCGGCGCTTTTTTTCTTTTTACACATATCGCATAGAACAGGCGCGTTATCGGAAGGAGCAGTGTTTTGCGTGTGTTCTGACTGCGCTGCTGATTTTTTAATTGAGTAGGCGTATTGCTCCTGAGTCGCGAACGCGCTGCCGCAGGAGGCGCATTTAACAAGAATAAAATTCCGTCCCCAAATGAAACGGTTTCCGTCAGAGTCTGTATATTTAATCGCGGCGGCAGGACATACAGAGGCGCAGGAAGCGCAGCCTATACAATCAGCGGACATTTCATCGTAGGGCGTGGAAACTTTTTTCTCCACTCCGCGCCCGACTGTGGATATTGCGCAGCAAGCAGCGGCGCAGCAAGCAGCGGCGCCAGTTCCTAAACTTGCGCAGGCCTGAACGCACAAGCCGCATAAAATACATGAAGACGCAAGACGCTTTTGCGCATCGGTCTGGTTTTCATTCGCCGGATTATATGTAAAACGCTCATCGTCTTTTACTCCGTAGTGCAGACACAAAAACAATATCTGCCGGCAGTCAGGAGATCGTTTTTTTAACATGGAAAGAATCGTTCTTCGAATACCGAAAATTTTTTCTGAGTCTGTAAAAACTTCGCAGTCGCGGCTTAAAGGATACACGCATGAGACAACAACTTTATTCGCGCCGCCCTCGTTTACCTCCACTACACAGAGGCGGCAGGAGCCAAGACCCGGCAGTCCTTCATGATGACACATTGCCGGAATATAAATGTCATTTCGGCGGCATACATCAAGAATGTATTCACCGCTTTGCGCTTCATATACACTGCCGTTAATTTTTATTTTTAATGCCATTATTGCCTCCCCTTAATATCAATCGCGGCGAACGGGCAGGCACTGATACAGCATCCGCAGGATGTGCATAATTTTTGTTTGATGGTATATGGTTTACCTTTAACCCCTTCAATAGCGGAAACAGGACAAGCCTTTACACAAAGTCCGCAGCTTTTGCATTTACTGTTAATGATAAATTTAGTGAGGGCGGGACAAATCCCGGCAGGACAATTCTTTCTATTTATATGTGCGTCGTACTCATCTTTAAAATATTTGATGGTCGATAAAACAGGATTCGCTGCGGTTTTACCGAGCCCGCAAAGAGACGCTTCCTGCATTGTCACGGCGATTTCTTCTAGCAGTTCTACATCGCCTTCTCTTCCATTGCCGGCTGTTATGTCGGTTAGGATTTCGAGCATCCGCCTTAATCCTTCCCTGCACGGTGTGCACTTGCCGCAGCTTTCTTCGGCAAGAAAGTTTGTGTAATAGCGGGCGACTTCTGCCATACATGTTCGGTCGTCCATGACAATGACGCCGCCTGAGCCCATCATCGATCCGTATTTATCAAGAGTGTCAAAGTCAAGGCTGAGATCGAGGAGAGACGCCGGAATGCAACCGCCAGAAGGTCCGCCTGTCTGCACTGCTTTAAAAGCGCGGTTCCCTGTAACTCCGCCTCCTATATCGAAAACAAGCTGGCGGATGGTTGTACCCATTGGAACTTCAACAAGGCCGGTCCGCTTAACTTTTCCGACAAGGGCAAAAACTTTTGTGCCGGGACTTGTACCGGTTCCGATTTTTTTAAACGCGTCCCCTCCGTTAATAATTATATAAGGAATGTTCGCAAACGTTTCTACATTATTTAAAACAGTCGGTTTATCCCACAGGCCTTTTTGCACAGAACGGATGTACTTAGTCCGCGGCTCTCCTACCCTGCCTTCGATCGAAGCCATTAGTGCCGATGATTCGCCGCATACAAACGCGCCGCCGCCGCGCACAACAGAAATGTCAAAGTCCCATCCGCTTCCCAAAATATTTTTTCCAAGATAGCCGCTCTCTCGCACGGTCTTTAAAGCTGTGTGAACATTCTTTAGCGCGAGATCGTATTCGTCTCTTATATACATAAAACCTTCGGCGGCTCCAATCGCTCTTGCCGCGATGAGCAGGCCTTCGATCACGCAATGAGGATCGCCTTCGAGTATAGATCGATCCATGAACGCGCCGGGGTCTCCCTCGTCGCCGTTACAGACAACATACTTAGGCGAGTCTTCGTAACTTACGCACTGCCGCCATTTGCGGCCTGTGGGAAAACCAGCGCCGCCTCTTCCGCGAAGATTTGATTTTTCAACTTCGGCAATTATTTCATCGGGGTTCATCAAAAGCGCTTTTTTAAGAGCTGTAAAACCGCCGTGATTAATATAATCTTTAATATTTCCGCTTTCGATCAAGCCGGAATTTTTTAAAGCGATTTTAAACTGTTTAGAATAAAACGGGTTTTCATTTTGAGATAATACTTTTTTGCCCGCGTCATTTTTAAAAAGGAGGCGGTCAACTACTTCGCCCTTTCCCGCGACATGATTTATAATATCCTTAGCGTCTTCGGGCTTTACATGATAATAAATAACATCGGTCAGAGGTAAACCTTCGCCGGCGTCCTCTTGCCCGGTTCCCGGCATGAGCCTGACAATTGGGCCGTTCTCGCAAAAGCCATTGCAGCCAGTCGGTTTGATTCCGCCTTTAAGATGAACGCTGATTTTAAACAATCCTTCATTTTCTGCGGCCTGCGCTGCTTGTAAAAGAGCGTCGACAATTTTTAACGCGCCGCTTGCGATACAGCCTGTGCCTGCGCAGACAAGCAGGGTTCTATCCATTTTTTACCTCCGCAGGTTTTCGATACGTTTGTAAAATAGAATCGATCTTGTCAGGGGTTACCTTCGGATGATAATGACCGTCAACAACCATTACAGGAGCAATGGCGCATGTGCCTACGCAGTTGACGGTTTCCACCGAAAAAAGTCCGTCAGCTGTTGTCTCTCCCGCCTTAACGCCCAAAACTCTTTCAAGAGCGTTCAACAGAACAGGAGCGCCGCGGATGTGGCACGCGGTTCCGTCACACACTTTGATAACATGTTTTCCTTTCGGCGTAAGGCTCAGCGCCTTATAAAAAGTAAGCATTGAATAAAGAGCGGATATTTTCATCCCTAAATATTCGCTGACAGCCTCAAGCGCGTCCTGCGGCACATAGCCAAAGCTTCGCTGTATATCCTGAAGTATCGCAAGCGAGTGCCTTTTGTCGCGCGGATTCAATTTAATTATTTTATTTATCGCGTCTATAGAAATTTTATTTTCCGCCAATTCTTTCTCCTTACTCTTATCAACATCCACATCTCAATAGCCGCTCTTCCCTCTCCGCTATCCCCCGGCCACTACAGGAAAAATATCAACTCTGTCATCATCCTTAAGAGGCGTCGCTTCTCCCTGAAGGTGGCAGACATGCCTTCCGTTTATAAGGATGATTATCTCAGCGCCGAACTCTTCATCCCCTTTTGAATATCCATTGGGAAAAATTTTTGAGCTTAGATTTTTTCCGTAGCGATCGCAAAGAGCGCGGGCAAGTTTTCCGATGGTCGGCTGAAGGGGATAATCCCCTTCGGAGCAGCCGGTATAATTTCTGATGTACGCGAAAAATCTTACCCGCATTCTTATAGCTCCATTTTTTATCGATCAGGATTTTAAACCGAGAGCGCCGAGTTTATCTTTTGTCGGCGCGCCTTTGGCATCCCAGCCGCGAAGCGTGTAATATTCTTTGAGCATTGTTTCAAGTTCCGTGACTTTTCCTTTAGCCGCTCCCGAGGGAAGCGCTTCGCGGAGAAGACGCGGCGGCAGATTGTCTTTTTCGACACCAGCCTGAATATTAAACTGCTTTTCGATGTTCCAGACTCTTTCACCCTTTAAAAGAATTTCTTCGTCAGTCTCGCTGCTTCCGACAGCTTCGCGGTACTGGGCCGCAAGCTCGGGGAGGCCGAGGCCGAAGGTTGTAAACAAACACACGCCGAGTGAGTCAATCAGCGCCGTCAAATCCTGAAAGACCTTCAACATTCCGGCTTTGCCTTCGGTGACAAGAGGATCCATTTTTACAGGAACGCCGAGAAGTTCAGGGGATGTCATGTAGCCGCGGACGTGGCAGCCGCCGCGGTTGCTTGTCGCGTATTCAAGACCCATACCCTGAGCCGCGCGCCCGTCGTAAGCGGGCATCTCCTGTTTTTTAACAGACATCGAAAGATCGCCGGCTCCTTTTTCGCTTGCCATACGGAAAGAACCCTGCGCGAGTTTTTTTCCGAAGCCTTCGTACTTTCCGACAAGCTCTGTCATTTCTACCATGCCTTCAGCGTCGCCGAAGGGAAGAGGACGGCCGATCTCTTTTGCCGTAAGAATTCCTTTCTCGTACATTTCCATCGCGCATGCGATTGTCGCGCCGAGAGTGATCGGATCCATTCCGTACTCATTGCAAAGGAAGTTCGCTTTACAGATTGCCGCAAGATCGTTTACACCGCAGGACGCGCCGTATGCCCATGCGGCCTCATACTCGGGGCCTTCACCTCTTGACGCGAACGGGCCGGAAGGAACAATAGTCTGTCTGCCGCATCCGATGGAACAGCCGAAGCAGCCTTTATTTTTAACAAGATATTTTTCGGCAAGGCTTTCACCTCCGGTATCATTGGCTCCTTCAAACTCGCCTCCGTCTCTCCAGTTTCTTGTGGGTAAAGCTCCCTGCGAATTGATGATATTTACAAGCACGTTTGTTCCGTAAACGGGAAGCCCGGTGCCGGCAACAGGATGCGCTTTAAGTTTCGCGCGGCTGTCAATCGCAGCATCCATGAACTTATCGGAACGCGCGACATTGACGCCGCCTGAACCGCGCACAACAATCGCTTTTAATTTCTTGCTGCCCATAACAGCGCCGAGTCCGCCTCTTCCCGCGGCGCGGTTTTTATCGTTCATAACTCCGGCGAAAAGGACAAGGTTTTCCCCTGCGGGGCCGATGCACGCTACTCTCGCTTCCGATGATGTTTCTAAGTTCAGAATATCTGTAGCCTCGTGCACAGTTTTTCCCCAAAGATGTTCCGCTTTACGAATCTCTGCTTTGTCATCGTTGATAAAAATGTACACAGGTTTCTTCGCTGCTCCCTCCACGATGATGCCGTCGTAACCTGCGAACTTTAATTCAGGGCCGAAGTGGCCGCCTGAGTTCGCCGCTCCAATTGTGCCTGTAAGAGGAGCTTTTGTTACAACTTCATAACGCCCCGGACTTGCGGCAAAAGTACCTGTTAATGGGCCTGTCATGTAAATTATTTTATTATCCGCGCTGAACGGATCGATTTTTGGATCGACTTCATCGCAGTAAATTTTTGTTCCAAGTCCGCGGCCGCCGACAAAATCATTTGCGTCTTTCATGTTCAAAGGTTCTTTATTGATTGTCCCTGCCGTTAAATTTATTCTTAATAATTTTCCTATCCAGCCGTTCATTTTGCAGCCTCCTGTATGCCAAAAACATTCTTGAGAGAAAGGGCGACTGCCTTCTTCCTTCCAAGTCCGTCATCATCATCGGTATAAACAATGCAGCCAGCGGGGCAGTACTTAGCGCAGCCGGGATCGCCGTCACATTGATCGCACTTAACAATTTTGCGGCTTCCCTGACTGAATGATACATTTCCAAGAGGACACGCGTTTACGCACATTTTGCAGACAATGCACTTAGCGGCATCGGTTTTTACAACGCCGTTTTCGTCCTTGTACATTGCGCTGACAGGGCAGACTTTAACGCAGCACGCTTCTTCGCACTGCAGACACATCATCGGGACGGAGATGACTGCCTCTTCATAATTAATTACCGACACCGCGGAATTTCTTGGGTTGAAATTCTTTTCTTTGTTCCATGAACAAATAACTTCGCAGGTACGGCATCCGATACATTTTTCCGGCTTAATCATTAGTTGTTTTGCCATTTACGCTCTCCTTAAGGACAGAAAAAGCCCGACCGTTTAATTATTAAACATAAGATCATTGACCGTTCTGCACCTTCAGCTGACCCCTTCGGGTAATGCTTAAGGACAGATGTTAATAATTAAGCGGTCGGGCTCCTTTGCAGGAAGCTTCGATATAAATGTAAATGGCGGGCGGCCGGGTTTCCCCTGTCACCTAACGACCCGGACGGCGAGCATCGCTCCCAATTTGAGCTTGTAACTTTAGCTACGTAACTTTAGTTACAGCTTACGCCGAAAGGGTTCGGAGCAGGCTTTTTTGCCTTATGGTTATTGTAACATAAAATTATTTTGATTGTCAAAAGGATAATTCGCAAACACTGACACGGAAAAAGAATGTTACAACATCAGCCACAAGGCGGGACGGACGCCGTTAGCGCTGTAAACATGAATGCCGCTGACGCTGATTTTACCGTCATCGCTGACGCTTGCAGTATTGTAACCGCTGATACCCGGAGATCGCAGCCACCAGCCTTGCTTTACATTGTTATATTTCGCTATTCTTTTACTGTCATGTTTGTTAGAAATGAAATGACCATTCGAATCTTCTTTACCGATGCTGTTTGAACGGTTTTTATTCTGATAATCAGAGCAGCTTCCAAAATATTTTTCAGCTTCTTCGATGCTTAATAAAAATACGCTGTCTGTTGTTTCTTTTCCGCCGCTAATGTCATACCAGAGATTTTTATTATTTACATTTCTGGTCTGAATGATACGTTTTGAATCTCCTTCAAAAAATTTACTGATGAATATACTGTTTAAATATTTACGCAGGAAACTTGATTCCCATACCGCTTCTGAATCATACTTGCGCATTTCGATAATATTTTCTGATATTATTAAAGCATTGTATCTTTTTACATCCAGTACAAGCCAATTAAAACCGCCAAAGGGAATAACATCGCCAATTTTGGTTATAGATGAATCAGGTTTTAAAGACAATGTCTGCTGCGTGGTTTGCGGCGGTGCTTTCTGCGCCGAAGCGGTTTTAGGATCATGTTGATTATAAGATTGAGAAGCGGCGTTTGCAGACTTATCAATCTGCCAGCCAAGAGCGTCAGCAAACTCACAGATGATATTTTCCGCCATTTCAGGAAGGATAAAAGCCTCGGTTAAATTTCTTACCGCGATTTTTACTGCGCTTTCCTTATTTTCTTTGGATGCGTTTATGTTTTCCTTTAAAACCTTTGAAGCGCCTTTTTCGTAAACAGCGTAAACAAGCCCTTTAATGTTAGCTGAAACTGACGGCGCAACATCAGGAAAGTAAGCGTTTAATTTTCCAAGCAGGATGTCCGCGCCGAATTGTTTATAAATAGCGGCAAGCGCTTCCCTGGAAGTTTCAAAAAATTTCCGCTCCTTTGGCTCCTGCGGGTCTTCGCCGCAGAAAGGGCATTTAGTATATGAGATAGAAGCCTTCGCGCTTATATTCCACTCGCTTTCACAATGTATACATTTCATTTTAGTTATTACCCGACCCCGTCATAATATGACGCCATTATCCTAAACGATCCTGAGTTAAAACTTTTTAGCCTGAATAAAACAGTATAATTATCCTGCGTAACCCAAAGAGTTATTATAGCGTTACGTTCTACAATATCGCCTGTCCATGTATCATCATTATAAGTGATATATTCGTAATCAATTGTGAAGGCTTCTAAAGTAGTATCTGTCGTACCGGAAGTTTCAACAACAAGCGTACCTCCGTATTGAAGCCGGACACTGTACCATATTTCCCGGCCGTGTTCGATGTACCCGTTTATAAACATTCCGGGATTAAGCGTTATGGGAACAGGATACGGATCCGCCTGCGCGATAAGATTGTAAGGACCTGAATTATCTCCGTAAGCTCTTAATTTAATTAAGAATTCCTGTCCCGGGCTTACTTCTAAATTAGTGATTTTTGCGTTTGAATTTTCGCCGCTGTCATCATCGCTTGTAATAAAATCGAAATTTGCTGTATATAGTTCAAGATAAGTATCAGTATCGCCGGTTGTATGAATATTAATAATTCCTCTTCCGCTGACTAATATTTTAAACCACAATTCCTGGCCGGCTTCGATGTAACCGCTTGCGAACCCCGAATAAAGCGGAATAATTTCAGGAAGCGGCATGAAAGACGCCCTTATTTGAAACGTGCTGCTGATCTGATCAGCGTGTTCGCCGAAGTTATGAACAGAGTAAGCGCAATATTGGATATGATAAGTTGTTTCAGGTTGAGTAGAAAATTCAATCCGCGGATTTACGCCTTCCCATCCATGAACTTCATGTAAAAAATTTTGCTGTGAATCATAAACAATTATATATGTATCAATAAAACTCATTGCTTCTATTGTTAAAAAACCGGCTTCGCCTGTTGTTATGCTGTACCAGATTTCATCGCCTGAATTTATACTACCCGACAGAGTGGAACCGATGCGAAGTTCCTGTTCATTCTTTATTTCTACGCCTGCGATTTCATCCGCCGTCGGCGCGTTTAAATCCTCACGGTAAAAAATTACAATTGAAGAAAGAATATCGCTTCCTGCGTATATACGATCTTTCGACGTGTTTGTCTGAACAAGGGACCCGTTACGTAAAATTTCGCCGCCCGCGGGAAACAGCCGCATTCCGGTTCCGCCGGTTCCGTCTAAAGCATCCGCGTTACTCCACATGTAAAATGATTCATCAGACATCATATTATCGTTCTCGCGTTTAAAGCCCGAGGCTCTTAAACCCCATGCGAAATTTCCGTCAGGCCTTTGCAGAGTAAAAACACCGTCAGGCGTAAGCCGCGCTCTCTGGCCCCTTCCGTTTACCCACATACCGGCAAAATCAGAAAAATCACCGTTAAGAATCTTAGAGTAGCTGTCAGCTGTAACGAGTGTATCCTGAATAAAATTTCCCGTGTCATTTAAACCGGAATCGGACGCCGTGTTGTCAGCATCCTTTTTACATGCGGGGAAAGCAAAAACAAAAAATAAAATAACTAAAAAAATAAAAAATTTTCTCATGTCATCTCCTTGTACTGCAAAATTATTAAAACTTAAATTTATAACACATTCCCTATTATATCCTATTTAATCATTTTTGCTAATTAGCGCTTGCTCATTTTTTAATTAAAACATAAATTACCGCTTTTTTTCCAGATAGCAATATTGGAACGCTTTTTTGTATATTAAATTTTATTAAGGCGGCATTAAAAAATTTCTCATCATTTATATATAAAACAACCGCTCTTCCGCCGTTCTTCAAAAGCGCGTAAAAAACATCAAACATTTCGGCAAAAAGGAAATCCTTGCGATAATCATTTTCGGTTTTTTTATATATACCCCACGGCGGATCTGTTACAACAGCGTCAATGGAATTATTTTCGATAACGGAAGGCAGCCTGCAATAGTCAATATTATGAACTTTAAAATTACAACCCTTTCGTTTATTAAATTTTACAAAAGCGGAATTTAAAGATTCTTTGCTGCTGTCGCACACGGTAATATCTGTTATGTGAAAATGTTTCGCCGCGGCGTCCGGAATAGAGCCGTAACCGCAGAACGGATCGAGCACCGCATCTCCGCGCGAAAGAGCAGCCATGCGGCACAATGTCCACGCAAGTGGAGGAGGCAGCTCTCCTTTATGAAGCGTTTTCTCCCATGATGCGCGCAATGTAAGACGTTTCATAAAAACAGAAAAACTGTCTCCTTGTTTGCCTTTTTCATTCCGGTATAAAAACCAAAACTCTGTATCAGGCAAAGACCGGTTTACACTAAGACCTGATAAATGTGATATTGTTTTTTCAGCCTCAACGCGAAGTTTTTCATTTACAGAAGCCGGAACATTTTCGTTTGAAATAACTATCCTAAAAGTGTTAAATTTCCTGTTATTGTTTCTAATTATTTCATAATTAAACGCAGAGTTATAAGAGTTTTTTTTATTACTCTCATCATTATAATATAAAAAATATTTAATATGATTCTCTATAATAAAAAATCCTCTTCCCTCTTCTTCTCCGCGTCTCCGCGTCTTTGCGGGATTTTCTTTAGAATCCTCTCTAATATTAATAACAGCGAAAATATTATTAAAGCAAAAAAAATTTAATTTATCATAAGTAATTTCAGTTTCAAAAATAACGGCGCCGTCAAGAAGTTTATGAATGTTTACATCAGAAAGACGCTCTTTTAATACATCAGCGATAAAATCCTTAAGCCCCGGAATAAACGCGGCATAAAAAAGATTTCTCATAAATTATAACTGACATTATTACTGTGCATTAGCAGCTGGCTGTTCAGCTGCAGCCTGTAGTGCTTCCGCAGGTATCGCACTTCATGCAGGTTCCGTTCCTGACAAGAGTGAATGAACCGCATGAGGCGCACGCATCTCCCTCATAACCTTTGATGCGCGCCTGAACAATTTTTATTACTTCGCTTTCCTGCTGATATGATTTATCCGCAAGCGTTGCCTGCGCTGACGGCTGCGCGGCAAAAGAGCCGGCGCCTGAGGGAACGTTCGCACCTGAAGGAGTGTTCACACCTAAAGGAGTGTTTGCATTTTGCCCCGAATTCTGCGGCTTAGGCTGAGGCGACTGCATAAAATCCTGAGAAGCCTTTGCCTGCTGCCCCGGAATTTCAGAAGAAGGAAAACGGGAGCTGTCCGCCTGAAACGCCTTAGGCGGTTTGTTAGTTGAAACTATCACGCTGCTTGGTCTGAAACCGGCGCTTTGTTTATCGTTACGCGGTTTGGAATCGGGGTTTTGCGAATCCGCTTCGTTTTTTGTCGTGGTAGAAATTAAATCCTCGGGCTTCACCTGTCCCAAATCGCTTCGCTTCAGATAACTAATCGCAAGGTCGCGGAAAACATAATCAATAACGCTTGTCGCCATTTTTACATAATCATGTCCCTGAACAAGTCCGTTCGGCTCAAAGCGGCTGAATGTAAACGCGTCGACATATTCCTCAAGCGGAACTCCGTACTGAAGCCCTAAAGAAACAGTTATCGCGAAACTGTTTAAAAGACTTCGGAAGGCCGCGCCTTCCTTGTGCATGTCGAGAAAAATCTCGCCAAGGCCGCCGTCTTCGTATTCGCCTGTTCTAATAAAAATTGAATGTCCGCCGATTTTCGCTTTTTGAGTGTAACCCATTCTTCTGTTTGGAAGCGGTTTTCTGATTCCTCTTGTAGCAGCCGCTTTTTTGCGATCAGGAACCGAGGAAGGAAGATCAAGCCCTTTTTCAACCTTCAGTATAGTGTCAGCTAACGGATCTGTTCCCGGAGCGAATGTGTTAAGAGGCTGCGAAAGTTTGGAACCGTCGCGGTATAGCGCGACCGCTTTTAAGCCGTTCTTCCACGAAAGCATATACGCGCCTTTTACATCATCGTAATTCGCGCTGTTCGGCATATTGATGGTTTTTGAAATCGCCCCGGAGATAAACGGCTGAACACATGCCATCATGCCGATATGAGCTGTCCATGAAATTGAACGTTTTCCTTTTTTCCCCGAAGGAGCCGCTGTATCAAAAACAGAATAATGCTCCTTATTCAAACCGGGCGCGCCTTCAAGCCCCATTGTACCGCAGGCGAAAAGTTCCGCGTTCTCGATATCCTGACCGCTGAAGCCAAGGTGTTTTAAAAGGCTGAATCCCTGAAGCGACCATGTAGCTTCGGGAATTTTTAAAACTTCTTCAACAAATTTTCTGCCAAGTATATAAGGATTAAAAACGCCTTCAAGATTGAGAGCGGTTTTTACAGCTTCTTCAATTGCGGAAATAGCTTCCTTTGTAAAGCCTTTTATGTAAAGCGTTTCATGGCTGATTGCGGGAGCCGTAGTTAAAGTTTTTCTGCCGGTGGCGTACGCGATAATTTCATCGATAGCCTGGGGCGAGTAACCGAGATTTTCCAGTGCAGGAGGAACGGATTGATTAATTATTTTGAAATAACCGCCGCCCGCGAGTTTTTTGAATTTCACTAATGCGAAATCCGGCTCAATGCCTGTTGTATCGCAGTCCATTAAAAGACCGATTGTTCCTGTCGGGGCGATCGCGGTAACCTGCGCATTGCGGTATCCGTTTTCTTTTCCCAGTTCGTAAGCCCTGTCCCATGCGGCTTTCGCGGCTTCAAGAAGATACGCGGGGCAATAAGCGGGATCGATTCCGCGCGGGATTGTATGAAGCCCCTCGTATTCGCTGTCCGCTTCGTTATTTGCGGCGCGCCTGTGATTGCGTATAACGCGCAGCATGTTATCAGCGTTTTGTTTGTAGTGTAAAAATGAACCGTGTTCTTTCGCCATTCGCGCCGACTGCGCGTAAGCCTCCGCGGAAAGAATGGCGGATAAAGACGCGGCGACCGCCCTTCCTTCATCAGAGTCATAAGCTAAACCCATGATCATTAAAAGCGTTCCCAAATTAGCGTAACCTAAACCGAGCGTGCGGTATTGATAAGAAAGCTCGGCGATTTTCGGAGACGGAAACTGCGCCATCACAACAGAGATTTCAAGAATCGCCGTCCAGATATCGATAGCGTGAAGATATCCGTCAATATTAAAAATTTTATTTTGCTTATCGTAAAACGACGAAAGATTTAAAGACGCGAGATTGCAAGCGGTATCATCTAGGAACATGTATTCAGAGCATGGATTGGAAGCGCGGATTTCTCCGCCTTGCGGGCATGTGTGCCAGTCATTAATCGTTGTGTGATATTGAAGCCCGGGATCGGCGCACTGCCAGCTTGTCTTTGCGATATCGTTCCATAATTTGCGCGCCTTAATTTTTTTTACGGTGCTTTTTGCCGTGCGGCTTTTTAATTCCCACTCTTCGTCGTTTAACACCGCCCGCATAAAATCGTCGCTTAAGCGCAGGCTGTTGTTGGAACTCTGCCCCGAAACAGTATTGTAAGCCTCATCATCCCATGCGGTTGAATATTGAAAAACATCCACATCTTCATCACCCTGTTCAAGGCGGCGAAGCTGCTGGTAAAGATAAGAAGGCGGGATTTTATCACCTAACGCCGCGCGCAGAACCGAGGCAAGCTCGCTGTTTTTTTCCGAGTTAAACTTATCATCTTCGGGGCCCCGGAAATTTGAAAGCGCCTTTTTTAAAGCGTCAACATGCTTTTTTAAAATTGAAGAGCCTGTTACCATCGAGGCGACTTTTTGTTCTTCTCCGGCTTTCCATCCGATATATTTTTCGACATCGGGATGATCGATATCAAGGGTTACCATCTTGGCGGCGCGGCGGGTTGTGCCGCCGGATTTTATCGCGGAGGCTGAACGATCGCTTACTCTTAAAAACGACAGGAGCCCGGAAGATACACCGCCGCCGGAAAGAGTCTCGTTCATTCCGCGGATATCAGAAAAATTCGATCCGGTCCCGGAGCCGTATTTAAAAAGACGCGCTTCGCGTGTCATAAGATCCATGATGCCGCCTTCGTTTACAAGGTCGTCATTAATGGAAAGAATAAAACACGCGTGAGGCTGAGGCCTTTTGTACGCGCTGTCTGATTTTACAACTTCGCTTTTTTCTGTATCAAAATAAAAATGTCCCTGCGCGGGTCCGTCGATTCCGTAAACAGAATAGAGCCCTGTATTAAACCACTGAGGACTGTTAGGAGCCGCCGCCTGATGTGAGAGCATGTAACATGTTTCATCATAAAAAGCGATCTCGTCCTCTTCGCTGTCAAAATATTTATTTTTCCTTCCCCATTCAAGCCATGTGTAAGCAAGCCTATGGAAGACCTGCCGGCTGTCATGCTCCGCTCCGTCTTCGGGAAGCGCGCCGCCGGGATCGTCAGGGTTAATGTCTTTAACCCATTTTTTCCACTCGTAAATTTTATCTTTCGGCACGCCGGCTTTGCGGAAATATTTTTGCGCGATTATGTCAGCGGCAATCTGGCTCCAAAACGAAGGGACAATAACAGTATCTTCGGAAAAAATTGTTTTGCCGTTAAGGCCGCGAATTTCGCTTTTTCTCCGCTCCCAGACAATATCGAAATACGGACCGTTCCCGCGATCAGTAAAAAAACGTTTTACTTTCATCTTCAGATCCTTTTAACCGGAAATATTCGCAGACTGTTACCGCACAGGAAACGGCGGTACCAAAGTGTACACTATAAAGAGCGAAAATTTCAAGGCGGTAAAATTAAAAATTACAGACTAATTTTTTTTTCTTTATTATAATAATTTATCATGAATCTATTTCCGGTTTCGAAAGAATCAATAGAAAATGGAGCGAAAATTCTTAAAGACGGAGGACTCGTAGCCTTTCCTACAGAAACAGTCTACGGGCTCGGCGCGGACGCGTTTAATCCCAGGGCGCTTGCGAAAATTTTTGACGTAAAAAAACGTCCGTTTTTTGATCCGTTGATTATACATATATCATCTATAGATACACTCGAAAAAATTGCGGACATATCATTATTAAACAATGACGCGAAAGATAAACTTTTTATTTTAGCTGAAAATTTTTGGCCGGGGCCTCTCTCGATTGTTCTGCCGAAAAATAAAAATATACCTGATATCGCGACAGCGGGTTTACAAACCGCAGCTGTACGTTTTCCTGATAATGAAACGGCTTGCAAATTAATTTCACTTTCCACAGGCGCGGTCGCGGCGCCAAGCGCGAATCCTTTCGGCTCGCTAAGTCCGACAAAAGCGGAACATGTAAAAAGCAGTATGGGAAATAAAGTTGATTTAATTCTTGACGGCGGTCCTGCACGCGTCGGGATAGAATCTACTGTGATTGATATAACAGGAAAGCAGATAAAAATTCTTCGTCCCGGCGGCACGCCCAAAGAAGCGATTGAAAAACTAACCGGTAAAATAGAAATTAATAATGAATGTGAATCAGCGGACTTTGAATCAGAAACCATTAATAAAAACAGCGGCGCATATTCATCACCAGGTCAGCTAAGAAATCATTATGCGCCTGATAAACCGCTTTATATTTTTGACCGCGGTGAAATTATAAATAAACCTTATGAAAAAAACAGCGTATTTATTTTTTATGACGGCGCTACAAAAGATATTTGGTTTAATAATATAAAAATAAAAAATCAATCCGCTGATTTAAATGAATTAACACAAATAAAAAACTATAAAATTCTCTCTGAATCAGGAGATTCGCTGGAAGCGGCATCGCGTTTTTTTGAAGTTCTCCATGAAGTTAACAAAAGCGGCGCCGGTAAAATTTTCGCGCAGCTTGCTCCGCAGCGCGGTCTTGGCGAAGCTATAAACGACAGGTTAAGACGCGCCGCGATCTAAAACTAAAACACTTGATACTTATATACCGCAGAAAAATATTATCAAAAACTATTCTAAAACAAATTCAGATAATTTAATTTTACTTGAATAATGTAAACATATAAGCCGCGAAAATAAGCAGCATGATCGCGCCTTCCCATCGGTTTATTTTTCCTTTGGACAGAGGAATCATTACAAGCAAAAGAACAATGGTAATGCCTAAAAGCCAGATCATGTCGGTTACAAACATAGTATGGCTGCTGACATTTACTTTGTGCACAATTGTTGATACTCCAAGAACCCCTGTTATATTAAAAAAGTTTGAACCGATGATATTTCCGATTGAGAGATCGGCTTCTTTCCTGAACGCCGCGACCAGTGATGAAACAAGTTCAGGCATGCTTGTGCCGACAGCGACAATAGAAACAGCTATAACGCGCTCGCTCACTCCCCATTGCAGCGCGATTTCGCGCGCGCCGTGAACAAACCAGTCAGAGCTGAAATAAAGCCCAACTACAGCGGCGATGATCATCAAAAGCGCGATTAAAGGTTTTATAGTCGCGGGTTCAATTTTATCCGCCTCAGTTTTTTTCTTTGCTTTGATTACGGAAAAAACCGTATAAGCAATCAATATAACAACAAAAATAATTCCTTCATATAAACCGATTACGCCGTTAAAGCCGAAAATAAAAAGTAAAATTGTTACGGCAAACATGATAAGATAATCAAAACCTATCGTTTTATTTCGAATCGGAATAGGAGAGATTATAACAACGATCGCGAGTATACAGCCTATGTTCGCAATGTTTGATCCGATAACATTTCCTAAAGCGATATCATGCGCGCCGCTGAGAGCGGCTCCTACGCTGATAAACATTTCCGGCGCTGATGTTACATACGCCACAATTGTTAAACCGACAACAAGCGTGCTTATTTTAAAATGACGCGCAATTTGAACGCTTCCTGTAACCAAAACATTGCCGCAGAGAACTAAAACCAACAGCCCCGCAGCGAGATATATATAAGGAAGAATTGAGTTAAATAAAGATGATGAAAAAAAATCACTCATATAAATATATAGAAAATATATTTACTGTTAGAACCGGTATAAGCCTATAGAAATTACAGGAGTCGAACTGTTAACCGGTATCTTCTGTCTGTTAAAATCCTGCGTTGGAAGTCCTCTTCCGTTATAATTAGAAATCGCGATCATCTCCCTTGGAACGCCAAGAAAATTTCTATCCAGAGAGTTGTTATTATTCGTGTCCTGAAACGCCGTTATAACATATTCACCGGGAGGAACCGAAACTGAATAGGAAACTGTCGAAGCGTTGCCGGGAATAATAAAATAGACGGAAGGCTCTTCTCTTCTGAACGCTTCAGCGGTAAAAAAAACACATCCAACAATCTGACCGCCGTTTACCGTGACATTAGTAACCTGAATTGTCACATTTACATTCTGCGCCGCCGCGTTCAATGCGAAGAATACAAATAAAACAAATAATAAAATAACTTTTACAATACGCCTGTCTGCCATGATCTTTCTCCTCCTTAGGAGTTAATATTTTAATCCCATTGAATTAAATCTGTCAATTCCAAAGCAGTTGAAATCCGCGGGTAAAAAAAGTAATATTTTTAACAGGCGGAATTTATCATGATTATTCAGGTAAATTGCGCTTTTCAAAAACCGGTTAATTTTAAGAGAGCTTTTGATAAAGCCTCAATTAACAGTTGTAAGGTATAAAAATGTTTGCTAGCCTTCTTTTAATTTTAATTTATATCTCATTTATAAGTCTTGGATTGCAGGATTCTTTATTCGGAGCCGCATGGCCTTCTATGTACAATTCATTGAATGTACCGCTTTCTTACGCGGGAATTATTTCCATGATTGGCTCGGCGGGGACGGTAATCGCGACAATATTCAGCGTTTATGTTATAAGGCGTTTAAAATCCGGTATCGCGGTCACGTTGAGCGTAATTTTTACAGCCACGGCTCTTTTAGGTTTTTCATTATCTCACTCATTTATTTTTCTATGTATCTGCGCGGTTCCGCTCGGGCTTGGTTCAGGCTCAATTGACGCAGCGTTGAATAATTATGTCGCACTCAATTATAAAGCAAGACACATGAGCTGGCTTCATTGCTTTTGGGGAGTCGGCGCGTCCTTAGGCCCGTTAATTATGTCGTGGTTTTTAACGCACAAAAATTCATGGCAGGAAGGATACAGAACAGTAAGCGCAATTCAATACGGTCTTATTATCTTATTAATAATTTCAATTCCTTTATGGAAAAAAGTATCATCGTTAAACGCGCCGCATTTGCAAAATGCAATAAAGCCGGAGGGAAATCCTGATGTTCCGCAGACACATTCATCACAGATAACCGGTGAATCAACACAGGAGCGGAATAATTCTGTCGATTTTAAAAAGATACTATCAATCGCCGGAGTAAAAGAAATTCTTTTAGCGTTTTTCTGTTACTGCGCCATAGAATTAGTTACAGGAATTTGGGGAGCAAGTTATCTTGTTGCGGAAAAAGGAGTAGACGCGCAGACCGCGGCAAGGTGGATTTCATTTTTTTATATCGGCATAACCGCAGGGCGTTTTTTATCCGGATTTTTAACAATAAAATTTAACAACAGGCAGATGGTGAGTCTCGGGCAGATAGTAATCGCAGGCGGTATTATAATTTTTATCCTGCCTTTCGCAGACCTCACTTTACTGCCAGGGCTTTTTTTGATAGGCCTTGGATGCGCGCCAATTTTTCCGAGCCTGTTACACGAAACTCCCGCAAACTTCGGCAGGGAAAATTCGCAGGCAATAGTCGGAATACAAATGGGATGCGCTTACATCGGGAACACGGTGATGCCGCCATTATTCGGATGGATTTCCTCGTACGCGGGTTTTAAAATCTTTCCGTTATTTACCGGAATAATGCTGATAATAAATATCATTATGACAGGATTACTAAACAGGAAAGTTGATAAAGCAAAAAACAATAATGCTGTGTAACTAATAAATCCTATTCATTCTTTAGAAGTCTTATACGATCATTATTAAATTCAATCGAGACTTTTTCGCCTTCAGGGTATATTTTTTTTGAAGCGGGATCATCAATTTGGATCAAGACTTCGCCGTTGGGTGTTTCCACAAAAGTTTCTACGCTGTGTCCAAGATACACATTCATCCTGACAATGCCTTCGACAGCGCCTAAGCCAGGATCAACAAGCCTTAGAGATTCAGGGCGCGCCATGATAACAGCATCCTTTCCTGTTTCAACATCATCAGAAAATCGTTTTATTTGGAAAGTTTTGTTTCCAGCTTTGCAGACCCAGATTTTATCCGAAGAATTTTTTTCAATAAGCTGCGCCGGAAAAAACGCTGCTTTCCCGACAAAGCCCGCGACAAACTTGCTGCACGGGTCTTCGTAAATTTCAGGCGGGCTTCCGATCTGTTTTATAACTCCGTCGCACATAACGATAACCTTATCAGATAATGTCATCGCCTCTACTCTGTCATGGGTTACATAGACAGCGGTGATTCCTAAACTTTTCTGAATGCGGCGGATTTCAACGCGCATCTGTTCGCGTAACAGAGCGTCAAGGTTTGATAATGGCTCGTCAAGCAGAAGCACCGACGGCTCGACAATTAAACTTCGGGCGAGCGCTACACGCTGCTGCTGTCCGCCTGAAAGCTGACCGGGAGGTCTGTCGCATAACTCCCGGAGATTTACAAGGTCAAGAAATTCTTTCACCTTTTTTTCCATATCGGCTTTGGGCAGCTTTCTTAATTTTAAACCATACGCGACATTCTCCTGAACTGTCATGTGCGGAAAAAGCCCGTAACTCTGGAAAACAGTCGCGGTGTCTCTCGCGTTCGGAGGAAGCAAGGTTACATCCTCCGCGCCGATACTGATTTTCCCGGAGGTCGGAAGCTCAAAGCCCGCGATCATCCTTAGCGTTGTTGTTTTTCCGCACCCCGAAGGCCCAAGGAGCGTTACAAGCTCTCCGGCTTCGACAGTAAAGTTAGCGTCATGAACCGCGATAACATCGGACTTTCCCTTTGTGTTTTTAAAAATCTTGCTTACTTTATCAAGAGTTACTGAAACGCTTTTTTTCTTTTCCATAATTACCTCAAATCAGGCGGCAAATTTTTAACGCGAAAATGTTTTAGCCGTCATACCGCGGTCGCGCACAATAAGCTGCATAAGACCAAAGACAGACAGCACAATAATTATCAGCACTGTCGAAAGAACGCTCGCAAGGCCAAAGCGCAGATTCTCGGAGAAATTATAAATCTGCACCGTTAGGTGATACCATCTTGCGGAAATCAAAAAGATAACCGCGCTTACCGCGGTCATTGAACGCACAAATGTATATGACATGCTTGTTAAAAAACTCGGGCGGATTAAAGGCAAAACTATCGATGTAAAAACTTTCGACATGTCCGCGCCTAAATCCTGCGCCGCTTCTTCTATCGATTTATCAATCTGCCTTAAATTCGCGGCTCCTGTTTCAAGCCCGACAGGAAGCTCCCTTACAACATAATTTATTACGATAATCGCCGCGGTTCCGACAAGAATAAGCGGCGCTTTGTTAAACGCCAGAATAAATGAGATACCCATTAATGTTCCGGGAATCGCGAACGGCGTCATCAATAGAACTTCCAATATTCGTTTGCCGAAGAATGTCTGACGCACAATAATTAACGCGGCCGCCATCGCGATAATTCCCGCGATAGGAGTCGCCGCCGCGGCGAGCGTTACTGTATTTGAAATCGACTGCCAGCCCCTTGAAAGCGCTTCGCTGAAATTTGAAAGCGTAAATGTATAATCGATTCCCCACGCTCTAACAAAACATCCTGCGAAAATTGTTCCGTATAGCATCAATATAAACGTTAAACACAATCCGATAAAAACAGTAAGCGCGATGCGCACAGGTTTTGTGGCAAGCTCGGCAATCCTGTTTGAAGGTTTGCCCGTAACGGTTACAACGCTTTTCTTCGCGACCCAGTAACGCTGTATAAAAAACGCCGTTAATGTCGGCATAAGAAGAAGAAGGCTGAGCGCTGCGCCTCCTCCAAGATTGCTTCTTCCTGTGACAATTATATATGCTTCGACTGACAGCACGCGGTAAGAGCCCGCCAGAAGAAGCGGGTTCGCGAAATCAGCTAACGAATTTGTAAAAACCAAAAGCCACGCGGAAAGAATCCCCGGAAGCGATAAAGGAAGCGTCACGCTTAAAAATGTTTTAAATCTTGACGCGCGAAGATCTAAAGCCGCGTCTTCCATTGTTGAATCAATTGATTTTAAAATAGAAGAAATTGACATGAAGGCAATCGGAAACATTCCGATTGTTTGCGCCATTACAAGCCCTCCAAGTCCGTATATCGAAAAATTATGAAGCCCGAGAAGCTGGTTCGAAATAAGGCCGTTATTTCCGAACAAAAGAATTATCGAAAGACTTAACGAAAAAGGAGGAGAAATAACAGGCATTGTCGCGAGAGTCCCGATTATCTTTTTTCCTTTTATTCCGGTGCGTTCAATAAGAAAAGCGAACGCGAAACCGATAATGGTGGAGACAGTCGCGGTTAAAATGCCGAGCTGCACCGATCCCCAAAGCGCCTGAAGATTGCGCGGCCTGAACGCCTCCTTCCAGATATCAAATGTAAAATTCCCTCCCTGTACAAATGTAAGCCTGAAAGATTCCAAAAGAGGATACGCGATAAAAACAGCCGCGACAGCGAACAGGAAAACCACGGCAAAGCTGGTTATAGGATCGCGTGAAAGAGTCGCCACCGCGAAAATTACAGTAAATAAAATCCACGCTATAATAAATAAATTTCTTAAAAGGCGCTCAAACACAAGCGTAGCTTCCGCGGGAACCGCCATAAAAGCAGCGCCGCTAATGTCAAAGCCTGTGTCATCGGGAACAGGCAGAAGATAAATCTTCATTAATGTTGAAGGCAGTTGATTTGCTTCAACCGCGTTTAAAGAAGCAAAGTCGTTTCTGTTTAAGTTACGCGAAAACGAAAAAGGAAGAAGATAGTAAACGCTTAAAAGCGCTTCCTGATATTCGCCTGAGTCCTTATTCGCTTCCCATAAAGCCCAAAGAAGATCATCACCCATCAGCGGAAAAAATTCAAAATTTTCATCGCGGCTTAAGTAAAGAAGGCGTCCTCCTTCGATTACTTCATCAAGGCCAAGCATCCAAAGATCAATATAACCTTGATCCGAGGGAGCGGTTCTCGCGAAAAGGGAAACTTCTTTAAGGCTGTTATCTGAAGAATAATTTCGGTAGGAACTTAAAAGGGATGTGTAAATCCAAAGCGCGAAAGCGGCGAAGACAAGAGAAGCCGCAATCAGCTTTATAATCCCTTTTTTTTTGATGTACATTTTTTTCCTGATCATACAGCCGGGGGCGCATAACAGCAAAAGCTGCTAACGCTCCCGGAAGTAAGTTATCGAATTAACGTCTTGATTCTATTTCTGTTGTCCAGCGGTTTAAAAGCCTTGCTCTGTTGGCAGGATCGCCGTCCCATGCCATATCCTGATTTACTGTTCTGATCTGATCGAGAGTGAGGGCAAGAGGATGTGTCGCCGCGCCGTTTCTGACAAGCACTAAATACCAGTTGGTGAATATTCTCTGCGCGTTAGGTGAACTTAAAATCCAGTCATAAAGCTGTCTTGCCTGTACAGGCTGCCTGCCGCCTCTAATCAAAGACATGGAAGCAAGCTCAAAGCCCGCGCCTTCGGACGGCGCGTTAATTTCGATATTGGCGCCGTTTGCCCTTAGCCTGACATGATCGTGCGCGTAGCCAATCGCGACAGCAACCTCGCCGATTGCAAGGCTCTGACCCGGCGCTGATCCCGACCTTGCGTATTGATCGATATTCGCGTCTAAACGGCGGAGGTAATCAAACGCCTGATTTTCGTTTCCGTTAAAAACATAGCGGATTGTTGTAAGCACATTATACGCGGTTCCCGATACATTAGGATTCGCCATTCGGACATGGCCTCTGTACTGAGGCTGTAAAAGATCGTTCCAGCTTTTCGGAGGAGTAATGCCGAGCGCTCTCGCGCGGTCAAGATTGGTCGAGATAACAAGAGGGCCGACATAAAGGCCGATCCAGAAATTCTGCGGATCCCTGTACTGCGCCGGCGTGTTAGCGGCTTCGCGGGAAACATAAGGAATTGTAAGATTTTTCCCTTTGGCTGTGATATGATCGAGACCGACTCCGCCGACCCAGATTGACGCCTGCGGGTTCGAGGCCTCAGCCTCCATACGCGCGACCGCCTCGCCGCCTGAAAGACGCACAAAGTTTACCCTGACGCCGGTCTCTCTTTCGAATTGTTCAAACAATTCCCTTGCAAGCGGTTCTTCAAGCGTTGTATAAGCCGATAGCGTTGTCTGAGCTGCGGCAATTCCTGCCGCCGTCATTAAAATAAAAAGCCCAAAAATAATCCGTTTCATTATAACCTCCACAAAAAATTACGGAAATTCTCCCGTGTATTATAATATTAACAATATAACAGAGAATTAAAAAAATGTTAAGCGGAAATTATCTATAATTCTGATAATTGCTTCTATATAAAACATCATATATATTGAAGCATGAACGGTTTATCGCCCAATGCAAAACGCCTTTTTAATTTTCTTAAAGACGAATACGGAAAACGGATTATCTCAGGGCAGATGGATACATCATGGACAACCAACTCGAAGATGGACATGATATCCCGCGTTTTTTCCGACACCGGAAAATATCCCGCGCTGAAAGGATTTGATCTTATGCAGCTTCCTCATGAGGAAAAACCATTTTACGGCGGCATGGAACAGATTGATGAAGCAGTCGAATGGTGGGAAGGAAAAAACAACGGCGTTTACCTGCTGCCAGAAAATCCCGATTTACACGGCATTGTAACATTCTGCTGGCATTGGCGTACCGGAGAGAAAAAAGCTTTTTATACCGAAAAGACTGATTTTCGAATTCCATGGAATAATATTGAAAAAAAACTCGATACAGAATGTGACGCATTTAAAACTATAATAAATGATTTGGATAAAGCTTCATCGCTTTTAAATATTTTAAAAGAAAAAGATATACCTGTTCTCTGGCGTCCTTTGCATGAGGCGGCAGGCGGCTGGTTCTGGTGGGGGGCCCCTCTTTCAAACATCAGTGATACTCAGAAAACCGCCGGCAATCCCGCCGCCCGCTGTATCGCGCTCTGGGAATTCATGCACAATTATTTTACCAGCGAAAAAAAATTAAATAACCTTATCTGGGTGTGGAGCGCGGAAAACGCTGACTGGTATCCTGACATTTCCACAGTTGATATAGCAGGAGTTGATCTTTACACGATGAATTATTTATCATTAAAAACAGAATATGAAAAAGCCGTGTCGATGTGTCCTTCGCGTGATCGCATAACGGCGCTTTCGGAAAATGACAGACTCCCCGATCCTGATGAATGCAAAAAAGAAAACATGATGTGGTCATGGTTTATGACTTGGAACGACATGCGGTTCACCGCCGGAGAAACTCATAAGGATAATTTCTGGACAGGCGAATACCACAACCCCCAGGCGCATAAAGAAAAAGTCTATAACCATCCGTTGGTTATTACTTTAGATAAACTTCCGGATTTAACAAATTACAGAATCAGATAAATCTAAGGCTGCTCTTCCAAAACGCGAACCTGCTGTTCGAAAATTTTAAAAAGCCTCAGTTAATTCTTTTAATTAATTCAAAACAAGCCCTTGCGTTATGGTACGGACATTTCCAAAAACCGGCTTTAGGCATTTTATCGTCCGGCGTGTTATCTGCAAACAGCTCGTTATGCCATTCGCCGCGGGCGCTGTCTTTAAAATATTTTTGTATATATTCCCAAATGCCAAATGCGGCGTCAAGATATTTTTGTCCGCCCGATAATTCATAAGCGTTATAAAAACCTGCAACAGCTTCCGCCTGAGGCCACCATTCTTTTTTTGTTAAAAGCTTTCCCTCTTCGTTAACGCCGCTGAAAAGCCCTCCGTTTTCAAGTTTGCCGTCATTATAATCAAGAGCCTTCGCGTGAATAGCTTCAGCTATTGATACCGCCGTTTGTTTTACTTCGTTAATAAGGTTCTCATCTCCTGAAGCAAGGGCCGCTTCATACATCAGCCAGCTTCCTTCGATATCATGACCGTAGGAAACATCATTAGAAAGAGAGTTCCAGTCCATATCAAAAAATAATTTAAAATGATGATCATGGTTCACGATTTTATCAAGCGTTACGCGCAATAAATCCGCAAGAGGCTCCTTTCCCGCAGGCGCGCGTTTGCCGTTATGCGTTTTACCTGATTCGCCTTTTCTGCCGTTTTCCGAGGCGGCACGCGCAAGCGTTGTGTATGCTTCAAGCACATGAAGGTTTGTGTTCATGGATTTAGGACTGTTTAAATCCTTTCCACTCAGGCGGAAATCATCAATGTCCTTCCAGTCTCGCACCCGCGCTTCGATATAGCCTCCTACTTTAAGATCGCGTCCGTGCGTTTCTAAAGTCTCAAAAAGTTTTAACGCGATTTCAAGCGCCTGCGAAATTTTCCGCGAAGGATTATTGTCAAACGCGAAATAATATTCGCTTAACGCGTAAACCGCGAACGCAATATTATAAAATTGTTTTCTTGTCTGAAGAGGTTTTCCTTTATAGTCAACAAGCCAGTAAACGCCGCCGTGTTCATTGTCATAAAAAGCGTTTTTTAAAAAATCAAACGCGTGATCCGCGCATGCTTTGTAAGACTCGTCTTTAAACAATCTATAAGCCGCGGAGAATGTCCATAAAATACGCGAGTTTAAAACGCCGCCTTTGTCCGCGGTTTTATTAATCTTTCCGGAAAAATCAGCTTCGCCGTAAAAACCGCCGTGTTCTTTATCGATCATATTCCGCCAAAACGGAAGAATATTTTCCTTGACCATCTTCTGCGCCTGATCTTTTAAAACAGCCGTATTAATATTTTGCATAATGCTCCTTTATGCCAATCCGCATTAGAATAACAAATTTACTCTTTTAACCGGAATGATGCTGAACAACTTATTATAATACGGCAGGAACACAGACGCAATGATAATTTATTCTTCTTTATAAATATGCGTGATAATATTTTCCATCGGCAGCTCTTTTACGGAAATATCCGAGAAACTGCATTTACGTGAAAGATTTTCGATAAAATTATTAATGGGGGTTTTTGATGTATCTACTTCCAGTGTAATTTCAAGCGGTGATTTTTGTTCAATTATTTTAATATCGTCAGTAATTTCACCTAAAGGCTTATCAAGAATCAGCTCAACTATTTTCTTTTCACCGAGGCTTAACTGCAGTTTAGAAAGCGTGTCGTCAAAAACTTTAACCCCGTGATTAATAACAATCACATGAGCGGCTAACTGCTTTACATCTTCCAAATCATGCGTTGTAAGAATAAAAGTCGTTCCGTCCTCATTAATTTTTTGAATAAAGGAGCGTATTTTCGCTTTCGCAATTATATCAAGCCCGATTGTCGGCTCGTCAAGAAAAACAATTTTTGGATTATGAAGCATCGCCATTATAAATTCACACTTCATACGTTCGCCGAGCGAAAGAACGCGCGTAGGCTTTTGCATAACGTCCTCGATTTCAAAAAGGGAGGCAAGCTCGTCAAGGCGCGATTTGTAATCCTGCTTTGATATTCCGTAAATGGCGCGGTTCATGTTAAAACTGTCAACAGGCGGAATGTCCCAGACAAGCTGCGATCTCTGGCCGAACACAGCGCCGATTTTAGCTGTGTATTTTTTCCTGTCAGCGTAAGGATTGTAATTCATTGAAATAATATCACCCGACGAAGGATAAAGCGCGCCGCACAGCATTTTAATTGTTGTAGACTTCCCCGCTCCGTTCGGACCCAATATGCCGCAAACCGTTCCTTCTTTTACGTTAAAAGAAATATTATCAACCGCTTTAACAATCACCTTTTCGCGCTTAAAAAAACTTTTTAATGTCTCTTTCATGCCGCTTCCGCGCTGATATGTTGTGTAAGTTTTAGAAAGATTGCTGACTTTAATAATATCACTGCTCAAATTTTTTCTCTCCATTGTTTTTATCCATTTTATTATTTAGAAGTTGTTCAATAGCTGAAGTTATAGAACAACTCTATTTAATTATCCTCCCGCTCCTTCATACAGCTTCACCATATGGAGATACAGCCATGTTCCAAAAACCAAAAATACAACGCATGGTATTACAGCTAACAGCGAACATGGTTCAGGTTTTCCCAGCAAAGCGGCAGCAGGGAAAAATCCAATCATGCTTACAGGAATCACAAACGCGGCGATTCCTTTTACCGCTTTAGGAAAAATCGTTACGGGATATTTTCCGAATGTCATAACACTGTCAAAAATTTCCGGGATCCGCGAATTGCCTACCCATTTAAACGATGTCGCCGCCATGATCATATTCATTCCAGCCATAACGGAAAATCCAGCCGCGAATAAAAGCAAAAACTGCGCTATTAAAACAGCGTGAGGGATTACAGCCGCAGAAGCGATTCCTGTTTGAGAAAGCGAAAAAGTGAAAAGAAATCCTCCTCCTATAATTAAACCGATACTCTCAGGATCAAAATTGGAAGCAATTAAGAAAAACAAAGGATTCATCGGTTTAAGCAGAACGATTTCAAAACTTCCTTCGCGGATATGCTGCATGGTTGTCCATAACACATTACTGAACATAATGCTTGCGAACCCCTGCGATAAAATAAAAACTGACTGCATCAGCAGGACTTCATAAAAATTCCATCCCGGAAAACCCGCTCCTGATCTGTAAATCAATACCGACACAAGCGGAAACAGGGCGTTATAGCCGATTGTTATAACCAAAGACAGAATAAAATTCAGCCTGTAAGACAACGCTCTTGCCATCGCTGTCTTAACGCACTCAGCGTATATTGATAAATATCTTTTCATATATTTTTGTTACGCTCCGACAGCTGTAAACTTTTTCATCGCCGCGTTATACATCAGCTCGGAAACAAAAAAAACTGTCAAAACCGCGATTGCCTGAATGCCGACAACCGCGGGAACCGGCAATTGTATGTCACCTAACGTATACTGCCCGAGAAAAACCATAACAGGAACATACGCAGTGTATTGAAACGGCAGAAAAAATTGCATCACCTGAAGCGGCATTGGAAAAAACACAAGCGGTATCAGCATACCGGAGAAAACGCTTCCGGCAAGCGAATAAACCGCTCTTAACCCGCCCGATTGCACAATCCAGAACGAAGCCATGCCAAGACAGTAATTAACAATAAAATTCATAAGAAAAGCGAGAGCGACAGATAAAATTGTCCAGCCGGTAAAAGCCGGGCGCATATCAATTTTAAAGAGTAAAGTGAAAATTAAAACGCATGGTATAAACTCAATTATAAACCCAAGAATTCTATGCCCGATTTTCTGTGAAAACGCGAAAAACCTGTGGTTCACCGGGCGCAGCGCGTACGTAAGAAACCTTCCTGTGCGGATCAGCATGTCAAGATTCCAGTCCGCGAAGTCCATTGTCAGATAACCGATTAAAGCCGCCGCGCCAAAGTAGCGGATCATCTGAGAAAGTTCCATGCCGTTAAGCGATCCCGCCTCTCCGTAAACAGCCGTCCAGATAAAATACTGCACGATAAAATAAACAGGACCGACAAAAATCGACACCATCGAATGAGTGCGGTACGCTCCCCATTCTTTGAACGTAACCAGCGCGACAGCTTTACAGATATCAAATTTGCGCCTAACAGATTCTAAAAACATCGCTTTATCAAATAATTCCCGACCACATAATATTGATTACATTGAAGAGCGCTCTTGACCACCAGCCTTCCTTCGCGAACGGAACCATCCATGCCGCGACAAATTCTTCCTGAGGATCAATGTATAAGGAGCACGCGCCCGCTCCTTCATGGCAGAAAGTGCCGGGCGAAAATGTAAAAGCGGGGCCGTTTCGCATATCAAAACCGATTCCGTATCCCCTGTCTGTTTCTTTCGCGCCCCATGAATAATTCGGAATATTGTGTATCGCGAATGTTGTCATTTTTTCCGCGGCTTTTCTTCCGATAATGCGAACGCCGTCTAACGTTCCTTTGTTCAGCATCATGGTTCCGAAACGGTTTACGTCAAACATTGTAGAATCAAGTCCTCCGCCTGTGGACGGAATTCTTAATTTTTCGCCTATCCACTGATCTTCTTCTTTAAGAGCGCCGTTTAAAAAATCCCTGCTGAATTTTTCGAACTCTTCGTCTGTTATAATAAAACGTTTTATTTTTTCCTCTGTCATATCAAATGAAGTATCCTTCATGCCGAGGGGCTTGCAAATATTATCTTCTATATATTTGTGAGATGAAATTCCTGTAAGCTTTTCTATCATCGCTCCCAGAATCACAAAACCAAAACTGCAGTACGCCCATTCGGTATCCGGCTTCACTCTGAAACCGTTTCCGATTGTGCTTAACGCCGCCGTAATCCAGTCAAATTCATTTTTCTTGTCCGCATCGCAGAGCTTGTAAGCGTCCTCTATCATCTTCCAGTAATTGGTTTGATATTTATTATCAAAACAGCCGCCGTCCGTGTGCAGTCCCGATGTATGGGTCAAAAGCTGAAATGGCGTTACGCCGTTATAAGGAGGCGTGTTAAACTGAGGAAGCGTTTCGCCGACAGGAACATCAAGACGCATTATTCCGTCTTCGACTAGTTTCATTATCGCAACCGCGGTAAAAAGTTTTGTGATAGAAGCGATCCAGCGGATTGAATCCGGCTGAACAGGAGTGTTATCCTCTTTTCTGAATGATTTTTTCCCGACAGCGCCGTGGGCGAAGATTTTATTTTTACGCGAAAGACAATAAGTTGCGCATTGAATTTCACCGTCATCTATGAGGCGCTGAAAGTGGGCATTCAGCACATCAAGCCGCTTTTCATTGTAGCCTGCATCTTTCGGGCTGCAATCTGTTTTGCCTTGTGTGTATAACATAATAACTCCTTAATGAATAAAGATTAACATATTTTTAAATAAAAAGAATGAACTATTTTGAACAAATTTAAATTTTATAAAATTAAGAGCTGCTAGCTATTCTCTCCCTTATACAAACATCGCCATATACAGCGGAAAATATACAATACCGTTTGCGCCGGTTTCAGTATTGTATCTACTTAAAACAATGCGCCTTGCGAATTTTTCACGGGACTGGGCGCAAGCGTGATCCAAAGAAGCGTGCGCTTTATGGTTCCTGCCTGATTTTACTTCGATGATTGAAAGGCGGCTTCCTTCCATAAATACAAAATCAATTTCGGCGCGTCCTTTTTTATCGTAGTAATAAAGCGGGATATTTTTTTTCGCAAGCTCTGCCGCGGCGGCGTTTTCCGTTATCCCGCCTTCGTTAATTTCAATGCTGCCTTTTAAAAGTCCGCTTTGAATACCTATCATTCCTTGTGCGCATAACAGACCGGTGTCGAGCATATACAATTTATACAGATTGCGTTTTTCATTAAAACGCAAAGGCGATTCAAGCGCGGTAACATTAAAACAGTTAAGGGCTATTCCGGTTTCCGTCAGCCACATCGACGCGTTTTCATATTTCCTCGCCGCCGCTCCCTTTTCTAAATCCGCCAGAATAAAACGTTTATTTTTTTTGCTTAACTGTTCCGGTATCGCGTCAAACATTTTTTTTGCGAGAATTTTCTGCCTGTCCGCGTATTTTGATATATCATCGCGGTAGCTGTCCAAAATGCTGTTTTGAATTTTAATTGTTTGGGAGAAATCGTCATTTTCCAAAAATGACATAACAGCGGCCGGCATTCCGCCAACAACCAAAAACTCTCTAAAAATCTTCATGATTCTGTCATGTAAAAAATCATCTACAGCGTGTATATCAAGATAAGCCTCTTTCAGCCTGCCGATAATATCGGCGCCGATTCCTTTGGCCCACAGGAACTCCTCAAAATCAAGCGGATACATAATAACCTGTTCTTCAAAACCGACAGGATACGAAGACACATCCTTAAGCCCGATCCCGAGCAGTGAACCAGATTCGATATAATCAAAACGTCCGTCTTCAACAAGGAATTTAATAGCAGTCCGCGCCTGAGCGCAGCTTTGAATTTCATCAAAAAAAATGAGCGTTTTTCCTTCTTCAAAATTACCCAGACCCATCAATGAAAGATTAAAAATGATTGTCCTTGCGTCAAGGTCTCCTTCAAAGGCGGTTTTTACAGACGGCTGCATTTCAAAGTTAATTTCGATAAAATTTTTATAATTAGTTCTGCCAAATTCGCGGATAATATACGTTTTCCCAACCTGTCGCGCCCCTTTTACAAGCAAAGCAAGTTTATTCGGGCTGTTTTTCCACTCAATTAAGCGGTTTATCATTTTTCTTTTCAACATAAAAACACCTTTGAAAAATATCCGGTAAATTTCAACTTTTAACAATATAAATATAGTAAATTTAACAACTTTTAGCAATGTGAAATGAGCTAAATTTACAACTTTTCGCAATACTTAAATGGCAATTTTTACAACTTTTAACAATTCATCAAAAAAAGAAGGATAACCTATTAATTTGACGGGAATAATTTCATAAGTTATCATTGTTTATGGCTGAATTATTCGTATTATTTTTGTCTCTGACTATCTTTGGAGCGGGGGTTACGCTCATTGATTTTCTCGGCATTCTGGATAATATCGGCAATGATTCCGGGAACAGCGGTAGTAATGACTCGGATTCGGACGACGCTTCTGCAGTTATCGCAAAGCAGGGATCAAATCTTGTTCACGAAGATAAGAAAACGGATGAAAAACCGGGCATAAAAATATTATCAAGAATTATGACCGTGCTGCGAAGCGCGGTATATTTTACGCTTGGCTTCGGCCCGACAGGTTTATTCGCGTCAATAAGCGGGCTTTCAAAAACAACGGGGCTTCTCTGGGCACTCGCCGCCGGAGCTACAATGATGATTCTGGCGCGTATATTAAAACGGCTTATAAGGCGCGATCTTGATTCATCAATAAAACCCGATGAGCTTTTGCAGGAAGAAGGCGTTCTGCTCCTCCCGCTAAACGGCGAGGGGATTTCAAAAGCCGCTGTGCGTCAATACGGAAGAGAAACGGAAATCTATGTCCGCTGCCGGAACAAAGACATGAAGCTTTTAAAAGGAACAAAAATAATTATCGAAGAATATGATAATGATGTTTATTGGATAAAGCCATCCGAATAAAAATAAAGGAGCCTATATGGATTTTATGCAGGGACTGATATACGGCGGTCTTGGAATATTCGCGTTTATCGCGCTTGTCGCGCTTTTAAAAACGCTTATCAGAGTTGCGCTTCCTAACCGCATAATGGTTGTAACGGGACGAAAAACAAAACGAGGCGGGAAAACTTTCGGCTTCTCCGTAAACCGCGGACGGACAACGGTAATCCCGTATTTTCAAGCAATTGGCTCTCTTGATCTTGATGTGTTCCCGATTAACGTCCGCGTCGAAGGCGTGAACAGCGCAAACGGAATTACTGTCGGCGCTGATACTACGGCATGTGTTTGTATTGACGACGACGATGAGGCGATGCTTTACAGCGCTGTAGAAAGATTGATGGGCAAGGACAGCCGGCAGATTCACGATCAGGTGCAGCAGACATTGATCGGCAACTTCCGCGGCGCGCTGAATAAAGCGACGCCCCTTCAGGCAATCGGCATGGAAGACGCCGCGGTTGACAGCAATTCAGGCGAGCGGGCGCATTTCCGCGCGGAACTATTTTCCGATATTAATGCCGATCTCCGCTCCTTTGGAATGAAGGTTGTATCCGTATCGCTTCAAAAAATATGGGATACGTCAAATTATATCGCGAACCTCGCGCAGAAAACTCTCGCTGAAAAAAGACAGGAAGTAGAAATTGAAGAATCACGGTTACGCGCAATCGCGGAACAGGCAGAAAGCGACTCGCACCGCAGAATCGAAGTCGCGAAGAACAAAGCGGACGAAGCGATAATTTCCGCGCGCAAAGAACTTGAAGTTTACAGAAGGGAATCCGACGGATTGATAAAAGAAGCGGCTATAACGGCGGATCAATCAATCGCGCAGGCCGCGAACTCAGGAGAGGCGGCAGTTCAGAAAATATTAGTGGAACTTCAGAAATTAAAAAACCAGACCGCGATGACATTGGAAGCGGAAGCGCTGGAAGAAGAAGCGAGGATCATCGCCTCAGGCGATCAGGAGGCTGTATCAATAAAACGCGCGGCGCGTAATGCGATACTTAAAGGAAAGGCAGAGCTAATTTCTAAATACGGCAATGACGCTCAGGCGATTTTATTTCTTCAGGAAAAACTTCCTTCTATCTATAAAGCTTATATGGAATCGTCAAAGAATACCAAAGTTGACAGTTATGTGATTATGAACGACGAAGAAGGATTCGCGGGAGCCGTAAACCGCGGGCCCCGGGCTTTTTCCGATTTTCTTAAAACATTCGCAGATACGTTCGCGGTAGATATAAAATCATTTATCGCCCCCGATTCCGCGGCATCTTCTGAAATTTTAAAAGGAGGAAGATCATGATTTATTTTGTACTTGTATTAGGCGGCCTTGTCGGAATCACCATTCTTATTCAATTAATCACAAACATGAAAATAGTAGGCGGAAATGAACTTGGAGTTATCACAGGATCAGGGCGGCACAAGGGATTTAAAACATTTTCGGGAGGACGCGCGTTTGTCATCCCTCTTTTTCAGAAGTTCAGCAAATTTGATCTAACTCCAATCACCATAGAAGTCGTGGTAGAATCAGCTATCGCCGCGGGCATCGTGCCGCTGAATGTAAAGGCGACAGTTTCTTTCGCGATTGCGAGCAACGAATCAGGGCGCTCTTACGCCGTTACGCGAATACTTAACCTGGCGTCGGACAGAAAACAGCTTGCGAAAATAGCAGGCGATATTATCGAAGGCCACCTGCGCGATTCGATCGCGAGCGTAACTCCGGAACAGGTAATGAAAGACAAGGACGCGCTTGTTTCAAAAATGATCAATGTGTGCAAAGCCGACCTTGAGAACATCGGACTTCAGATAACAACAATGAATATTGCGGATGTTGATGATCACAGGCTTCCGGGCGTTGAAGAGCCGGATTTATATATCGCCCTTTTAAAACGGATTCAATCAGCTAACGCGGAAACGCGCGCGAGAGAAGCGCAGGCAGAGTCGAAGGCGTCCGCGTCTGAACAGGCCGAAGGACGCCGCGCGGAAACAGAAGTGAAGAATCTTAAAAACGAGCTTGACAGGCTTAAAGCTCAGGTAAGGGTCGCGCTTGCAAAAGAGATGCAAAGACAGCAGGTCGGAGTGGAACAGGTATCAGCCGACGCGAAAGCAAGAGTGTCGGGCGTAACGGCGGAAATAGAAGCGGAAAAACAAAACATTGAACTTTTGCGTAACAAATACAGAGCCGAAATTATTACGCCCGCGCAGGCATTAAAAGAAAAAGCGATACTCGACGCAAAGGCGGAAGTAGCCTCGTGGTACGAAGTCGCGAGAGCTGAAACAGAACAGATGGATGTTACGTTAAAAACCATAAAGGACGCAGGGAAGGGAAAAGCGGCATGGCTTATCGAAAACTTTGATAATCTTTTTAAGCCGTTTACAGAAACGCTTTCAAATTATCCGGTTGAACATGTTTCTATTATTACAGGCTCAGGCGGGAACAGAGATCCGATCTCCGCGATTGATCCGAACGCGGTGGCGAAAGTGCGCAATGAAATTGTCGAAGACGCAATGAGGAAGTCCGCGGGGAAAGCCCAGTAAAAATATATATAAATAATAAATTTTCTCTTTTATAATGGAGTAAATATGAAAGATTTATTTGATATATTGCCTCAATTAATCGGAATATTGGTCATAATTCCCAGTATAAGCGGAATAATAAATACAATTATCAATAACATAGGCAAACATTTAAACAGAAAAGAAATTGAACTAAAAATGCTGGAAGAAAACAGAAAAATAATGGAATTAGAAATTGAAAAACAAAAAAACCATTTATTGATATTAGAACAAGAAAATAAAAAGTATGATAATATTATTAATAACTCATAATGAATATTTATTATACCGTTAAGAAAACAGACAGGTTCTTTAAGGTGACTGACTGGTCTAATCTCTTGGATCGTATTTATGATTTTTCTTAATCGCTTCTAAAAGCCCGGAAAGATAATTTATTCCAAGAGCGCGATCGTAAAGGCCGTATCCCGGCATGGAAACCTCGCCCCAAATGCTTCTGCCGTGATCGGGGCGGATAGGACCATTAAAACCTATATCATAAAGCGCCTTCATTATCTGATACATATCGAGCGAGCCGTCGCTTGAAATATGCGCCGACTCTTCAAAATTACCGGGACTGTTGTGCTTAACGTTGCGCACATGGGCAAAGTGAATTCGTCCTTTTAAACTGCGGATAATACCGGGTATATCATTATCGGGATTGCTGCCTAAACTTCCCGTACAAAGCGTTATGCCGTTTAACGGATTATCAACCATGTTAATTAATCTTAATAAATTCTGTTCATTAGTCATAATTCTTGGAAGTCCGAACACAGACCACGCGGGATCATCAGGGTGAATCGCCATTTTTATATTATATTTTTCGCAGACAGGCATTATCGCTTCAAGAAAATATTTTAGATTGCAGAAAAGTTTTTCTTCATCAACTTCGCGGTATAATTCAAATAATTTTTTTATTATAGACATTCTTTCAGGTTCCCAGCCCGGCAGTAAAAATCCTTCGGCTTTTTCCTTCATGACATCAAACATATTATCAGGATTTATTTTGTCAATAATTTTTTGATCATATGATAAAACAGTAGAACCATCGGGGCGAATTTTAGCCAGATCCGATCTTGTCCAGTCGAAAACAGCCATAAAATTATAGCAAACCAAATTTATTCCGGCCTCTGCCACAACTTTTAAGGTTTCGATGTAATTTTCGATATATTTATCGCGATTGTTATCGCCTGTTTTTATTGAATCGTGAACGCTGATGCTTTCAATGCCTTCAATGGCAAGCCCTGAATCTTCAACTTGTTTTTTTAATTTGAGGAGATCATCTTTTTTCCATATTTCGCCCGGCGGAATTCCGTATAATGTTGTAATTACGCCTTTAACTTCCGGCACCTGCCTGATATTTTCTAACGATACTGAATCAAAACCGGAACCAAACCAGCGCATTGTCATTTTCATTTTTACCGTATGCCTCTATATTATTTTAGATAATCATATTAAGAATATTTATACAATAGCAAAAATTTTATATGATGACATAAAATGCTTGACAAATTTTCTTTAGCATATACAATAGAATCACTCCGGAGCGGAAATTTATTTAGATAGCGCCTCCGCGCAGCAAGGAGGCAGCAATGCCGGTAAAATTCAGAAGCGGGGAATGCATCCCCCTCGAAATGCACAAAGCCAGAATGGTTCAAAAGCTGAACCTGCTTCCGGTTGAAGAACGCGTGAAGGTTTCGCAGGAAGCGGGAAATAACACCTTCCTGTTAAAAAACCGCGATGTGTTTCTTGACATGCTGTCGGACAGCGGCGTAAACGCTATGAGTCAGGCGCAATACGCGGCGATGCTTAACGCCGATGATTCTTACGCTGGCTCGGAAACATTCTACCGTCTTGAAGAAGCAATCTGCGAAGTATTCGGCACAAATTTTTTCCTTCCCGCTCATCAGGGCAGAGCCTGCGAAAATATTATCTGTCAGACATTTGTAAAGCCCGGGCAGACCGCGCTGATGAACTACCATTTTACCACGACAAAAGCGCACGTTATGCGAAACGGCGGCAGGATAATCGAGATAGTAAAAAAAGAAGGCTTAAAAGTAACAAGCGATCTTCCGTTTAAGGGCGATTTGGACATTCAGCGCCTGCGTGATGAAATTAAAACTATAGGAGCCGCGAATATCGCGTTTTTGCGTATTGAAGCCGGAACCAATCTGATCGGAGGCCAGCCTGTTTCAATGGCGAACATCCGCGAGGCTGTTAAGATCGCAAAAGACGCGGGAATACTAACGGTTTTTGACGCGTCATTGTTATCTGACAATCTTTATTTTATCAAAATACGCGAAAAGGAATTCGCGGATAAACCTCTCAATGATATTACAAAAGAAATGGGAAACCTGTTCGATATCACTTATTTTTCCGCGCGCAAACTCGGATGCGCCCGCGGCGGAGGAATCATCACTAACCGCGAAGATTTATATAACGCGATGATCGGTCTTGTTCCCTTATTTGAAGGATTTTTAACATACGGCGGAATGTCTGTACGCGAAATGGAAGCGCTCGCTGTCGGCCTTCGCGAGAGTCTTGATTTTCACGTAATTGAGCAGACGCCGATTTTTGTCGACGCGTTCGTGCGGGAACTTATCGCCTCGAAAATTCCGGTTGTAACTCCTGCGGGCGGGCTTGGCTGCCATGTAAACGCGATGGAATTCTGCGATCATCTTAAACAGGACGAGTTCCGCTCGGGAGCTTTGGCGATAGCGGCCTTTATCGCAAGCGGAGTACGCGGAATGGAACGCGGTACGTTAAGCGAAGAGCGCAATGCCGACGGAAGCGAGCATTTCGCGGAAATGGAATTACTGCGGCTTGCGGTTCCTAAACGCGTTTTCTCCCTGTCGCACATTAAATACGCATCGGACAGGCTGACATGGCTTTATGAAAAACGCCGTTTAATCGGAGGATTAAAGTTTACATTTGAACCTAAAATCCTCAGGTTCTTCTTTGGAAGGCTTGAACCGGTATCAGACTGGCCATGGAAGCTGGCGGCGGAATTCAGAAAAGATTTCGGCGACAGTTTGTAAAAATTTTTAAGTGTCAATTCTTACCGCTTCGATTATCTCTTTATTCCTGTAAACTAAATCTTCTCTTTTAGTAAAACCGGTTTTTTCCCAGAAATCATTTCCTTTTTGGTTTTTTTTGAATACCACTAAAATCACTTTGCATATTCCTTCGTTTTTTAATGCAGCTAACGCGGCTTTTGTAAGAGCGCTGCCGATGCCGGAGCGCTGTTGGCTTTGCGCCACCGCTGTATGATGAATGAATCCTCTTCTGCCGTCATGGCCTGATAAAATAACGCCGATGATATTTCCGTCTTTTTCGGCGACAAAACATGAATAGGGATTTCTTTTTAAATATTTATCAATGCCTTCTTTTGAATCATCAATATTATTTAATCCCATGTTAGGCGTACTCATCCAAAGCGAGTATACTTTTTCGTAATCATTAATTGTCATTATTCTGATTATCATTTTGACAGTCCAAAACCATAAGGATATAAAACATCGCCGCCTATCGATTTTCGCCATGTATAAGGCGTGCGCCCGGTAAAATCGCGGCTTGTAAATAATACATCCGCGATGCCTCCGCCTTCTGTTCCGGGAAGCCACGCGGCGATAAAAGCGTCCCAATTTTCGTGTTCATCGCCTATTGTCATCGGGCGTCCTGATAACATAATTACTACTACAGGGCAGCCGTAACTGTAAACATTCTTAAGCATTTCCATGTCATTGCTCCGGATATTAATATTATTTGTCCGATCCCCGTCTCCTTCGGCGTATGGGTCTTCGCCGATTACCGCGATAACAGCGTCAAAGTTTCCGGCGGCATCTCCGCGGACGTTATATGCAATATTTACATTTGATCCGGCGGCTTCCCGGATTCCTTCAAGAATTGTTGTGCCGCTTGTAATTTTTCCGTGAGACCCCTGCCATGAGATTGTCCAGCCGCCGCACTGCATGCCGATATTATCCGCTCCCTGTCCCGCGGCAAGAATATTATTAAAAGAAGGAAGTTTCGAAATAATATCATTTTCGTTTTTAAGAAGCACAAGAGAATCCGAGACTATCGCTCTTGCCTGTTCTCTGTTCTCATTTGTACCGATTTCTCCCGATCCTTCCAACGCAGGCATATCAAGAATTCCGGCGCTTTGTTTAAACCTTAAAATCCGCAGAACCGCGTCGTCAATGCGCGACATTGGAACAGTTCCCTCCTCGACTAATTCGCGTAACAGCCTGATAAAATCCGTCCAGACATTCCTGCCGTTAGTTGCCATTACCATATCAATCCCGGCGTTTATGGCGTTCGCTATCTGCATCTTGTAACTGCCGCCGGATAACTGCCTGATTGCGTCCCAATCGGAAATCACCATCCCCTGAAATCCCAATTCGCCTTTAAGTAAATCCGTAATCAGCTCTTTGTGTTCGTGCATTTTAATTCCGTTAACGCTTGAGAACGAAATCATAAGCGACATTGCACCCGCTTCTATCGCGGCGCGGTAAGGAGGAAGCAGACGTTCAACCGCGCTTCGATCCAGAACAGCGTTCCCCTGATTGCGCCCGTTTACAGTCTGCCCTTCTCCGATAAAATGTTTTATACACGCGGCGGCGCCTCCTTCATGCAAGCCTCTTACGGCGCTCGCGCTCATAATAGCAACAATATCAATATTTTCGCTGTAACATTCATAAGTGCGCCCCCAGCACACATCATCCGCCGCGCCGAGAACAGGCGCGAATGTCCAGCGAATTCCTGTCGCGATCATTTCTTTCGCGGTGATTAAGCCTGCCGTAAACGCCGCCTGAATACCTCTTTCCCGATTACCCGCGGCGATTGCACCTAACCCGATGTTATGCGGAAATATCACAGCGTCCGCCGCGTTATTATGTCCGTGCACCGCGTCAATTCCGTAAATGATCGGAATTTTATTCCGCGTCTGCATCGATTCGATGACAAAACTGTTAACCATTCTGTACCAGCCCTCAGGCGTATTCTGCGGAGGAACAGATCCTCCGCCGCTTAATACAGACCCAAGCGCGTATCTGGAAATATCCCCGGCGCGGATATCGGCGCGTTCCGCCTGCGTCATTTGGCCAATTTTTTCATCAAGCGTCATCTGCGCGACAATTTCCTCCGGAGAGAGCGTTATCGCGGTTTGTAATTGGACCTCTTTTTTTTCGCACGCAAAAAATGTAAAGCAAAAAACGGCGGTAATTAAAGCATAAAAAAATTTTCTCATTTTAATACCTTTAATAAATTATACATAAATTAATTAATCCAAACCACTATCACTATCCGCCGCTCACTCTGCGCTCTTTTTCCTCGCCTTGCTGTACTGCGATAAAGATTTATGAAACTCGCTTTTTTGTTTTAAATACGCGGAGCGGCTTATCACATAAGCGTTTTCCCTGCACTGCGCCTGATAATTTTTCCATTGAGCCTGCGAAAGGCTGCCGTCATCCAGCGCCGCAAGAACAGCGCATCCCGGTTCTGTCCGGTGAGAACAATCGCTGAACCGGCATCTCGAAAAAAGTTCTTCGACATCCGCAAATGCGAGACTGATGCCTTCCTGCGAATCCCAAAGACCCATCTCCCTCATTCCGGGCGTGTCAATTATCAGCGCTCCTTCGCAGCAGGAAGAGGAAGAAAGCCGGAAGAGCTGGCGGAAGGTTGTCGTGTGACGCCCTTTACTGTCATCTTCGCGGATTATTTTTACCTCCATTAAATCCCGGCCCGCAAGGCGGTTTAAAAGCGAAGACTTCCCTACTCCTGACGATCCAAGAAACACCACTGTTTTCGCCGCTTCCAAAAACGGAGAAAGCTCATCGATACCGAAACCTGTTTTGCTGCTCACGCAGATTACAGGAACATTCTTCGCGATTTTTTGAACATCCGCCGCTTGTATTTTTGGATCTTCGACAAGGTCAGCTTTTGTTAAGATAAAAACCGGAAAACCCCCGCTTTGTAAAGACGCGGTTAAATATCTTGCAAGGCGGTTTAAATTAAAATCAAAATTTAGCGATGACATGATGAACACAAAATCAAAGTTGGCCGCGTTCACCTGTTCTTTAACATTTTTCGCGTAACCTTCGGCGTGCCCAAGAAAATCAACTCTCGAAAAACGCGAACGCCGCTTTAAAACCGCGTCTATAAGCGATGAACCGGTTTCGTTGTAGCGAATAACAACAAAATCACCGACTACCGGATAAGAAGTTATTTCAAGAAATTGAGAAAGCGGGTTTAAGGCGGATGTTTTTTCATCAATAATATCTTCCTCTTTATTGTTATGAAAAAAACTTCCCTTTATTACAGCGGGAACTTCGCCGTGCTCGCAAATTACCGTAAACTTTTCCCGTCTTGATTCAATTATTCTGCCGGGAATAAAATTTTTATTGTTTTTTCCTTTAATTATCTCCTGCGCCGCAAGGATATCAGCGCCCGTAAAACCGTATTCAAATAAATTGACAGACATTAATTTCTCCTAAATGTTTTTGCTGTGAATAAAATATCCACGTATCATGCGGATTAAATTATTTTTAATAAAAATTTTTTTAATCCGGCGGCTGGCAAGCCGCATGCGTTGAACGAGAAATTCCTTATTTTACTTTGTTTTTATTTATGATAAGACAAAGGAGGAAAATCCGCTCAAAATAAATTCGACACATGCGGCCTTTTTGAGTATTTCTTTTTTACGCATATTATTTCCTCCTTAATTGATATTTAAATTTTATAAACTAAAACCATTCTAACAGAAAAAAATATTTTTGTCAACAGCCGCGCCGTTTTTTATAAATAACGGAATAACATCCAAAGGCGCGTTTACAAAAACAGATTGACCGCCTGTGAATTCCTTTCCTGTATTGCAGCATGTCCAATCCGCGCCGGAGGGCAGGTAAACGCTTCTTTCGCGCGCGTGCAGTTCTACAACAGGAGCGGCAAGTAAATCAGGACCGAACATATATTGATCAGATAGTTTAAAGCAATTTTCATCGCGGGGAAATTCATAAAACATCGGGCGTATTACAGGATCACCTTTCTCATGCGCTGCCCGCATAAGTGTGCGAATATAAGGGCGAAGGCGTTCGCGCAGCAAAATAAATTTTTTCATTATCTCAAAATTGTCTTCGCCGTAGCTCCATACTTCGTTAGCCTGACCGCTTCCGAACTGCTTTACGCCGTTTTTATATCCGGCGTCAGACGGCGTTATGGGAAAACGCTCTCCGTGCAGGCGGAAAACAGGGCTGAAACATCCGAACTGGAACCAGCGTATTAATAATTCGCGGAAATCGGGGTCTTCGTTTTTTCCGCCGATAAAACCGCCGATGTCGCTTGTCCACCATGGAACGCCTGCCATCGCGGTTGATAAACCCGCCGCTATCTGTTCCCGGAAAGACCGGAAGTTTGAATAAACATCGCCAGACCATAAAAGCGCGCCGTAACGCTGAATGCCCGCCCAGCCGCAGCGTATCAGATTCACGGGATTTTCAATTCCCGCATTTTTCATTCCGTCGTAAAAACCTTTCGCATAACAGTTTGGGTATATCAAAGTTACTTTCTGCGCCGGGCCAAGATGGTAGCGGTAAAGATCAAAATCATAAATGCCTTCCGGCTCAGCTTCGTCCAGCCAGAAAATTTTAATTCCTTTGTCAAAATAATTTTGTTTAACTTTATTCCATACGAATTTTTGAGCTTCGGGATTGGTCGCGTCATAGAAAACGGTGTCGCCCATCCATGTCATGTTAACATTATTACCGCGATCAAAACCGAGCAATAACCCGCGCTCCGCCATCGGGCCGAAATTTTCGCTTCTGTGATCAATTGTCGGCCAAATTGAAACCATCAGTTCAATACCCATTGATTTCAGCTCACGCACCATCGCGCCGGGATCGGGAAAATTTTCTTCGTCGAATTTAAAATCACCCTGTAAAGGCCAGTGGAAAAAATCAATTACAATCACATCCATAGGAAGGCCTCTTCTTTTATGCTCGCGCGCGACGCTAAGGACTTCATCCTGCGTGCGGTAACGCAGTTTACACTGCCAGAAACCCATTCCGTATTCAGGCATCATCGGAGATCTGCCGGTAACATTAGTATAAGATCTTATAATTTCCGCCGGAGTATCGGCTGCTGTAATCCAGTAATCAATCTTACCGGTGCATTCAGCATGCCACTCTGTAACATTTTCCGCAAAGACGGCGCGCCCTACAGCCGGATTGTTCCACAAAAAACCGTAGCCTCTTGACGACACATAAAAAGGAATCGAAGCCTGCGAGTTCCGGTGCGCAAGTTCAAGCGACGCGCCTTTCTTGTTAATAAGTCCGTCCTGATACTGCCCCATTCCCCAGATATGCTCGCCTTCCTTCGCCTCAAAGCGGCAGGCAAGAGAATAATCGCTGCGCCCTACAACAGGTTTCAGCTCACGCGCGCCGATACCAAGAGGCGCGCAATAGCGCGACAGATCATTCCGGTCGCGGTAATACTCTTCAAGCAACAAATATCCTTTAGAATTATAAAAACTAATCCAGCCTTCATGATTTATTTTTGCCGTAATATTTCTGTTTGTAATTGAAGCGTCTTTTCCGTTAATAGCAATATATATATTATTCAAGCCGGAGGAATTTTTTTCAGCTTGGAAGGAGAACGGCTCTCTTTCTTCGGCGCCGTCTTCCGCCTGCGATAAAGCCCAATCTTCCCGGGGCATCGCAGCCTGACGCGTTACGCGAACACGCAGACCGTCTCCCCGGCCTTCAATCCATAAAATTTCTGTTCCCGATAAACGGATTAAGCGGTTTCCTTCGCTTTTGAAAACTGCCATGTTATCACCTTAAAATAAAAATATCTATTCCAGCCGCACTACATAACCTAAGGAAACTTTATTATGGATTTTATCAAAGTCGGTCATTAGCGTGTAACTTATATTAAATACATTGTTGATATTAATACCCGCAAAAAAGTTAACCCCCGAAAAGGAAATGCCTTCTCTTTCAATGCCGTTATCATATGATCCAACCATATACCCTCCGCCCGCGCCGATGAAGAATCCGCCTTTGCCGGAGAACGGCAGGAACAAGCCGAGGTTTATATAAGGGTATAAAGAAAGATAATCCGATATATAATCATGTATGCTTAAAAAACCGATATCAAAGCCAATCTCCGTAAAAATATACGGCGCCAGCGCGAATGATACGCTTACTGTGCCGATTAACAGCGGATCGCTAAAGGAAGAGCCTAATGATACGCCGAACGCGTTATACCTGTTTGAATTATCCGATCTAAGCCTGATAAACTGAAATCTCTGCGATCCTTCAGGTTCAACAGGCCCTGTTTTAATAACAGTCTGGGGATCTTCTTCCGGATCAAGGTCCGGCAGTCCGTAAAAAATATCTGTATAATCGTTAGGTGAATTAATTTTTATACCTGTTTCATTATTCCGCCTGAACTGATAGCCAAACGATAAGACCGGATGCATGCCGATTTTTAACTCATTTGCATTTGATGATATAAAAGAAAAATCCATGCCGGCTTCAGCAAAAAAATTATTAGTAAAAAAATATTGAACGGATGCGCCGATATTCGCCGCAAACGAATAAAATGAAAAATTTCCGTCGCCGTAATCGTAGTTATTGGATACTCCGATGCCCGCGTGCATATTCAGGTTCATCTCGTCAGATAACACACGCTGGTATAAAATCCCAAAGAAAGACTGGCTTAGAAGATCAAGAAAATGATGCTCTTTGTTGTTTATCGCTGTTTCTCTGTTTGCATGTTCAAGAATGCTGAACTCAAATTTGAATCCCAGTCTGTTTTTGTCCCAGCGGAAAGGAAGATACGCGTAGCTGATGTTCAGCCCGAGCGGATTAAGCGGCCATAAAAACTGCGATCTTTTTCCTTCGATATCGTATCCGTACATTTCAAAGCCGTTCAGCAGAATCATAGGACGCCAGCCTAAAGAAATGATATGCTCCGCTTTCGGAGGCTGCGTTACAGGAACGGAAAAATCGACGCCTCGCTCTCTTCCTTCGGCGACTTCGTTATATTCAGACCATCTTCCGAACTGCCAGCCGAGACCGATGGTCGGGCGGAATATAAGATAGTTAAGAGGATATTCGGACTCTAACGAAATTAAATAATTAAGATCCAACCCCGCTTCCGCGTATAAATTTTTCCAGATAAAAAATTGAATTGAATATCCGAAATTTACGCTGATTGAGAAAGGCATCTGATAATAAACATCATATTCGTTGGTATAATAATTATAGTTAAACTGCGGATTTAATAAACTCGGATATGGATTTCCAAAACCGGCTCCAAGCCTGACATTGTGCTGCCAGCGGTCAGCAAAAGGCGTCTGGTACAAAAAGTTAAACGAAAAATTTTCAATTGGCATGAAAAGAAAACTAACCGGATTTATATTAAAATCTTCTGAGTCTAAATAATATTTATTAACATTATTTATTAAAAAATTCGCCTGTAATTCAAATCCAAAGTAGCCAATTTCTGTTTTAAAAGGCATCCAGCCAAGACGCATGTTATATCCGGCGGGATTAAAACGATCAACCTGTTGAATGAAATTCGGAGAGTTTGTAACAGGATCGTAATCGACATAATCATAAATTTTTTCAACTTCAAAACCCGCGATCATGGGCGAATAATTTAAGGAAAAAGTAAAATCACTCGCCGAGTTATAACCTACATGGACTTCGCCGAAAACCGCCCAAAGCCCGCCGGGATTGCGGATTAAAATACTGTAACTGCCTTTTTTAAGCGATCCATAGGTAAATCTTAAACTTGCTGTATTGTCTTCAACAAAAACACGGTTAGGGCGGATTATATCATTGCGTCTGCGGAGGTTTTCATCTGTCCAGTTAATATCAGGACTCCTGACAACAGAAGCAAGCCCCAGTTCTGTCCAGTAATACTCGCGTCTCCGCCTGACAAGCGCAAATTCCGAATCCGGAAAAATATCATTTCCGTGAATAACTAAAACGCCGTGAGGGTATGCCATCTCAAAATATAATCCGTAATACGGCTGGTAACTCTGCGGATCAGGCGCATAAGCCTGAATTATCGAAAACTCTTCCCACAGCGAAATTCCCTCGATAACACTCATTCTGTTAATCGCGGTATACCTGTAACGGTAATGACCCGCGTGCAGCGATACTTCGATGCTGTTGGTATTGGTTGTAATAAACTCAACAGGTATATATTCGTTTCCGGTCAATCTTTCAATTTCAACTTCATACCGGATTGTGTCAGGAATAAAAGGGAAAATAATTGTTTGAATAAATTTTATGCCTTCGTCTGTATTGATAAAATAGCTTGAACTTTCGCCGTAATATTGCGCATACACGGACGGAAAAAAAATCATGAAAAGAATAATAATAAATATGTTTCTTTTACCGGCTGCCATATAAATCTCCCGGATTGATTGACGGTAATACTCTGATTGATCTCGGCGATTCATTTCCGGCAACTGTTAATCTGTTTGCTATGCTTGGAAGCTGCCGCCATTCCCCCTGTCTTTCGCGCTCATACACATGCCATATATAATTTCCCTCTGTTAGAATTTCAGGATTATGCAATGTAAAGCTGCTGCCTGAAACGGTTGTCGGCGGAATGACGACTTCTCCTGTTGTTCTGTAAAGAGCGAAACGGTTTTCACCTGACCCTCCTCTCCATGAGAAATCAACAGATGTCACATTAACAAGCTGTTCGGGAATTAATTCATATCCATCAACCGGAAAACCGCCGTATATAGCGCTAAGGCTGCTTATTCTTGTGAGATTATTAATAATTTCATTTTCTGTCAGAGGCCTCTGCTGTTCTTCGAGTCTTCTCTGTTCTTCTAGCCTTCTCTGTTCCTGTCTTTGCAGTTCCTCCAGCCTTTGCAGTTCATCAAGCATTCTTAACTGTTCATCAAGTTGTCTCTGCTGCTCTTCCTGTCTTCGCTGTTCGTCAAGCCGCCTTTGTTCTTCCTGTCTCTGCTGTTCTGCAAGTCTTTGCTGCTCTGCAAGTCTCTGCTGTTCTGCCAGTCTCTGCTGTTCTGATAATCTTTGCTGCTCTTCGAGTCTTTGCTGCTCTGCCAGTCTTTGCTGCTCTTCGAGTCTTTGCTGCTCTGCGAGTCTCTGCTGTTCTGCGAGTCTCTGCTGCTCTGCGAGTCTCTGCTGCTCTGCCAGTCTCTGCTGCTCTGCCAGTCTCTGCTGCTCTGCGAGTCTTTGCTGTTCCGCGAGTCTCTGCTGCTCTGCGAGTCTTTGCTGTTCCGCGAGTCTCTGCTGCTCTGCGAGCCTCTGCTGCTCTGCGAGTCTTTGTTCTTCAAGT